>JAABUK010002829.1_pt1 | contig 30454 bp, 37 predicted proteins | sample 5559141 | NCBI WGS metagenome assembly JAABUK01 (sample SAMN10711869, study PRJNA513367) | rock metagenome | isolation source: Antarctica rocks | place: Antarctica: Victoria Land, Pudding Butte nord | collected 2016-01-03
GATCACAGACAATCAGCCAAAGCCGTCAGCTGGGGAGAAGCGTGTACACAGCGAGATGTCTTCTGACAATGTATCCACCATGCTGTCTACCACACAGCAGATAGAGAACATCTTTGTCTCGCAGCGGTTTGAAGACCTCGACTCACTCGCCAGTGGCAAAGTCACACTTCACAAAGACAGCATCACGCTCAATGCAGACATACAAGGCATCGACAATCTGAAGAAGTACTACCAAGTATGACCGAGAGGACTTTCAGAGCAATTTTTATCCAACGTTTGCTGCCTGCGTTCTTTGGCTGAGAGGTAGCTTGTTGCTGCAGGCTTTCTTCAAAAAGTACAACTATAAACATGAGGTCCTTTGCATAGCTGCTGACGAACCCAGCAGCGTTGCTTTCTCGTTCGTAGCTGACACGGTGAGTTTTGTCTGCTTTTTCAGTCCTGTGCTTTGAGGGTACTGGACACACATGGTTTGATCAGCGTACGTACTCGTCCACGGGCAGAGCTGGCTGTACGCTGTTCCCACGTCTCCTCTGATGTGCAAATAGATGACCAGCATGACTTATGTACGCTGCAGGCAGAGCCCAAGGATGGCGTTTTCACCAAGTTAGACGACAAGGAGACCGCACCGAGCAGGTGCCTCAGCATCTTCATGTACACCTTCAACTCTGATGGCAAAGTGAACGACATCAAGTTCTTGAGGCAGCCCTCCAAGGATGAGATGGCACGCAAGGTACACCCTTGATGTTGGAACTTTGCGTCCCAAGCCTTTCAAGTTGCTGATCCCTTTGCTACAGCCGGCTCATGGAATGTTGAGTGTGAAGTGCATTGCTTCTGATTTGTGGCGTCTGCCGTCTAGACAGGTGCTTGGCATCTGCTGTCTACAGCATGTCAAAATGTAAAGTGGTGCTTCTGAAGCATGCATGACAGCACCATAGCCGGGAACATGATGCTGGTGGCAACACATCTCATGCAACGTCGTCCACTAGCACAGTGCGGTACTTGTTTGTTATATCATAGCTTGTTTGACATGGACATGGCCGCAGCCCATTGGACCATAGACACTCACTGATGCAAAGCAGTCTGACTGCAGTTTGTCAAGTCCCCAGACTACTCCAGCATCCCAAAGTTTGCTGGGGCCGAGTTTTCTGATCCCAAGTACTGGGAGCCCTCAGCAGAGAACACCAAGAAGCTGCATGCAGCAGCAGCTGCCTTCAATGAGATCTGGAAGACTGGGGACGCCAGCATTGCAGACAAGATCCTGGACAAGGATGTCACTGACTACAACCTGATGTTTGGTGGGGAGCCCAAGACAGGTGCAGAGGAGTTCAAGAAGATGATCACCGGAGTCTTCAAGGTGCGTGCTGGCAATCTGCAAACAGTTTGGCTGTACTTGCTTTGTCAGTGTGGACCATACACCTGCTCTGTTGCACATGTGTACTGATTGTTTACTGGCCTCCACTGAAGGCTTGGTGAGCCAACGACAATCCTTCTGACAGACTCTACCACTGCTCTCCAATTGATCGCAACTCACGCATCTATAAATTCGCTGATGTTCCAGTGGTCAGTCACTGCTCTGCCCTGCAACTTGCTGGCCAGCAAAGGTCACAGTCTTACTTGAGTCACGGGTGGGGTGCAGTTGTGACAAATGCTGTGAATTCAACACTACTGGTTTTAGTGTTGACTGAGGCTTCCAGCATTTCAGTATCACTGACTGATCCTTTTCACATGCAGATTTGGAGTCCTGACCAGGTGAAGTGCTCCATTGCTGTCACCTCAGACAGCAATAAGGCTTTCATCTACTGGGCTTCACACGGAGAGCAGACAGACACACACCAGGAGAACCACTTCTATGGGTTGAATTTGCTCATCTTCAATGAGAAGGGCTTGGTGAAGGAGATCTTGGGCTTCAGACAGCCATTGGCTTCAGAGAGACCTCAGTTGCTGAAGGCGGATGCACAGACCGCCATGACATGAGTGGATCATCCGTTAGCCATTTGCATTTCACACTATATTCTGCAAGGTGCATGAGCACAGATACCGTTCATCTCTGTGTAATACAACAAACCACAGAGTAGGCTAATTGATGTTGTGCAAAAACTTACTAGGCACCAATTTTGGGAGTGATTGGAAATGTGTAGAGGAATGCAATATATGCGATCATGATCTCCTGTCTTGGGTATGCACGCAACAGCTTGGTCATTACTATGCAATGCTTGCACATAGTCACGTTGTCAAGGTCACTGTTTGCGGCCACGACAACTGAGGGGCAGATCAAGAGATGAGCCGTCTGCTCTGTTCAGCTGGACCGCAGTATTGTTGCCCTGTCCAGTATAGCAATATATTGTAGCCTGCCATGAGGCCCCATTGCATGCCTGCTTATCACTCAGTTTTAAAGCCTGTCACATCACAGCTGTGCAATCTCACAATTTGCAAATCTGAGGCCCCAATATTTCAACATGGGTTCGGAGCTAGACTTGTTGGCTGGCTGATCTCTTTCAATATGCTGCTGCATTAAACGAACTGAGCTCTGCCTCTTGCATGCATCCAGCAATTGTCAATAATCATCATCGCAACACAGCTTGTCACTTGCAGATTGAGTGGATACTATGTCAATGTTTTTCTGCGTTAATAACAGCTGCTCTCCTCTACAGTCAGTGTGGAAAAAACGCATTTTGGGAAACAGGTACGGCATCATAGCAGCAGCAGCAGTCATTAGAAGTCATGACATACCACTGATCAAGCAAGTTACATAACATAAGGTTCAGTCTGCTGGACACGATGCAATGCCACCACCAACAGTAGCAACATCTTTCAATTTGCCTAGAACATCAGAGTGGCTGCAAAACCTCTCATTAAAGGCCCTTTACACCGGCTCCGTTCGATCTCCATTGCTGTAAGTCAGCCACAAGCCAGTTCCTGACACACCTTTCTCCAGTACTTACATGGATGCCAAGGGCTCTGCAACACGAGCTCAGATGCGTAGACAGATGCAGTGGTCAACAGCGAGGGTCGTTGCAACGCATCTCAACACCAAGAAATAACATGGAACATCACAGAACAGTGGCAACAACCACAGACAAGATGGCAGCAGCAATTTGGCTGCAGGGTACCTAGTAGGGTATTGGCAAGGAGGGCAAAGACATCACAAGTCAGTCAGATTATCGCATGACTCCGCAGCATTCAGCATGTGAGAGGGAACATAAAGGCACACCGGCATGACACTTGCGCTTGACGTCATGCATTTGTACTGTGGACACTGCAATAAGGGCCCAAACCGGTATGAAAAATAGAATGGGAATGCCTATGATCACAAAGCCCTTTGAAGTACCACACTTGTTCATAGCACAACACACAGTGGCAATGAGAGAGCAACTACAAAGGAAAGTTATGTAGATATTAATATTATATTATACAATAATGAAACTGATTTAGCCATAAACGCTGAGAACAACAACCCACACGCAATGCAGTACCAGGGTCCAGCACCACTGATTGCATCAAAGAGTATGGCAGTAGTGCTAATAGCACTCATGGCACAAACTACAATCACAAACGCTGTCTAGCACAACAAAATGATTTGCTGCTTCTGTTATGATCACCTGCAGCCAGTGGACCCAAATCTGAAAACCACGAAGCTCCAATGCTCCTTGCTACAAACAGCTGCTCCAGTATCCAACCTGAACAGACAGTGTTGCAAGAGTCGTGGCATACACAGATATTGCAGTCTTGCTTGATCAATACGATAGAGTAAAACAGCATAAACATGCAAGCATATGAGCCCAGCATGCCTAGTCCCAATATGGGCACTTGTGCAAACATCGCAACATGCAATCAGGCATGAGTCATCTTGCCATGCTGATGTCCAGGGAACGGTTTGCAAGCCATCAAAATTGTTGTGTCACAGTGTCGTGCTACTACAATTTGGCATATGAAGCTGAGTTCAAGCAACCTGAAAAGTGGTATCATCTGGGATGGAACTGAGGGTGAGTGCGCTCATTGATCCTTTGAGCCCAACTGCCTCGGACAGAGTTGAGCCACCAAACAACTTGTTGGGACCTGGAAGTGACTTCAGCTGGGGTGTCGTCATTTTTGGCGAAGTCCCACTCTGATGATGTCACGGGAAAACGGGTTTCCAAGGAGTTGCATTTGCACACTTGCCGGCCAGCACAATATGGACAACCTCGCCTTTGCTTTCCACAACGACTGCTAGGCATCATTTGGTACAAGTGCAGTTGTCCCTTAGGGCAATTTCGGCAGACCCAATGCACCTCCTTTTTGCTGCCAAGGGTGGTATTGTGGGGATGAATGCCGACCTTGGTATTGCGTTCATGGTCCCATTCAAGCAGCAGTGGGTGTTGCGCTGCTTTGAATGTCGGCTGTTTGCTGCCCAAACACAACTTTCTACTGCATTGCGGACAACCACGGTCATTTTTGACACGTTGATGTACTCGACCTTGCCATTTGTGGCTGCATGCTGGGCACTTCCATTCAGCCATAAGGTTACTGCCAGCAAGTATCTGCTCAGGTGTCTTGAGATTTTTGTCCCAATTCCAGTATTTTAGTTGCCTTGGTGCTATAGTAGCGAGAGAACTATGCTCACACACTTTTCTGCCATGACAGTATGGGCATCTGCTGTCTCTTGAGCGCTTTTTCACTGTTGCCGTCCAGATATGAGGGCGTCCTGCCGGACAATTGGGGCATGACCACATGACCTTTCTGCTGCTGCCTGGCGTCACTTTGATGCCGCCAAGCACGGCATTGTTGTCAGGATGCCATTCATGTTGCAGCTGGGGGCTGAGTGCACTGATGACTGGCAGGCCCGGCTTGGGGAGCCTGCCTTGCTGCTTCTGTGGATGTGCTGCTGGGGCAGTACAATGCACTTCAGGGGCTGCAGGTGCAATCTTGTATTTGAGGCTGACACTGCTTTGACTTCAACTTTAAGCTGCGCAACAAACCCCACCTGTCTGTGGCTGCCTATATCTCCTTTGACTGACACTGAAATTGTCTGCAGCAGAGCTTCTTTTACAGGGCCGCAGCCAAACGTGCTGTTGCCTGCAGGTCCATCAGCAGAGCAACACTCATATTCGGCAAACACATATGTCTACGCGCACACTGTGGGAATAGAAGCTGAGGAGGACTGCTGTTTTACCTGCAAACTCGATGTCTGCCACATAGCGATAGGTCATGCTTCGCGAGGCAAGACATGGCGAGGCAAATGGGCAAACTTAGCAAGCCGCTTCCGGTAGCCTTCGCCAGTGCACACTGAACAGCGAAGTGCCAGCACTCCAACCTGCAGGCTTGGTCAAAGAAAGCGTCCAAGAAAGCGTCCAACTTTTGTACACAAGCTGCACTGTACACTTAGGGGTGATCCTAAGCTCGAGCTCGCACACGGAGTGTTGCTTTTTGATCAAACGCAAATCAGGAGATGAAGCGTCTGCTCTGTCCAGTGCTGCTGCAACCAAAGTGTGAACACATTTGAATAACGGCGGCATCATCGCAGTTAATGTAACTGCAGTGGCAGCAGTAATCGGTATCAGAGCTACAGCATAAGCTTCAGACTGCTGATGTTGTAGCCATTGCAGCAGCAGCAGCAGCAGCAGCACCAACCTTGCGTATTCAGAATACACAGAATCTGTATCCATCTCAGAAAGACATCAATCCCTTGTTTTCTTCCATCACTGTGCAGCTCACATGCGGAACATTACTGATGATATCCCACTTGCACAGTGTTTGTGATGTGCTTCAGAAGGTGCATACCAATGTTGGACGTCCAGAACTGCAGACAAGTACTGTACTATTCCACACCCTCCCAGCATGTGTGCATATAGGCAATGACAGGAGGTATGACCATTTAGTCACGATGCTGTCACTCAGTTACTTTGTGAAGTTTGTAATGGCCTGGGACAACAAAACTCCTGAAACCGCAAAACCTTTTAGACTATCAGAGCGGCTGCATGGCACAAAGCGCAATGACTGGTAACACAAGAGCAACCATAAGTTGATAACCAGATCAACTGTAGTTGTGAGAAAGGCAGTGACAATAAGGACACACAGTGCAAAATTCACTTTTAGCAGGATGGAATGCACCAAAACCTGTGGCAGTGATGATAACAAGTACATAACTTGCAAAGATGCATTGAACCTGCATTGAATACACAGCACTCAAAATAAGACACAGGAGCAGGTCAGCATGCACGGCTTGCTCTAGATATGTCAAACTGTGAAATCTAGATATCATCTGACAAGCATGCTTTACACCGGAAGAACTCCAGTACCGACTGTTTCAATGTCTCAGATACACAGTAAACATTCAGCATGCAGGAATAGCTGAAAGGCAGCGCAGCATGAGTGCATACAGTCTAGAAGTCAAAATCAACCATCCAAAACCCTGTCTGACCAATACGGTGCACAGAATCTATTGATAACATTGATTTGTAGTTGTGCCCAAGACTGTGCATCTTTACTCTGCATCAGGATTGAAGTCATGTCGTGCAACCTTTTTGTAGTCTGTCATGCCTTGCCCACTGCCAACAACACCAACCTGCAGATGCAGACTTGATGTGAGCCTATTGCGCCTGTACAAACGCAGCCATATGCTTTGGTACAGGCATATGCTTTGGTGCAGGCATATGCCTGCTGACATACGCCTGGTATATGCAGATTACACAAAGCATGCTTGAAAACTGCTCACAGTGATCACATGCGCCTAATACGCTTCCCAGCACTATGCGGCTTTCAAGTGTTCAGGCATACTGCCAGCCATGAGCAAGTGCAACAGGCTGAGTTGATGACTTCCTTCACCTTTGCTGTTGGGTCATCTGGCACGCTGAACATGCTGCCCTTCTTGCCAGTAGATAGAAAGCCTGCCTGCAAGAAGTCACAGCAGCTCTTGAAGATGTAGAAGTGTCACCACCAATAAATGAGAATAACTGTTCTATGGCAGAGTACAAACTGTATTGTATGCTGCAATATGAACTCACTTCTATGATGGAATATGAACTCAAGTTGACAACTAAAATTGGGGTCTCACTCTGTTCTGCCTACTCTGTAACAGTTTCAGAACACAAATGTCGCTAGAAGGCAGCAAGCCTGAACAGACAACATAATGCAGAGACACGTCTCTGGTCTGTGCAGGCAACAGCCAGTCCTGGTTGATACCTTCTTTTTGCTGCCCTTGCCCTTTTTGAAGTCCATCCAGCTCTGCTGTCGTTTCTGCGTCTCAGCATCAAGCTTGGCAAAGCGCTGCTGGCTCTTCCAACTCTTCTGGAGCTTCTTCTTCTTGGACTTAGCCTTGTCATCGTCCTTGTCTGTTATCTCCATGTACTGCATCACCAAGAACAAGTTGCAGGAACGTCTGATGTGCCTGCCATATCAAACAGTGATCACTGAGAACGACATAGGTAGCGGTGCAGTGCATACAGATTGTCAGCAGCATCAATTGACACCATGTAGCCACTCACCAGGCATGATTGACCATTTCAACAGTGCTGCAGGTCATGTGCTCCTCTACATGCCTTGCAAGCTGGTGAAAACCCCAGACAGACCAGTTGCCATAGCAAAAAGGCTCGGCTTAGCAAGGGCCTTACAGATACATACACATGTCCAGTCCTAGACGCTCAGTACAGATCACGTCTCAGAATGCAAGCGGTCAAGAGCTTCCATGCATCAGTGCATAGTGATGACAGCTCAAACAAGCTCCTGTGATAACACCTTTGGCATTTCCTCCAGTTGCGCTGGGGCATCATTGACAGCCTTCCTCTTGGGGGCAGACACCCCCCGGTAGACCTCTGACCCATCCGGCCGGGGTCTCACATTGCTGCGGTGCACTTCTTCTTGGTTGCCGTATTCAGCGAAGGTGATGATAAAGTTGTCTGAGGTAGTCACGCCAGAAACCGAAGCATTGTACCATTCGCCGTCTCCACTGAACACAGCTTGACAGCGTGCTCCTATGGCCCAGGCTGCAGGGGCTTGATTCTGTAGCGCTGCTCGCTGTTGCGCGGATCTGATCTGCTCTGCTACTTGTGGGGGGAGGATGGAGGGCAGCTGTAAGCTTGGTGCTGTGATGACTGCGCTGGTGGAGGGCTCTGGGGCAGTTGCTGATGCCCTTAGGACAGGCTCATCTCTGTCAAAGCGTGATACTGCAAAGACAGAAAAGCAAGCAATCAAACGATTGGGAGGGACATGTAGGCAAGATGCGTTGACAAAAACATAGCAGGATTCAAGCTGCCGGCCAAAACATGCACATGTGCATGATGAGGCTAGCATTTGATGGGGCAAGAAGACACATTCCTGATGCAAAGCCTTACATCTAGGCCTTGGTGCAGGAGCAGCAGGTTCTTGCTGCTGCTGCGCGTCCTTGAGGAGATCGTCTGTGAGTTGTATGACCTGCAGCATATAGTGCCTGTGGGTGCTGCGTCTGAGGCAGAAGAGTTGCGGTCATGGTGATAACATCAGCGATGCAGACACAGTACCTCAAGCAAACTCGTGTGAAGGTCTTGATATTCTTCATTGCCTGGATCCAGGGTCAATAGTTCGTCGACCTGCACACAGGCACAAGTTGTCTGTCTGTAGAAAGAGCTCAACAACCAAGCAGAGCGAAGAGCGACATGCCTGCTCCAGCTGCCCCCGATATTCATCTAGATTCGCCTGCAATTCTTCTGGACTTTGCACCGACATACTGTGAGGCGCTGCGCAGGCTCAGCAGACGTACAGTGTGATCTTTGCAACCTGGTCAGAACGCCAGTTTGATCGCGAAAACCGTGTGACAGCTGCTGGGGAACAACAGGCGAGTAGAGTGTGAGTTGATAGTCGCGGCCAAGTTGTGTTGCGGGGCCAGATACTGAAATCTTGCGAGAACGTCCTGTAGAGGCTTTGTTAGTCAACCTAACACTGCCGCGAGGGGGCTTTCAGCTCCTTATACACCCTGATGTCTACCTGACAGCGTTTTCAGTGGCGAAGTTTCGCGGCATTCCTGGAGGCAGCGAGCGTGCGACCATCAGCACGACTTCACAGTCCTGAGCAGTGCACCTCGGACTTGGCAGGAGAGTGCGTGATTGTAGGCGTATCCGCACAGGCTAGATGGTAGGCTGATCAGCTACGGTGTGATGTAGTATAGTGTGGTGTATGCAAACGCCTACGCATGTCCACAAAGCGACTTGTGCGTTATAGCACTCTAGTGCTTGAGACCTTGCAATCTCGTCTAGATTCATCTCCTCAGAGCGAGTTCAGCGAGTGCAGATTGTTTGACACCGATGGCAGCAAGTATCTGCTGCAGAGGGAGCAAGATAGCCCCAACGTGTTTCGTGTGTCCTTCTCCTTAGCTGGTTTTGCCGACAATGTAGCAGTGTCGACCAACCTGATTCCCATCTCACATGAACTGCAAGCCCGACACGAGAGAATTTGTCGGGTCTCGACTGGCCAGGGAACCTATCAGGTCAAATTTGAGATTTTTTGTGACCGTCTGCTTGGTCTAGAGCGAGCACAGCAGCTCAATTTGTTTCAGAGCATTGCCTCTGTGCGGGCTGACGTACTTTGCTGGCGCCTAAGGTGAGATCCTTCGAGCTCTTGATGAGCATAGAGACCTCAGCGGCTGTGCTCACCCAAAACAACTGCAAGCAGGCAACACCTAACAGCCCTGAAGGCAGGAGCAGTCCCACAGCATGATACACTGGTCATATACAGCAAGCCTGGCCAGCCAATCCTTGTCAAGCAAAGCCAAGATGACTGCCTGGTTGTGTTTCCAATATGGCTGCCAGATGGCACCAGCAGAGCTTACACAAATGCCTTCATTCAGGTGCATGCTGCCTACAGACTGCTCATGGTGCCCCACCTAAAAGCGTCCAACCTGTTGCTCTGCCATTAGTCAAAGCTGGCGCTTGACCTGGCTTGCATCATATAACATTACAGCAATATAGCACTAAAGCATTATACAGCATTCAATTAAACAAATAATTTATGCTGCAGGGATTCGCAGAGTCACGCAGATTGGGTGCTAGTGGAGATGCACTGCAGTGCAGCTTTACAGCAGGGCCGGTAATGCTCATGCTAATTCTTTGACAAGTACTTCAGCTGCGCTTTCACAGTATCATTCAGTACACACTGCTCGCTTCAGGCATGCATTTCTGCACACTCTGAGTGAGCTAAATGTAGATGTCAGGTAATGTATGCCACATGCAGAGAGAGTATATTGCTGCAGCATGCTGCTTTGAACATTTGCCCCCAATTCTTCATCGCCTGACTGTGCATTGCAACTCCAGGCACCCGTGCCAGTCCCCACGTCTGTCCAAGAGTATGTGAATGAGGCCAAAGGGGGTTTTGTCAGCATTGTCGTGCTGCCTCGCCATGTCAAGGAATCTACTCTGGATGAGTTTGTGTGGACTCTCCTGTCCTTCCATGACCATGTGCAGTACCATGTCAAATGCTTCAAGGTGAGCGTCTCAGGCTCTGATTACTTTTGCCATGACTCATGTTTTTCCACTACAGACACCTTTGCCATGTTGATGTGATATCTGAGGTGGCGCAATCCCAAGGCAGAAGTCAAAGTTTATGATGGACACACACACTTACATTGACAGGAAACTGAGTATGGCGCTGACTCTGATTGAACATGCAGGCACTGATACATAGCCGAATGCGGAAGCGGATGCAAAACATGATCTTAGAGCTGGGGCAAGCCAAAACAAACAAGAGAGAAGTTCTAGCAGCTATCAATACAAACTGAGCTGTCCAATGCAGTAGCTATTGTACACATATTTTGGCTCCTCTGTATAGGTAGGCATCAATGATTCTTGGTCTGCTTGTCAATTTCTGAGAGTATATAGAACAAACAATTTGAATTTAGCAAATAGCATGATGGCTCTGCTATCCATCTGACGATGTTGTCCTTCTGCTTCTTCTACCCAGCAGGTCCAGCCTGCACTGAAAGCCACAATGCTTCAGCGCATCCCAGCATGGTGAGGTATCAACAGCAACTGGTGCTGCATTCTTGGAAATGCTACCCATGTGAGACAAAGGGTCTCCTATACTGCATGGATTTCATATGTACATCACTTCTGCCCTCAGCACAAGGGCAATGTGCGCATATGCCCTGTCTCGTTCTACAAGTTGGTAATGAACCGCAGCAACCCTCAATCAGCTGGGTATATCAGCTTCAAGCAGAAGTGTTCGTTTCGGATGGCAATTGTACACACGACAGAGTTCAAATCCTGTCAACAAGGTTGCTAAGGAATCAGAATGCATGCCCTCGGCGGGACCGGTGGAGAGCAAATTTATCATCATCATTAATAATAATATTGCAATTGTTATTTATTATTGTTATTTGTATTCTTATTACCTGGCCTGAATCCTCTCACAATCTGCATTCAGGTTGATGTTGGACTCCCTCTGAGTATCCAGCACAGCCCGGTACTGCTCCAGATGGTTACTCTGATGCTCTATAATCCTCAGCAACTCTGTGATCTGCTCACTCTGCAGCTCAAGCTCAAGACTGACATGATGAAACAGTCTCATGAGCTATCCACATGTGTGTGCAACACGAAAAGCCACAAATTTGCTCTGGATAAGACCATGGTAGCACTGGCATGCTGGCAAGTGACACAGCCAAATGATGTCAGTCTTAGACGCACACACACACGCACATCTCTGTTACTCAGAGCAGTGTAAATGCTTTGAAGCAGAAGACAATTGTTGCCTACCTTGATAATTGTCAGTCACGTCAACAACTAGACAGACGCATGTACAGACAGCCAGGTACATGACAAGTAGACACATCAGGTAGAGAGACATGCATGTTAGGACCTACCAGGTACAAAGTGGATGTAGTCAGGCTGGGGCTTCATGACTATGCTAACAGGTATACAGACAGACAGGCTCAGATACTAAATGTGCCAAGGTCACCTGATCAGGCTGGACTTCAGGGTCTGACTCCCTTTTGGCAAAGGGCAGCTGCCTTGATCCCCACTTGAGCAGGGTGGTCCAGGAGGCCTTTGATGGGGACACCCCTGACCAGCCTGACCGTTCCTCCTGCACCAGAATGTCAACAAAATGTGAGATTTTGTTTGCAAACAATTGCCCATAGAGGTTTTCAGTTTTGTTGGAGGAAAATGGAGATCAACTCAGAGAAACATAACCAGTGTCATGCAGGCAGGTTTGGTGTAGTCTGCTGTCCATTATGATGACAAGCTGTGAGATTGACTTGTTCAGAAGGTCATTGTAAGCACGCTCATCAGGAAAGCATGCTGCTTGTTGACAGAGTCAAGCTCACAGTGCATGCAACAGGCTGCTGATTCTTTCCATCCAACGCTCTTGTTTGTCTTGCAGGCCAGCCTTTCCATTCCTTACCAGACCAGACCAACACTTATAGTAGTCAGAGGTGTCTTGGCCATTTTGCCAGGTACCGACCAGAGTTTCAAATCGTGCAGATGCACATGCTGGTAGTTGCCTTGCAGCAGTTTACACAAGACATACAAATCATGACCTCCATGACATGAAAACGTAAAAATTATGGGCTGCATGACATGCTCATGTCCACCCCCCTCCCCTCACCCCCGCCCTTATACGGGCGGGGTTACCTTACGTACACAGGTGATAGGCATAATTGGTGAACACACCTGGGAGAGGCTTCGGCTGATTTTGTGCTTGGGTGTCATACTGGCCCTCTCGGCAGCTGCAAGGGCAGCTCCAAACGGCCCACTGTCAGGGTCCATGCTGCCAATGCGCATCAGGGCTGTTTCCAGCGTCCTGCCCCTGCTGGCAGGAGTGCGCGTGTGATTCTGCTGTATCCCTGCAGCATGGGGATAGACACTGTGCAAAAACATGACCATTGAAGCACCGTATTATTGATGTGGAAGTGAAGTGCATATGTAGGGAATGAGAAACTAATACCTCTGGCATCATTTGACGCTGAGACAGATGCCAAAATGCCGCAGATTTTGCATTGCCGCTCAAACTGGGTGTGTCGGTGTGTGGTTTCTTTGCAGCAGGGGATAAGCATGAGGATTGGCACGTCTGACATGTTTGACGCAAGTGCACATTCAAGCCAGCAGTCAATGTGCATGCATGTTATGCACATCATCATCATACTCACCTGACACAGAAGGACTGCTGCTCTCAGCTCCCTGCTGACTCAGCTGCCTCAGGGCACTCTGACTCAGAGACTCAATGTGGCCGTCGTCACTCTGTTGAGGCCTGCTGAGTCCAGAATTGCCGTTTGAGTGCGACTCAGAGAGCGTTGAGTCCAGCCCTGGAGGACCCATGAGACTCTCTGCGCCTTCTAGGGTCTTATCAGGCCTCATGTAGGGTTCACTGCTCCCATACTCTGGCAGCAGTGAGCGGCGCACATTTGGCGAATTGGCCCACATGGCTGATATCTCACTTCTACCTGGCTGCAACCCTAGAGCCACACCCTTGATCACATGTTCTGCCGACAAGCCCTGTGGCTTAGCAGAAGCCAGGGAAGAAGAAGAGCGCTGCAGCTCAGAAACTGATCGTTTCAGTATCCGCTTCTGGTCAAGCTGCTTCCGGAGATCACGGTTTTCAGCACTGACAGCGTTCAGCAGCCGCTGCACATACTCGGTTGCTGCCTCAGCTGTTTGCAACTCAGAGGCTTTGCCCCTGAGCTGTGATTGCAGAGCATCAACCTGTTCCTGCTGTTGCTGCTGCTGCTGCTCAGTGCAAGCGCTGGAGGCTGAGATCTGTGCAGAATCTGCCACACTAGGGTCTGAGGTCTGTGCAGAATCTGCCAGTTTCGCCGCAATAGGGTCTGAGCCCTCGCCACTGGCCTCTGAAGCTGCTGACTCACTAGGGCTGGCTGCCTGGGCAGGCATTACCTGATGTGCCATGTCAGTGTCATCTGATCCATGTACTGTGACTGGCATCTGGATTGAGGCCTGAGACCCTGTGCCCTCCTGCTGACTGAATAAAGGGTTTGTGCATTGCAAGGTTGTGCCATGTGGCATGACCTCAGCAGGCTCTTGAGCTGGTGATAACCCCTCTGTAACCTCTGTTGTGCCATGTGGCATAACCTGAGCAGGCTCCAGATTAGACTCTGCCATGCTCTGACTCAGCTCAACAGCTGGCGCCTGAGCTGACAGATCATCCCTGAGTTCAGTCTTTGATTTGAACTGATCTGACTCTTGATAGAGCAGGGCTGAGTCACTGTGGTGTGACTCATGCATGGATGACAGTGACTCTTGGTGACCGATGGTTTCTGCCTCAACTGCTTGCAAGCGCTCCTCTGCCAGTTGCCTTGCTGCCTATGACACATCAAGAAAGTCTTAGCAACAAGAAAGCAAAGAAAAGAAAAAGAAAAGTTTACGCTTTTCAGCGGTCATAATGGGAGCTTCCTAAGGCGGCAGCCCGGAACTAGTATCAGCAACACAGGTTTGAGCTGGACTTGTAAAAGCCATAAGCAATTCGCGAGATACAGCATGCAGCAATGGAGACTTGAAACACATGTTTTCATTGTTGATAGTCGTATGCAAGAGAGGTCTGGTAGAAGGTGCGCATGAGCTGAATTTCACATTTCCTGCAACAACAATAAGGGCCTCACTCTCTCTATCTGCAGATCCTTCCAGAGCTTATCAACAATGGCACCAACAGCCCCTTCTTCCTGTTCCTCTTGCACATCAGCCTGCTGATATGTGCTGCTGCTGCTACTGTTGCGCCTACTGCTGTGATGCGACCCCTGCAACAAAGCACTAGCATGTAAGGTCAGCCATACAGTACAAGCATCTGTAGTTTTGTGAATAGAGCACCTGCAACATCTGTGCTTCCCAGTCTATGGACCAGCATTGAGTCTCATGAGTGCATCACGAACAACCCGATGCAGGAGGTGATACAATGAGTGCCAAGCGCAGTGCTGGTTTCAGGGACAGTCAGCGCCAGAGTTCAGAGGTGGGTCCGTCAGGTCTACTTGTGTTGGAAACTGTGAAGGTCCGTTGTCTTTGACATTTTTTTAATATATTGCTACAAGCTCAATATGCATGCAGGGCTGTGGCATGTATGCTGATTATTGTACAGAATGCAGACAAGACACACTTGACGATCATTACCAGAGGCCTTGCAGGTTCTACAGAGCTTTCCACTGCTGCCGGCTGTCGCAGACTTATGCCACTCTCAAGCTCACTGCACCTGAGCCTCGAGGCAGCAAGCTGAGCACTGATGTCAGTCAACTGCTGGCTTGACTGTGTTGCCTCTGCCACAAGCTGTGCATGAGTCTCTCCACTTGTAGCAGCCTGCTCAGCCACAGTTGCAAGCTGACTCTGCAGCTCAGAGCACCTGAGTTGAGTCTTAGCCAGCTGAGTCTGCAGCTCATCTGTCCGTGCATCAGCTGCAGAAAGCTGTGCCTGAGTGTCTGTGGCTTTTGCCTGCAACTGAGCAATGCTAGAGCTGCTGGCGTATAGCTGGGCTTGGTGTACATCATCCTGCTGTTGCAGCTCAGCTGCATCTGCTCTTGCAACCTGAAGCTGCTGCTGAAGCTGCGTCACATGCTGCTCCAGATGCTGAGATGAGTCAACGGCATGATGCAGCTGCTGCTGAAGCTGTTTCACCTGAACCTACAAGTCCAAACATGGTGCCAAAATCAACACATGGACTTGGCTGGTATGTACAGCCTCAAATACACAAAGCTTTTCTGTGCGTGACAATAAGAAAGTGAAGTTGCCTAAGTATGCTTGCAGACAGCATCGCTAATGATAGAAAGGACCAGGCTTTGCACACAAGTTGTTGACAGACTCATTTGCACTTGGAAGCGCTGCAGACTTCTGCAGCATGCTACTTTATCCAACACGCAGTACGACAACAGTGTACTCAACTTGCTGCGGCAGCATGATAGGTCAATTGCATAATAGGTCAATTGCATCATGCAGCAGGCCTGGTTGCTGACCTCAAGACGCTTCAAAGGTTCAGCTGACTGCTTCAGCTCAGCCTCAGCTTGTTGACTCGCAGCTTGTGAGACAGACTCAGCTTCCTGAGCAAATCTCTGCTGCTGACTCAACTCGTCTTGAGCACTCTGCAGCTGCTGCTGCAGTGCAGTGAGCTGATTCTCCACTTGAGTCTGCTGCTGCTGAGCTGTTGCCAGCTCTGATCTCAGCTGTGACTTTGTCTGCTGAGCCACGAGCAACTCCACACCCAAGTCTGACTGAGACTGCCGAGCCAGCTTCTGTTGGGTGACTAAGCCCTCCTTCGTGCTTTGCAGCTGCTGCTGAAGCTGAGTGATGCGGGCTTTCATGCTGGTCTGCTTTTCTGGAGAGGCCGTGAGCTCGGCTCTCAGCAGTGACTCACTCTGCTGAGCAGCAAGTTGCTGAGCATTGAGATCTGCTGCAGACTGCTGAGCAAGGCTTTGCTGACTGACTAGACTCTCCTGAAGTCTGTCCAGCTGCTGTTGCAGAGCAGAGACTTGCTCTTGTGAGGCAGCTTGCTGCTGCTGAACTGTGTCCAGCTCAGCCCGGAGATGTGACTCAGCCTGCTGAGCTGACAGCAACTCAGAGCTCATGCGCACCTGAGTTTGCTTGGAGGCACTGAGCTCCCTCTGCAGATCTGCCTCAGCCTGCTGAGCATGAGTCGTCTGCTCTGTCAAGTCACCATGTGCAGTCTGCAGCTGCTGCTGCAGTGTGGCTGCTTCAGCACTTGCAGCAACTTGCTGCTGCTGACTAGCGTAAAGCCTGACAGCCAAGTCTGACTCAGCATGTTGAGCAGACTCTAGCTCAAGCTTGAGCCTTGACTCAGCCTGGTGAGCAGCTTGCTCCTGCTTGCTCAAGTTCTGCTTTGCAACCTGCACTTGCTCTTGCAGCGCAGAGTGCTGCTCATGCAGTGCAGCCTGCTGTTGCTGTACTGCAGTAGCCTCAGCCCTAAGTGCTGACTCAGCCTGCTGACTGGTCACCAGCTGCTTGCTCAGCCTCTGGTTGGCATCATCCAGCCGCTCCTGTAAGACAGTGATCTGTCCCCTTGCTTGCATGGTGCGCACAAGTGCCGCGGCCTGTTGGGCATGTGCTGCTTGGAGCTCAGACCTGAGAGCTGCCTCCCTCTGCTCAGCTGAGTCATGAGATTGCGCTGCTGCCTGCTCAACAGCTGCCCTAGCAGCTTCTGCTCTGACTAGGCTCTCCTGCTTGGCAACAAACTCAGCTTGTGCCTGCACTGATCCCTGCTGAACCTCCTGCAACTGCTCCTGGGCCATCACTAAGGCCTGGCCTGCAGCTGCTGTTTCAGCTTCAGCTTCAATAATCTTCTGCTCTGACACGTGTAACCTCTGTTGCAAACTTGAGGCTTCCTGCTGTGCCCTCTCCAAGCTGCTCTGACTGCTGCCAAATTGACACTGCAATGATGCAACCTCAGCTTGCAAAGCTGACTCACTCTCCCTGTTACTCACCAGCTGCTTGGCCAGCTTCTGACTGGTGTCATCCAGCCGTTCTTGCAGCACAGTAGTCTGTCCCCTGGTTTGCATGATGCCCACCTGTGCTGCAGCTTGCTGAGCGTGAGCTGCTTGCACCTGAGCCTTCAGAGCTGACTCACTCTGCTGAGCTGAGTCACGAGTCTGAGCTGCTGCCTGCTGTGCATCCTGCAAGCTCTGCTGCAGGGCTTCTGCTGCAGATTCTGCCTTGACTAAGCTTGCCTGCTTGGTGACAAGCTCTGCTTGTGCCTGTGCTACCTCACGTCGCACATCTTCTGCCTGCTGCTGCGCGTCTTGTGCAGTCAGTATCTGATTCCGTAGGTCTGCTAAGGCTTGGCTTTGAACTGCCAACTGAAGCTCAGCTTGCTCAGCTCTGTGGTCTGAGTCCTGAGCCTGCTGCTGCAAAAGTCCTGCCCTGTCCTGATGATTGGCAAGCTGCGCCTGCACCGACACAAGCTCAGCTCGCAGTCCTGACTCACACTGGTGAGCGTCCTCACGAGCCCGAGACGAGTCCTTGTGAACGTCCTGCAGCTGACAATCTAAAGCTGCAATTTTGGCATCAGATTGCGCCAGTTCGCCGTCCTTGTCAGCAGCACTACACTCTGCTGCTCTCAGACTCTTCTTCAGATCAGCCTCTGTCTGGATGTGCGTCTGCGCTTGCCCTTGTGCCGCCTGCAGCTGCTGCTGTACAGAGGCAAGCTCATTTTGAGTGACAATCTGCTGAGTCTGAGCTGAGTTGAGCTCAGACTTGAGGCTGAGCTTGCTCTGCTGAGCTGAGTCTTGGGCAGCCTGAAGCTGCTGTTGAAGCTGAGCAATCTGACTCTGAGCTTGTACCAAGCGCTCAAGCTTGAGTGCAACAGCAGTATGGGCAGAGCCCAGATCTGAAGCAAGGGCTGAACCAGACAGTTGTGCTGCATCTGCCCTTGCTTGGGCCAGCCCCAGCTGCTCCAGCAGCTGCTTTGCATTGTCATCAGCTGCTGTCAGCTGCTCCTGGAGCTGCTGTGCCTTGTCAGTGGATGCTGAAAGCTGCTCATGCTTGTGCCTGGCACTGCTTTGCAACTCTGACAGCTGCCGCTGCAGCTGCTTGCTCTTGTCATCAGATGCAGCCAGACGCTCATGCATCTGCAAAGGGCCAAAAGACAATGTAGCTGGGATACATATCTTGCACAGCATATCAAGTTTTGCCTGCTTCAGACCATTCTGATTTGCAATGTACGCAAAGCTTATGCTGCCAGCATGATCCTGCCATTGGGTCGCAATGAAGATGAGGAACTGATTTCTGCTCAAAAAGCCGTCTGCCATCTACATTCGAGACATTACGGCAGACCCTCAAGTGTCTTTTGCGTAGGCGACGCTGGCATGCAGATACATGCAGACAACATTCTTGACCAGGCAACAGCAGCAGAATGTACCTCTGCAACTTGTTTTGATGCCTGATTTGATGCTGCAATGTCAACCTTGTCTGCATCAGCCACACTGGCTGCAGACTCTGTTGTTTGCATGCACCTCTGAACTGCACTTAGCTGAGTGCTGAGCTCAATCTTCTCTGACTCAAGCATCGAGACACGCATCTGCAACTCAACCAACTGCCTGTCTGAAGCTGCCTTGGCAGCTGCCAAGATGGCCTGCTGTTGCAAATGACTTACAGCTGCCTGCCCAATTGCCGGATGATCCCTGCCTGCAGCTTGTGACTCATCACTGGCCTGACTCATCTTTGGTGCTGCAGGAGTGCTTGCATCACCACCCAAATGCACCTTCTGTTCAGACAACGTCGGCATAGGAGCTTCCAGCGGCCTTTCAACCTGCAGGAGTAGCAGCAAGAGTGAGTGACGTTGAGCAGCATCAGCAAGCTGTCTCACCAAGACAGGTGAGTCTGTTGCCCATGTCTCTGCACTAGCGCACATGGGTGCACATGCTGCTGAAGCGGCAGAACTTCCATAGGAACTTCGACGTACAGCATGGTCACTCATCTCATTCAAGAGAAGGCGAGCAATACACATTTTTCCAATGGCCAAACCATACATCTAAAGGTGCCAAACCATGCATCTAAAGGTGCCGAACCATGCATCTAAAGGTGCCTCTGCCTGACATACAATACAGCACACACTCCCTGCAGAACAGTGAGGTGACTGTTTGCTTACCATGGTAGATGACTCCTCGTCCTCGCTTGAAGAACTATCTGAGTCAAACAGGGCAAGTCTGTTGTACAGCAACAAAGGCCCCCTCTGAGGGCTGCTGCCTCTGCTGCTACCAAACACGCGCTTCAGCTGAAGAAGGTCCTCATCCAGACGTGTGCCACCAGCCCTCCGCCTATTGACAGCTGCAATCTGCCCTTCAGTGTTCCCTTTGAGCCCATCGAAATCTGCTGTGGTCCCTTTGGCATGCTGTGTGACTGGCTCAGGGGGTCCACCATGCTGCTGGTGACGCAGCTGGGTTGGTTTGACAGCTGTTTGCCCAGCTGCTGAGATGATGCGATCCTGACTGGAATTGTGGTGGACAGAAGCATTGCTCTGCACAGACTTGGCCTCTGGCTTAGGCTGCAGCGTTGCCCTAGACCGACTTAAGATCTCACTTGACTGGGACTGTCTCCTATGTTGAGCGGCATACATTTGCGGCTTGGAGTGAGTCAGCTGAGCCCCAACATGTCTGTTGCCCAATTTGGTAAGGTAGGCTGAGTCAGATGCAGCCTGACTGCATACCTCCCTGTTACCAGTCACACTGTTAGCAGCTGTATGCTGCACGCTGTGTGGTGCTTGCATAGGATTTGACTGTTGGGTGGCAAAGGCCTGATGTGCCTGTTGCCAAGAGGCAGCTGTGCTCTGCTGGGCAGCATGGCCAGGTTGGGGCCCTTCAAGAGGGTGTGCTGCCTGCCCACTAGTTGGTGCACTTTGCCCATCAAGGGTTTGAAGCTGCCTTTCAGGATGACTGGCTTGCCCACTGAGCTGCCTGCCTGATTGGCCCTTAGACAGCTGGGAGTTGAGGAGCTGCCCCAACTCCTCTTCTAGGAAGCGCTGGTACCTCCTGGCTGGCGATGAGTGCCTGATGGCTTCCTCTGATGCTCTTCTACTGCCATCCTATGAGACAAACAAAACAATCTGACAACCATCTCAGTACAAAGCACAACTCTACTTTGCAGTTCTAGTGAAGATTTGGACAAAAGCAGGGACTAATAGATGGACCTGATTTGGTCTTTGTGTCATGACTACACTGCAGGTATCAGCCACACAACAGAGGTGGCTACAGCACAGCACATATAGGACGTCAATCTGCAGTGTCTTTCCAAAAAGCTGTTTGGCAAAAGAGTAGCATATGAACATGTCGTCTGCTGCAAATGGCAGCAACAAGCAATGATGTATGATGTATTCATGCCCGAGTCAAGACATACACCTCAACCCCACCCGACACACTAACTTTGAGGCTGTGAAGAGCTGATCTGCCATGTTCAAGATGCTGCCATGGTCAGCATCATAAGCATGATCTGGCCTTTCAGCAGGCTGATGATGCTTGTGATCACTCACTTGGCTGTGCTGCAGCATCTGAGCATGTCCAGAGACATGGTGTTGCATTGCTGGCCTGTTGTTCGAGGAAGAGGGGTGTCGGTCGTGATCTGGGGAGGTGAGCGTGGACCCTGCATGGGATGCGTCCTGTCTTGGAGCTTGCCTGCTGTTTCTGTGACGGCTGTCATACTCTCTTCTGAGACCTTGGACGAAATAGTCTGCCTTGACCCTGTTGCAGACACCACACTGGCTGTCGTGCTGTTAGTCAGGTGTAACAAAAGCGCAGCAGGGCTGCCTCAATCACAGCCACTGTGTTGTTGTTGTGCTAAGTGCATGCACAATGACGAGAGCCAGGCAAAGGTTCTGTGCACTGAAGGCAGAATGCAAGAAGCTGCAAGGTGACAGAGTGTGCAGCATTGGCCGGTGGTGCACTTTGTTGTTAGAGATACTGCGTAGCTATAAAGAAGTTACCAGCAACCCTGCTCCAAGTCATCTCTGGCTTCCAAGGCACTTCTGACTGACTGCAAGCGCCGCAAGTCTGCCTACAGACAGTTTGGCTGCTTGGTCGGCAGAGCGAGCAAGACGGGTCCTTGCTCGTACAAAAAGCAAATTTGTCGTTCACCTGTCCTGATTCAGCTCGATGATGCCATTCGGAACCGCTTTCCAGCACCAGCTGAGACTGCTCCTGCCTTGCAGCGTGTTGTCTGTATGCACCCTGACCAGAAACACTAATGAGTCAAAACACACAAACCAGCGTGACAAAGATGAGAAGGCGGTTCAAGGAGATGATTATCGTCTTTGACGTCACACCTGCTCCGCGTTGGGCGAACGCTTGTGAGTTGCCATTAAGCTGTGCACAGTGTAAGGCGGAGCAGGACCCTATGCCGTCACGGCACTTCATGAACGCGGACTTTCATAGAAAGGGCCACAAAGCGGACCGCTTCAGAAACGCCGCGCTTAATGATCCCGAATCATTGAGTGTTCCTCACTGTTAGCAGTCAAAGCTCAGTGTGGTTCGTCATCCCTTTGCCATTCTGGCATCTAAAGAACAAAGCCACGTGCACACAAAGCTTGGCTGTACTGCGAGCGGTATTCGAAAGAGTCAAACACTTTTATGATTGCAAACGGGATGCACATTGGCCCTTCGGGACGTTCACAGGAACTTGATCAGGCTGCTTGAACGATCGGATCAATCGGGGCCCTTGGCAGTGGGCTTTGAGCCCTATACCGGTGGGCTCGGACAGTGTATAGCGATGGGCAGCGTAAAAGAGGAGTCAGCTAGCTCTGCCGAGCCAGTGAAGGCCGAGCCAGCAGACATGAAGGGTGATCAAGGCATCAAGCAGCCTCTGCTTTCAAAGCTCCCTGGCAAGAGCTCTCCCCACTTGACCTCGATGGTGCCAGCTGTGCCAAAAGTCGACTTGCCCGCTTTTCGCCTGGCAGCCGAGGGGTTAGGCGGAGTGCGCCTGGCAGCTGTATGGGTGATGTGAGTCTCGAAGCCGTGATGACCTAGTGTTTCTAGTCAGTACAGCTGCAACTTCTGCTATGTCAGCACCTGACCCTAGTGCTGAAAGTGCACTTTGTCATTCTGCAGGACATGCCTTACCATCTATTTTGCTGGCCTCCCTCTCTGCCAATTCTGCCGAGTCCTGCCATACCATGACCCCGTGGCAGCTGCTGCAATGGACGCAGAGGTGCCACACATCTACTACAAGCTCAGCGCTGGCATCTTCATGTCATTCTTCTTCGTGAACCTGCTGCCCTTGGCCTATGAGACAGGACCGGCTAAGCAGCAGCTATCAATCTTGCTGAGTTTTGTCAAGCTCATATCAGCATACGTTGACTGGGAGATCACAAGGGGAGGAGGTGTGATTGTGTTTGATGGGATAGGCAGACCGTAAGTCTACACACTACCCTCCAGCATCAATCCTGCACCATGTGTTCAACGCATTTCTGCAGCACAACCACAGGCAGCACTGTGGTCACAGCTGCTTTGTCAGCCTGCCTACCAACAAATGCAAATCTCGTATGGCAAGCTGTGCTGCCATCAAGCACTTTATAATTCCATCTTGCGCCATGCCCTGACGTACACAGGGCAACAAGCAGTCTGCGGTCATAGCGTCAAAAGTGTTCATTTGACTGACTATGCATCCATCTGTATCCTTCCATCATTACACATGCTAGGCATGTCCTGTAACCGATCCCCTAGTGCTGAACTTTGCTCTGCTCAGCCTTAGCTCGATGCACCTGTATCCTTGCATCAATGCTCACGCTAAGCTTGCGCAGTAACCGGATCCCTTACAGCTGTCCACTGGGTTTGCTCAATGTCAGCTTGACGCTCTGTATCCTTCCATCTTTGCTAGGCTTGCGCAGTTACTAACTCTGTACAGCTGTCCATGTGTTGTGCTCCATGCCAGCTTAATGCATCTGAATGACTCTCCGGACTGCTGCCTTAGGAGGCTCTCGTTATGATCGCTGAAAAGCGTAAACTTGTCTTCCTCATCTGAACGGGTGCCCCCTTGCTTTCATGCAGGATGCTGCTGCACCGCCACTTCCAATGGCTCACAACCTCCCGTTATGATCGCTGGAAAACGTAAACTTGTCTTCTTCATCTGATCGGCTGGCCCCTTGCTTCCATGCAGGATGCTGCTGCATTGCCACTTCCAATGCCTCACAACCTCCCGTTATGAATCGCTGGAAAGCATAAACTTTGCTTCTTCATCTGAATGGCTCCCCCCTTGCTTCCATGCAGGATGCTGCTGCACCGCCACTTCCAATGGCTCACTACCTCCTCCACGCTCGTGTACTGCGTCTCCAAGATGTCAGACTACAGCCAAGCCCAGGTTCTACGGCTGGTTGGACTGCAGGGCTCTCTCATTGTCACAGGCACTATGGCCACACTGATGACATCATGGTTCAAATGTAAGCTCCGGCATCCGACCGCTGCTGCAGGGCAACTGTGGTATTATCACTGTTCTTGCAATATTGCGCATTTTAGGCATCTGAAGATTGCTGGTCATGTCAGTTTGCATTTGTGCTGTACGCCGAATGGCGTTGTTTGCAAGACTTTTCTGGAGTCCCTTCTACATGCTGGGCTAAACACACGACGCTGCCAGGCTGCATTGCTCATGGTTTGGCATCTTAGACGCCAGCACTCAACAAACAAATGTGTTAATAGGATAGCTCACACAAATGGAGTCTTTGAGATTGTATACAGCCCCTTTAATCATAACACAAACCGACAACACAAATAGCAGCGCCTGACGTTGCTTGCTGCAGGTTGCATTCAGCATGACTCTGGCGATACTTTGCCAAGTGGATGCCTGTGACAGCTTCCACATGGCTTCTCATACTGACCTACAAGCTGACCTTTACACTGACCTGTACGCTATCCTTTACGCTGCCCTTTACGCTGCCCTTTATGCTGCCCTCTACGCTGACCTTTACACTGCCCTTTATGCTGCCCTTTATGCTGCCCTTTACACTGCCCTCTACGCTGATCTTTATCCTGACCTTTATGCTGCCCTTTACGCTGACTATTACGCTGACCTTTACGCTGACCTTTACGCTGCCCTTTATGCTGACCTTTACGCTGACCTCTCCTCTGAAGAATGCTCTGCAGGGCCCTTGTTGATCTACACCCTAACAGCATTCGCGACTGTGCAAATCGGCATCTGGAGGATGATCAACACAGCCCGGGAGGCTTGCTCAGACGCTGAGCAGCGCAGGAGGTTGCAGTTCCTCAGGAATGTCACACCCCATGTGTGGAACACCTTCTGGGCCATGTGGTTCTGCCAGTACTTTGGGGTGCTGACCGTGTTCCAGGCTGAGCTCGGTAACATGATTGGTAACTTTGTGGCCAAGGTGAGCCAGCTGCCTTTTGCAACCGGTTTTTGTTCACCAGAAACTTCTGAAACTATACCATTCACTATCAAAACGAGTTTTGTGTTATCAATTGGCTTTTACGTGTTATCAATTGGCTTTTATGTGAATTGTTTTCGTGTCGTCACCGTGCATGCTGGCGAGATTGCTTGTTGTGCTTGCTGTCAGCAATGACTGTCAGTGTGCTTGCTGCAGCAATGACTGTCCATGTGCTTGCTGCAACAATGACTGTCAGTGTGCAAGCTTGTGTGACACGGCTGGTGGTTCAAGTGCTAGCAAACCCATCAAAGTTTCAATGCCAGCGCATGTCTTTGGGTCAGGCTGCAAGCGCACATGCATCGAGATTCTGGCAGCTAGTCACACAAAAATTGAAAAGAACACCAACTGCTGCAGGCGCTGCTTTCTTCTTCAATTATGTTCAGCAACTTCATGTCCATCTACCAGCGCAGAGCTGAGTCCAAGGAGAAAGCTGAGCAGTCCAACAGGTGAAAATCCCTGAAGTCATTGCGTTTCTGCAGACCAGCAACAACCTTCAGACCAATGGCTGTTCCCTGTTTCTTCCCTATGCAATGCTGTCATCTAATCAGCATGTTTCTGTCCTCTTGTGCGAACACAAGTTGAGCAGTTTGTGCGCCTCTGACGCAAGCTGGCTTCATATTGACTGCAAATCATGCTGCTCATGCACAAGTCAAGCTTGACCAGTTGACTGCAAATCGTGATGGGCATGCACAAGCCAAGCTTGACCAGTCTCAATGTGTTTCAAAACCACAGGCAATGGCTGTGCACCTGGCCCCTCACTAGTCTGTGCGCCCAGCAAGATTGCATGGCTATCTTGTCCCTAGACTTTGTGCCTCAAAGTGAACTGTCACTCCACTCCACTCCTGGTGACTCAGGGGGATCACTGGCTTGCTGGTTTGCACCACCCAACTGTGCAACTTATCAATGGTGTGTAGTTAGGGGGATCACTGACTTGGTGGTTTGCACCACTCAAATGTGCAACTTGTGTTTGGTGTGTAGGCTGAAGCTGATTGAGGATCTCCAGGAGAGCATGCGAGTGAAGGAGGAGTTCCTGTCTATGGTCTCTCACGAGCTCAGGACCCCACTGAATGGCATCATAGGTAGGCAGGCAGGCTCTAGGCTCCAGCCTTGAATCGCATCGGAGCATGGCCACCAGGGTTCTTTTTCAACCCTGGCTCCTGAGCACTTGATATGTAGCCAATGTGTCCAATTTGAGTTGCGGTCTCCACGTGACAAGCAATACAATGCCATCAACACCCACCATGACAACCCTCCTGTTGTGCGCTGGGCAGACTCTCATGCCCAAAACACCACAGACAGAGCAGAAGCGGTGTTGAACAAACTCATCAATACTAAATGGGGTTTGAACTTTATTATTTTGTGAATCTTGTTCCCTCAACACAACTTTATTTCAACCAAAATGAAGAGGTTAAGTTGTGACTCTCAGTGGGGTGTGTGTGAGTGCAGGGCTATCAGAGGCAATGCTGCGGCCTGGCTCATGGTCCTTGGGGGACAAGGGCACCCACTACATCAAGACCATCAAGAACTCCTCCAACCACCTGGCCACTCTGATCAATGACATCCTGGATGCAGCCGCCATGGCCAAAGGCAAGCTGGTCATCAAGCAGGAGACGGTATGCTGCTGTCTACTTGCTGTCTACTCGCTGTCTACTCACTGTCTACTCACTGTCTACTTGCTAGAAGCTGGCTTACCTGTGCTGCTGTCTACTTGCTGTCCACTTGCCGTCTACTTGCTGTCTACTTACTATCTAATCTTGATAGGCATATTGTACATGGCATACCCCAATCGTTGCCAGCATAATTACACTCCTGCCGAGGCTAAGGCCCTACCCCAACTTGCTGCCTGCTTGCTGTCTGCTTGCTCAAAGCTGGATTACCTGTGCTGCTGTTTACTTGCTGTCTGCTTGCTATTCAGCATAGGAGACACAAATAGCCATCACACAGCTCTGCGCAAAAGCAGCAAACCAAACAGAGCTTGAAACAGTTTTTAGGTGCAGAAATGAGCTGAGGCAGGGGATCTATACTAAATCACGAGCATGTGCGTTTCAGGTGGATCTAAAGAAGGTGGTGGACCATGTGTGTGACACAGCTGGCCACCTGCTGAAGCCAAGGGTGACTCTTGAAAAGATGGTGGACCAAACCACACCCTCCATTGCAGGAGATGGTAGCCGCATTGTTCAGGTATGGGTCTACTGTATATTTCTGATGGCAGCCACTTTGTTCCAGTATGGGTCTGTTCTGTACAAAAAAATAAATGTCTGCTGATTACTCAGCTAATGACCAGCGTGATGCTAGCGTTATCAAAGCTTCCTTCGACAAGTGCCAGCTCTGCAACATTCCAAGTCTGCACCAAACACCTCTGGCATGCTCAATCCCTCTAACCAGATGAAATGCTAGGACAACATGGTACCATGCTGGCAGACTCGTTGTGGTGTTGCTGGTTGTACACAAGATGGTTAACAACATGTGGAACAGTTCCTTCGGAAGCACATACTCTGCAGCAGCTTTGGCCAGCAGCTGTTCAGTCCCACTCAGACTGCTGCCCACTGTGCTACAGCTGTGCAGCAGCTCTGACAGGCAGCCGTCTGACGAGTTGTTGACATGCCAAGCAAGTGTGATGCTATGGTGACGCGATGATGATGTGCTGTGATGTGACGCGATGGTGACGCAATGGTGACGCGATGGTGATGTGATGTGATGTGATGTGATGTGATGTGATGTGATGTGATGTGATGTGATGTGATGTGATGCGCGATGCAGATCTTATACAGTCTGGTAGGCAACTCTGCCAAGTTCCTCACAGACAGCAGCATGACTGTCATGCTGAAGGCCATGCCATGCTGTGGCTCCTGCAAGCAAACCCTTCAGTGTTTAGTGTCACAGTACAAGAATCAAATGCCATGTTCGCAGATTCTGTACAACTTGGGTGCCATAGTATAAGAGTCAAATGCTCTGCTTGCAGATCCTGTACAACCTGGTGGGCAACTCTGCCAAGTTCACCACAGACGGCAGCATCACAGTCATGCTGAAGGCCATGCCCTGCAGCGACCCCGGCAAGGAGTTCGTCCAGCTGTCTGTACGTGACACCGGGTGCGGCATCTCCAAGGAGAAGCAGAGGGACATGTTTGTGCCCTTCGGACAGGTCATGCTCCAATCACTTTAGTCATGATTGACCTACTGTGCATGGCATACCCTCATGGTTGCCATGAGTACGTTTGTTTTTGCTATCTCGCTCTCGGGCGATCTGTGAGTCATGTTCCCATAGTCACCAAAACAATTTGATGTTCCTGCCAAGGCTAAGATGCTACTTTTTGAGGGGGCATCGGCTCTTGTGTCATGTTCCAATGCACTTGATGACCAAGCTCACAAGCCAGGCCTGCATCTGACTGTGCTGTCTGATCCTGTCTGCAAGCAAGTTCATATTTGTCCACTGGCTTGTGTCTACTGGACTGCATCTACTAGGTTGTGTGCACTGGCACTGTGTTATGTCTATAGACCTGTGTCCACTGAAGTGTCTGTAAGTGTGCGTCCGGCTGAATCAAACGGGTCAGGACATTCTGCATCACAAAGCACAGGCGCAGCATGCAGCGCGTGGTGTTCGCGCTCAAGGCTCTGTCACTGGTCCATTAGCACAAGGACAAGCTCTTGCTGTAGTGAACCAGTGACAGGCAAGGCTCTGGACTGCCACAGTCCTGGAAAGCAGCTTTCTTCAGAATTGCTGCTGTGCGTCTTGTACAGTCAGAAAGACTGCCCTAGCTGTGAAGCATTCAGTGCTGACTAGACTGCTGACTGAATTGCTGACTGGAGGGCTGACTGTGTAGGGTGACATGACAGCCACCCGTAAGTTTGGCGGCACGGGGCTGGGGCTCAGCATCACCAAGAAGCTGATTGAGGCACACAATGGCATCATTGCTGTTGAGTCTACCCTAGGTACTGGCCCACAACTGTGTCTGTATGTCTGTGTGTCTGTCTGTGTGCGAGTCAGTGTGTCTGTGAGACACACAACGGCATCATTGCTGTTGAGTCCACCCTAGGTACTGGCCCAAAACCCTGTCTGTCTGTGTCTTAGTTTGTCTGTGTTTCTGACACCTTGGAGGGAGGCGCATCATCGCTGTTGAGTCCACCTCAAGTTTTGGGTTCAGGGTCTGCTGTACAGTGCTTCCATACATCTGATGCGCCTGTATAATTTCCCACAGACGCGGTGTGCAACCTACACACGTATGCAAGCACGCAAAACAGGACTGCGTCAAACCTGTCAGGAAACATGCAGCTGTGAAGACCATTAACAATAATCATCAAATCACTTCCTAGCTCGTGATGAGCTAGGTACATGCGGCACAAGTCTTGTCTCTCCAAAGCAGTCTGTGTCTCGCATCTCTACAAGGTCTACTAGTTCGACAGTTCTGACAATCACGCAACGCAACATCATTCAAATCTTGACATCTCTGAAGAAGATGTGAGTGAATGAATGGTGCAGGCGTGGGGTCTACCTTCATTGTGCAGCTGCCAGTGCAAGCCGGCGGCAAGGTGGAGCCTCAAATCATGACAAACAGAGCACACTCTGTCACCTTTGGCTCAGATGCAGAGGTACAAACCCCCCCCCCCTTCCCCTCCCCCCCCCTCCCCGCGCTCTCCCATGTGGCCCTGTATCTCCTTGGAACAATGATGTAGTCATTGTTGATGTGGCTCCTCAAGCCCCCTCTCACGTGACTTTGTACTGTTGGCTGTGCTGTGGCACTCAGCCAGAACAAGCTTTGAGTATTGCCTTTCAAAGGCATCCTGTCGCTGCTACTCTTCATGTGGCTACTCAAGCCTACCCTTGTGACTTTGTACTTCTGACTGGACTGCGGGAGTCAGCAAGCCTTGAGTATTGCCTCTCAGTAGCGTCCTGTTGCTGCCGCCTCTTGATGTGGCTGCTCCAGCTTGTACTTTTGCTGTGTTGTGGCATTCAGCCAGGGTCCGGAAACTATTTTGGACACATCAAGTTGAGACAAAATGAATTACTCTTTCATAGCACTGACGTCTTGTTTGCTGCAGAGTCGTAAGGAGCTGGCCAAGTCTGTGTCCTTCCACTCAGACACGATCCCAGAGGATGGCAAGGCTGCAGCAGCACCACAGGCTGGTGCCACAGCAGCAGTCACACTGGGCTCTGCATATGTGAAGGTAATAATAATAGTAAAAATAATGATAGTAAGAATAATAATCATAATCATAATAATAATAATAATAAAAACGTGTACTTAGCCAGCAGGCATCATCATATGTGAAGGTGGATTGTACCAACTCTTGAGTTTATCGTTGGTATGGGTCAGGTGATTTGGGGTAACAGAGGAGTATTTGGCAGATGAGGGTTGTACCAACTCAAGACCTTGATGAGATGCCACGCACAGTGCAATGTTGGGATTGCTCCCACATGGCCAATGTTGTGTTGGCATCCCCATGTTGCCTTCGTTCCTTTGTTCTCCCCATGGACAAGCAGTGCCATGCCTCTGCGATTACTTCGGTGTGCAGTGTCTGCAGTGGTGTCGTGAGCAGGACAGCCCTCGCTTGCATTTATTCCTCTGTTACCCCAAGTCACCTGGTTCCCCCCCCCCCCCTCCCTCACAGACAAACTTGTCTTGCAAGCAGTACCCAGTTTGCTTACACTCCTCTC
>JAABUK010002830.1_pt1 | contig 30448 bp, 24 predicted proteins | sample 5559141 | NCBI WGS metagenome assembly JAABUK01 (sample SAMN10711869, study PRJNA513367) | rock metagenome | isolation source: Antarctica rocks | place: Antarctica: Victoria Land, Pudding Butte nord | collected 2016-01-03
GCTCGGCGAACCGTTGCTCGAGACACGCGACGAACTGACCGAGCAGCTTGTCGGAGACGTCCTGCATGACCCCGCGACCGAACTGGGCCGGCTTGCCGGTGACGCTGAGGTCGGTCGTCACGTCGACGTCGGTCCCGGCGTCAGAAGACTCGGCCAGCGAGATCGTCACCGTCGCCCCGGCGGTGCCGTTGCCGCGCTTGTCCTTGCCGTTGGCCTGGATCACCGCATGGTGCTTGGCGTCGTCTCGCTCCATGAAGGTGCCCGACCCGGTATACATCAAAGCGATCGGCCCGAGCTTGACCTTGCAGGTGCCCTCGAAACGGTCGCCGTCCGCCGAGGTCACGGTCGCGCCGGGGAAGCACGAGGCCACCCCGGCGAGATCCATGAACGTTGCCCAGGTCGTCTCGGCGGCAGCCGGCACGGTGAACTGGTGCCTCAGCTCCACGGGTTCAGGCTCCCGCTGCCGCGAGCACGGCGCGGCGGGTGAGCACCGTGGCCAGGTGCCTGCGGTAGTCGCTGTCGCCGTTGAGGTCCGACGGTGGGTTGGTGCCGTCCGCCGCCGTCGCCGCCGCTTCACGGACCGCGTCCTCGCTGGCCGGCTTGCCGACGAGGGCGTGCTCGACCGACGTCGCCCGCAGCGGGGTCGACCCCATGTTGGTCAGGCCGATCCGCGCCTCGGCGATGCTGCCGCCGGCCGAGGGGTCGACTCGCACCGTCGCCGCGACCGCGACGATCGACCACTGGTGCTTGACCCGGACGAACTTCTCGTAGTGCGCCCCCCACCCGGTGTGCTTGGGGATCCGCACCTGCGTCAAGAGCTCGCCCTCTCCGACGGCCGTCTCGAACAAGTCGACGAAGAAGTCCGCCGACGAGACGGTGCGAGTCACACTCCCGGGCCCAGCGATGACGAACTGGGCGTCGAGGGCGAACGCCGCCGCGCCGATGTCACCGGCCGGGTCGGCGTGGACCAGGGCACCACCGACGGTGCCACGGTGGCGGATCTGCGGGTCAGCGACCTCGGCGACCGTCTTGGAGAGCAGCAGCGCATGATCACGGACGAGGGCGTTGGTGATCACCGAGGTGTGCGTCGCCATCGAGCCGATGACGATGCTGTCGCCGTCCTCGATGATGTCGGTGAGTCCCGGAATGCGTCGTAGGTCGACGACCTTCTCAGGGGCGTTGAGACGCAGCCGGAGCACCGGCAACAGGCTCTGGCCGCCGGCGAGCACCTTGGCGTCGTCGCCGGCCTCTGCGAGCACCGACAACGCCTCCTCCAGCGACTCCGGAGCCACGTAGTCGAACTGGGCGGGGATCACTGCTGGTCACCTTCCGCGTCGCTGCCCTGAGGACTCTGAGGGCTAGTGGTCGTCTCGTTGCTCGGATCGTCCTGGTTGAGCGCGTCCTGGTCGAAGTGCGGCTGCGCCTCAGATACTGGCGGTGCCGCCTGTTCCGCGCCGGCCGACCGGATCGCCTTCCACACCCGCTCCGGCGTGCACGGCATCTCGATGTCGTTGATGCCGAGGGGACGCAGCGCGTCGACGATCGCGTTGACGACGGCGGGCGTCGAGGCGATGGTGCCGGCCTCACCGACCCCCTTGGTGCCCAGCGTGTTCGTCGTCGAGGGCGACTCGGTGTGGTCCGTGATGAAGCTGATCGTGTCAGCCGCGGTCGGGAGCGTGTAGTCGACGAAGGACCCCGTGATCAGGGTCCCGTTGTTGTCGTACTCCGCACCTTCCCAGAGCGCCTGCGCGATGCCCTGGACGAGTCCGCCGTGGACCTGACCTTCCACGATGAGCGGGTTGACGATGACGCCGATGTCGTCGACGCAGACATACTTGAGCATCCGTGACTCGCCGGTCTCCGTGTCGACCTCCATCGCGCACAGGTGGGTGCCGTGTGGGAACGAGAAGTTCACCGGGTCGTAGACCGCGTCGGAGTCGAGGGTCGGTTCGACACCGTCGGGAAGGTTGTGCGCCGCGAAGGTCGCGAGCGCGATCTCGGCGATGCCCAGCCCCTTGTCGGTGCCCTTGACCGAGAACCGGCCCCCACTGAACTCGATGTCGGCCGGGTCGGCCTCGAGCAGGTGGGCCGCGATGGGCTTGGCCTTCTCGATGACCTTGTCGGCCGCCTTGACCAGCGCCTCACCACCGACGACCAGAGAGCGTGACCCGTAGGAGTCCATGCCTTTCGGGGCGATCTGGGTGTCGCCGTGCAGCACCTCGATGTCCTCGAACGGCACGCCCAGGCGGTCGGCCACGATCTGGCTCCACGCCGTCTCGTGACCCTGGCCGTGCGGCGAGGTGCCGGTGATCACTTCGACCGTGCCGGTGGCGAGCATCCGGATCGACGCGGCCTCCCAGCCGCCGGCGCCGTAGCTCAGCTGTCCCAGCACCCGCGACGGCGCCAGGCCGCACATCTCGGTGAACGTCGAGACGCCGATGCCCAGCTGCACCGGGTCCTTGGACTCCCGGCGTCGCAGTTGTTCCGCGCGCAGGCCGTCGTAGTCGAACAGGCTCTTAGCCTTCTCGGTCGCGGCCTCGTAGTTGCCCGAGTCGTAGGTCATCCCTGCAACGCTCGTGAACGGGAACTCGTCGTGGGTGATCCAGTTCTTCTCGCGGATCGCCAGGGGGTCGATGCCGACCTCGGCCGCGAGCTCGTCCATGAGCCGCTCGATGGCATACGTCGCCTCGGGCCGGCCGGCCCCACGGTATGCGTCGACCCAGGTCTTGTTCGTCAGGACGGTCTGGCAGTTGAACTGGTAGGCGGGAAACCTGTAGATCGAGTTGTACATCCATGCGCCGAGCACGGGCACACCGCCGCCGACGAGGCCGACGTAGGCGCCCATGTCGGCCAGCAGCTCGACCTTGAGGCCGGTAACGGTGCCGTCCTTCTCGGCCGAGAGGGTCAGCTTCTGCCACTGGTCGCGGCCGTGGTGTCCCGAGAGCAGCGACTCCGAGCGGGTCTCGGTGTACTTGCACGGCTTGCCCAACCGGCGGGCCATCGCGATGGTGGCGAACTCCTCGGGGGTGGTCTGGAGCTTGCCTCCGAACCCGCCTCCGACGTCCGGGGCGATGACGCGGACCTTGGACTCGGGCATACCGGTGGTGGCCGCGATGAGAAAGCGCAGGATGTGTGGGACCTGCGTCGACGTCCATACCGTCATCTGCTCGCTTGTCGGGTCCACGACGGTGGAGCGCGGCTCCATGAACGCGGGGATGAGCCGCTGTTGTCGGTACTCCCGCTCGATGACGATGCCGTCGGTCCGGGCCTTGGCGATGGCCCCCTCGACGCTGCCACCCGAACCCTGCGCGGCCGAGTCGAGCTGCCAGAAGGCGCTCTTGTTCGTACCCAGGTCGGGGTGCGCGAGGATCGTGTCCGCCGCGGCCTCCTTGAGGTCGAAGACGGCGGGCAGCTGCTCGTAGTCGACGTCGACGAGCTCGGCCGCGTCCCGTGCCTCCGACGGCGTCCGGGCCACGACCACGGCGACGATCTCGCCGGCGCAGGCCACCCGCTCGACGGCGACAGGCAGGTGCGGCGGTGCTTTCTGGTCGCCGGTGATGGGCCAGGCGTTGGCGACGACGCCCTGCACGTCCTTGATGTCCGCGCCGGTTACGACGGTGATGACCCCGGTGGCCGCCTTGGCCGCATCGGTGTTGACCGCCACGATGTTCGCGTGGGCATACGGGCTGCGCACCATGGCCAGGTGCAGCATTCCCGGAAGCGAGATGTTGTCGGTCCAGCGGGTCTGCCCGGTGATGAGGCGCCGGTCTTCCTTGCGCTTGCGGGCGTTGCCGACCTCTTTGGCGGCGGTCGGGCGGTCCTCGGTGATCGTCACTTGGCACCCCCGGCGGCCTGCTGCACGGCCTTGATGATGTTGTGGTAGCCGGTGCACCTGCAGAGGTTGCCCTCGAGCCCGTTGCGGATCTCCTCCTCGGAGGGGTTGGGGTTGTCGTTGAGCAGGTCGATCGACTGCATGATCATGCCGGGCGTGCAGTAGCCGCACTGGAGGGCGTGGCACTCGTGGAAGGCCTGCTGCATCGGGTGCAGCTCGCCATCCTTTGCCAGGCCCTCGATCGTCGTGATCTCTCCACCGTCGACCTGCACGGCGAGCACGTTGCACGACTTCACGCTGACCCCGTCGAGGTGGACGGTGCAGGCACCGCAGTTGCTCGTGTCACATCCGACGACGGTGCCGGTCTTTCCCAGCCGTTCCCGCAGGTAGTGGACGAGGAGCATGCGGGGCTCCACCTCGTCGGCGTAGGACACATCGTCGACTCTGACGGTGATGCGGCTCATCCTTAACTCCTAGAGTGGTCGTTACTTCAGATCCTGCTTGCTGTGGAGGCTTCCCGTAGGTCTTTCTGCTGGTGCTGCGCCGAACCGTTCCGCTCCGTCGGCGAGTGGTCGGCGACCATGGAGGGCGGTTCCTCGGGCTGGGTGCGCCCGGGGTGGTGGATGCGTCCCTCGGCGGCGCTGAGGCGTGAGCCGTCGCCGCCCCACCGCAGGGCGACGATCTCGGCGGCGATGCTCACCGCCGTCTCCTCTGGCGTGCGGGCCCCGAGGTCGAGCCCGATGGGGCTGGAGAGCCCAGCCAGCTCCCCTTCAGTCATGCCAGCCTCACGCAGCCGGGCCAACCGGTCGTCGTGGGTGCGGCGAGACCCCATCGCGCCAATGTAGGCGACCTCCGGGAGCCGCAGGGCCACCTCGAGGAGGGGCACGTCGAACTTCGGGTCGTGGGTGAGGACGCACAGCACGGTGCGGCTGTCGATGCGCCCGGCCTCGGACTCCGTGGTCAGATAGCGGTGCGGCCACTCGACGACGACCTCGTCGGCCTCTGGAAACCGGCTCGTCGTCGCAAAGACGGGGCGGGCGTCGCAGACGGTCACCGTGTAGCCGAGAAACTTGCCGATCCGCGCGCACGCTGCCGCGAAGTCGATGGCGCCGAAGACGAGCATCCGGGCGGCGGGAGCGTGGACGTCGACGAAGACGCGCATGCCCACGCCTCGCCGCTCCCCGTCCGGGCCATAGGTCAGGGTCTCGCTGTGCCCCAGGGCGAGCAGTCCTCGTGCGTCGTCGGTGACGGCGTCGTCAAGACGCCGGCTACCGAGAGAGCCGTGGGACCGTTCCGGTGCGGGGCCGCCCCCTCCGTCGGCGTCCCCGTCCGCCTCCCCGTGAACCACGAGCCGCCGCCCCAGCCGGATGGGGTCGGGGTGCTCGACGACGGTGGCGACCGCGACCGGGCGGCCGGCCTCGATGTCGGTGGCGACGTCACCCAGTTCGGGGAACGTTTTCTGCGACACCTTCTCGACCCATAGGTCGAGGATGCCGCCGCAGGTGAGACCGACGGCATACGCGTCCTCGTCGCTGACGCCGTAGCGCTGCAGCACCGGGGTTCCCGAGTCGACGACCTCCTGGGCAAGCTCGTAGACCGCGCCCTCGACGCAGCCGCCGGAGACCGACCCAACCGCCTCGCCCTCGGGTCCGACGAGCATCGACGCGCCGGGCTGCCGGGGTGCGGACCTCCAGGTCGCTACGACGGTCCCGACGCCGACGGTCTGACCGTCGCGCCACCACCGGAGCAGCTCGGGCAGCACCTCACGCACGGGCGACCACCGCCGCCAGCTCGTCGAAGGTGTGGAGCGACTGGCCGGCGAGCAGGTGGTCGCAGTAGGGCATGGCGGCCACGATGCCTCGCTGGATGGGCTGGTAGCCGGTCTTGCCCCGGTGTGGATTGACCCAGACGACCTTGTGGGCCAGCGACCGCAGCCGGCGCATCTGCTCGTCCAGCAGCTGCACGCCACCGCGCTCCCATCCGTCACTGAAGATGACGACGACGGCGCCTCGGGCCATTCCCCGCTGGCCCCACCGGTCGAGGAACGCCTTGAGCGACTCCCCCAGACGGGTGCCGCCGGACCAGTCGGGCACGACGTCCCCGGCCGCGATGAGCGCGCGGTCCGGGTCGCGCTGGCGGATTGCTCGGGTCACGTGAGTGAGCCGAGTGCCCATGGTGAACACCTCGACGTGGCCCGGGCCGCCGCTCCACCGGTGGGCGAGCCTCAGCAGGGCATCCGCATATGCGCACATCGAGCCGGAGACGTCCACCAGCAGGACGATCCGGCGCGGGCGCGTGCCCCGCCGGCGCCAGGCGAGGGGGCCGGGCTCCCCCATCCGCTCCAGCTGGCGGCGCAGGGTGCGGCGGGCGTCGATCTCTCCGCGTTGCCCCTCCTGGCGACGTGAGGTGCGTCGCCGAGGGTCGGGACGGCGCAGGGTCGCGAACAGGGCCGCGAGCGCAGCCTTCTCGGCCGCCTGCAGCTGGCCGAGGTCGCGGTGTCGGAGCACCTCGGTCGCGCTCGCCGACGCACGCAGCATGTCCGCCGCGCCGTCAAGGTCGTCGTCGTCACCGGCGCCCGCAGGTCCCCCCTGCAGGGCGGCCTGCTGGGGCCGCGGTGTCGTGGCCGCGGGGCGCGGCACCTGGACGGGATGCTTGCTGAACCAGCTCGTGAACACCTGGTCGTAGCGCGCGATGTCGTCCGGGCCGGAGCACAGCGTCGCTCGGCCCGCCCAGTACGTGGCGGCCTCGCTGTCGAGCCCGACGACGGAGACTGCCTTGAGGTAGCAGCTCGCGCGGTCGGCCGTGACGGGCAGGCCCGCCGCGCGAAGGGCGCGGGCGAAGCCGAGGAGGAGGGCGTCGGGGGCGGTCGTCAAGCCCGTCACACCCGGAGGATCTCGTCGAGGCTGGCGCGGACGCGGTCGGCGTCCTCCCGGTACTTCACCGCGACGCCCAGCGTCGCGGACGCGAGCTCGACGTCGAGGTCGGACGCCCCCATCACGTCGAGGGCGCGCGCCCAGTCAAGGGTCTCGGCGACGCCGGGGGGCTTGACGAGGTCGTCGCGCCCCCGGAGCCGCTGGGTCAGCCGCACCACCTGCTCGGCCAGGGCGGGGGCCACGTGGGGGGCCCGGCTGCGGACGATGGCCAGCTCGCGCTCGAGCCCGGGGTGGTCGATCCAGTGGTAGAGGCAGCGACGCTTGAGGGCGTCGTGCAGCTCGCGGGTGCGGTTCGAGGTCAGCACCACGATCGGCGGGGTCGCGGCGCGGACCGTGCCGAGCTCGGGGATGGTCACCTGGTAGGTCGAAAGGACCTCCAGCAGGAACGCCTCGAACTCGTCGTCGGCCCGGTCGACCTCGTCGACGAGCAGCACCGCGGGGCTCTCGCGCAGCGCCCGCAGCACCGGACGGGCGAGCAGGAACCGCTCGTCGAACAGCGACTTCTCCAGCTCGCTGGTGTCGGTGCTAGGGCCCGAGCCGTCGGCCCCGTCACCTCCGACGCGGGCGGCCGTCTCCAACGCGCGCAGGTGCAGGATCTGCCGCGGGAAGTCCCAGTCATAGAGGGCCTGGGTCGCGTCGATCCCCTCGTAGCACTGCAACCGCACCAGCGGGATGTCGAGCGCCTGCGCCAGCGCCTCGGCCAGGGCGGTCTTGCCGGTGCCCGGCTCGCCCTCGAGCAGCAGCGGCCGCCGGAGGGCCAGGGCCAGGAAGCCGATCGTCGCGAGGGAGTCGTCGACGAGGTATCCGGTGGCGCCCAGCCGCTCGGCCAGGTCGGCGGCCGAGGCGACGAGCGGTGTCATGGCTCGATCATCGCCCCTGGCCGTTGGGTTTGTGAACCTTTCGCGCGCCCGCGTGGCGATCCCGACCGACGCAGCCCTCACGTCGTGGTCGCGACCGGTCGCCAGGTCGACGCACTCGACGAGGACGACGTCGCGGTGGAGGAGGTACTCCCGGGCGCCCTGGTCACCGACCGCCGCCGCCGCGGCGCCCCCCCAGTGCTCGCGGCCCAGCACCACCGGGTGGCCGGGTCGGCCCTGGTATGCCGCGCGGGCCAGGGCGCTCGGGTCATCCCCGGCCGCTGCGGTCACCCGGGCGACAACCCGGGAGCCGACGTCGGGAAGGTCGACGAGGGTCATGACGGCCGTCGTCGCCGCGGTCGTCGCGGCCTCCTCGAGGCCACGCCGCAGGGAGGCGCCCATGCCGCCGGTCCAGTCGTCCACCTCTACCACGCGAAGGTCCCGGTCGGAACAGGTCGGTGGGCCGAGGAGGGTTCGCGCCTCGTCGGCCTGGGCGCCGAGCACAACGACCACCGGCGCGCAGCCGGCATCGGACAGGGTCTCGACCGCGCGCCGCAACCAGGACGTCCCATCGGGGTCGCGGACGAGCGCCTTCGGCATCCCCATCCGGCGGCCCTCGCCGGCGGCCAGCACGACACCGACCGGGGCGATCGGGACGACCCTCTGGGTCGATGCCGGCACTGGCTCCATAAGGGCACTCAATCACGCCTTGCTGGATCGGGAAGTCGCGGCCCGCGACGCAACCGGTGGCGGGGAGGAACGCAAGGAGATCGCCATCCATGGCTTTTGGCGCTATGGCCTGCTGGAGGGCGTCCAGGCGTGCGCCTTCGAGGTGCTGCAGGTTCTGACGGCCTCGGTGATGTGGGCGTCGGAGGGCGGCGACGATGTTGTGCACGGCGCCGCGGTTCATATAGCCGAGTTCGTCGGCGGAAGCAGGAGATTGGCTGACGTACGGCTGGTATGGCATGCGCGAGGGTCGTGACCCGTTGCCCGACTGGCGCCCTGCTGGGGTGCCGACGGACTGATTAGTCCGGCACTCTCGCACGGGTGCCGACCCAACGGAGTGGAAGGCATCACCATCATGACAAGCCAGCAGCACGGAGTCGGCGGCGTCGACTCGCACAAGGACACCATCCACGTCGCGGTCGTCACCGAGGTCGGGCAGCCCGTGACCGACAACGAGTTCCCCACCACGACCGCCGGCTGTCGCAGGGCGGTCGCGTGGCTGATCGAGCCGGACCCAGGACCGGCCGGCGGTTGCCCTTGCGGGCGCGGCAGGGGCCGGGCAGACTGACCGGTGGTCCGTCGGGGGCGCAGAGGGACTCCGCGCGACCACGTCCAGGAGACGACATGCGCATTGCCTCAAGAATCGCGGCGACCGCCGCGACTTTGGTGCTTCTCACCTCACCGCTGATGGCGACCCAGGCTTCGGCCGCGACGGGGGTCGACAGCGAGGTGACGACCGGCAGCGACGACAGCTACTTCTCGCACAACAAGCAGAACGAGCCCGGAGTTGCCGTCAACCCGGTGAACCCGTCGATCGTCGCTGCTGGGGCGAACGACAACATCGACCTGGAGCGCTGTGGCGCGGGAGACCCGAAGACCTGCCCGTTCACGGCCGGTGTGGGCGTCTCAGGCATCCAGTTCTCCAACACCGGAGGAACGAGCTGGACCCAGCCCACCTACACCGGCTACTCGGCACGCAACGCCAGCTGTCGACCCACCCCATCCCCCACGGCTCCGCCGGCAACGGCCCCCCCCTGCGTGCCGACGGTCGGCCCCATCGGGACCCTGCCCGGGTACTACGAGAAGGGGATGGTCTCCAACGGGGACCCCGAGCTGGTATTCGGGCCAAAGCCGATCAACGGAAAGTTCGACTGGTCCAACGGGCAGCGCCTCTACTACGCGAACATCGCCACACCCTTCCCGGGCAAGGCGCCGTTTGCCGGTGCAGCCGCGATTGCGGTGTCGCGCACGGATGATATGGACGCCATTGGGGCGGGGACCGCACCCACCTGGAAGGCACCCGTCGTGGTGACCAAGCAGAACTCCGCACTGTTCAGCGACAAGGAGCAGATCTGGGCCGACAACGCCTCATCGAGCCCCTACTTCGGCAACGTCTACGTCTGCAACGTTGGCTTCCGCGGCATGGGCAACGGCGCCCCGGAACCGGTGCTCCTCGCGAGCTCGAGCGACGGAGGTGACACCTGGCGCAACAAGCAGCTGTCCGCCGCCACCAACAACGCCCAGACGGGCGGCCGCCAGGGCTGCGCGGTCCGCACCGACTCCAAGGGTGTGGTCTACGTCGTCTGGGTCGGCACGGACATCCACACCCGCCAGGGCGTCTTCTTCCAGGCCCGCTCCTTCAACGGGGGAGCGACCTTCGAGCGGCCGCGCCCGATCGTGGGCGTGCAGGGAATTGGTCAGTTCGACCCGGCCCAGGGCCGGTTCACCATCGACGGCGTGGCCGGGTCGCGCACCAACGTCTTCCCGAGCATCGACATCGCGAACGGCGCGCCGACAGGGGTTGACCCTGTCACTAACAAGCCCGCCACCAACGAGATCGTCGTCGCCTGGTCAGACGACCGGAAGGGCACGAACAACGAGAAGGCGTTCCTTGTCCGCTCGACCAACGGAGGGGTCAGCTACAGCAAGGATCCTCAGGTCGTGTCGGCGCCGGGTGACCGGGCCAACCAGCCTGCGGTCGCGATCGCCCCGGACGGCAGTGACGTCTACGTCACCTACAACGCCTACCTCCAGGACTGGCAGAAGAACACCACCGCCCGCCGCCCGATGCTCGGTGTGGTGGAGCACGTTGCCGCGGGCGGGGCGCTGACCTCCCTGCACCGGGGAGCCGAGGGCGATGCCCGGGGCTCGAGCGCCAACGGCCTCAAGGCCGAGTTCCTCGGCGACTACAACTACGCGTTCGCGACCAACGACTCGGTCGTCGCCGTGTGGAACGACGTCCGGGATGCCGCGGACTGCCCGTTGATCGACGCCTACCGCCAGGCCATCGTGAACGGTGTCGCCAGCGGGGCGATCGCCCCGGTGGTGGTGGAGGAGCAGGAGGACCGCGCCGCGGCCGTCGAGGCGGCGGCCACCTTGCCGGGCCAGCGGCCGGCGCCGAACACCGACTGCCTCCCGGACGGCACGAAGACGTTCGGCAACAGCAGCATCTACGGAGGGAATTACTCAGCGCCCTCGGCGCCGTAGGAGCTGCCGCTTTCGCACCACAGGGGACCACGACACCGGTCAGGCCGGTGTCGTGGTCCTTCCCTTGAGCGACGGCGTCCGGCGACCGCACGCACCCCGGCCAAGGCCCTGCGCGCCGCCCGAATAGGGTGATCGCGTGCCCACCGTCCTGCTCGTCCGCCACGGCCGCACGACGGCAAACGCCTCTGGCGTCCTCGCGGGCTGGACCCCCGGCGTCGGCCTCGACGACACCGGCCGCGGGCAGGCCGAGGCGCTGGCCGCCCGCATCTCGGCCGCGGGCCTCGCCGTCGCGCGGATCGTCTCCTCCCCGCTCCAGCGGTGCCAGGAGACGGCGGCCCTGGTCGCCGAGAAGGCCGCACCCGGCATACCGGTGGGTTTTGACGACCGGCTGGGGGAGTGCCGCTACGGTGCCTGGACCGGCCGCAAGCTCGCCGACCTGGCCAAGGAGGATCTCTGGCGGGTCGTCCAGGACCAGCCGTCGGGCGCGAGGTTCCCGAACGGCGAGGACTACCCGGGGGAGTCGATGGCGGGCATGCAGTCCCGAGCCCTGGCGGCCGTTCGGCAGGTCGACGGTGAGGTCGCAGCCGCCTCGGGAGCCGACGCCATCTGGGTCGCGGTCTCGCACGGCGACGTGATCAAGGCGATCCTCGCCGATGCCGCTGGGGCACACCTCGACCAGTTCCAGCGCATCCAGGTCGACCCGGCCTCCGTGTCCGTGGTCCGCTACACCTCGCGCCGGCCCTTTCTGTTGCGCAGCAACGACATCGGGGGTGACCTCGCCTCCTTGCTGCCACCGCCGAAGAAGCCTGACGAGGGGGACGAGCACCAACCCGACGACCGCCAGCCCGACGACGGCGATGCCGCCGTCGGCGGCGGCGCTGGACCGGACTCTCTACCGGTCGGTTAGGGTCGTCGTATGCCGGTGCATGACTTCGACCCGCCCGACCGGTTTGTCGTCGGGACCGTGGGGCCCCCGGGGCAACGGACCTTCTTCCTCCAGGCCAGCGGCGGCCCGCGCCTCGTCACCTGCTCGTGCGAGAAGGAGCAGGTGTCGGTGCTCGCCGAACGGCTGGGCGACCTGCTGGACGAGTTCGCCAGCGATGACGCGGAGACCGGTGCCGGTCCCCAGGACACGGCGCCACTGAGCACGCCGATCGAGGACGAGTTCCGGGTCGCGACCCTCTCCCTGGCCTGGGACCCGGCCCGGTCGGTCGTGATCATCGAGGCCTTCGACGCCGACCTGCCCGAGGCCGGTGTCGGGGACGACGAGGCGCTCGAGGTGCCGGACACCTTTCTCGAGTCGATGGAGGCGCGCACGACGGTCCGGGTGGTTCTGGAGCCCGAGCCGGCCCGGGCCTTTGCGCGACGTGCCCGGGCCCTGATCTCGGCCGGACGCCCGCCGTGCCCGTTCTGCGGAGGGCCACTCGATCCCGCTGGACACGTGTGCCCCAGGGCCAACGGCTACAAGCGCTGAGCCGTGGACGGCCCGAGCTCGGCCGACGAGGTCGGTGTCGTCGTTAAAGCGCTGCAGGATGGCGAGCTGAAGCTGGTCGGGCAGGTCACCGACGCGTCCAACGTCGCTCTGCTCTGTGAGGTTGTCCCCGCGGAGGCGGCCGCAGCGGTCACGGGCCGTCCGGTACGCGTGATCTACAAGCCGGTGCAGGGCGAGCGGCCCCTGTGGGACTTCCCCGAGGGGACGCTCGCGGGCCGTGAGGTCGCGACCTTCGAGGTATCGCGGGCCGGGAGCTGGGGCGTCGTGCCACCCACGGTCCTGCGCGACGGGCCCTACGGCGAGGGCTCGGTCCAGCTCTGGATCGGTGACCCCTTCAGTGCGGAGCCCGAGGTGCGACCGGTCGACGTCGTGCCGCCGCAGCGGGTCCCCGAGGGTTGGCTGTCCGTGGTCGACGGCGAGCTGACCGGAGGCGCGCCGGTGACCGTCGTGCACGAGGACCGCGACGACGTGCGAGACGTCGCCGTCCTCGACGCGGTTGTCAACAACGCCGACCGCAAGGGGTCGCACCTGGTCCGGGACCGGGCCGGCGCACTGTGGGGCTTCGACCACGGCGTGACGTTCAGCCCCGAGCCCAAGCTTCGGACCGTCCTGTGGGGCTGGTCCGGGAAGCCGCTGCGCGAGGTCGACCTCGAGCGCCTGGAAATCGTCCGGGCCCTGCTCGACGACGTCGACTCCGACCTCGCCACGAGCCTGGCCGGGCTCCTTCCCCGCGGTGACGTCAGGGCCCTCCGCCGGAGGGTGACCGCACTGCTGCGCGTGGGGACCCATCCTCGACCGAGCGGTGGCTGGCCGGCCATTCCGTGGCCGGCCCTCTGACCAGCCCCAGCCAGATCGTCGGTGCCCGCGTCCCCGGTGCCCGGCCGGCGACGCCCGGGCCGGTGGTGCTTGCGTAGGCGGTGCCCGCGTGGGCAGTGCCCGCGTCGGCGACGACCCCGTCACAGTTAGGCTCCAGCAGTGATCTCGTGGCCCGCTCCCTTCATCCCGGCGCTGCCTGGTCGCGGGCTGCCCCTGCGGGTGTTCGACACGGCGTCACAGGCGATGCGGCCGCTCAGCCCTGGGCCCGTCGCCACGGTCTACGTCTGTGGCATCACGCCCTACGACGCGACCCACATCGGCCACGCAGCCACCTACGTCACGTTCGACCTCGTCGGCCGGGTCCTGCGCGACGCCGGTCACCAGGTGGGCTACGTCCAGAATGTCACCGATGTCGACGAGCCCCTCTTCGAGCGCGCTGAACGCGACGGCATCGACTGGACCGACCTCGCCCGCGCCGAGACGGCACTCTTCCGTGAGGACATGACGGCGCTCCAGGTCATCCCGCCGGACCACTTCATCGGTGCGGTCGAGAGCATCCCGTGGGCGGTCAAGGCGATCGAGACCCTGGTGGGCAACGGCACGGCATACCCCGTCGCGGTGCCGGACGGCGACGGGCACGACATCTACTTCGACACCGCCGGCCAGAGGCGTTTCGGCGAGGTGTCGTCCCTTTCGCGGGAGGAGATGCTCGGGCTCTTCGCCGAGCGAGGTGGTGACCCCGACCGGGTCGGCAAGCGCGACCCACTGGACCCCGTCCTGTGGCGAGCCCCTCGTGTCGGCGAGCCCTCGTGGGCAGGTGGCAGCCTCGGCAACGGGCGCCCAGGGTGGCACATCGAGTGCACCACGATCGTCCTCGAGCACCTCGGTATGCCGTTCGACCTCCAGGGAGGCGGGACGGACCTCATCTTCCCGCACCACGAGATGAGTGCCTCGCACGCCGAGGCGATCACCGGCACGGCGCCCTACGCCCGCACCTACGTCCACCAGGCGATGGTCGGCCTGGACGGCGCGAAGATGAGCAAGTCCAAGGGAAACCTGGTACTGGTCTCAGGGCTCCGCGGCGACGGCGTCGACCCGATGGCGATCCGGCTGGCGCTCCTGGACCACCACTACCGTACCCCGTGGGACTGGACCGGCGAGGTCCTCGAGGCGGCACAGGCACGTCTGGAAACCTGGCGGACCGGCCTGTCCGGCAACGGGGGTCCGGCGCCTGAGGCGACGGTCGCCGAGGTGCGCAGGTGCCTGAGCGACGACCTCGACTCACCCGGCGCCCTCGCAGCCGTCGACCGGTGGGCCGGGGAGTCGATCCGCAACGGGGGCAACGTGATCGGCGCCCCGGGCGTCGTCAGCCGCACCGCCGACGCGCTGCTCGGCGTCCGACTGTGAGCCGTCGGCTCGGCGCTCAGCTCGTGGGCGGCCGCTCGTCGCCCCGGCGGCGCAGGTAGCGCTCGAACTCGCGGGCGATGGCGTCTCCGCTGGCCTCCGGGAGGTCGGCAGTGTCCGTCGCCTCCTCGAGGTCGTGGACGTACTCGGCGACCTCGTCGTCGGACTCGGCCAGCTCGTTGACGCCGCGCTCCCACGCGCGTGCCGTCTCGGGGAGCTCGGCGAGCGGGATGGTGATGTTGAAGACGGACTCGAGCTTGCCGAGCAGGCCCAACGTCGCCTTGGGCGAGGGCACCCCGCCGGCGTAGTGCGGAACGGCAGCCCAGATGGTGAGCGACGTCAGTCCCGTGCGGGTGGCCGCGTCGGCGAGGACCCCGACGATGCCGGTCGGCCCCTCGTACTTGCTCGCCTCGGCGTCGAAGCGGTGGATCACCTCGGCGTCGTCCGAGGTCGCCGTCACGGGGATCGGCCGCGTGTGCGGGACGTCAGCGAGCAGGGCGCCCAAGGTGACGAACGTCGTCACCCCGAGCTGCTCCGCGAACTCGAGCAGCTCGATGGTGAACGACCGCCAGCGGGTCGAGGGCTCGATTCCCTCGATCAGGAGGACGTCGCGGTTGAAGGAGGTGTTGCGCGCCAGCAGGATCCGGGTCGTTGGCCAGATGATGCGCCGCTGGGTCTCTTCGGTCACCACCCGGGGACGGTTGACCTGGAAGTCGTAGTACTCCTCCGGGTCGAAGGCCGCGACGGGCTCGGCTTGCCACACCTGGGCGAGGTGGGTGATCACGGAGGTGGCCGCCTCACCCGCGTCGTTCCACCCCTCGAACGCCGCGATGAGAATGGGGTCCCGCAGCTCGGGGACGTCCTCGAGCTCGATCACGAATGCGCCTCCGACAGGTCATGGTGCTCGGCGCCCGACCCGGTGGGGCCCGACGCGCCCCACCCTATGTCGTGCCGCTGCGAATGCCCGGGAGCGACCAGCCTAGACTCGGCGGTCGTGACGACGACTGCCCCTGCGCTGCCGGCGGCCGTTCTGTGGGACATGGACGGCACCCTTATCGACAGCGAGCCCTACTGGATCGCCGAGGAGATCCACCTCGTCGAGTCGTTCGGCGGCGTGTGGACCGAGGACAACGCCCACGCCCTGGTCGGGAACGCCCTCGAGGTGTCGGCGCAGTACATCCTCGACCACTCACCGGTGTCGCTGACCGTCGCCGAGGTCGTCGACCAGCTGATGCACGGCGTGATGCGCCGCGTCGAGGAGCGTATGCCGTGGCGTCCCGGCGCCCTGGAGCTGCTCTCCGCGCTGAGGGCGGAGGGCGTCCGCACCGCACTCGTCACCATGTCCTGGCGGCCGTTCACCGACCTCCTCGTCCGGCTCGTCCCGCAAGGCTCTTTCGACATCGTCGTGCCTGGCGACGCGGTCGGTCATGGCAAGCCGCACCCCGAGCCCTACCTCACGGCCGTCGGGCTGCTCGGCGTCGATGCGGCGGACTGCGTGGCGATCGAGGACTCACCCTCTGGGGTGGCCTCGGCGGTGGCCGCGGGCATCCCGACCATCGCCGTGCCCCACGTCGTGCCGGTGCCGAAGATGGCCGGTGCAGTGCAGATCCCGTCGCTGAGCGGCGTGACGCCCCGCGACCTGCTGACCCTCGTCGGCGCCGTCGTCAACCGCTGACCACCGTCGACGCAACCGTCAGGTCCCGGGCGGTGCGTCCACCGGCCTGAGGTCGACGGCCTTGACGCCAACCGGGCCGAGATGGGTCCGTCGGCCGGCCCGGTGCTCCTCGTAGGCGGAGCGCGCCTCGCGCGTCGACTCGAGGCTCGACACCTCACTCACCGGGACGTCCCACCAGGAGTCGCCGTCGGGCGCCGACACCGTCGGGTCGGTCTCGACATGGATCACCACGGGCCCGCCGTCGGATGGCGCGGCCTTGGCGTCGGCAATTGCCACGGCAAGACCGTCGCGTGTCGTCACCTCGATGACCGTCGCGCCGAGGCTTCGGGCGTTCGCAGCCAGGTCGACGGGCAGTCGCTCCCCGTCGAGCCGCCCGGATCCCGACCGGTAGCGGTAGCGCGTCCCGAAACGTTGCGACCCCAACGACTCCGAGAGCGACCCGATCGAGTGGAAGCCATGGTTCTGCACGAGCACGACGATGATCTTGACGGCCTCCTGGACCGCCGTGACGAGCTCGCCGGGCAGCATCAGATAGGACCCGTCGCCGACCATGACGAAGACGTCGCGGTCGGGGCAGGCCAGCCTGACGCCCATGCCCCCCGGAATCTCGTAGCCCATGCACGAGAAGCCGTACTCGACGTGATAACCGTGCGAGTCCCGCACCCGCCACAGCTTGTGCAGGTCGCCGGGCATGGAGCCGGCAGCACACACGACGACGTCTCGTGGGTCAGACAGCTCGTTGACCGCTCCGAGGACCTCTCCCTGGGTGAGGACGCCCTCGGCGAGGCGATCCGTCACCTCCACCGGTGGCAGGTATGCCGCGTCGACCCGCTCGCTCCACTCCCGCCACAGCGACTGGTGACGCTCGCGCGCGACGGACGTCACGGCATACCCCTCGAGCTCGCGGGTCAGGGCCGTGAGCGCCTCGCGGGCGTCGCCGACGACCTCGAGCCCGGAGTGCTTTCCGGCGTCGAAGCGCGCGACGTTGACGTTGACGAAGCGAACATCATTGTCCTGGAACGCGGTTCGTGAGGCGGTGGTGAAGTCGCTCCAACGGGTGCCCACGCCGATCACGACATCCGCCTCGCGGGCGAGGGCGTTGGCCGCCGTCGTCCCGGTCGAGCCGACGGCGCCCATGAGCTGCGGGTGCCCGTGGAGGAGGGAACCCTTGCCCGCCTGGGTCTCCGCGACAGGGATGCCGGTGGCGTCGCAGAGGGCCCGGAGTGCGTCCTCGGCACCGGAGTAGTGGACGCCACCACCGGCCACGATGAGGGGTCGTCTGGCCGCACGGATCACGGCGGCGGCCTCTGCGACCACGGAGGGCTCCACGGGCGGGCGCGGGATGTGCCAGGTGCGCTCGGTGAAGAGCTCCGCCGGCCAGTCGAGGGCCTCGGCCTGGACGTCCTGGGGCAACACGAGCGTCACGGCCCCCGTCTCGACCGGGTCGGTGAGGACCCGCATGGCGGCCAGGAGGGCTGAGGGCAGGGCCTCGGGTCGCGTGATGCGGTCGAAGTAGCGGGACAGCGGCCGGAACGCGTCGTTGACGGTGACGTCTCCTGCCATGGGGTTCTCGAGCTCCTGGAGGAGCGGCGAGGTGGCCCGGGTCGCGAACGTGCCAGAGGGGAGCAGGAGCACCGGGATCCGGTTCACCGTGGCGAGGGCGGCGCCGGTGAGCATGTTGGTGGACCCGGGCCCGACGCTCGCGGTGCAGGCCCAGGTCTGCAGGCGGTCCCTGGCCCGGGCGTACCCGACGGCGGTGTGGACCATGGCCTGCTCGTTGCGGGCGAGGACGTAGCGCAGCGGCGGGGTCCCGCCCTCGCCGAGCTCCGCCTCGAGCAGGGCCTGCCCGATGCCGGCCACGTTGCCGTGTCCGAAGATGCCGAGGCAGCCGGCGAAGAGTGGTTGCCGCACCCCGTCACGCTCCGAGTGCTGCGCGGTGAGGAACCGGATCACAGCCTGGGCAACAGTCCGTCGGATGGTGCCGCTCATCGCTGGTCTCCTCCGCTTGCGTCCGGCAGCTCGGCGCCCCCGGCCGCCGACGTGCCGGACGCAGCGGAGTCTTTGCCGGTGGGTAGCCGAGGGTCGACCTCCTGGTCGACCCAGGTGTCCCGGACCCAGCCGTGGGCCGGGTCGTCGCAGACGAGCCAGGCCCGTTCCGGGCCGGGGCCGGCCATGACGTTGAGGTAGTACAGGTCGTAGCCCGGCGGCGCCATCGACGGGCCGTGCCAGCCGTGCGGCACGAGCACGACGTCGCCGGTGCGGATCTCGGCAAGGACGTCGATCGGTCGGTCCTCGGTGCCGTAGACGCGTTGGTAGGCAACCCCTCCGCAGGCTTCGCCCCGCGCTTCCCTGCTCGCCTCGCCCCCGGGGGACCAACTCTGTCCGGCTGCGACGTCACCATCGGGCCACGGGTGACCCTGGGGTCCTGACATCCCGCTGCGCTCCGTCTGGAGCTCGAAGTAGTAGATCTCCTCGAGCTCGCTCTCGACGCCCGGCCGTTCCTCGTCGTGCTTGTGCGGCGGGTACGACGACCAGTTGCCGGCCGGGGTGACCACCTCGCAGGCGATGAGCGAGTCGGCATCGAGCACGGCCGGGGTGGCGAAGTTGCGGACCTCACGAGAGGCCCGGCCGGCACCCCGCAGCTCGACGGGCACCTCCTCGCGTCGCACGTGACGGAAGGCCGAGGGAGTGCTGCGCTTGCCCACCGGCGCCCAGCACAGGGCCACCCGGGCACCCAGCTCGCTGAGCAGGACGAGCTGCTCCACCGCCGGGACGTAGCAGACGTCCGTCGGACCGGCGAACACCGAGGGCCTGCCGTCGAGCGCGGCGTGCTCGGTCGAGCCGTCGGGCATGGTCGCGGTGACCGCGACCGCACCACTCAACGGGACGACAACGCTCTCCTGGCCGGAGCAGCTCACCGCCGACTCGACACCAGGAGCGAGGGTGAGCACACCAAGGCCCGTGTGCGTCCACGAACGCGTACCCGGTCGCAGCTCGACGTCGTGTCCCGGGCTCGCGAGCGACCCCGAGGGGTACACCCACGGAGCCATCGTGACCTCGTCGGCGTCAGCCATCTGTCCTCCCGTGGACGATCTCGGCGGCTATGGCGACCGCTGCGGCCACGTCGCTGTCCGGCGGGTAGAGCAGCGCCCGTCCGACGACGAGGCCCCGCACCGCCGGCAGGTCCACCGCCCTGCGCCACTCGGCATACGTGTCGTGCGGGTCACCGGCCGGGTCACCACCGAGGAGGAGCGTCGGCAGGGTCGTCGCCTCCATCACTCTTTCCAGGTCGTCGACCACGGGCAGCTTGAGCCAGGTGTACGCGCTCGTCGCGCCGAGCCCGGCGGCGACGTGCATGGAGAGGATGACGGAGTCGGGATCGAGCCGGTTGACCACCTTGCCGCTGGTGGTGTCGGAGACGAACGGCTCCACCATGGCCATCAGCCCGTGCGCGGCCAGCTCGGTCACGGCAGCCCCGCTCGCCTCCAGGGTGGCCGCGGTGCCGGCGTCGTCGAGCCCGATCCGGGTCAGCATCTTGCCGCCCTCGATGCCGCGTTCCGCGAGGTCGCGCGCCCGGTATGCCGTGAACCGGTCGTCGAGCTCGAAGACCGACCCCTGGAGACCACCGCGGTTCATCGAGCCGACGGCGACCTTGCCGTCCAGGGCACCGAGCAGGAGAAGGTCCTCGAGGACGTCGGGTGTGCCGAGGACGCCGTCCACGCCGGGGCAGCGCAGCGACTCGACGAGGCGTGCGAGCAGGTCGGCGCGGCTGGCCATCGCCGTGGGGTTCGCGCCGACGCGGAGCGAGCCCCGGGCCGGGTGGTCCGCCGCGACGAGGAGCAGCCGCCCGTCAGCGCCGAGCAGGGGCCGCCGTCGGCGCGCCTGCCAGAGCTGGTCGACCCGGCCCGGATCGGTGGCGCGCACCTCGGTGATCCCGGCCAGCTCGTCCGCCGCGAGTTGCGGCGGCGAGGCGAGCCGTTGGGTCGTGACCCTGCTCATGAGACTTCCCCGGGACCCGAGGCGATGAGGTCCTCGACCTCTCGCCCGGTGGGCATCGCCGTCGAGCACTCGAGGCGGGAGGCGACGATGGCGCCGGCGACATTGGCGAAGCTGATGACCCGGTGCAGTGGCCACCCCGCCAGGAGGCCGTGGCACAGGGCACCGCCGAAGGCGTCGCCGGCGCCGAGCCCGTTGACCACCTCCACGGGGAACGGTGCGACCTCGACGCGCTCGTCTGGTGTGGCTGCCAGGACGCCCTTCGGCCCCTGCTTGACGACGGCGAGGGAGAGGCCGCGCTCGAGGAGCGCGTCGGCGGCTCGGCCGGGCTCGCGTTCACCCACGGCGACCTCGCACTCCTCGGCGTTGCCGACGGCGATGGTGACGTGCTCGAGAGCCAGGTCGACCTGCTCGTGGGCGGCGGCCGCGCCGGTCCAGAACATCGCCCGGTAGTCGAGGTCCAGCACCGTGTGGTCGCGCCGCCCGCGGGCCTCCCACGCCGCGAAGTGCGACGTCCGGCTGGGGTCCTGGCTCAGCCCCGTCACCGTCGACCAGAAGATGTCGGCGTCCCGGATCGCGTCCAGCGGCAGCGTGCCCGGCTCGATGAGCAGGTCGGGCGCGGTGGGGTAGCGGTAGAACCAGATGGGGAAGCTGTCCGGCGGGAAGATCTCGCAGAACGTCACTGGCGTCGGTGGTCCCTGGACCGCACTGACGAAGACGTCGTCGACCCCGAGGTTACGCAGCGCCCGGTGGACGTAGGTGCCGAACGGGTCCTCGCCCACACGGGTGATGAGGGCTGCCCGGCGCCCGTGCCGGGCAGCGGCGACGGCGACGTTGGTCGCGCTTCCGCCGAGGAACTTCTCGAACGTCCGCACGTCCTCGAGCCCGACCCCGTGCTGCAGCGGATAGATGTCGACACCGGTGCGCCCCATCGACACCAGCTCGTATGCCGTGGGCTCAGTCACCGGTCACCGCCCGGCCTCAGTGAGGGTCGCCGCCACCGCACGCAGGTGCACCAGGCTCTCGCGGACGTCCTCCACGGGTGCCCTCGTCCCGCTGCCCTCTGCTGGGTCGGCCTTGAGGACGGTGTCCTGCTCGAGGACGTACCACCCGGCATACCCCGACTGTTCGAGCGAGGTGACGATGGCGGCGATGTCGACGTCACCGTGGCCCAGCGGTTGGTAGAGGCCGGTGCGAACTCCCTCGGTGTAGCTCAGCTCGCCGGCACGAACCCGCGCGGCTAGGGTGTTGTCGACGTCCTTGAGGTGGACGTGCGCGATCCGCTCCGGGAAGTCGCGGGCGATGGCCACGGGGTCACCGCCGCCGATGAGCAGGTGGCCCGTGTCGAGGCAGAGGCCGATGGAGCTGCCGGCGAGCACCTTCTCGGTCTCGGAGCCCGACTCGACCATCGTGCCGACGTGGGGATGCAGGGTCGCCGTGAGCCCCCGCGCGGCGGCGGCCTCCCCGAGGAGGTCAAGATTTCGCAGGAGCGCGCCCCAGCCGTCACCGTCGAGGACCGGACGGGCGTCGTACCCCTCCGTGCCGGTGGCGGCGGCGAGGACGAGGGTCGAGGCACCGGCGGCGACGAGACCGTCCATCGCGAGGTCGACCTTGGGCCGCGGGTCGTGCTCGGGGTCATGGAGGACCACCGGCACGAACTGGCCGACCGCAGCGAGGTCATGGCTGGCGAGGAGTGCCGTCCGGGCCGCGGGGTCGACGGGCAGAAAGTCCTCCGGGCCGAACTCGGTCGCGCGCAGGCCGACCTCGTGCATCTGGGACAGGACGGTCTCCGGGTGGTACTGCCAGCCCCAGCCGGGCACCTCACAGACACCCCACGAGATGGGGGCTCCCGCGACGCGGTCGAGCAAGGGTGGTGTGGACGGGCTCACAGGTTGTCGATCTCCTCCAGGCGCACGACGCGCCCATCACGTCGGGAAAGGTCACACGCCAGCGCGGTCCGAAAAGCCTGAAGGGCGTCGGATACCGTGCAGGGAGAGGGGATCTTGCCCCGAGCCACCTGCACGAACGCCGTCAGCTCGGCTCGGTATGCCGGTCCGAAGCGGTCCATGAACGAGGTCCGGGCGGGGCCGGTGGGGAAGTCGACACCCTCCTCGGCGGAGGTCATCGCAAGGGACTCGTCAAGGCCGACCGCGAGAGAGCCCTTCTCGCCCATGACCTCCATCCGCACGTCCTGGCCCGCGCCGTTGTAGCGGCCCGAGGAGACCAGCACCATCGTGCCGTCGTCGAGGGTCAGCAGAGCGGCCCCGGTGTCGACGTCGTCCGCGTCGGAGAAGAACTGCTCGCCCTTGTTGCCGCCGGCCGCACAGGCGGTCGAGACCTCGCGGCCGGTGACGTACCGGATGATGTCGAAGTCGTGGATGTTGCAGTCGCGGAAGATCCCGCCGGAGGTGCGGATGTATGCCGCCGTCGGGGGGGACATGTCGAAGGTGTTCGCCCGGATGGTGTGCACGAACCCGAGCTCGCCGGCCTGCACCGCCCGGCGCACGCGCTGGTAGCCCCGGTCGAAGCGTCGCTGGAAACCCACATGGACCGGTACGTCGGTGCTGGACATGAGGCGGCCCAGGTCGATCGTCTCCTCGAGCGTTGCCGCCACAGGCTTCTCGCAGAACGTCGGCACCTCGGCGGCGACCCCCGCGCGCAGCAGCGGGGCGTGACCGGGCGTTGCCGTGGCGATGACGAACGCGTCGGGGTGGGACGCGAGGAGGGCGTCGGCGTCCGGGACCCACTCGGCGCCCAGCCGGTCCGCGACGTTCTTGCCGATCTCGCCGTCGGCGTCCGTGACGACGAGGGCGTCGACCTCCTCCAGTCCCAGCAGCGTCTCCGCATGGAAGGCGCCGATCCGTCCGACGCCAGCAAGGCCGATGCGCATCCGATCCGCTCCCGACTCTCTTCTCCGTGCGGCCTTCCGACGAGACCTCGGGTCCAGCCTGCCGTGGAGACGCGACAGGTGTCAATGTTTGTCCTAACATTAGGACGTCTTGCCAATGCGGGTGGAGGTGATGCCCGAGGGCTGGCTAGCGTTCATACCTGCACGCAGATCAAGAGGATGTCGGGAGGTGGACGCATGGGTGTGGCGAAGCAGGTCGCCCTCCGCATCGAGCGGTCCTCACCCGTGCCGCTCTACCACCAGCTGGCCGAACAGCTCACAGATGCGATCACCTCCGGCCAGCTCCAGCCCGGCGACGCCTTCGAGAACGAGCTCGACCTCGCCTCGCGCCTCTCGCTGTCCCGGCCGACCGTCCGTCGGGCAATCCAGGAGCTGGTCGCCAAGGGACTGCTCCTGCGCCGTCAGGGACTGGGCACCCGGGTCGCAAACCGCAAGGTGCACCGCAGGGCAGAGCTGACGAGCCTCTACGACGACCTCCAGAGCGCCGGCAGCACGCCTCGCACGACAGTGCTCGCCTACGGACCGTGCGAGGACGTCGTGGCCGCGCGGGCCCTCGACATTCCGGAGGACACCATCCTGCTCTCGATCGTCCGGCTTCGGCTGGCCGGAAGAGCACCCTTCGCCGTCATGCGCAACTGGCTGCCCCCGGCATACAGCGACATCACCATCGAGGACCTCGAGGAGCGGGGCCTCTACGAGGTGCTGCGCGACCGGGGCGTCCGTCCAGTGGTCGCGCACCAGAGCATCGGCGCACGCATGCCCACACCGGCCGAGCGCCGGCACCTCGAGCTGAAGGGGACACAACCCCTGCTGACCATGACGCGCAGCGCCTTCGATGCCAGCGGGAGACCGGTGGAGTTCGGCTCGCACTGCTATCGGGCTGAGGACTACACCATCGACATCATGGTCGACGAGCGCTGAGCGGCCTCGGGATGACGTGGCCTCGGGGGCCGGGCATCCGCTCAGGCCGGGCCTGCCCCGAAGGGTGACGGGTCGGGGCCGACGGGGGAGCGCCCGGGCGGTATGGGCTGCGGGTTGAGCCCGGCGGCCACACCCGGGTTCAGGGGGATCTCGACCCCGCCAGCTCGGCCCCCGACGATGATGATCGAGCGCTCATCGCCGTCCGACCTGGCTGCCGAGAGACGTCCGCCCTCGGCGGCATGGGACAGGAGCGTCTCGAGCACCGGCTTCTCGTCCTGGGGCAGCGCCTCGTAGAGCTCCTGCAGCTTCGCCTGCACGGCCTCGACGTGCGCCGCCGACAATCTGGGGTGTTCCATCGGCCTCGTCCTCTCATATTCCTTGCGGCGACCGGAGCCGCCCGGCACTGCTCAGCATGAGGGGTTGGCTCCGCGGACGCCAGTGCCCGAGGTCCTGACAGCCGCTCCTCGACCTCGGCGAGGAGGAGGTCTAGCACTCGTCGCGCCTGGCGGTCAACGCTTCCCGACGGGTTGCGGTCGTGACCGGGGTTGCCGGGCTGCAACATCAGCAGCCAGAACACCGCCATGAGCCGGCGGAAGTCACCCAGCCTCGCCTCGTGCTCCGGGGTGAAGCCCAGGACCGCGACCAGCAAGCGGGCATCGATGATCCCGGGAAGCCAGACGGAGACATGCTCGAGAAGATCGGCGACCTCGTATGCCGGGTCGCTGGTGCCGGAGTCCTCGAAGTCGACGACGTAGCAGCGTTCGCCGTCCCAGAGAAAGTTGCCGATGTTGCCGTCGGCCTGGGTGAACACGCACTCGGCGAGCGGCCCGGCGAGGGAGGTGACGGCGGGGCCAGCGAGCCACGCGGTGGCGGCTCGCAGGGCCGCCTCCACGGATGCGCTCGCCTGCTCGTGGGGCTCACGAATCCACGAACGGACCGTCGGGACGAGCTCGGCTGGTCCCCAGCGCCGCTGGGCCAACCCCCGCATCTCGTCCGGCGGGACGGCGCCGAACAGGCGCCGCAGGGTCTGCCCGAGTGCAGTCACCTGTTCGGGGCTGAGCGCGGCCGTTCCAAGGGGTTGGCCCGCAAGACGCCGCATCACGAGCACCGGACGGCCGTCATCCCTGCGCTGCTCCAGGGGCTCGGGGGCCAGCCCCGGCGAGAACCGGTGGAGCAGGCTTAACCCGGACCATTCGCGCTCCGGTTCGCCCTCGTTCCCGGACCGGTAGCGCTTCACCACCCGAGAGCCCTCGAAGGTGACGTCGTGGGTGCTCTGAGCCACGAGCTCACACTCCTCTCAAACGGTGGTCAGTCGTCGGCCGGGTCGACCTCACCGGTCACGAGGGGGTCGACGGCCAGCAGTCCAGCGTTCACCGGCAGCGGTGGCGGCGTGCCACCCCAGGCGGGGCAGAGGTCCTTGAAGTCGCACCAGTCGCACAGCCTGGACGTGCGCGGTCGCCAGTCACCGGTGGTGGCGGCCTTCTCGATGGCGGTCCACAGCGCCTTGACCTTGCGCTCGGTGGCGAGCAGGTCGGCCTCGTCGGGGGAGTAGCGCATCAGCTCGCTGTTGCCGAGATAGACGAGCTGGAGCATCTGCGGGAGGACGCCCCTCAGCCGCCACAGGACGAGGGCGTAGAACTTCATCTGGAACAGGGCCTTGGCCTCGAAGTGCTCCGAGGGCGACCGCCCGGTCTTGTAGTCGACGACCCGCAGGGCCCCGTTCGATGCGACGTCGAGGCGGTCGACGTAGCCGCGCAGGGTGAGGCCGTCGAACTCGGCCTCCACGTAGAGCTCTCGTTCGGCCGGCTCGAGCCGGGTCGGGTCCTCGAGGACGAACCACGTGTTGATGAGGGTGAGCGCCTCGGCGAACCACGAGTCCTCGGTGCGGTTCTCGTCGGCCTCGAGCATCGCCGCGAGCTCGGGCTCCGTCTCGACGAGGTGCTGCCACTGCGGGCCCACGAGCGCCGCGGCGGCCTCGGGGGTGCGCTCGGCGGCGGGGAGGTCGAAGAGCCGTTCGAGCACGGAGTGGACGAGCGTGCCCCGCGCCGCCGCCGGCGACGGCGGCGAGGGAAGCCGGTCGATGACCCGGAATCGGTAGAGCAGCGGGCACTGCATGAAGTCCGACGCCCGGCTCGGAGAGAGTGTCGCCGACCGGCCGGGCAGACGACCTGAACCCGCGTCTGCCAGCGTCGTGCTCGTCTCGGTGCTCATGTCTCGCACTGTATGCCGGGCCGCCGACATCCCCGGGCAGGCTCACCAGCCTGGGGACACTGGGACAGGCGTGACGCCCCCTGTGGACAAGGGCCAGCCGGACGGCATACCACTGGTTGCGTCCGGGTGGGGGCGGGTCGGAACCGGTCTCGGCGCGGACCCAAGGGATGGGGCGGCCGCTGCGTCCGGGTGGGGGCGGGTCGGAACCGGTCTCGGCGCGGACGCAAGGGAAAGGGGCGGCCGCTGCGTCCGGGTGGGGGCGGGTCGGAACCGGTCTCGGCTTGGACGCAAGGGAAAGGGGCGGCGGCTGCGTCCGGGTGGGGGCGGGTCGGAACCGGTCTCGGCGCGGACGCAAGGGGAGGTGGAGCTCAGTCCTCGGGCTGGTAGGCGAGGTTGGGACTGAGCCAGCGCTCGGCCTCGCGCAGGGTCCAGCCCTTGCGAGCCGCGTAGTCCTCGACCTGGTCCCGGCCGATGCGGCCCACGACGAAGTACTGGGACTGCGGGTGCGAGAAGTAGAACCCGCTGACCGACGCGCCCGGCCACATCGCCATGCTCTCGGTGAGCTCGATCCCGGTGTTCCCCGCGACGTCCAGCAGCGACCACAGGGCCTGCTTCTCGGTGTGGTCGGGGCACGCGGGGTAGCCGGGAGCCGGCCGGATGCCCTTGTACCTCTCCTCGATGAGCGCGACGTTGTCGAGGCTCTCGTCAGGCGCGTAGGCCCAGAACTCCTTGCGGACCCGCTCGTGCAGGCGCTCCGCGAACGCCTCGGCGAGCCGGTCGGCGAGGGACTCAAGGAGGATGGCGCTGTAGTCGTCGAGGTCGGCCTTGAACTCGGTGATCTTGTCGTGGCTGCCGAGGCCGGCCGTCACCGCGAAACCGCCCACGTAGTCGGCCAGCCGGGTGTCCTTGGGTGCCACGAAGTCGCCCATGGACCGGTTCGGTATGCCGTCGCGGTGCGCCCCCTGCTGACGGAGGTTGCGCAGGGTGGCGATGACCTCGGAACGGGACTCGTCGGCATACACCTCGATGTCGTCCTCGCCGACGGCGTTCGCCGGGAGGAGACCGATGACCCCGTTGGCGCGCAGCCATCTGCCCTCGATCGCCTGGTCGAGCATCCGCTGGGCGTCGTCGTAGAGCCTGCGTGCCGTCTCGCCCGAGGCGGGGTTGTTGAGGATGTCCGGGAAGCGGCCCTTCATTTCCCACGCGGCGAAGAACGGCGTCCAGTCGACGTACCGGCGCAGCTCCTCCAGGGGGTAGTCCGTGAACGTCTTGACGAACTGGGTCGCCGCGCCGTGCCGGTGGTCGCACGACGGGCCCGTGCAGACGTCCTTCGCCTGCTGCGCGAGCAGACGCGGCCGGGGCGGCCGGTAGGCGCTCCAGTCCACGGGCGTCCGATTGGCCCGGGACTGCTGGACCGACAGCAACGGCCGCTCGCCGAGCTTGGCGGCATGTCGGGCCCGGACCGAGTCATAGTCGGCCAAGGTGTCAGCGAGGAGCTTGGGCCGCAGCTCGTCCGAGAGCAGCGCGGCCGCGACGGGGACCGACCGGGAGGCGTCCTTCACCCAGACGACCGGCCCGTGGTACTTCGGCGTCACCTTGACGGCGGTGTGCGCCTTGGACGTCGTCGCCCCACCGATGATGAGCGGGATCTCGAAGCCCTGCCGCTCCATCTCGGCCGCGAAGTTGACCATCTCGTCCAGGGACGGCGTGATGAGCCCCGAGAGCCCGATGATGTCGGCCTTCTCGGCCCTCGCGGCATCGAGGACCTTCTGCGCGGGGACCATGACGCCGAGGTCGACGACGTCGTAGTTGTTGCACTGCAGGACGACGCCGACGATGTTCTTGCCGATGTCGTGGACGTCGCCCTTGACCGTGGCCATGACGATCTTGCCCTTGGCCTTCTCGACGTCACCCGGCCTCTTCTCGGCCTCGATGAAGGGAATGAGGTAGGCGACCGCCTTCTTCATCACCCGGGCGCTCTTGACGACCTGGGGGAGGAACATCTTGCCGGCGCCGAAGAGGTCGCCGACGACGTTCATGCCGTCCATGAGCGGGCCCTCGATGACCTCGATGGGGCGACCGCCCCGGGCCGAGATCTCTTGGCGCAGCTCCTCGGTGTCGCTCTCGGCGTGCTGGTCGATGCCCTTGACCAGGGCGTAGGTGATCCGCTCGCCGACGGGCAGCGAGCGCCACTCCTCGGCGATGGCCTCCTGCTTGGTGTCACCGGTGTTGAAGCTGTCGGCGATCTCGAGCAGCCGGTCCGCAGCGTCGGGACGGCGGTTGAGGATGACGTCCTCGATCCTGGTCCGCAGCTCGGCGTCGACCTGGTCGTAGACGACGAGGGCCCCGGCGTTGACGATGCCCATGTCCATCCCGGCCTGGATCGCGTGGTAGAGGAACACCGCGTGGATCGCCTCGCGCACCGCGTTGTTGCCCCGGAAGGAGAACGACGCGTTGGACACGCCCCCGGAGATCAGGGCCTCGGGCAGGTTTTCCTTGATCCAGCGCGTCGCCTCGATGAAGTCGACCCCGTAGTTGGCGTGCTCCTCGATGCCCGTCGCCAGGGCGAAGATGTTCGGGTCGAAGATGATGTCCTCGGCGGGAAAGCCAACCTCGTCGACGAGGATGTCATAGCCGCGTTTGCAGATCTCCTTGCGGCGCTCGAGGTTGTCGGCCTGGCCGTCCTCGTCGAAGGCCATGACGACGACCGCGGCGCCGTACTTGCGGCACATCCGGGCGTGCTCCACGAACGGCTCGATCCCCTCCTTCATGGAGATCGAGTTGACGATCGGCTTGCCCTGGACGCACTTGAGGCCGGCCTCGATGACCTCCCACTTGGACGAGTCGATCATCAGCGGCACCCGGGAGATGTCGGGCTCGCTCGCGATGAGCTTCACGAAGCGGTCCATGGCGGCCACGCCGTCGATCATCCCCTCGTCCATGTTGACGTCGAGGACCTGGGCGCCGGCCTCGACCTGCTGGCGGGCGACGTTGAGCGCGGTGGGGTAGTCCTCCTCCTTAATCAGCTTGCGGAAGCGGGTCGAGCCGGTGATGTTGGTCCGTTCGCCGACGTTGAGGAAGAGCGACTCGTCGGTGACGGTCAGCGGCTCGAGGCCGGAGAGGCGCAGAGCCGGCTGGACCGCCACCCACTCGCGGGGCGCCATGCCGTCCGCTGCCTTGACGATCGCCGCGATGTGGTCCGGCGTCGTGCCACAGCACCCCCCGAGGACGTTGACCAGGCCACTCGACGCGAACTCCTCGATGACGGTGGCCATCTGCTCGGGTGACTCGTCGTACTCGCCAAAGGCGTTGGGAAGCCCGGCATTCGGGTAGCAGGAGACGAAGCAGTCGGCGATCCGGGACAGCTCGGCGAGGTAGGGGCGGATCTCGGCGGCCCCGAGCGCGCAGTTGAGCCCGACGGCGAGGGGGCGGGCGTGCCGGATGGAGTTGAAGAACGCCTCGGTCACCTGCCCGGACAGGGTGCGCCCGGAGGCGTCGGTGATGGTGCCGGAGATGATGACCGGCCAGCGCCGGGCGTACTCCTCGAACAGCGTCTCGCAGGCGAAGATCGCCGCCTTGGCGTTGAGGGTGTCGAAGATCGTCTCGATGATGAGCAGGTCGGCCCCTCCATCGACGAGCCCGCGGCCCTGCTCGAGGTAGGCCTCGACCAGCTCGTCGTAGGTCACGTTGCGCTTGCCGGGGTCGTTGACGTCCGGGGAGATCGACGCCGTGCGATTCGTCGGACCGAGGGCGCCCATCACGAAGCGGGGCCGGTCGGGCGTCCGCGCGGTCATCGCGTCGCACTCCTCGCGCGCCAGCTGCGCCGCGGCGTGGTTCAGCTCGTAGGCGAGCTCCTGCATGCCGTAGTCGGCCAGGGAGATCCGCTGAGCGTTGAAGGTGTTCGTCTCGACGAGGTCGGCGCCCGCCCGGAGGTAGTCGCGGTGGATCCCGCGGATGACCTCGGGCTGGGTCAGGCTCAGCAGGTCGTTGTTGCCCTTGAGGTCGCTCTCCCAGTCAGCAAAACGCTCGCCCCGGTAGTCGTCCTCACCGAGCTCGTGCCGCTGGATCATCGTGCCCATCGCGCCGTCCATGACGAGAATGCGCTCGCGCAGGAGACCCGACAGGACCTCGGTCGCGTCGGGCTGCAGTGCCTGCGTGTCGGTCACGGACGTCCTCGAGCTCGGCGGCGG
>JAABUK010002831.1_pt1 | contig 30444 bp, 31 predicted proteins | sample 5559141 | NCBI WGS metagenome assembly JAABUK01 (sample SAMN10711869, study PRJNA513367) | rock metagenome | isolation source: Antarctica rocks | place: Antarctica: Victoria Land, Pudding Butte nord | collected 2016-01-03
AAAAGAAATAGCCCCGGTCGCTTAGCAAACCGGGGCTACGCAGGATGAACCCGTAGGCCCTCCTTGAAGGAGACTAAAGGTAAAAGTTTTTGCCGCAATGCTTGCTTTTTATCACAGTATCTGGTGGTGGCTGCCGGCCCTGTTTCTGGTGCCCGACCTGAGCGCGCTGGGCTACCTGGCCGGGCCGCGCGTCGGGGCCTACTGCTATAATTTTGCTCACCACAAGCTGCTGGCCCTGGCCTTGGCCGCCGCTGGCTGGGGGCTGGGCCAGCCGGTGCTGCTGCTGGCCGGCACCATGCTGTTGTTCCACATCAGCTTCGACCGCGTGCTGGGCTATGGCTTTAAGTATACCTCTGGCTTTCGGGATACGCACCTGGGTCGCTTCGGCAAGCAGCCGGTCGCGGCGGCCGCGGCCTGATAAAGCCGAAACCGCCGCTGGCTGGCCGGGTAGGCCCGGCTCATCGCAGCACGCCGATGCGGCGGGCGACACGTTTGCGGGCTTTACCTCTTTCACCACGGGTAGCGTGGGGTATTGATGAAAAGCGAGGGGGTAGGGGCGTACCTTTACAGCCGTATGCCAGCAAGGGACCCTCTTACGATTTTACTGAAAAACGCGGCGGGCCAGGTTTTGGTTGACCCGGCTGGTTTTTTGCGCCTGCACTGGAGCGGCCCATTGCGCGCGCTGGCCGATACCCAGGCCATGTTTACGATTGCCGCGCAGGCCCTAAATGAGCACGGCTGGAGCCGGATTCTCGTCAACCAGGTGCACATGCTGCCCTTCACCCCACAGGAGCAGCTTTGGATAAGCCAGGAATGGCTGCCCGCAGCCGTGCGCGACAGCGGCTACCGCGCCGGGGCCGTGGTAGTGGCCACCAACGTGCTCACCCGCCTGGCTACGGCTTTCGTTATATCCAGCGTGCCCCAGTTACCCCTGCGCTATCGTTCCTTCGACCTCGAAAAGATGGCTATCCAGTGGCTGCTGACGCAGCCGGTTTAGGCGGCTCCAGGCTCACAGCAGCAGCACGTCGATGCGGTGGGCATGCACCAGTCGCAGCTCCGCCGACCAGGAGAAAACGGTAAAATTGCCATCCTGCGAAGCCACCAGGGCCAGGGCATCGGGCTGGTCGTGCACGAACTGCGCGGCGGCCAGGTGGCGCGTGCCGCCGTTTTTGGCCGGGTGCAGGCGGGTAGGGCTCGACCCCACCACTGGCTCGCTGAGCAGGATTTCCTCCACGGCGGTGCCGTCGGCGCGGCGCGTCACCTTGGCCCCGAAACCCAGCAGCTCGAAGCGTCGGTTGATGATAGTGGCCCCATCCACGGCCGTGAAGCCGCCCAGCACCTCGATGGCTTCGAGCAGGTCTTCCTGCCAGGCGCGGCGGGTATGGTCGGGCTCGGCCAGCAAGCCCGCGATGCTGGTGTAGGCCGGTGCCACCGGGTAGCCCAACGGCGACACGATGGATGCCCGCCAGGCCCCGGAGCCGGGCGGCACGGCCAGCAGCAGCCCGCCGCGCCCGTGCGCCCGCATGGCGCGGGCCAGCTCCAGGCGCACGTCCACGGCCGGGCCGGTGCCGGGCGCGGCGGGTTGCGCGATGGCCGGCAATGCCGCCCGCAGGGTGGGGTAGTCGGCCAGGCCCTGCGTATCCTCATCCACCACCCGAATGTGGTCGCCCCGCAGCACGGCCACGTTCAAAAACTTGCCAAAGCCATCGGCCCGGCGGTGCTTGGCCACCAGCAGGCCGGGCTCTACCACTTCAAGTACGAAGCACACCGGCGGCACCTGCGTGGCCGTGCCCCACACGTAGAGGCCCTCGTCGTCGAAGCCTACCCCCAGGTGAATGCCAGGGTGCTCAACGGCCGGTGCCAACTTGATGAGTACCTGCGGAGTAAGGCGCAGCCGGTGCCCAAATAGCAGTGGCTGCCCGGCTTCTTCGGGCGTGAGCAGCGCCAGCGAAATGCGCGGCGGCCGGCCTTCTTCGCGGCGCAGGCTGGCCCAAAAGGCGACGTCAATAATGGCTTCGAGCAGCGCCGCCGGTGGGGTGGGGGGTAGGGAATCGCAGTGTTGCGTGGCCGCCGCCCGGTGCCGCGCGAAGTGGACTTCGAGGGCCGGGGCCACCATGCGAGCCCCCAGGTAAGTAGGTTCGGAAAGCATAGAAGAAAGCGGTGCGGCGCGCTAGCCGCTACCAAGCGATTACCACAACAGCGAAAGCCGGAAAGTGCTTGGAAAGCGTGGGTTCGTAGGTGAGCCGCCGGCCGTGCGCCCGGCCGGCGCAAAGGGCTCCAGCGCCCTATTCTTTATGCTGAGGCTACTTGCTGCCGTCGTGGCACAGGGCACCCGCCACGGTCGCCCGCGCAATAATATAGTGTCGCCCGGGAGAGGGGGTAGGCACGGGTAGGCAGCCCCGTTACAAACACACGCTGAACGTGGTGCCCTTGCCCGGCTGGCTGGCTACTTCAATGTGGCCGCCCCGCGCCCGCACCAGCCGGTTTACCAGAAACAGCCCTACCCCCGTGCCGGGCGCGGCATCGGGGTGGAAGCGCCGAAACAGCTGAAACAGCTCCTGGCCATGCGCCTGCAGGTCGATGCCCAGGCCATTATCCTGCACCACGAGCACGGGCCGCCCATCGGCCAGGTGGCTGCGTAGCCGAATGCGTGGCGTGCGCTCGGGGTGGCGATATTTGAGGGCGTTGGCCAGCAAGTTGAGCAAAATGGTGCGCAGGTTGCCGGGTGCGTAGTGCACCGTGGGCAGCTTGGCGAAGTCGAGTCGCACCTCGGCCTGGCTGGTCATTATCTGCGTGTGCAGGGTTTGCCGCACCTCGGCCGCTACATCGGCCAGCGTCACCTGCTCGGCGGGCTGCTCGGTAGGCTGCCGCTCTACCTGCACCACGGTGGCCAGGTCGGTGATGGTAGTGGCCAGTACCCGCAGCGAGTCATCTACCAGCTGCCACAGCTGCGGCGCCACGGGGTCGTTGAAATCGGCCAGGTGGCGCAGCTCGTCAAACAGGCCGTGCAGGTTATTCACCGGCTGCTTGAGGTCGTGCGAGGCCGCGTACACGAAGTTATCGAGGTCGGCATTGGTGCGCGCCAGCTGCTGGTTGGTGGCGGCCAGCTCGGCATTGCGGGCCCGCACCTGCTCATTGGCAGCCTGCAACTGCCTGTTCTTGGCGCTGATTTCGCGGCGCGTTTCCTCCAGTAAATCCAGCGATTCGCGCAGCTGCTGGTTCACGCCCTGCAATTCATGATGGTAGCGGCTCTGGTACTGCCGCCACTCATTCTTCTCGATGGCATACCGCACCGTCTTATTCAGCAGCTCCTGGTCAAACTGCTGCTTGACCAGATAGTCAAAAGCGCCGCTGTTGAGGGCATTCACGGCCAGCTGCTCGTTGCCGCCGCCCGTAATCATCACCACGCACAGGCTGTCGGCGGTGGCGAGCTGTTTGAGCTGCGCCAGCAGGTCGAGGCCGTCGATATCGGGCAGGTTGTAATCCAGCAGCACACAGTCGGGCTGCATTCGTTGAAACTCGGCGATGGCTTCCGTACCGCAGGTAGCCTCCCCAATCTCTACTCGCTCGTGGCCCAGCTGCCGGCCCAAAAAGCGCTTGTACAGCTGCCGGTCCTGCTCGTTATCGTCAACCAGTAATACTTTCTTCACCGAGAAGCAGCCTAGTTCAGGCCGGGTAATTCTGACGCGTCCAGCCAATAGCTGATAGTAAGCCGGATTTTTTCTTCCAGCACGGCGTACTCGATAGGTTTAGTCAGGTAGCTGTTGGCACCCAGCTGGTAGCAATCATCGATATCCCGCGAGCTGGACGAAGTGCTGAACACAATCACCGGTATAGTGTGCAGTAGCGGGTCTTTCTTGAGAATGTTGAGTACGGCCCGGCCATCAGTGCCGGGTAAATTCAGGTCGAGGAGCACGATGGCGGGCAGGGTAGCGGGCCAGCCCACGGCCTTGCCATAGCCTTGCAGGTAGGCCAGGGCCTGGTCGCCATCTTCACAGCGCAACACGGGGTTTCGCAGCGCGTTCTTGCGAAATGCCCGGCCCAGCGCCGTAAAATCCTCGGCGCTGTCCTCCACGACCAGCACCGGCTTTAAGGGGAAGATATTCACGGTAATTTATGAAATAGCTGCGTGCTTGGGCAAGGAAAAAAAGAAAGTAGCGCCCTGGCCCGGCGCGGACTCAACCCACAGCGTGCCACCGTGTTTTTCGACCATTTTTTTGGCGATGGCCAGCCCGGCCCCGGTGCCCCCACCATACTTGTCCTGGGCATGTAAGCGCTTGAATAGCTTGAAGATATTGTCGTGGTGGCGTGGGTCAATCCCGATGCCCTGGTCTTTTACGTAGAAAGTATGAAAATGGCTTGAATCCAACGGGTGTATCGGCTCAGCTTTACCCGTACTTACCAAGCCTAGCGTCACGGTTTTATGCGCTTGGTCGCTATACTTCATGGCGTTAGTAAGCAAGTTGATGATAATCTCCTGAAGGCGCAACGGGTCGCCCTGCACGGTGGGCAGCGGCCCGTCCACCACCACGGCCGTGTGGGTTTGCTCGAAGCGGGGGCGTAGCAGGTCCAGCGCATCGGCTACCAGCTCGTTCATATCAACCTTGGTCAACTCTAAATCCAGGCGGCCCGCCCGCGACAGCTGGAGCAGGCCTTCAATGAGTCTTTCCATACGCTGGCTCAGGCGCACCAGGGTCCGGAGCTTGTCCACCCCATCGGCGTCGAGCTTGTCGGCGTAGTCTTCGAGCAAAAACAGCGAGTAGTTGTGGATGCCCCGTAGCGGCTCCTTGAGGTCGTGCGAGGCCACGTAGGCGAAGGAGTCGAGCTCGTCGTTGCTGCGCTCCAGCTCGGTATTGACCTGGCTCAGGGCCTGGGCGCGGGCGTGCAGCTCGTTGAAAACCTGGAGGCGCACGTCGAAAATGTGCAGCCGGATTTCCTTGGCGGCTTCAACTTCGAGCGGCAGCCAGGGGGTAGCGGTATTTTCGACCAGCTGCTTCCAGGCCTCGAACGACTGGCGCGGCGACAGGAAAATCTGGCCATCTTCCCGGCGCTCGGGCTTTTCGTGCTGGCCCGCCCAGGTCACGGTTTGCACCACCTCGGGCCGAAACCACAGCAGGTAGTTGCCGGGCGCGTCGGCCAGCGAAGCGGCGATAATGCCGCTGGCCGTGCCGCGCAGCGCCAGCCCCGCCGGGTTGAGCGCGGCGTACGAATTAGTATGAAAAATATCCTGCCGGGCGTGGGTTCGCAGCCAGTCGAGCAGCTCCCGAATCTGGGGCTCGGTAGGCGTATTGCCCAAAGTAATAATCTCGTTATCAAAGCAAATGGCCGCCCCCCCGCAGTCGAACACGTCGCGCAGGGTAGGCGACTGCCGGTAGAGACCTTCCACGAAGTTGGCCTGGCCCGACATGTGCTCAAACAGCCGTATTTGGCGCTCGCGCACCAGCAGCTGGTAGGCGCGCTGGTCGAGCTCCTGCTTGGAGTTGAGCAGCGCCGAAAACGTTTTACCGATAAACTGGCACAGGTCGCGCAGCTCATAGCTCACCAGCCGGGGCGTGTGGTGGTGGCAGGTAATCATGCCCCAGAGCTGGTCGTGCTGGATGAGCGAAATCGTCATGGTGGCCGCTGAGCCCAGGTTGTGCAGGTATTCGAGGTGAATGGGTGACACGCTGCGCAGCACGGCGTAGGTCATGTCGGGCGGGCGGCCGCTGGCGGGGTTGCGCGCCGGCACCAGCGGGGCCGGCACGTACGAGGCGTCGGGGATGAAGCGCAGCCAGTTTTTGAGGTACATGGCCCGCGCCTGCCGCGGAATATCGGACGCCGGGTAGTGCAGCCCCAGCCAGGGCGCCAGGTCGGGGTGGCGGGCCTCGGCGATAATCTCGCCGCTCTCATCGGGCGCGAAGCGGTAGATGGCCACCCGGTCGAAGCCCGTGAGGATGCGCACCTGCTCCACGGTGTGCTGGCAAAAAGGGAGCAACTGGCCCGCCGCCAGCATCTCGCTCATGGCCGCGTTCAGCACCGACAGGTCGGGGGGGGTAGGGGCCGCCTCGTCGAGGGGCTCAAACTCCAGCCATAGCAGCCCGTCGAAGCGGTGCAGAATGAGCTTGAAAAACGGCTGGCCGGGCACCTGGTCCAGGCGCACGCCCAGCAGCTGGTGGGCCTCGGTGAGGGTAGCGAAGCGCGCGGCCACCCCGGCCGCGCGGGCCGGGGCCAGCAGGCGGTCGAGGCCCGCGCCGAGCAGCTCTTCGGCCGCGATGCCGAGCAGGGCAGTGGTATTTTCGCTGGCCTGCACCACGCGCCGCGTGCCGGGGTCGAGGCACAGCAAAAAGCCGTAGGGCTGAATGGCGCCCGGAATGTGAATCGGCTCGCGGTCGCAGTTGGTCAGGTCGATAGTAGCAGCAGCCTCCAGCAGGCTTTCGTCGGGTAAGCTCACGGTTGGTTCAGCCAGGTAGTTAGGTAGTGGAAAGTAAGACTGGCCGACGCCACGATATCGGCCTCCGTGGCGGGGGTAGCCGCCGCGTCCAGCAGCCGGCAAAAGGTTTTCCAGCGCGGCCCGGTCAGCGCGCCGTAGCCCGTGAAGTAGCGGCCCAGGTCGAGGCCAGCCTTGGCCAGCTGCCGGGCCAGCACCTGCCCGCCCAGCGTCGAGCCCTCTACCACGTACATCGCGCCCAGCAGCTGGGGTAGGGAGGCCAGCGGCGGCAGGGCCGCGCACTGCGGCAACTGGTCGGCGGGCACGCGCAGGTCTGCCAGAATCAACTGGGCGCGCTGGCGCTCGGGCACTTCCCAGGCCGGGCCCAGCGCGGCGGCGTGCTGGCGCAGCGCCGTTTCGTAGGGCAGCAGAAAGCCGTACATCTTGCCCAAAAACCACCGGGTAGCCGCCGCGCCGGGTGTGCCCGCCGCCAGCGCCTGGTTGAACTCGTTCAGCTCCAGCGCATCGTGGTAGGGGCGGGTTTCGGCGCGCAGGCGCGCCAGAAGGGGCGGGGCGGCCGCGGGGGCGAGGGGAGTAGAGATAAGGTCGGCCATCGGGTGAGCGAGGGGGCGAAAAGATACAAAGTAGGCGATAAAGCACTAATCGGGCGCCAAAGTTCAGCTTACAGAATATTGACTTCCGGATGTAATTCAATGCCAAACTGCGTACCCACGGCCCGGATAACCTCCTCCGCCAATTCCCGAAGCTCCTGACCCGTAGCGCCGCCGTGGTTCACGAGCACCAGCGCCTGGCGCTCGTGCACGCCGTGGGTGCCCGCGCCCGGCCCGCGCCGCAAGCCCTTAAAACCGGCCTGCTCGATGAGCCACCCGGCGGGCACTTTCACGCCACCCGGCACGGGGTAGCCCGGCAGGCCGGGGTAGCGGTTCTTTAGCTCCTCAAACTTGCGCCGGGAGATTTCGGGGTTTTTGAAGAACGAGCCCGCGTTGCCGATTTCGGCCGGGTCGGGCAGCTTCGAGCGCCGGATGCGTACCACGGCGTCGCTCACGTCGCGGGGGGTAGGCTCGGCCTCCAGGCCCAAATCAGTGAGCGTATCCTGGATAGCGCCGTAGCTCACGTTGACCGGCCGCCCGCCGCTGGCCCGGTGCAGGCGCAGCACCACGGCCGTTACCACGAACTGCCCCTTCAGCGGGCCCTTAAACACGCTTTCGCGGTAGCCGAAGCCACATTCTTCCTTGTTAAAAACCCGCAGCTCGCCGGTGCTGATTGCCAGCGCTTCCAGCCGCTCGAAGGTGTCCTGCAGCTCGGCCCCGTAGGCCCCGATATTCTGGAGCGGCGCGGCACCCACCGTGCCCGGTATCAGCGACAGGTTTTCGATGCCGCTCAGCGCCTGGTCGAGCGCGTATTCGACCATTCCGTGCCAGCTCTCGCCGGCACCGGCGCGCACCAAGGCCGTGTGCGTGTCGGCCCCTTCGCTGATGATTTCCAGACCTTTAATCTCATTCTTCAGCACCACGCCCGCAAAATTCCGCGTCAGCAGCAGGTTGGAGCCGCCGCCCAGAATCAGCAGCGGCCCCGCCTGCACGGGGGGTAGGGCCAGCAACTGGCGCAACTCCTCGGCCGAAGCAAAGCGGGCAAAGTAGCGGGCCCGCACGTCGAGGCCAAAGGTGTTGAAAGGGCGGAGTGAAACGTATTCTTCGAGCAGGGGCATAGGACAAAGGTCGGGAGAAGAGAGAATTTGAAAGGAGGAATGAGGAATTTCCCCTACTTTTCAATTCTTCATTCTTCATTCCTCCTTTCAAATTCCTCATTCAACTATGTCTGCCCGCCTGAGCAAATTCCTGAGCCAGCACCTGCGCCACCAGCCCGAAGCCATTGGCCTGCGCCTGGCGCCCGGCGGTTGGGTAGCCGTGGCCGACCTGCTGGCCGCCTGCGCCGCCCACGGCCATCATCTCACCCGCGACGAGCTGGAGGATATTATCGAAGATAATGATAAGCAGCGCTTTGCCTTCGATGAGGCGGGCCAGCGCATTCGGGCCCAGCAGGGCCACAGCGTGGATGTTGATTTGCGGCTGGCGCCCGCTACCCCGCCCGCCGTGCTCTACCACGGCACCGCGCCGGCGGCCCTACCCGCCATCCGGACGGTGGGCTTGCAGAAAATGAGCCGCCACCACGTGCACCTTACCACCGACGAGGCCACCGCCCGCCGCGTGGGCCAGCGCCGCGGCCGCCCCGTGCTGCTGGCCGTGGATGCAACGGGCCTGCACGCGGCCGGCGGCGTGTTTTACCAATCTGGCAACGGCGTGTGGCTCACCGAGGCCGTGCCGCCGCGGTACGTGCGCGAAATGGAATAGAGGGGTAAGGAAAAAACGTCCCGAAAGGAGTTACGAAAATGAACGTCATTCCGAGCTTGCCGAGGAATCTCGCTCGTATCGTTGAACGATACCCGAACGATGCGAGCGAGATTCCTCGGCAAGCTCGGAATGACGTTCCGTAATTATTTTTCTACTTCACGTTGGCCTTCACGTTGAACTGCGAGTCGGCGCGCACTTTGGTATCCTGGGGGAGGGGTTTGGCCAGCTCGGCGGTGGTGAAGAGCGTGTAGTTGCCGCTGCGCAGGTACAGGTCGAGCTTGTTGCCGCCGGGCGTGAGGCTGATAGTTGTCTGGCCAGTGGGCACGGGGCTGAGCGAAGCCAGCAGCGTTTTGTTGGTGCCGGCCGCGTCGGTGGCGATGTAGAGGCTGATACTCTTCAGGAAATCAAACGTTTGGGTGCTGGGGTCGGTAGTGGTAAGCGTGAGCTTATCGAGGGTCACGTCCTGCACGTAGTCGGCGGTCGTGTTATTACCCGCGTAGGTGCTCGACGAATTCGACGACACCGCGATGCCCGGTAGCGTGAGGGCCGTGTTCATCACCAGCCCCGTGGCCGGAATGGTAAAATTGGTGGAGTCGCTGATTTTAAAATTAAGGAGACTCACGAGCTTTTGGCAGCTGATAGCCGCGAGCAGCAACAGGGGTAGGACGAGCCGAATCTTGGGCGATAGGATATTTTTCATAAAAAAAGCCCTAGCAATAGTCGTGCACAAGTGCGGCAAACGGGCGTTGTCAGTAGCATTTGCCTCGCTCAACGACCACGCCGGCCAGCTACATGCGCGATAATCAGCAACTTTGTGGCTTCCTACCCGCCGCCCTACCCCATGAAAAACTTCGTATTCGGCGCCGGCCTGCTGCTGGCCAGCCTCGTGGCCCAGGCCCAGCCCACGCCGCGCCAGCTCTACCCCGGCCTGTTTGAAGCCATCCAAACGCAGCGCGTGTACCCCGATGGCAAGACCTTCGTGGATGCCCTGCCCACCGCCCCGCCCACCGAGATAGTGGCTGCCTACGAGCGCCTGCGCACCCAGCCCGGCTTCGACCTGAAGGCGTTTATGGCCCAGTATTTCGTGCCACCGGCCGCCGCGGCCGGCAATTACCACAGCGATATTAAAGCCGGTATCCGGGCGCACCTCGACACGCTGTGGTCGGTGCTGAGCCGGCCGGCGCAGGGCAGCGCGCAGCCGTATTCGTCGCTGCTGCCGCTGCCGCGCCCCTACGTGGTGCCGGGCGGGCGCTTCCGCGAGATGTACTACTGGGATTCGTACTTCACGATGCTGGGCCTGCGCGAGGCGGGCCGCACGGCGCTGGTGCGCGATATGGTGGCCGATTTTGCCTCGCTCATCGACCGCTACGGGCACATCCCGAACGGCACGCGCACCTACTACCTCACCCGCTCGCAGCCGCCGTTTTTTGCCCTTATGGTGCAGTTGCTGGCCCAAAGCGAAGGCCCCGGCAGCCGGGCGCTCACCCAATTCCGGCCCCAGCTGCTGAAAGAATACGCCTACTGGACCGCCAACGGCGCCCGGCCCGCGCCCGGCACCGCCGAGCGGCTGGCCGTGCGGATGCCCGGCGGCGAGCTGCTGAGCCGCTACTGGGACGACAGCGACCAGCCCCGCGAGGAGTCGTACCGCGAAGACGTGGAAGCCGCCAAAACCAGCGCCCGGCCGCCCGCCGAGTTTTACCGCAACGTGCGCGCCGCCGCCGCCTCGGGCTGGGATTTCAGCTCGCGCTGGTTCGTGCCCGGCCAGGGGTTGGGGACCATCCGCACTACCCGCCTCGTGCCCGTGGACCTCAACTGCCTGCTGCTGACCCTGGAGCAAACGCTGGCGATGGCCGCCCAGCAGGCCGGCGACTCGGCCGAAGCCCCACGCTACCGCAAACTGGCCGGCCAGCGGGCTGCCGCCATCCGGCGCTACTGCTGGGATGCCAAGGCGGGCTTTTACTCCGATTATGACCTTGATAAGCGCCAGCCCACGCCGGCCCGCTCGCTGGCGGCGGTGTTTCCGCTGGCGTTTGGGGTGGCTACCCCGGCGCAGGCGGGCCAGGTGGCGCAGCACCTGCGGCAGGAGTTTCTGCGGCCCGGCGGGCTGCTCACTACCCCCGTGCCCAGCAGTCAGCAGTGGGATGCCCCCAATGCCTGGGCCCCGCTCGAATACCTGGCCATCCTGGGCCTGAACCGCTACGGCCAGAACGCGCTGGCCGATACCGTGGCCCACCGCTGGCAGCGCGTCAACCTGCGCGGCTTTCAGCAAACCGGCAAGCTACTGGAGAAATACAACGTGGAAGCCACCGGCACCGCTGCCGGCGGCGGCGGCGAATATCCCCTGCAAGACGGCTTCGGCTGGACCAACGGGGTGCTGCTGACCCTACTAGATGCCGCCCGCACGGATAAGTACATTGGCAATAGGCCGCGCCAGCCGGTTCCGGCCGTGCGGACAAAGAATAAGGCGGTGAAGCGCGTGCCAGTGCAGTAGGCGCTGGGGGGCACCTCACCCCCTAACCCCCTCTCTTTTGGAGAGGGGGTTAGGGGGTGAGGTGCCCACGGAGGGCGTCACCTACCGCACCCGATACCCGCTCAGCGCGTAAAAAAGCAAATACGCATAGCACAGCGCCGGTACCAGAAACGCCACCCGCAGCCCGCCGCCGCTGGTCGAGATAAAGCCCATGAGCGGCGGAATAATGGCCCCGCCTACGATGGCCATTATCAAATACGATGAGCCCTGCTTGGTGAAGCGCCCCAGCCCGGTAATGGCCAGCGGGAAGATAACGGGCCACATAATGGAGTTCATCAGCCCGCACAGCACGATGAGCCACAGGGCCGTTTCGCCCTGGCTCAGCACCGACGCGCCCACCAGCGCCACGCCTGCCGCGCACACTGCCACCAGCATGGCCCGGTTGTGAAACCGCAGCAGGAGCGGAATGCCCAGCACCCGCCCCACCAGCGAGCCAAACCAGTACGACGACACCAGCACCGCGCCCACCGCTTTGGTGAAGCCGGCCGTGGTATCAATAGGAGAGGGGCTTTGACCAAATAGCTCGCCCGCGAAGTTGGTGGCCACGTTTAAGCCGCGCACCAGGCTTTGGGTGAAGGGCGACAGCGCCCGAATTCCCTGGCTCTCGCCATAGCGAATGAGGAAGGAGCCGAGCCCGACCTCCACGCCCACGTACACAAAAATGGCCCCGATGCCCAGCACCAGGTGCCGGTAGTCGAGCGCCGAGCGCCGGCCGGCCGCCACGGGCTGGTGCTCCAATATTTCCTCCTCGGGCAGCGCGTCAATATCGGGCAAACGCAGCATAAAGAACACACCCGCCAGCACCGCCAGAAAGCCCGCCAGCCCCAGGTAAGGCGCTTTTACCAGCTGCGCCTCCTGCGTCAGGCGCTGGGCGAGGGGTAGGGCCGCCAGCTGCGCCTTCAGCGCCACCGAGCCGCCAAACAGCAGCAGCCCGCCCACCAGCGGCGAAATGGCCCCGCCAAAATTATTCGCTACCCCCACAATGCTCACCCGCGAAGCCGCCCGCCGCGCCGGCCCCAGCACGCTCACGTAGGGGTTGGCCGCCACCTGCAAAAGCGTGATGCCCGCCCCCAGCACCGCCAGCGCCGTCAGAAACAGCGGAAACGCCCGCGTATTGGCGGCCGGCACGAACAGCAGCGCCCCGCCCGCCATCACCAGCAGCCCCACCACGATGCCGCGCTGGTAGCCCAGCTTCTCCAGCACCTTGCCCGCCGGCAGCGACATCAAAAAATACGCCCCAAAAAACGCCGACTGCACCGCCGACGACTGCAAATCAGTCAGTTGGCACACGTCCTTGAGGTAGGGCATGAGCACGTCGTTGAAATTCGTGACCGCCCCAAATAGCAGAAACAGCAGGGTCATCAGCACCATCGGCCCGGCGTAGGAGCGGGTAACAGTAGCTTGCGCAGAGGGGGTAGGGGTAGTAACAGGAGTAGCCATACGGGGCGGAAGGTACAAAAAAAGCCGGCCTTGGGGGCCGGCCGGGGGATAACCGGTATCAGCAGGAATTTTAGGTGCCCATTTCTATTTCATCCCAATTAGCAGCTGCGTTGCAAGCCCACTCTAATGATTTGCGTCTTTGGTATACCAAACCCTCGTTCAGTTTTGCTTCTCTTCCTTGCAGTCTTTCATCAACGCAATACCAATGAAGTCGGTAGTAATAGTCAAGCATTTTGTAAGCAGTGCTAACAGGGCGAATTGCTTCTAAGCGCTCAAGCTTTTTGTTGTTCTCGCCATCTCTTAAATTGGGTAGTAAGGATGCCATATTATCACCTACGTACTCCTCTGGGTTGAGGGTGTCAACCATCTCGGTCAACCACATAAAGCTCCAGAGGGCTTCTAAATACCATTCGAGGGAGTTGACTTCCAAGGCAGTCAGTTCACTATTATTTTTTTCCAATAACTCTTTCTCACTAACCGATAAATGGTTTCCCAAGTTATTGGTTTCTATCCATTTTCTGATGACATGGGTGGGTGCTTCAAATGCGATATTTATCACCGCATTCATAACAGCCATTCGGCCTTTTATCTCACTGATTGCTCTCAGTGCTGATGCGTCGAGAATGGGTAACCAATCGTTAACGCGACAGCCTAGCTACTTAATCAGCGCCTCGTTATCCGCTTTAATCTGTAACTTATGCGCCGTTGTCATTTGTTCAAGTTGTTAAAATTCTGGAGTTAATTCTACGGCTTTATCCGCACAATCTTTCCGTCGCGCATTACCACGACCTCACTATTCTTCTGCCGCTTAAATTCCAGCATTCGCTCGTAGGCGATTTCTAAGCCGGTTAGGATTTTATCCCGCAGCTCAGGCTGTTTTTCCTGATTCATATTGACTTAGTAATTGGTGATACAAATTATCTTGAGTGATAATCAAGCCGCTCATGGATTTTTCGGCTAGCAGAACTGGCTTGCCGCTCGAATTATCAAAAACGAATGCCTTGTTCACTAGCGGCAGGTAATTAGCAAAAAGCCGTTCGATACCTTGCCAATACCTACGGTCAATTACCTCGGGCGCAATGTAATGGCCGCCTTCCAGCACCCGCGTTTTTACCCGTTCCTGGGCCAGCGCCGGGCTGTTCAGCCAAAAATACAGCAGAATAACGGTGTAGCCTCGCTGCTGCGCGGCGCGAATTTTCTGCTGATAAATCTTGGTGGCCAGGGTAGTTTCGAGCGCAAAGGTTTCGCCCCGGCCTAGTAGCTCCTCTACGCGGTGCAGCATGATGCGGCCCGCTTCAAAAGCTACTTTTTCGGGCTGGAACGGGGATAAGCCGCGCGCTATCTCATCGGCATTGACAAATTCTTTACAATCAAGGATTTCGGGTAGAATAGTAAACGAAGCCGTGGTTTTGCCCGCGCCGTTGCAGCCCGCGATGATATAGAGGTTTTTATCCGGCATAGAGTCGAAACAACCGGGCAAGCCAGTGCTGGCGGTAGTTGCCGCAAGATAAGGGGGTAGGGATAGTAGCCGCGCCCGCCAGCCCCGACCTTTGCCGGATGCACCTTACCGCCACCACCCAGTTTGGCCTCGAAGACGTACTGGCCGAAGAGCTGCGCCAGTTCGGCGCCACTATCGAGCACGTGGGCAGCCGCGCCATTGAGTTTGACGGTCACGGCTTTAACCGCACGATTTTCCCATCGCGCATCACGACGACCACGCTATTCTTCTGTCGCTTAAATTCCAGCATTCGCTCGTAGGCGATTTTCAGGCCGGCGCTCAGCTTCTCTGGGCGCTCAAGCTGCTTTTCCAGATTCATCGAAAATAATGTTGCAGTTATTCGATAGTGAGAACCAAGGCCAACGCCCGGCGAATCTTATCCAGCGTGTCAGTATCAACCTGCCCAATCTTTTTTACACAGCGCTCTTCGGCTACTGACCGCAGCTGAAAGCAGTCGGCGGCTGACTCCCTGGTCAGTTTGTTCTGCTTGTCGGGCACGAGCTTGACCATCCACGGCGCGATGGCATACCGGTCCTTCCAATCGGTTATGGGCACGATAATCTTCAAAGGAAGCTTGCCGAGCGTATTATCGTTGACAATGATGGCGGGCCGGGTCTTTTTGATTTCAGCGCCCACGGTTGGGTCCAGCGAAACCAGCCAAATCTCACTTTGCTTCATAAAAAGACTCCGCATCGAGTTGCGTAAAGGCAGTCAGTTCGGGGTCAGATTTGTAATCCGCGTACAAACTGTCAACGGCGGCCTTGAGTCGCTTTTCCTTGTCGGTTCGGATGGATTTTAATGTTCGCTCAATGACAAAGAGCTTATCGCTCAAAGGGAGCCTTTCGAGCTCGCGCAGAATGCTGGTGGGGGTCATAGCTTAAAATTACGAAGGAGACGAGGCAAGATAACAGCAGCCTTTGCTTTGGGGAAGGGAAGTAGGGGTAGCCGCGCCCGCCCGCCAGCCCCGACCTTTGCCGGATGCACCTTACCGCCACCACCCAGTTTGGCCTCGAAGACGTACTGGCCGAAGAGCTGAGCCAGCTCGGCGCCACCATCGACTACGTGGGCAGCCGCGCCGTCGGGTTTAGCGGCGACAAAAAGCTGCTCTACAACGCCATCCTCTGGAGCCGCACCGCCATGCGCCTGCTGCGCCCCTTCGCCGATTTCTACGCCCGCGACGAGCGCGCCCTCTACGACGAGGTTTTTCAGCTTGACTGGAGCCGCTTTATCAGCCCCGGCCAGACGTTTGCCATCACGGCCGTGGTCAACAAGTCGAGCTTCGAGCATTCCTTGTATGTGGCCCAGCTCACCAAAGACGCCATCGTGGACCAGTTCCGGGAGCGCACCGGCGAGCGCCCCAGCATCGACACCCGCAACCCCGACATCCGCATTCACCTGCGGATGCTCGAAAACGACGTGATTCTGAGCCTCGACGCGGTCGGCGACTCGCTGCACCGCCGCGGCTACCGCCGGGGCACCAACGAGGCCCCGCTCAATGAGGTGCTGGCGGCCGGCCTTATCCTGCTCAGCGGCTGGGACCGTCAACGCCCGCTCCTCGACCCGATGTGCGGCTCGGCCACCATCCTCACCGAGGCGGGCCTGCTGGCCCAGCGCATCGCGCCCGGCCTGTTTCACCAGGGTAAGTTCGGCTTCGAAAACTGGCCCGACTTCGATGCCCAGCTCTGGGCCGAAGTGCGCGCCGAGGCCGAAGCCCAGCGAATCGAAGAGCCGCAAGCCTACCTGTCCGGCTCCGACCTCGACCCGAAAGTTATCCGCGATGCCGCCGCCAACGTCGAAGCCGCCGGCCTCGACGAGTGCATCCGCCTCGCGGTGCGCGACGTGCGCGATGCCTACCCCCCCCAGGACCAGCCGCCCGGCCTCGTCATCACCAACCCGCCCTACGGCGAGCGGATAGGCGAGGAGGCCCAGATGGACGCCCTCTACAAAGCCATCGGCGACGCGCTAAAGACGAATTTTCAGGGCTACGAGGCGTTTGTTTTTACGGGTAATCTGGAGGCGGCCAAGAGCATCGGGCTGAAGGTGTCGCGGCGCATTCCGCTGTTTAATGGGCCGATTGACTGCCGGCTGCTGAAGTATGAGCTGTATCGGGGCTCGCGGCGGGCACCGGCGGCCTCGTAGCAAGCGGTGGGCAGGGAAGGTAGCGGCGGGTAGGTGAGCGCGACAATTTTAAAAAAAGCATTCTGAAAGTCAAATAATAATCAGCTTTCCACTAGCCAGATAGCGACGTTTTTGGCACTTCTACGTAAGAGGTAGTTCATTTAATTCACACCTGCCTACTTATGCTTCTTACCTGGAAATCTACCGCTGCCCGCTTGGCCGCCCCGGTAGCTACCTTGGGCCTGCTCGCCGCGTGCGGCAGCAACCAAACCACCGAAACCACCACTGCGACGGCAGCCAGTGACTCGACGGCCCATGTTGCCAAGTCCGCTGACAACATGGCCACGGCCGGCCAGCCAATGGCCGTGAAGCCTAGCGGCGCCAAGCCCGCCTGGGGCCCCGACCTGCACCCCGAGATGCAGACCGTCATTGAGCAGCTCACGGCCATGAGCGGCCCCACGCCCCTCACCAAAATGAGCGCCCAGGCGGCCCGCAAGGCCCCGTCGCCCGCCGATGCCGCGATGGCGGTGATGAAGAAATTCAACATCCCTACCCCCCCGCTACCGCCGATACCATGAGCCGCGAGGTGGCTCCCGGCGTGAAGGCGCGCATCTACACGCCTAAGTCGGGCACGGCGCCGTTCCCGGTTATCGTGTATTTCCACGGTGGCGGCTGGGTGATTGCCAACCTCGATACCTACGACGCCTCGGTGCGCGGCCTCTGCGAGCAGACGGGGGCCGTTATCGTGTCGGTGGCCTACCGCCAGGCGCCGGAACATAAATTCCCAACGGCTCATAATGACTGCTTTGCCGCCTACCAGTGGGCCCTCAAAAACGCCGCCAGTATCAAGGGCGACCCCAAGCGCGTAGCCGTGGCCGGCGAGAGCGCCGGCGGCAACTTGGCCTGCGCCGTGAGCATGATGGCCCGCGACAAAAAAGTGCAGCTGCCCAAACACCAGCTGCTGGTGTACCCCGTCGCCGGCTACGACCTGAACACGCCCTCGTACCAGGCCAATACCCAGACCAAGCCACTCAGTAAAGGCCTGATGGCGTGGTTCTTCGAAAAGTACCTGCGCACGCCCACCGATGGCAAGAACCCGCTGATTGACCTCGTGCACGCCAACCTCAAGGGCCTACCCCCCACCATGCTCATCACCGACCAGTACGACCCGCTGATGAGCGAAGGCAAGATGCTGGCCGACAATCTTCAGAAGGCCGGCGTGCCCGTGAAGTATCAGAACTACGACGGCGTGACGCACGAGTTCTTTGGCATGGCCGCCGTGGTGCCCGAGGCCAAGCAAGCCCAGGCCCTGGCCAGCGGTGAGCTGAAAAATGCGCTGAAGTAAACAAGATGCTAGCCCTCATTTTCCTGAAAACGGCATCCATTCGGGTGCCGTTTTTTTATGTCCGTCTCTTTAGGATGAAGTAGGGGCGCGGTGGCCAGTGGGTTATCTGGCAAAGCGTAGCTGGCCGGGTACTGCCGGCTGGGCAGTTGGCTAAATTCTTTGGAACTTCGCAGGGCCGATTGTTATTTTAACCTTTCGACCGAAGTGCCTCATGTCTGCTGCTACCGCCCCTACCCCCTCGCTCACCGCCGCTCGCCAGGCCCTCAAGCGCTACTACGGCTACGATAATTTCCGGCCCATGCAGGATGACATTATCCAGCATATTCTGGGGGGTAGGGATACCGTCGTGCTCATGCCCACCGGCGGCGGCAAGTCGGTGTGCTTTCAAATTCCGGCCGTGGTGAGCGAAGGCGTGTGCGTGGTGGTGTCGCCGCTCATCGCGCTCATGAAAGACCAGGTGGAGGCCCTGAAAGCCAACGGCATCGTGGCGGCCTACATTAACAGCAGCGTGGGCCAGAGCGAGGCCAATGACATTGCCCGCGCCGCCGTGAGCGGCCACCTCAAGCTGCTCTACGTAAGCCCCGAAAAGCTGCTGAGTGAGGGCTTCCTGCAGTTTCTGACGCGGGTCAATATCAGCATCTTTGCCATCGACGAGGCGCACTGTATTTCGAGCTGGGGCCACGACTTCCGGCCCGAATACACCCAACTCGGCGCGCTACGCACGCACTTTCCGAGCGTGCCCATCATCGCGCTCACGGCCACGGCCGACCGCCTGACGCAGCGCGACATTCGCACCCAGCTCAACCTGCACGAGCCCAGGGTGTTCCTGTCGAGCTTCGACCGGCCCAATATTAACCTGGTGGTGCGCCCCGGCCAGGACCGCATCGGTCAGATACTCGACTACATTCAGCGCCACCCCACCGAGGCGGGCATCATCTACTGCCTCTCGCGCAAGAGCTGCGAAACTATTGCGCAAAAGCTTCAGCAGAAAGGGATTAAAGCTGGTTTCTACCACGCCGGCATGAGCCCCAACCAGCGCGCCGAGGCCCAGGAAAAGTTCTTGCGGGACGACTTGCAGGTCATCGTGGCCACCATCGCCTTCGGCATGGGCATCGACAAGAGCAACGTGCGCTGGGTGATGCACTACAACCTGCCCAAAAACATCGAGGGCTACTACCAGGAAATCGGCCGCGCCGGCCGCGATGGCTCGCCCGCCACGGCCCTGCTCTTCTACTCGTTTGCCGATGTCATGTCGATGCGCGAGATGGTGACCAGGGACGTGCCCGCCCGCCAGGCCCAGCTCAACACCGCCAAGCTGGAGCGGATGCAGCAGTTTGCCGAGGCCGCCTCGTGCCGCCGCCGCATTTTGCTGCACTATTTCTCCGAAGACCTGGGCCACGACTGCGGCAACTGCGACATCTGCCGCAACCCGCCCACTACCTTCGACGGCACGCTACTGGCCCAGAAGGCGCTCTCGGCCAGCGCCCGTGCCCAGCAGCGCGTGGCCATCAACCTGCTGATTGACATCCTGCGCGGGATGCGCAACCAGGCGGTGCTGCAAGGCGGCTACGACCAGCTCAAAACCTACGGCGCGGGCCAGGACCTACCCTACCTCGATTGGTACAGCTACGTGCACCAGATGCTCAACGACGGCCTGTTTTACATCGCCTACGAGGAAGGTTACGCTCTCAAAATCACCGAGCGCGGCCAGCAGGTGCTGAAGGGCCAGCTGCCCGTGTCGCTCAAGAAATTCCAGGTGGCCGAGAAGGCCGAGAAGCAGACCCGCGCCACCAAAAAAGCCGCCGCCGAAGCCGCCGCGGCCGGCGCCGGCACGCCCGAGGCCAAGCTGTTCGAGCGCCTGCGCCAGCTGCGCAAGCAGATTGCCGACGAGCAGGGCGTGCCACCCTACGTGGTGTTCGCCGACACTACCCTCCAGGAAATGGCCCGTGAGCAGCCCACCAGCCGGGTGGCCATGCTCTCGGTATCGGGGGTAGGCATGAAGAAATTTGAAACCTACGGCGAGGCGTTTATCGAGGCCATTATCCAACACGGCCCGCCGCGCCCCGTGCCCACGGCCGAAGACGCCGAAGACTTCAGCCCTACCCCCCGCTCAACGGCCCAAAAGGCCGCCGACCGCGACGTGAACGGCACCGAGGAGCAAACCTTTCAGCTGCACCGCCAGGGCCTCAGCCCCGAGCAAATTGCCACGCAGCGCGGCCTGGCCGTGAGCACCATCAAAAGCCACCTCTACAACGCCTACGTCAAAGGTCTCGACCTGCGGCTGCACGAGTTCCTGTCCGACTCGCAGCTGGCCGAAATTGCGGCGGCCCGCGCCCAACTCGGCGGCGCGCCCGCCCTGCGCGACCTGTTTGACCACCTGCGCGAGAAGTACGACTATTTCCAGCTGCGCCTGGCGGGTATCCGGGCGCAGCGCGGGCGGTAGCCGCGCCGTCTGCCTCTGATTCGGTGGTCAAAACTTTGCTGACTATCTCAAAATGACGGGTAGAAGGCTTTTTTTGCCATCTCCTAAAACCCCTTCCTTGTATCTTGCAGCATGAGCCAGGTTATTCTTACCATACCCGATGAGCAGCTTGCTCCCTTACTGAAGGTGCTAAAAGCCCTTCCCTTCGCTATTAAAGCGAAAACCGTAGCTCCGCCAAAGTCTAAGCAGTACACGTCCGAGCAACAGGAGTGGATTGATGATTTCCGCGAGGCGCTTCACGAAGTGGAACTGCACCAGGAGGGAAAAATCAAACTGCAAGACGCTCGCGACTTCCTGAATGAGCTTTAGAATAGTCATTACCGACAGTTTTCGTCGGCCAGGTAAGCGCCTGGGTAAAAAGTTCGTCAGCTTCAAAGCTGATTTTGCCGCGCTGTTGGACGAGCTTGAAGCCGACCCGCAAACCGGTGAGCCGCTAGGCCGCGACTGCTACAAAGTGCGCATGAGCATTACGGCCAAAGGCAAAAGTGGCGGTGCCAGAGTAATTACGTGCGTAAAAGTGGTGGGCAAGATAGTGTTTCTGCTCACGATTTACGACAAGTCCGAACAGGATTCTATTTCCGATAAAGAGCGCGACGACCTGCTACGAGAAAACGGGTTGTTATAAAGCAAAAAGCCCCGCTGAGATAATTTCAGCGGGGCTTTTTGCTTTTTGCGTCCGTCATGCTGACGGGGCGGGGTAGGCGCTAACTCTACACCACCACGTTCACCATGCGCCCCGGCACCACCACTACTTTCTTCACGGCCTTGCCTTCGCCGAAGCGGGGTAGGAAATCCGATTCCAGGATGGCGGCTTCGATTTCGGCGGCGGTGGCGGTGGCGGCAAACTGGCGCTGGTCGCGCACCTTGCCGTTGAGGGCCACGGGGTAGGTCACGTTGGCTTCCACCAGGTATTCCTCGCGGAACTCGGGGTAGGCGGCCTGGCTGATGCTGCCGGGCGCGTGGCCCAGCTCTTCCCACAGCTCCTCGGCGAGGTGGGGGGCGAAAGGCGAGAGCAGCACCACCAGCGGCTCCAGGATGGCGCGCTGGCGGGTGCCGAGGGCCGTCAGCTCGTTCACGGCAATCATAAAAGTGCTGACGCTGGTGTTGAAACTGAACTTCTCCACGTCCTGGGCCACCTTCTGGATGACCTTGTGCAGGGCCTTCAACTCCGGGGGACCCGGGGCCTCGTCGGTCACGGCTAGCGGGCCGTCTTCGGGGTGGAAGAGCCGCCAGAACTTCTTGAGGAAGCTGGCCACGCCGCTGATACCGTTGGTATTCCAGGGCTTGAACTGCTCCAGCGGCCCGAGGAACATTTCGTAGAGGCGCAGGGCATCCGCGCCGTATTGGCTTACTAAAACGTCGGGGTTAACGACGTTATATTTTGACTTCGACATTTTTTCGACTTCCGGTTTAGTCAAGAAAGGAGCCGGCACATCTGAACTAAGCTTGCCGCCAAAATCAAAGAAGCCACTTGCAACTGTAGCATCTTTGGAAATAATGTGATATCCATTGCGGACGAGCAAAATCTTATTCGTTGAATTAAATTGAATACTTGTTAACAAGCTATCCAAAATTAAAACACCCGTTGCCTCGCCGGAATTATATTCAACGTTTGCAATGTCTATTCTTAGCGAGCGGCGTGTTTCATCACCAAGTATTAATTCTCTTGGATAGTCGAGGCTATAGAACACTTGAGCATCTGCGAGATTAATTGATTTTTCTCCTTGAGTGGGCAGTAAAATAAAGGGGGAGTCTATAGTGCCAGTAGCAATAACGAATTGAGAAACTCCCAAAATCATCCCCTGATTTATTAGCTTCTGGAACGGCTCATTCCCCGTTACCAGGCCTAAATCCTTCAAGAACAGATACCAGAAGCGCGAGTAGAGCAGGTGGCCGGTGGCGTGTTCGGCGCCGCCCATGTAGAGGTCCACCTGGCCCCAGTACTTCTCCGCTTCCTCGCCTACGAATCGGGTTTTATTGCCAGGGTCCATGTAGCGGAGGTAGTACCAGCTGGAGCCGGCCCAGCCGGGCATGGTGCTCAGCTCGAACTCGTACTGGCCCTTGTACTTCCAGTCTTTGGCGCGGCCCAGGGGCGGCTCGCCGGTTTCGGTGGGCTTGTACTCGTCGATTTCGGGGAGCACGAGTGGCAGGTCGGCTTCGGCCACGCCGTAGGCGGTGCCGTCTTTGTAGTAAATCGGGATGGGCTCGCCCCAGTAGCGCTGGCGGCCAAAAATGGCATCGCGCAGGCGGAAATTCACCTTGCCCTTGCCGAGGCCCTTTTCTTCCAAAAAGGCGATGAGGGTGGCCGTAGCCTCCTGGTAGCCGAGGCCGTTGATGATGCCCGAGTTGAGGTAACGGCCCTCCTTGGTGGGGTCGGCCTGCTGGTCGAGGTCCTTTTGGGCGTCCGAAATGGCCGGGATGGGCAGGTCGAAGTGCTTGGCGAAGAGGTAGTCGCGCTGGTCGCCGCTGGGCACGGCCATCACGGCGCCGGTGCCGTAGCCGGCCAGCACGTAGTCGGCCAGCCAGATGGGCACGGGCGTGCCATCGACCGGATTCGCGGCATACGCGCCCGTAAACACGCCCGATACGTGCTTCACGTCGGCCATGCGGTCGCGCTCCGAGCGGCGCTTGGTGGCGGCGATGTACTCATCCACGGCCCCGCGCTGCGCGGGGGTAGTAATAGTATCAACCAGCTCGTGCTCGGGGGCCAGCACCAGGAAGGTAGCCCCGTAGATGGTATCGACGCGGGTGGTATACACCTTAATGGCGAGGCCACTGGCAGTCGTTTGCTGACCTTGAGTAAGATTTTGTTCGGGCTGAGTAGAATTTATTTTAGCCTCCGTAGCAGTTTCTTGCCCAAGAGTAGGATTTTGTTCGGACGAAGTAGAAACTTTTCCGGTATGAGTAGGATTTTCCCCGACCGAAGCAGAATTTTTCCCGGCCGACAGGATGGGAAAGGTTACCTCAGCCCCGATGCTCTTGCCAATCCAGTTGCGCTGCATCTCCTTCACGGCGTCGGGCCAGTCGAGGGTGTCGAGGCCGGCCAGCAGGCGGTCGGCGTAGGCGGTGATGCGCAGGTTCCACTGCGGCATGAGGCGGCGCTCGACGGGGTAGCCGCCGCGCTCCGAGAGGCCGTCTTTTACCTCGTCATTGCTCAAAACCGTACCCAGGGCGGGGCACCAGTTCACGTACGTATCCTGCTGATAAGCTAGCCGGTAGGGGAGGATGGCGGCCAGCTTCTGCCGCTCGGTGTAGCTCTGCCACTGCCCGGCCGTGAAGTCGTGGCGGTCGGCCTCATCACCGGCGGCGCGGATGCCGGCGCTGCCATTCGCTGCAAACTTCTCCTGCAAGGTGCGAATGTGCTCGGCGCGGTCGGTGTCGAGGTTGTACCAGCTATTGAACAGCTTGAGGAAAATCCACTGCGTCCACTTGTAGTAGTCAGGGTCGGAGGTGCGCACCTCGCGCTCCCAGTCGTAGCTAAAGCCCAGCTGCTGAAGCTGCCGGATGTAGGTTTCGATGTTCTTGTCGGTGGTCACGGCCGGGTGCTGGCCGGTCTGGATGGCGTACTGCTCGGCGGGCAGGCCAAACGAGTCAAACCCCATCGGGTGCAGCACGTTGCGGCCCCGCAGGCGCTGGTAGCGCGCCACGATGTCGGAGGCGATGTAGCCCAGCGGGTGCCCCACGTGCAGCCCCGCCCCCGAGGGGTAAGGGAACATATCGAGCACGTAGTACTTGGGCTTGCTGGAGTCGTTGTCGGCGCGGAAGGTATTGTGCTGCTGCCAGTGGTCTTGCCACTTTTTCTCGAGGTCTTGCGGGCGGTAAGCGGGCATTTTCTTAGCGGGTTGAATAGGGCAAAGGTAAGCAGGCCGGTAGCGTGGACTTTGCGAGTCCGTGCGTGAGAACGTTTAGGTGCTACTACGCGCGGACTCGCAGAGTCCACGCTACTCCAGGGGCAAGTCTGCCGCGGCCAAGTCCGGGAAGTCGTGCGCGTGTTCTTCATCTTCGGTATGGGCGAAGAAAGCAGCGGTTGCCGCCTGAATGTGACGAAGCTTGGTTTCGGGGCGCATCACGGCGTGGTTGGCAGCTTCGGCAATTTTGCGCAGGGCTTTGCGGGCGCGGTAGGCGCGGCGCTGGTGCCACCTGGGCGCGTCGGCGGCTTGCTGCGTCATGGCGGCTAAGCTGGCTTCCAGGCGGCTGATTTTTTGGCGGGCCCGCGTCAGCTGGTAGCTGACTTCTTCCAACTCGTGCTGCGTAGTAGTGGCCTGTTGCTGAGCGTTATGCAGTGTGGTAGCCTTAAAGGCGCTCTCCGCCTGATTCAGCGCCGCTAGTCCGCCGGCCACGTAGGCAGCGGGCTGGTCCGCTGCCTGGCGCTGCCAGTGGCTGCGCTGGTGCGCAAAGAAAGAAAGCAGGCTCATGGGACGCTGGCTAGTAAATTTGACTGATTGCTGGGTTTTGTTAGCTCAAACATACTGGCCTAACCGCTTAATTGCCAGCCCGTGGCCCGCATCCCCAAAGAAACCGTTGACCAGATTATATACACCGCCGATATTCTGGAGGTGGTGGGCGACTACGTGCAGCTCAAGCGCCAGGGCCAGAACTACTGGGCCTGCTGCCCGTTTCACAACGAAAAATCGCCCTCGTTTTCGGTAAACCCCAGCAAGGGCCTCTACAAGTGCTTCGGCTGCGGCAAGGCCGGCGGCGTCATCCAGTTTGTGATGGACATCGAGGGCAGCAGCTACCCCGAGGCCCTGCGCGGCCTGGCCAAAAAGTACGGGGTAGCGGTGCCCGAGGAAGAAGAGCGCACCCCCGAAGAGCAGCTGGCCCAGAACGAGCGCGACTCGCAGTATATCGTATCTAACTGGGCCAAAGACCATTACCACCGCCTGCTTCAGAATACGGAGGAAGGCATGGGGGTAGGCTACGCGTACCTCAAGGAGCGCGGGCTGAACCTGACGACCATCCAGACGTTCGAGCTGGGCTACTCGCTCGACCAGTGGGACGACCTGCTGAAATCGGCCGAAAAGGCGGGCTACCAGCTCAAATACCTCGAAAAAACCGGCCTCGTCATCAAGCGCGAAGACGACCAGGGCCACGACACCGGCCGGCGCTACGACCGCTTCCGGGGCCGCGTGATGTTCCCGATTCACAACGTGAGCGGCCGCGTGGTGGGCTTCGGGGCGCGCACGCTGAAGCGCGACGACAAGATGGCGAAGTACCTCAACTCGCCCGAGTCGGAGATTTACCACAAGTCGGACGTCCTCTACGGGCTGTTTCAGGCCCGGCAGCCCATCCGCAACCAGGAGCTGTGTTACCTCGTGGAGGGCTACCTCGACGTGCTGAGCCTGCACCAGGGCGGCATCAAAAACGTGGTGGCCTCGTCGGGCACCTCGCTCACCGAGGGCCAGATTCGCCTCCTCAAGCGCTACACCGACAACGTGACGGTGCTGTATGACGGCGACGCGGCGGGCATAAAAGCCTCGTTGCGCGGTATTGATTTATTGCTGGAAGGCGGCCTGAACGTGCGCGTGGTGCTCTTTCCTGACGGCGATGACCCCGACAGCTACATCCGCAAGGTGGGCGACCGGCGCTTTACTGATTACATCGAAAACCAGAGTCAGGACTTCATCGCCTTCAAAACCACGCTCGTAGCCCGCGACGCGGCCGCCGACCCGGTAAAAAAGGCCGAAGCTATTCGCGAAGTGCTCCAAAGCATTGCCAAGGTGCCCGACGGCCTCAAGCGCCAGGTGTTTTTGCAGCAAACGGCCAGCGTGTTTGGCTTTGAGGAGCAGGTCATTATCACCGAATACAACAAGCTGCTCAAAACCGGCGCCCCCGGCAAGGCCCGGCCCGACGAGGGGGGTAGGGCGGCCAGCCCGCGCCCGGCGCCTACCCCCCCCGCCGCGCCCCTCACGCCGGAGGAGGAGATTGAGATGGCCATGTACGGCTCCCTCCACGGCTCGGAGGTTGGCGGGGGGGTAGGGAAATCGGCTCCGGATACTATTGCTCGTGACGAAAATAAGCTAACACAATTACAAGAGTGTGAGCGTTCTGTATTGCGCCTGTTAGTATTATATGGTCCACATGAGATAGCAGAAGGGACTTCTGTGGCCTTATTTCTATTTAACGAATTGGATGAAACTACAATTGAAACTCCAGTCTATGCAAAAATATGGAAGGAGTATCGTGAAAGTTTAATTTCCGGTTCATTACTAGAATGGCGTCAACTTGTTCATCACGAAGATTTAGAAGTAAGAAACTTGCTAATCAATTTTGCTTCAGAGACAGAAGAGCCAAGTGCTAATTGGCGTATTAAGGATATTTATATCCCTATTGAATTAAGCTTTATTCAAAGGTCATGTGAAGTAGCAATAATGCGTCTTAACCTATACCATGCTGAAATAGAGTTAAGGAGAATTGATAAGTTACTTCACACAACTGGATTATCTGCTCATGAACAAGACAGCATTGTGTTTTCACAAATGCAAACGAAAAAAATAGTGGTTGAATTAGGTAAACGTCTTGGAACAGTAGTGCCAAGACCTATAGGATAGTTTATACCAATGGTTTGCATTGCGAGCGCAGCGCGGCAGTCGCAGCAGAACGAAATCGTCTACATCCGTATCGTGCCAGTGCGATTGCTTCGCTTTGCTCGCAATGACAAACGTTTTACATGCTTAAACAACTAAACCTTACCCGCCTTTGGCTGGCGCTGGGCCTGCTGGCCTTCAGCTTTGCGACGGGGGTAGGGGGCTTCATGCTGCTGGAGCATTACTCCTTCATCGATGCCTTCTACATGACGGTGATAACCGCCTCCACGGTGGGCTTCGGGGAGGTGCACCCGCTTTCGGATGGGGGACGCATCTTTGTCGCCTTCTACATTTTATTCAACTTGCTGGTGGTGGCCTACCTCGTGTCGGTGCTCACCACGTATATTTTTGACGGCGAATTGCGCCACCTTTTCCGCATGATTCGCGCCGACCAGGAAATCAAGAGCTTTCGCGACCACGTCATTGTCTGCGGCTTCGGGCGCAACGGCTACAAGGCCTACGACGAGCTGCGCCACAGCGGGGCCCGCGCCGTGGTGGTGGAGCAAAACGAGGCCATGCTGCGCGCCGTGAGCGAGTCGGGCGGCCCCCAGATACCGGCCGTGTTTGGCGATGCCACCACCGAGGTAGCCCTGCGCCAGGCCGGCATCGAGCACGCCCGCGCCCTCATCACGACCCTGCCCAAGGATGCCGACAACGTATTTGTGGCCCTCACGGCCCGCGAGCTGAACCCGCACGTCACCATTATTGCCCGCGCCAGCGCCCGCAGCAGCGTGAGCAAGCTCATCTCGGCCGGGGCCAACTCGGTGGTGATGCCCGACGAAATCGGCGGCTCGCACATGGCCAACCTCGTCATTCGCCCCGAAGTCATCCGGTTTCTGGACATGATTTCGGGCCTCGGCCCCAACAAGCTGCGCCTCGAAGAGCTGTCCTTCGGCGAGATGCGGCCCAGTATGCGCGGCCAGAGTATCCGGGAGCTGGACGTGCGCTCGCGCACCGGCGCCACGGTCATTGCCCTGCGCCGGGGCCAGGGCGGCGAGCTGGAAGTGAGCCCCGCCGCCGACTACCGCCCCTCGGCCGGCGACGTGCTGCTGGTGCTCGGCAACGAGGAGCAGATTCAGGCCGTGCACACGCAGTATAAGTGATTTCCAGCTGATGGCTGTTAGCTTTTTCGGTAGGATTAATCAGGAACAAAAAAGCTAAGTAGTCAGACGGAATTGTTTTATCATTTTAGCACGTCATGCTGAACACAGGGAAGCATCTCGCTCGCCTTATTGAACGGCGCGGATGATGCGGTAGAGATGCTTCCCTGCGTTCAGCATGACCGCCTTTTTGCAAAATCAATTCTACTGAACTACTTAACAGCTAATAGCCAGCAGCTAACAGCTAAAATAAATGCACATTTTACAAGTAAGCCTGCGCGTGCCATTTCCGCTGCACGATGGGGGCGCGATTGGGATTTACAACATCACGGCGGGGCTGCTGCGGGCGGGGCACCGCGTCACGATGCTAGCCATTAACACCCCTAAGCACCACCAGTTGGCCGACGTGCTCGACCACCTGGGACCAAATTTTCGGCTGGTGACGGTGGACGTGGACACGACCGCTAAGCCACTGAGAGCCCTGCAAAACCTGCTGTTTTCACGCCAGCCCTACAACATCGAGCGGTTTATCAACCCGGAAGTGAGCGGCGTGCTCGTGCCGTTAATTCAGGCTGAAAACCCCGATGTGATTCAGTTCGAAGGCACCTACATGGCCTGGTACAACGACTGGTTGAACTCGCAAAAGCGCGTGCCATCGGGCACCGTTCGCGTACTGCGGGCGCACAATATCGAGTACATAATATGGGAGCGGCTGGCGCAGGGTGAGAAAAATCCGTTGCGGCGCTGGTACCTAAGCCACCTGGCTAACCGGCTGCGCTGCTTTGAGCAAACCTACTTGGGCGGATTTGACGGGGTAGCGGCCATTACCCAAGAAGACATCGTGCGCCTCAAGGAGCTGGGCTGCCCCGAGCCCATTGCCCTGGTGCCGGCCGCCGTCGAAATGGCCAGCTTCCAGCCCGACCCCAGCGTGCAGCCCAAGCCGCGCACCGTGTTTATGATTGGCTCCCTGAACTGGCTGCCCAACCTCGAAGGCCTCGAATGGCTGCTGCGCGAGGTGTGGCCCGCCCTGCACGCCGAGCTGCCCGAGCTGGAGCTGCACGTGGCCGGCCTGCGCCCGCCCGCCCACCTGCTGGTGCCGCGCACCGACAACGTGTTCATCCACGGCTTCGTGGAGTCGGCCGCCGCCTTCATGCGCCAGTACGACCTGATGCTGGTGCCGCTGCTGAGCGGCGGCGGGATGCGCGTCAAAATCATTGAGGGCATGGCCCTGGGCAAGTGCATCCTGAGCACCGGCATCGGCGCCGAAGGTATCGAAGTGACGGACGGCCAAGACATCGTGGTGCGCGACGAAGTAGCCGCCTGGCAGGCCGCCCTGCGCGACTACTACCACGGCCGCCTGCCGGTGGCCGCCATCGGGGCCGCCGCCGCCACTACCGCCGCCAACGTGTACGCCAATGCCCGCGTCACCGAGCGCTTCGAGGCGCTGTACGCGCAACTCGGGGCCGGTGGGCAGTAGCCTGTTTAGGGAGTCTTGAAGTCAGGAAGACAGCGGCCAGTAGCGCGAACTTTCCAGTTCGTGCGCGAGCGCCAGCGAGCAGGCGGGAATGAGTGGCGCGAACGATTATGCTCGCTGCGCTCGCGCACGAACTGGAAAGTTCGCGCTACTACGCGGGATAGGCGATGAAGTAATAATTGAGCTGCTGCTCAAACTGCCGCACCAGCTCGGCGCGGCTGAAAGGCGGCTGGCCCGCCAGCCAGCGCGCCATCGTGGAGATGCGCAGGCCGATGGCCGGACCGCACAGCAGGTCGTACACCTGCTCGGGCCGGGTGCCGTAGTGGTCCGAGCCGCCAATGCCGTGCTCGAAAATAATGACCGGCCGGTTGGCCGCCAGCAGCGCCTGCGCGCCTTGCAGCACTTGCAGCTCGCCGCCCTCCACGTCGATTTTCAGCAGGTCGATGCGCGTGCCGGGGGGTAGCACGTCGTCGAGCCGCGCCCGCCGCACCGTAATGAGCGTGTCCTGCTCGTTGGGCCGGTCGTAGCTGCGCTTCACGAAACCGCTGTAGGCCGGGTTGCTCACCACGTAGTTAAACGACACCTCGCCAGGGGCCGCGCCCAGCCCCAGCTGGTAGAAGTGGCAGTTGGGCCGATGGGCAAAATTGACGGTGAGCCGCTGGTAAAGAACCGGAATAGGTTCGAAGCCGAAGTGCTGGCCCTGGGGCGCGTAGCGCAGCATCTGCTCCAGTACCTCGCCCTTGTGGCAGCCCACGTCCACGCAGTTGGACCGTGGCCCCAGCACCCGCCGCAGCACTTGCCGCGTCTGGTGGTCGTAGCGCTGGTTTTGGGTAAAGGCGAAGGGTAGGCTTTTGACTATTTTCTTGAGAAACTCTTTCATTAGAGTTACTATCGCTTGAAAATCAGGCATATGCAACCTAAGCTTAATTGAGTAAGTATTTGGGCTGAAATAATACAGCTACTATAAGACGCTAAAAAGTGCTCAGAAAAGGCTCAGCCGTACTGAAATAGCGGAAATGTAAAATAGGCGCAATAATCTAGAATTACTTAATGCCTGTAATGCTCTGATAACCAGCTTATAGTAACTCTATT
>JAABUK010002832.1_pt1 | contig 30442 bp, 39 predicted proteins | sample 5559141 | NCBI WGS metagenome assembly JAABUK01 (sample SAMN10711869, study PRJNA513367) | rock metagenome | isolation source: Antarctica rocks | place: Antarctica: Victoria Land, Pudding Butte nord | collected 2016-01-03
GATTGGACGGCAGAAGGAACGGTGTCGGTCGAAGGCGCTGTGGTGTCTGTACGGCTCAAAGCTGAAGAGGCGAGAGTGGCGGGATCGGTGATAAGCGTGGAAGTGAGATTGAGAGCCGCCATGACGGTGCGAAGTAAGGAGGATGGCGATGGGTGGAGTCAGATGAGGAACGATGGGGTGATCGAGGGAATGTGCATTGATCAGCGACGTTCCAGAGAGGTAAATTCAGGTGGAGTCGGAGTGAAGGTCCAGAGGCAGGGAATTGAAGGGAGGCGGGGATAACGGATGACAGAAAGGACAGAAAGGACCTTATAGAAGACGCGGTTGGACAACGGGAGCAAAGCGATCACACTGTGGGAAAGCATTCTCCCCTTGTTGAGACACACATCGTGCCGGGAACGCACTGGCGCGATGATTCGCAATCTAGCGAATGTTTCAAAGACTTCCTTTCCAGGGGAATCTGATGGAAATAACCAAATCTCGGCTTCAAGGGACTCACTGCTCATCTTTGCTATCACTCCAGGACCTATGTCTTTTCGAAAGCGATCAATCAGCCGAAACAAGTGTGTGTGTGTCGAAAGGAATGTTTGAAAGGGATAGTGATCCCTATTGTTTGGTTCGTGGTGGACTAATCATGCAGTCGATGGCAATAGCTCGACGGGGAGCTCGCGGTATCAAAGAGCGTCAGAGGTGATCGCTCGAGTGCAGCGAATATGTCGACGAGGGAGAAGTCGAGAGTGGTGACGAGAAGAGAGTGGTTAAGCTTGTTGTGCACGAAAGGACTCAACCCAACGCGCTCCGTTTCGTGCCTGAACGGTTATTGGCGCTAAAGGAGGAAACCGAACATCTTTCTTCTGACACAGTGTTTCATGACCCGTAGAATACACGACCGTATGTATCCGTTTCCGATTATCCCATACTACTCCTTCCTCGTCACCACAAAGTGCAGCACTCGTTTATCTTCCCCTAGATATTCCCAATCCTTCGGATCCCATCCCGTCTCTGCGTAATTCTTCAGCTCTGCCTGCGTCTCCCACTTCGTCCCGGGTGGCATGTCCCACCTCATCCCATAGTGCGCAGAATGTCTCGGGCGCATGCAGGAATGCTGATGCATATTGCAAGCTCGGCTTGGGATCGACGTTGCCAATCTGGTACGCGACCACCGTCGTACCAGGTCTTGATAACGCGCAGATCTCACTGCAAGCAGAGACTTCACCCCCCCGAGTCCATCCTATGACCATGTTGATGACTACGATGTCGATCTGTCCGTTCAGTTTTAGAGGATCCGGGTTGGGAGGATGTCCGCCTCGAAACAGCGAGGCTTGAAGGAATCGCGATCGCGAAACAGGTTGTAGCCCACATCCTAATGACTGACGATGTCCACTCCGCTCGCGCCCTGCTGTAGCCTTTGATTGTCGGGTAGATGGAACACTTTGGAAGCGTCGAGGCGAGCCATAGCCCGACGCCTGCGCAGGGGTACGAACGGATCGCCCATGCTTGCTCGCGCTATTCCGAGTCAGCGAGACGCGGTCGTGACTGGAGGTGGTCATACGAGATTATACACATGCTGCTTGACTTTATCCGGAATTACTCCGCTGTAATCTTCCAACGGTTGTCGAACCTAAGGTCGATCACCACCACGTCTCATATGTATCGAGCTCCGCTTCCGTCGGGAGTGATCTTTTGGTCGATATTTGGGACCCGATAGGCGACCTCCTGTTTTTCCCTATTGACTGTGGCCCAGGAGGCTCGGAGCGAGTCTCTTTCTCCGTTTCGTACGACATACTGTACCTCAAGGTCTTATTTGCGCCTCGGAGAAACGATTTCATATAAGTGAGAAACGATGCTGGTCAATCGGGTCGAGAACGACAGCCCGGCTGGCCGAAATCCTTATCCAGATTGGGACATCGACGGCAGCTTTTCCTGCTTTACACATCTTCTGCCTCAGGTGGAGACAATAAGAAATCGAGCGTAAGAAACGCCCAAAGTAAAGTAAAGCAAAGCAAAGCCTATCCCTTAGGTCAGCCTGATCCTTTCTCGGACACGTGGATCATCAGATCTCCCATAATCAACAATCCCAACCTCTACAACAAGCTTCCCGCTCTCTTGACCTTCCTTGGAGACAGCTCGTCATGCCCTCCTACGTCAAGTCGACCTTTCGATCTCTCGAGAAGTCGGCGGAGGGCGAAGCGAAATCCGTCACTCAAACAGCAGAGAACAAGGTACAAGACCTTGTGGACGAGAATGGTCAGTCGCTATTCCGCTGCAAAACCGATATGAATGGTTCCTGGTGGCTGATTTGGTGCTGACGATACCTGCCTCCCGATAGCCGACTCCACCGACTCGAACGTACGATACAGTGAGGCAACCTTGGCGGGAATCTCGGCGGTTCGCTGACCGTGTGCAGCTGCATATCTTCGACGAGTACGAGATATCGTGCGAGCTGGCTCTCGATATACCGCTTACAGTGCGCTTAATCATCCTGGCTTTCCGGGACGTTCACTGACGTCTCATTCGTAGCCTCTGACATTGGCGAAGCATTCCGTCCCGTCGTTCCACCCTATCTCGGTAAGTCATCCTAGCTCCCCTCATTCTCCTGCTCAACCGACGCTGTCCTTCTTCAGTCACCGCCGCGTACGGCATCTCCTGGGCTTACCTAATAGGTGATGTCAGCTTCACGACCTACAAATCCTCTCAACTCGGTCCCTCCCCGCTCGAAGCAGCCAACATGTCCGAACCCACCCGTCTAGGTCTCGTCGCTGTCAAGCGATCCGTCTTCCAAGGTCTCGCGAGTATGGCGCTGCCCGCTTTCACAATACATACAGCGGTACGGCAGGCGGGGAAACAGTTCGCGAAGAGCAGTAATATGAGGGTGAAGCGGTGGGGTCCGACGGTGGTTGGGATTAGCTTGGTGCCGGCATTACCCTATCTGTTTGATCATCCGGTGAGTAGATGTTCCCCAGACTGTTGCCCATTTGCCTTGAGCTGACTCTCGGATAGGTGGAGTACGCGGTAGACTTGACTTTCGAGAAGGTCGAGGAGGCTTTCTTCCGGAATAAGGCATCGCCTTCTCCGACCAAGCCGAAGCCAGAATTGTGATATCAGTAGATGTGGGAGATCGTGTATCATCATCGGAGTTCATGTCTCATTACTACTCTTTAGGTACATTCGAGGCTCTCTGTAGCTGAATTTCATTGTCGTCCTCAATCCTACCGGATTTGCTCGTCATGGTCCCTGGCTTAAGAGTCGTGATCAACTCTTTCGGAATCATCAGCCGCCTTCCATCCAACTTCCCTAACCACCACTCACTTCCCTCCCCATTGCCTTGCCGTCTTCCGCTGTCATGGATCTTTTCGGAATGCCTCAGAAACTCATTTTCGCCTATGCCCATCAGCATATGCGAGTACTTCTACTTCGCGCTCACCCAGCCCCTTGCCATGTTCCGCCTTCGAATTTCGCTTGTCGTGTACAACGTCTCTCGCGAGCCCGCTCGATTCTTGTGCCTCCTCAGGAGAAGTCCTTTCGATCCTGACCTTCGCGCTAACGAGACCTTGACTTTTCTCCGGGAAATCAGAATCGACGACCGTCCGAGGAATTGAGCGTGTCCCGTTATGCCCCTCTATCTTTATCGAACCTGCTGGAGACGCCATCTGAATCTTCCGGGATCTCTCGACTTTGTAAGGTTGGAGCAGATGACCGGGACTAAGGAGTGAGGCTGGTGAGGGTACTCTAGGTTTTCCATCAGGTAGTAGAGGTGGGGGAAGGGATAGAGGTGATGGATTGAGGAGACGATGTTTAGTCCTGGTAGACATGGAAAAGGGAGTGATGGTGAGGAATAGATGAGAGCATGGGGGACATGACGAGGGAGCACAGTCTGACTGATTCACATCAGGGAGAAAGAAGGGATGAGGAGGGATCGGCGGTGTGCCATCAAGCCGGAAGGAAGCTCCTCGAATTCGGGTTCCGGAGGGGAAAAAAGGCATTCCAAGCAGCGGAAAGGGATGTCAGCTGCCAGCAGAATCTGAAGAGGTGTGACGCATACATGGCCGAGTGTGGAGATGAGAGAAGTGTGGGTTCAAGGAGGACATCATGAAGCAGACCCACCTCTTACCATCCACCACGTGGAAGGCCGAAGTCTAACCGTCCGAAGAAGCTCTTCGCATCCTTCCACCCGTCACCGGGCATAGAAAGCGTCTCGACCGCCTGTCACGAAGCAGAATGGCGGCAACTTCGGTAGCTTCCTCGTCGAAACCAAAAATGGAGACGAATCCTCGAGGTATCCCTCGAGCTCCTTTCGTGGTCCGTTCACATCGCATACTCTCATCAATCCTGCATGCTGATCTCACGTTAGGCAAATGTCGACGAGTATGTCGGAGGAAAGGACGCAGAGATAGACGGGGTGATGAAAACGTTCCAGGAAACATCCTCGTAGACCTTCTCCGTCTGCCCTTCCTGCCCAAACTGATGGGAACAGGAAATACCGCTATATGGAACTCTCCCTTCAACAACGACGGAAAGCGCTTTCCGCCAAGATACCCGATATTGAGCAGACGCTGAGCGTGGTAGATTACCTCCAGCTTCGCCGGCGGAAAGCGCTAGGCGAGGAAGTCGAAGAGGAGAAGGACGAGGATGACGAGCTTGACGATCTGGATGAAGATGGGGAGAAGGAGGAAGGCCCGCTGAAGACGCTGTTTGAGCTGAATGATACGCTTTACGCCGAGGCTGAGATCCAGGAGACGGGAGAGGTAGGATTATGGCTAGGCGTAAGTCGGGTCCAGCTCACGGTTTAGGTGGGAAGCTGATTTGGCGGGAGGGCAGGCAAATACGATGTTGCTGTATCCGCTGCAAGAAGCCGTCGACTTGCTCACGAGCAAATTGACGGCAGCGAGAAAGAGCCTCGAGGAGACGATGGAGGATCTCGAGTGGTTGAGAGAGCAGGTCACGGTGATGGAAGTCAACTTCGCGAGAGTGCATAACGTGAGTCACCCGCACAGTCCTGAGGAAGAGATGCTGAAGAACGGGATGATGGTATAGTGGGATGTCAAACGGTGAGTCTCGTATACTTGCGTCTACGCTGCATCGGTGCTGATTGGCGGCTCAGACGGCGAGAAAAGGGCTTGACCAATCAACCATCCGGTCTGCTCGAATCGGGCAAGACGGATCATGACGATTCAGATGACGAAAAGGACTAGAAAAGCGGGAACGACGTGCCGATGCCAGCAATGCGAGATACCGTGCACCAACGATACCTTTGTGATCATCTCATCGGCGTCGCCACACCGATCTCACTCAATTCCGTTGTGTTACTCCTCCTCTCATGACTCTCGGCTCGCTTCGCCAGCGCGATTACATTCTACCGCGCCGTCAGCAGCTTTCCAGCCTTAGACCGTGAACATGGCCTGCGATTCGCTGAGACCCTTTGTCGGCATTGGATCACGCCGTAAGGCCGATTTTGAAGGCGGTATAAGCTCACTGAAGATTATGTACAAGGAGGTGAAGATGCTGATACTCCTCAGGCTGCGAGTCAGAGATGCCTTGAGTCACAGACAAGCACGTAAATCAAGCACCCCACTTCATCCAGCTGAAAGAACTTGAGAAAACGATCACTCCATCTCAAGCATCTCCTCTTCCGACCTGTGTCCTGAATCCCCAACCTCATATAGTAGTCACGACATCGCCCGGACCATCTCCACCAACTGCTTACTCACATTCTGGCGGTTCCCGGTAAGCTGCGACGTGATGGACAGGCGGGTTTGAGCAAGCAGCAGATCAAACGCATCTCGTCAGCCACGACCCTTTTATTCCTCTTGAGGCCGGGAACGGAGGAGGAATGAGGCTGACAAGACGCTCCAGCTCGTCCATATCTGCGGCGGCTACGCCCTTGTTGATGATTTGCTCGGCGATGATGACCTTGGCGTCGGTAAGAAGACCTGGTGTGCCTTTGGAAGTGAAATGGCGTGGATGGGCTGGAGTGTTCTGGAGATTCGGATAGTGAACGCTTGTCACTTGACAACATCGAGTGGATAACAATGCGGAGCTTAGCTTGGGTACAGCTGTGGGTAATCGATGAGAAGGGTGCTGCGATGCGACGCAAAAGCGAACATAACTCCCTTTTTTTGATGGTCGTCAAGCTTTGGCGCCGATCAAGCTGTCACCGAGACGCAGCCGTCCATTGCCCCTAGCGAGGCGGCGGATACTGCCTCTTCGTTCGAGAATAATGTCATCTTCTCACATCTCGTCTCTAGCTCTGCGTCCGAAATCTGGGTATACAGCTGTAACGTCCGCCAAAGAAGCACAGCGACGTCGAGATTGGGAATAAAGTGATGGGAGCCGATGTGATGCAAACTCTACCTGAGCCTATGCAATGTACAAGAATAGCGACGATGCCGTCCTCGGACGACAGAGCGCGGCCAACGATGAGGAAAATGCGATGCGAGCAGAAGCCATGCGAAAATGACATATTACAGTGAAAAGAAGTGTCGAGATGTTGCGGCTACTTGAAGAGATCCTTGATGGCCTGATAGCATGGTTAGAACCGGTCTAGCTCGGAAAGGCCTCACCTTTTGGGCGTACGCGGCGTTCGTGCGAGCCTGCTTTGATGCGCCCCGCTGTCGGCCATAGGCAATCGCGGACTGGACCCACTCCTGCATGAGCGCGTCCCGGACAGAGGATTTGTAGGTGTCGCCGAAATCGCCGATGAGACCGAGAGTAGACACCGCGAATTGATCGGTGCGCTCGTCTTCATTCCAACAGCTCGACAGAAAGCCCATGATACCACCGACGTATGGTTGGAAGGGTGCAGCTGATGTCAGCTGCAGTTGGCAGTCAGACTCACGATCCGAGGTCTTGAGACCATTCATGATCCCGATGAAAGCGTCGACGATTGCCTCTCGCATGGTCCAGACGAACTCGATCATCGCCACGTCATTAGCCGATGCAGCGGTCGCCCCGGCTTGACTGAGGATGTCCATAGTAGTCTGAAGGTAAGGCGCAAAGCCTGGGCCAACAGCTAAGGCCACCTCGCCGATTGCGGTAATGGCGTTCGGCTTGACTTGGCGGTGGATCACAGGGCTTCTCAGGATGTCGATAAGTCCAACCATGATCCGCTCGGCATAAGGGCCAATCGCTTCATTAATCGCACGGGAGATGTCGCTGACGACGTAGACCGCCGCAAGTCCGACCTGCCAATCTTCATAGGAGCTGAGCGCAGAGAAGAGGAAAGGGGAGAATGCCTCCATGTACTTGATGAAGCTGGCCTCGAGTGCGCCAGCGAGTGCGCCGACGGTCGCAAAGGCATCTTCAAGCACCCCGGAGTTCCGGCCGGACGCCGATATGAGCTGCAGGAGATTCGTCATGATACGATCGGCAAAAGGGGTTATCATCGCCGGGGATTTGTGGATGACACTCTGCAAGACAACACAGAGGTTGATCTGCATATCGTTCCAGTTATTTCGATCGTCGATACCGACAAGCTGTGTCTGCATCGACATGAGGGCTTCTTGTCGAGCGAGCATGGCGGCGGCGACCTCCTGGACCACGGGCAGCGTGTCGTCTGCGGAAGAAGCGATGAAAGTGGCGATGGTTTGATAAGCCGCACTCCGGCTGTTGGAATCGTTGCTGGGCTTCTCTGAGACGGGCATGATGGCTTTGAGGATGCCAGAATAGTACTTGGACATCGGTGAAGTTGGCAGATCGTCACCGAGAAGCTCTGGCGGCTGAGACAGTTGGGAAACCAGATTGTTCAGAGCTGAGCAACAGCTGTTGACGATCCGGGGCGACGCGCTGACGCCGAGCACCAAAGCGGTGACAAGGTTCTCGAGATGCATGCTGGGATCAACCACCTCAAGCATGACCTCGGTGATCTTGCTAAGCGTCCACGCAACCGTGTCTCGAACCTGTAGACTAGGATCGCTCTGCATCATGCTGATGAGAGCACCGAGTGCCTGGGTGACAAGGGGTGATAAGGTCGAGGGATCTGGACCATCGAGGATTGAGCCGAATGCCATGACCGCCGCTTCTCGCCGTTGCCAATCGCCCTGAGTGATGCCGTGCTCCACAAAAGGTACGACCGGTTGGACGATCTCGTCGCCAACGTTTCGCGCTAGTAACTCCAGGCAAGCCGCAGCCGCCATCGACTTCGTCCAATCGTCCTCATCGTCCTCTTCGTTCTGCTGCGACAAAAGATCGAGCAGGACAGGCAGAATCTCTGCCAAGGCCATCTTGGCGAAATGGCGCGATTCTATAGCAGGCATCTCTCCGTATTGAAGGGCCTGGCATTAGCTCAGTCTAGGATAGCAACTCACTTCCTGTGACTCGACTCCCATCTCAATCTCCTCTTCACACACAGTACTCCAGAACTCAATCGCCTGCAATGCAACGGGCTCTTCAGGATGTCGCATCCCCATGATCGTCAACTGCTCATCAGCAAAGTCCTCGTTAATCGACTCACTCCGAACAAAGCCCGTTCCATGTAGAAATCCATCTTCTCGTAATTTAAGCTCATAATGCGAACGAGACACTCGAAGGCGCCGACTTGTACGGCGACTGACTGGCTCTGAGTCGCCTCGCACACCACTTGCATAATGTAGTTCCGTTCACCCTGCATATTAGCACGACCCCAAGACTTCGCTTACTTCTCGCTCAAAATTATCTCGGATAAATTCCAGCGAGTTGTAGAGAGCGTGGATAGCCGCGCCTTGCACCTCCATGCTAGGCTCCTCCTTCCTCGCGCCTTGCACTACGGCCGTGAGGATTTCATTGGATCTCGCTGAGAGAATCTCCGGGCTCTTGGACATGTTAGGAAGATCCTGACTCGATGAAGGACAGCTAATGACTCACAATGACCTCACAGACATATCCCACCGCCTGCAACGTACTGACCCGTAGACCCATATTGTCCTGATGGCCGACAAAGTCTAGCAGCGCCGGGATGAGCTCCGGCCATTTCTGCACGGGCAATTCGATTGCCGCAACCGCGGAGACACATTGAGCGGCGACCGCGCCAATCGGATGACTAGGGGACCCAAGCGTGGAAAGGAGGGATTCTTTGAGCGGTGTAGTGGCGGATTCTGGAAGTGCGAGCCAGCGCTCGGTGAGGAGCGGTTGATTGACTTGATCCTTTTCGGAGTCAGTGTCCGTCCGCTTAGGCTAAAAGTATTCTCACTCGAGCGGCGAGACCGTTCTTGAAGGCCAGACCGGCAGCTCGTCGGATGTTCGTGTCACCTTGCTCATTTGCAAGCTCAGCGGCAAGAGTGTGCAGGTATCCGTGCTGCCGAAAAGATCACGAGATGAAGCCGGTGATATGCATGGATAAGGCGAAGAATGCGACAGACGGAAGATCCAGCTGTAGTGAGCTATAATGATGTGGATTGAAGGAAGAACGGACGAAGTTTTCACGAGAAGCTGTTTCGAGCTGTCTGGTGGCCGTTTCTCGGACATCCGCAGCTGGATGTACACCGTCAGTATCGTCTCCCAGATTCGAATGAAGGTATCATCCGTCGCCAACATCGTGTCTTCTAGTCGTGAGGAAGTCACCCACCGGATGCTAGTGAGTTGCCAAGGAGCTCCGCCGCGTTCATCTTGACGGCGAGCGCGAGCGCGAAGGTGAATTAAGCGTGTCGGCGAGGAGATCTTTGTATAGTGTAACCTGGAAAGAGCGAGATGAAGGAGGATTGCAAATTGCATTCAAGTTAGGATTCAGTCGTTCGCTCGAATGCATTCATTTAAACATCTCGGATAAAATCGAATAACGTAAAATAATATTCTTTAAGGCATGGCGAAGAACCCTGTTGGTCCGCTGAGGCCTTCGTCCGAGTCAAAGAGACTGCGAAAGCAGCAGATGCATAGCTTATGGAAACCCAGTTGGAGTGGGATTTGCTTGTCAAGTTGACGAGCTTGTCAGGGTCCAGCAAAGCGCAATGCTCCTGTGATACTATCGGCCGATCCGAGATTACTTGGGCAGGACTATTTGGCAGACCGTGCGACATACACCTGTGGCGGAGAGATGCCTCTACACCTATTCGGCGATCAGCATCTCGGGGGATCGCGACTGGTAGACAGTGGAAGCTGTACCATGTGGATTCGACCACCATAACGCCTCACCTCGCCCAAGACCTTACTTCTCAGCAGACCCAATGTAAACCCCAAGTCTGGATGCCGAGCGCGGCGACCACACGTTCCCTTCATGCTACAAGACCGCTGAATGATATCGCGTTAGAAAGAAGGTTGGCTGGTTTCGGACACCACCGCCAAGATCCGTTCAGAAAGATGCTAACATAATCACGTGGTTTTGTCAGGCACGGCAGAAGTGGTCTACTTATATGTTCCTCCTTCTTTTGGTATCGAGCGCGCTGTCTCGCATGGCCTTCTGTAATCTGACATCGCGATGTCATCCGAGAAGAAACCACCGGGCGGATATGACTCTACCCCTCTACACCCGGCCAAAGCGCCCACGTACACCATCAAGATCACCTTTCACCGCGCTTACAATGTTCCCGTCTCGGACTACGGTGGACGCTCCGCAGACCCATATATCCTCGCTCAGATCAATGCATCTGCTCCCACTCGTCATCCTGAAGATCCACGTGTGCGCTTTCGGACAAAGACAATACGAAAGAGCCTGGAACCCGAGTGGAACGCGAGCTGGGTCGTGGCCGGTGTACCGGAGTCGGGAATGACACTCGAAGCTCGACTATTTGACGAAGATTCAGACGACCACGACGATCAGCTCGGCAAGATTGAGGTCGAGACAGGAAGGCTGGACGAAAAATGGGAGGGAATCAAGGAGGAAGATATCAAGGTGAGAAAGACAGGGGCGAATGTCCGAGCGTACACCCTACGATGCTGCTCGACTATGGTCCACCCAAAGAGACAATTGCATGCTCGATTGGTGATCTCGATTGAGATGGTAGGGCGGACAATGGAGGAGATGGGGAAGGTGTACACGATGAACAACTTCTGGTATATACATTACTCCCCAATGATCGGGAGACTAGCCGGGACCAAGGCGCGTGAGGGCAGCACAGAAAAGGCCGAGTAAGTGTCTATAAAGGTCTCTAGCTGACAGACAGCTTTCAAGCAAATCAAATGCAGCTACAGGGGCCGGTCCCAAACGAGTTATATCACCGATATGTCGAATTCAAGGGCTTTGTTGGCGGCATGTTCCAGGGAAGGGGACCTCGGGGCACGATGCTCCATAAGGCGCTTCACCATCAGCATGAGAGGATCTACAATCATAACCGGCGGACGAAGTATGGAGAGCTGCCGGACGGACCCGGGCGGGATATGACGCTGCGATTCCTTGACATGGCGCACTTCGATCAGGGCGGGCGAATCTTCACCTATGTCATCACGCTCGATGGATTGTTTCGGTTCACCGAAACGGGGAAAGAGTTTGGCATCGACATGCTTAGCAAGCACACCATGCATTCCGATGTCAACGTGAGTTTCAACTTGCGATACAGAGCTAAGAGTAGATCTATATTGCATGGAGCGGCGAGTTCCTGATCCGACGGCTAGCTCATCCCAATGAAAGTGCCGAGCACCCGAATCAACACTCGCATCCCCTCGAAGACATCCCCGGGGGTCCGCCAAACGATGCTCCGCCCAAAAATCCAAATCACTACGAGCTTGTAATCGACAATGACAGCGGCACGTACCGACCTAATGGAGATCTTCTCCCCAAATTCCACGATTTTCTCCAGCGAAACTTTCCGGGTCTTCACATCCTGACCAAAAGCTGTACCGACAAGGACCTCGATAAGATCAAGGAGGATCAGAAGAAGGCAAAGAAGAAGGAAGGGGAGGCTATGGTTTATGGCTAAGGATCGGCATCAGGCAGTATTTCGAGCTCCGATGAGGAGGATCTCGAGCGAAGAGCTCATGGAAACGGCTCAGCGAAGCAGTCGAAGGTGGAGAAGGGGGTTGGGGTTTTGAAGCTGTCAAGGGGATAATACCAGGCGAGACGAGCAAGGAGGAGAGAGAAAGGGCAGAGTTGAGGGAAGATCAGGCTTCGGGTTCACAGCATCGACTACTAAAGGACTGTATATCATCGACGACATTATAGAGAAACCTCTAGATCTGTGTACACGGAAGAAAGACCATGGAATCACGTGAGGAGTCTCGTCTTCTTCATCCCTCAGCCTCCTCGCCGGTGTGTGTGTGTGTGTGTGTGTGTGTCGTGACGAATCTCCGCGTTATACCTTAAATTGCGCCTCCACCGATATCACAGTGTGCTTGTAGCTACGTCATGCGAACCTCGCTTGGGATCCACGCCCCGTTCAGGATCCTCGCGCCGATCAATTTGTCCGTATGCAGGCTGGATCCGAGTTGGGACGTCGAGCCGTGAACCCCTATTGAACGGACGAAATGGTTCCTAAATCGAGAAGAATGCTCGTCTCTGCTCATGTCCTCCGCCAAATACTTACCTGTCAAACAGTGCCCAACCTGCGGAGAACACGATGCGGCTGGTCGTCGCCATCATCGCATCCTACATCCTCCTCGGTCATCGTGCGGCGTCGGTTTCATGGAGCCAAGCCTCTTTCCTCATGTCCCGCTCGCACAGGGCGAAGAGAGCGGTAGTTGCACCGACTTTCGCGTGGGGCGACGACCCGATGCGGGGAGTCAATATCGGAGGATGGTAAGGCTTCGAGGCATTCCAATGCTGACCTCAGCAGGCTAGTCCTCGAGGTACGACTTCGGAGCTATGCATAGCTGACGTGCAGCCTTGGATCACTCCATCGATATTCTCGAATAAACCCGACTGGGTCGTCGACGAGTGGACATATGGCCTCTACATGTCAACGCAAAATGACTCGTTGACCGAGATTCAGAATCACTGGAATACCTGGTTCCAATATGGAGAGCTTCAGAAGTGAGTGGAAGCAGTCTGCAAATCTGACAAAGTAGCATCGCCTCGGTTGGACTGAACACAATTCGTGTGCAGATCGGATGTGAGCCTAGGATGAGAGTGAAATTGACGATAGTCTGGTCTGTGATACCGCTGGAGAATGGAGAGCCGTACCTTGTCGGTGGGTCTCTGGCCGTACACTTGGAAACCCCAGTCGACCTGTGACAGGGGCGTACGATTACCTAAAGTCAGCGGTGAGCTGGGCGCAGAGCCTGAATGTCAAGGCAAGTCTCTATGTCGCTCTTCGCTGACGACAGGTGATGATCGATCTTCATGGCGCTCCTGGCTCCCAGAATGGCTTCGACAATTCGTAAGTAGACGTTGTCGACATCAGCTCATCCTCAGCGGCCTCCGTGGGACTCGACAATGGTTCAGCAATACCACCAATATCGCGCGAACTCTTTCAGCACTCCAGGTACTCACCGCCGAGTTCACTCAGTCTAGCTATGATAATACAGTCCTCACCATCGAGCTCATCAACGAGCCCTTCCCCTTCACTCCCACCGAGCTTGGCGTGCTCCAATCATTCTACGAGTCGGCCTATGACTCGGTGCGAAGTGCTTCGCAGCAGTCGTCTATCGTGGTAGCCATCGATGAGGCATTTCAAGGACTGGCGGCTTGGGAAAATTTCATGCTTGCACCGACTTATGCGGATGTCGCGCTAGATACTGTGAGTTGAGACCTATGGCTACAATGCTGATGGCAAGCACATCTACTCAATGTGGGCTGTGTACCCTGGACTTGCTGACTTCGCAGGTTCGACCTCAATCTGATTTCCCTCGGTTATGTCACCAATCTCGAGTGGACCTGCAACCAGACGAGCTATCTCGAGACCTCCAACCAGGACCACTGGACGATCGTGGGGGAGTTTACTCGTAAGTACCAAGTCGTGAGAGCATGGCTAAATTCAAGCCGCCAACACAGATTGCGCATTATGGCTCAATGGTCGCGGCACTGGAGCTCGTTATGACAACACCTTGCACGGGACCGCTTCGTAAGTTTTCTCTTTGCCTTGCAGCTTACGTACAGGCTGCAGTTCCCAGGCGACTGTAGCGGTAAGACGGGAGGCAACCCGAGTGTCTTCAACGCGGACTACATTGATCATCTGGCGAGATCATTCGAGGCCCAGACATACGTATATGAGCAGGCTGTGGGTGTCCTCATTCTCATCTACGCGTGCTGATGCGCTGAAGTCGGGGTGAGCCTCACAAGTCCTTGCATTGCGCGACTGATTTTGCTCAGCTGGGTCATGTGGACATGGAAGACGGAGCAGGCGGCGGATTGGTCGATGCAGACCGGAATCACCTATGGTACTTGCGCTTCAGCAGCTTGATTCGCGTGAACTGACCTCGACACCAGGCTGGATACCCACACCTATCACTGCGAAGCCTCATGGGTGAGCAGTGACTCCCTTTCATGTAGGACTCTGGTACTGATGATCCGCAGCACCCCTTGCGGCTTCTCGAGCTTCGGGGCTTCGTCGGCAGTGGCAGCTGGCGATATCCCCCCGATCCGATCGGTCGCTGTGACCATCAGCGTGAGTATAGCGGCATGTCTCTTCACTCTTTAGGGCTCCAAGATGATCTGGCAAGCGCAAGTAGGAGGAAATGCATTGCATAGCATGCCCGCTGTCATCCACCGAGAGTGCTATGAGTTCATGGAAACGCCTTCCAGTTCCTGCTTCTCAACCTCCTTCAGCACCTGTGCCTCATTTACCTTGCGGCGAATGTGATCCCGTCGCTCGTGACCGTGCAACGAAGCCTCCTTCCTCGCTGCCGCCAGGGCATGCGAAGCGCTACTAGATGAGCCAAGACCTTTCGAGTCGAAACAGAGCCTACTTGAGATGAGATTGGTCCAACATCTCCCGACGGGTCTCGGCGACCATATCTATCCGGTGATATTGTACCCAGGCTCCGACTCCGAGCTGAGGACCAAGTCAATACCACTAATCTTACAAAGCAGCACTCACGAGGACACTGAGCACTCCGAGGAAGCGAGGATGTGACATGTAGGTGGGTTCGGTCCTCACATCCCCATGAAAGCCTGCATCGCCATACGATCGCCAATGATCGCCCCCAGTATATCCTCCCCATGCACCCCGTCCCGCATCGCTAGATCGGACACCCGCACCGGCTCCACCTCGCCTCACTACTTCGGCTCGTAACATCGCTTCTAATGAGTCTGATTTGCGTGACGAAGGCGAAGACCAGCCTCTTCCGGTGTGAAGGTAACTAGACCGGGAATCGGGCTGAGAGAGAAGGGCGTAGGCTCGATGAAGGGTAGCGAAGTTTTCATGGGATGATGAGGGGTGAGCCGAATCGGGATGAAGCATGAGGGCGAGGCGATAGTCTGGCACTAATCAGAATTGCTCCTTGAAGGATCTGTGATACTCACACTGCTGCTTCACCTCCTTCTCACTAGCCGACCTCTCCACACCGAGGACTTCAAACGGGTCAGGCGATCCCCCGTTTCTGCCCATTTGAGGGAAGCGATACTGCTCCTGAAACGGGTCGGCTCGCTGCTTGCCCTTCCTTGGGTGAGAGTGAACCTCGGCCCGATGATGATGGGCATGCGAGTTTGAGCCATTGTCTTCATCCTCCGTGATTGGCTTGAAGGCTGTCTGGGCGTGGTGACGGTGAGAGACGGAGAAGGATCGAGCGTGTGGTAAAGGTGGGAATACTGAACGGATCCGGCGGGCAAGGTGCATGATGAGGAGGCGATCGTGTCAGAAACGCAGCCGTCGGCCTTCAAGGGTCGGTGTCCATTGTCATGAAAATTGACTGTAGATTGGATCTGTTGAAGATCGGAATGAACGATAGGATTTTTGAGAAGTCGATTACCTCCACTTTTGCTCCCTTGACGAGACTGATTTTGCTTCCATCTCTCTCTTTCAGCCTCATCACCTCCCCCTTTTATCCACCTCACCCCATAGTCAATTTCTTCTCCTCTCGATTTACCCCACCTTCCTTCAATGCATGTGACATCCTCTTACCTTTCAACTTGTGACGAACAATCGTATCATGAGCTACTCTAAACGGACTCCCTTCGAAGACCGTCACCCTTACTCCCCCCGCCATCCTCGCCCATCCGAAATCCAATCGCATCCACAAGGCATCGAGCATATCGCCCCACGCAAGTCCTCCACCGCTTCGACTATCTCCAGACTGTTTTCGTTGTCGAGACATCGACAAGTCGCTCCAATAGCCCAGACCTCTACTCTCACTCTTTCAAAGTCAAGCGAAGCGCGACCCGGTAACGCGACTGCCGTGAGTGCCTCGCGGAAAGCCAGATCGGGCAGGATAGACGATTCAGGTGGGCATAGGCTCCTGGTCACCGGGTCAGCCTTACCATTTGACGATGCAGACCATCGACAAGTCGTCAAAATCAAGCGCCACACCACCTTACTCGGTCAACGGCTGACGCTATCTCGCGATAGCCTGGACCCTCCCAACCCATCGCGACTACCTCTGCCGACTTCATCTGTCTGCGACGATGCACTGGCTGGTATGAACGCTGTGCCAGATAAGCGGATCTACTCCTCGTCCTTTCGTCAGCCGTATGCCAGTCCGGTCGACTACTCGCTACGGCTGAAGCTGTCACGAAACCAAATCGCCAGCTTCCGCAAGGTATCCGCGGGATATCCCTCTCGTCCCGACTTGCTCCGCAGATCGCCGCTGCCCATACTTCGCAAGAGGAAGCTGGCATCTTCGAGACCCAAGCAAGCTTTACGTTACGCCACAGACAGCCCGGATCTGCCTACTGCTCCGCGATCCTTCACTCCTACGTCTAACTCCGGACCTTCCACTCCATCCCCTACATGCAAGCTTGACTCCCGTCCCCGATCGCTTGAAATTGAATCACCTTTCCCGTCGACACCTCAAGTCATCCGGCGATTCGTCCTCCAGGACACTACCGCCCTGGATCTTCTTCACACTTCTCCGTCCTGCAAATCTTGCGCGGTTCCTCGTCCCGACACGAATCGGTCGAAAAACTCCAGAACGGTTAATGAAATACAATCAGCGGTGATCAGTCCGCAGCTCAGGCTACTCTGCGACCGCCCGCTGCCCCGAATCCCATCCGTCGAAAGGCCATCGATCAGGAGAAAGTCAGCCCCATCCCTATCGACCGAGCCGTCCCGAGACGGGATCTCGGGAGCATCATCTGACGCTCTTCCCGGATGAGCGAATTGATTCTGCTATCAAGGGCCTCGATAATATCTATGTCAATGGAAACAAGGTGCGTACACCTTGCGCGGGAGTGACTCCCGCTGATTTGTCTTGTTAGGGTCCAGAAAGTCTTCGCCAAGTCGACCAGTACGGCTCGCCCAGTACTGACCCTGCTGAATGTGTTTCACCCCTCGCAACTCCGCCTTGGTCCCACTCGTCACTGCCTATGACGACAGACACCTTCCACCGGTTCTCCAAGATGGAGCTGGAGGAGCAGTTCCTAGACGTCCTCGGTCATCTGGGCTCATTCGGCGATCCTGAGGATGAGTTCTCGGTCCATCCACTGGACGAGCTATCAGGCGAGCGACAAATGCTGTCTGACTCCGCGGAGGACACCGGGACGATGCGCTTGCGCGCATCTCCTGCACGGACGGCCGAGGTCGTCGACGCAGCTGGAAGCACCGTTGATCTCGATTTCTTCCAGGACTCGGTCTCATTCGGAGACAACCTTGATGAACCAGATGATTTCAGCATAAACCCGGACTGGCTGGATGACCAATTCTTGCTTTCATCGACGCCGAGGCGATCGAGTCGGTTCAAAGATACTCTGCCGGTCTTGGTCGATCCGGCAGTCCACTCCACTCCGCTAAGCTTCAGCTCAACCGTTGCCAAGGGGCGTTCTCATCCGGTGTTCACGAACGATGCGGTCCTGGCCGTCCATACTATGAGAGACTCGCTGAGACCGCGCTTTATCCCATCCGGTCGCAGCTTCGAGCCGATCCGAAGGGCAGCACAACTGAGTGTATCTCAGGCGAAGCTCGCCGCCACTGCAGTTCAGGTGCCTAACAAGGAGGCACAGAGACCCATGGCAGGGAAGGTCAAAGACGCTGTTCACAAGCTCGAAAGCCAGACAGTACGTCCCGCGCCGGGAGGAAACTGATGGTCCGTCAGCGGTCTAATGCAAAGACCGAAAGTCCAGTAACTCCTGTGCGAGGTAGGCCTTTGTCTAGCGATATGAGTCCTAACACAAGAGCAGTACTCGGCAGAATCCTGGATCAGCCCAGCGTGGTCATGTCGACGGAGCTTTCAGCCGAGTCCAAGAGGCTTAGTATGCCACATACTTCGTTGGACGATCGGCAAGCTAATGACAGTAGTGGCGGAAGCGCGTTCGAAGCTTTTGCGGCAACGATAACAGCGATGGGAAGTCTTCGAGATTTGGAATTTTGATGGCGCATCCCCATCCCCATCCTGTACGAGTCGTTCGCATGTTCCAGCAATTTCTTGTTGTGCCAATAGCTTGATTTGTCACATAACTTGCCATTGATCATGTTGTGCTACTGCGTTGTATGCATGGTGCATGTTTGCAGTCAAAGCGAGTTCATGCAATCAATCAACCAATACGCCCTCCGCCCACCTTCTCAGCAGTCCGCGTCCACGATTATGTCCGGGGAAATTCGTAGGATCCCTTCCGTCGTCAATATCAGATGTACCGCTGCGAGACTCACCTGACGATGATCACTGCATGTGAATTTGGGACTTCTGGATACCATGTCACATACTTCGAGATCGGTAGAGCATTCAGCCACTGCGCCATGCGTAGTTGACTATCGCTCAGCCGTAATCTCGACGCCGCCTCGTAAGGCTCGCTTGAGGTCGACTTCGCAAATAGTGGCGTCGACTCTGCGTCCATCATTGGTGCGTCGCCAGCATAGAGCAGGTCAGCTTCGATGCCGCGTTCAACACGCCGAATCGCTTCGCGAAGACCTTGCACGGACAGGCCGGACGCAGATGGGATAGGGGAGCGGGGCGTCACTGTCCCAGTACTGGTACCCGATTTCGATGTGCGAGCGAGCATCTGCAGCCGTTTTTGTCTACTGGTCAATCACCATTCGGATTGACCACTCACGATCTTCTCGTATCGAGGGTCAATCGAGTGACCCTGTCGGCATTCAGCTCATACCCTGGTGTTTATTGGCCCGCTCACATCAAGCATATGACGACCGGGAGCAGCACTGGGAAGAGTACGAAAATGATCTGGTCATCAGTCTCACTCGGCGAGATCAGCTCACATAATTGAATGGGAACCGATACCGGAGCACAGGCGGCAGGCCGTTAATGGGATTTTGCCATCGCCTCTTCTTCGTTGGCATGCCGTCGCCAAATTCTGACTTTGGCTGAATGGACTTCTCCCAAGATCGTATAATCCCCTCCTCGTCCGCATCGACTTCGAGGCCCTTTTCCTCCCACTCGATGAAGTGGTCGCTTGTGTCGATGGCGGCCGTGGGATAGGGGACGGTACGATCTTTGACACTACGCGTCAACTGGCCGTCGATGAGGAGCCTCACCCATTTGCGAAGACTTGAACTCGGTGAAATCGTTTGAGAGCCTGCATGAAGACGAGCTCTGACATCAGCGAGAGATATCAATCATGAAACTAACCTGGATCTGCCATGATCTCCAACAGGGGTCTGGGATCGCCGTCGGAATATCTATCGGCAACGTACAGCTGTTCACCAGATCGCGACAGCATTCTTGCCCCGAGCCAACAGAGAGTTGAGGACAGAAAGGTATCTACGGGTGAGCGAGAGTCCCGAGCCAAGACGTACTGTATCGCGGGATGCCGAGGTGCTGACTCTGTCAGCTTGTGCTTCCATCATCAGAGAGGGGATGTACTGGTGTGGCAATAGTGGAGAAGGACACGGGTCGATGGGTGTCGAAGAATGATGGCGTTCGGGAGTGCAGTAGGCCAATCAGGTAGCGAGCTACCACTGCAGATCTTGTTGAGCTTCGTCCAACATCAACTTGGGACTCACGACCACCGAGAGAGTAGCCAGTCTCGACTTCTGTCAGTTGGAACTCTTGCGGAAGGGGACCCACTGCTCACTACGCTGATTTTGGTAACCCTCTTCCGTTCCTCTTCAAGCCGCTCCATCTGCTGATCCACCTTGAAAGGTATGAGACCCAGATGATCCCCAAAGGACGTCCATCCTCACCTCCCAGGCTACTCTACTCGCACACACATCCACCCCGTCATAAGTCAGCTGCGAGGTCATGCCTCCAGCGACTACCATCACCAATTCCTCTGAACCTCCATCGTTGACCGTAGTAGTAACGGTAGGGTCCTCGCTCGATCCAGAGACCGCCGTATTCACCTTGATATTCTGCTTGCTGGACCATGCGTTCTCTAGCTCTTCTTTGGCGGCGGCCAGGTGGGCCGGAGAACCTCGACGACGGTCGGCCAGTATACTATCCCCGTTAGGATTGACGTACCCCATAGTCCGTGAATCAAAACGACGAGGTGAACATCTTTCCCGGTGGACGCCATGGTCTTCGCTACGCTTCCAATCACCTGAAATTGTGTTGATGGACGGTTGATGATGCTTGGAAACCGAGATGGATGAAACTCGTAAAGATATAGCAAGAATCGCTGACGTCTTCAGGCGAGGCACCGATCTTCCCATTTACTCAGGATTTATATGCTTCCGTTATTCTCAACAAAGCATCCTTAAGCTTTCTTAAGCTTTGCTTTCCTCTGTCGCTTCCCCATTCGTTCCAGAAGTCTTTGCCTTCTTCTTCTTCGACGCTCGCAATGGTTGGGAGAGAAGGTTCTTAAGTTCTTCGCTTTGAAGCGATTTCGAGGACGACACGTTTTCGCTGTACGAGGCATCAGCTTGATTGACTCGAAAGACCGAATGCTTACGCCGAGTACCATACAGGATTTGGGGATAGAAGCAGAGGTCCAGCGGGGAGAAGGGCGACTGAAGGTCAGCTGTATTACTAGATGAATAACGCACGCGTGAAGAAGAATTCCGCAACAAGGGTTCCAGGTGCGGTTTGGACGATTTCGTACGGTTTCAACAAACCTGCAAATGAGCGACGACAATTGAGGTTGACTCACCGTGGGTCACCGCCTCCGCCACACCCATCCGCGCCCGCTTCTCATCGTCCAAGGCTCGAAGTGTAAAGGGGAAGGCTCCAGCCTTCTTCTGGATTTCCGAAAACACAGCACGTGAAGTCTTCATCTTCAGCTGATAGTTGATATCGGAAGAGCGTTTGTAGATCGAGGTCCTAGAAGGGTCGGGTTTGGCCTGAGACAGGTCAGTCAGGGGTGAGAAAAGCCCAGAGAAAGACAGTCACCTTGCCGTCATTCCCCGTGACAACAAGAATGTCCACCCCGTAGACCTCGCCCTCCTCAAAAGAGCAGGACTCATGTTCCCTCTTGAATTCTGGTGTAGGATTGAGCAATATCCTCTTCTTCCCGTCCGTGATGTTCCTTTCATGTTGACAGCTGAGCATGCCTTCTACTCCGCTACAACCGTAGTCCCTGGCGACCTTCTCTACCACCTCGGTGACATCCCAGTTCTTCGCGCCAATCTTGATTGTCCGCATCGCGAGCTGCGCTGCCTCGTAGGCCGAGCGGATGACGTCTGCTGCAAGTCCATCGCATTTCGAAGAAAGATGGATCGTCTCCGCATGCGTGACGGCGAAACCATCGAGCTGGACCCCGAGCATGACCTTCACCACATCATCGTCCTTCAGAATAACCTCTGGGTCGGACGGCAGGGGCGAGAAATGGGAAACGATGTTGTTGACGGAAATGGCGGTGGGAAATGCTAAGCCTGATACGGATCAGCGGGAAATGAGCGACTGTCGCTCACCTTTGCTGATCTTGACGCCGTTTTTGCTCTTGTTCCACAAAGGTGCGACAGCTTCTGAGATGAGCTTGTCTCCTCTGTCCAAAGGCTTAGTCGGGACCTCGAAACAGCTAGAGCGGAAATGTACTCAATGCACAAGTCCAAGGCGTTCTTGCTGGCGACCACCTGGGGGATTAATTTCTTGAGAACTTCCCCCAAGACCTGACCGGCCGAAGTATACTTCGTCAGACTAGGCATCTGGATCAGCCTTCAGGCGCCTTCCACAACAAGGAAGGCTATCCGCTCACGCATCATTGCCCAGTCCTCTTTCCTCCTCCTTGTCCGGCTGCTTCTCCGCCGACTCGACCGGCTTCTTGAGGTCAACGACAGGCTCAGCGGACATCAAGACGACTAGAGCTTGGCTGTGAGGAACTTGTCTTCTCCAGTGCAATCCCTGAAAATCGGGTAGCCAAAATGATATGCCTTGATGGCCAAGATTGCGGTTATTCACGAAATCGTCACATCACGTGATGCGAGCAAAGGAGTCTTGTATCTCACATAATGCTGCATGTTTCAACCACAAACTACTGGCGAGGTGCCTCTGTATGCTATCCTCACCGTCTGCTTCCGATCGAGGCATACTATGACTCTCTGACTGTCTGCTCAATCTCCCGCCATCCGCTTGAATCTCCCTTCTCCTTCATATCTGCCAACATATCATCGTATGCGATCCACCACCATGCATGAACCGCGTCATAATTGGTGACATTTTCTTGTTTTGGCGAGTTCTGAACGAGCTCGGCGAGTCCCGGTGGAAGGGATCGAGTCGGCTTTGACGTAGGGGGAGATACGGGCGTAGGAGGAAGTATAGGTGATTCTTTCGTCGGTGCTGTATTGAGAATCGCCGGTTTTTTCTTCCAAGGTTTGTCGAGACTGAAGATCAGCTCTACACATCACATACACTCACATATAATGTATCAGTCGGACCTCTGTATCAGCCCAGACGTCAGAGTGGACTGCCCGTGCCGGCTTCAGCGCGTTGGTCCACCATGGCAATGGTCGCCAACGGCCATGAAACAGCTGGGCGAGAACATCTTGATCCGGATGCTTCACAGAGCCGATAGTTGGGGATGTGTTTATGAAATGAACTATGGAGTCCATGGCCGCTTGTGATGGATGTAGAACGACTAGACCGGAATTGAGGAGGTGACTGGTCCGCGAACCATTCTCTGCAGGCATTGGTGGGGAGTATAGCGACGCGAAGCGATCTTGCTTGGACCAAGCACAATTCGCAGGGATCCTGGAAGTAAGCGATACTATTATTATGCAAGACGCACCAGTCTTCGGGGTAGGACACAAGCTTGAGCGGATTGCAAACACAGGCCGGGGCGGCAGCGATCCAATCTCGTCCCTGCAGTGCCATCTCAAACAATTCATCCATCGATCGAAGGAAGATCATATCTGAGTCGATCAGAATCACTCGCTCGTAATCGACTAGACCAAAGACCTGAAGCTTTGTCCAGGTATCTTGGAAGCGGGTGAACCTTTGGTCGAAACCGGCATGTCTACCGATCGCAGGTTCAAGATGATCGACCTCAACAATGGTGAGACCGGCATGCTGGATAATATGACGGCTCGATTCAGGCAAGCGGTTGGTGGCGGCGACGACAAGAGGGTATGATGAAACGGCGACGAGGGTTCGATGAAGGGTAAGTAGACCTTGTAGGAGTTGAGCCTATTCCAACATCGAAGGGTTCGACCCTTACCTGGGACATAATCTGAGCTGGTGATAAGCGTCACCCATGCTTTTCCCTGAGACATCCTGAAACCCTTGTCGTCAATAATGATCACAAAGAAGCTGAGAAATTCCTTGGGAGGTTCTTGTCGAACAAAACCTAATTGCCTCCGGTTCCTGATTTGGTATTGAAGCCTGTGTCATTCGGCTGACTTAACGCTTGCGCTGCTGTTTTTTGTCTCCTTCAGTAGATGTCGAGCTCTTGTGACAATCCCTGGCGTCTAGATCGTCATGGCAGACGTCGACTCGACTCACGGACGCGGTGCGTAACCAAATTAGCCACCTTGTCCGTCCGCTGAACAGGATTGCCTGACTTCAGCGCTGAAGAGGTACGTGCGTTGATAGAGAAATGAGATGTCGCATGAATCAAGCTGAAGACGGATCAGAGGTGACGCTTGTCTGGCATGTCGACGTCGAAGGATAGTCAGTAGTTCCTATCGATACGGTCTCACCGTTTTAAATGACCGATCCAAGCGATGCGAGGGTGAGAAACCGAATTCATGCACGACCTGCACTCGCCTTGAAAAGCAATGCGTCTACGATAGCTCGACAAGCCGGTTGAAGAAGCTCAAGGATCACATAGGTGGGCTTGAAAATCTGGATTGTCCCTAAACAGCGTCACAGCTCAGCTGGAGAATCGCATCGTTGACCTTCGAGGCGGACAGTCACCTGGCACCCCTTCGACCGACGCGGTCGACCCCTTACTCATCTCTGGAACATCGTCCGGAATCGACCTCAGCTCTTCTGCCCGTCCCATCTCGTCGTCCTCTTATCATGCGGTGATCAGCCCGGTGAACGAGACTTTGTCAACACCAGCATACCTTGATGCTACCTCCGGTCCCTCTGTACCGTCGGCTCCGACCGCAATATCGGCCTCGGCCTATTCCTACCACGCCGAGCCTTCTCTCTCAGCAACGATTCCGCTCTCCCAGGCCAGAAGCACCAATCCTAGACCGCTTCAACCACCCGACCCCGCTTTTGAGTTTGACTTTGGCTCGCTAGACTCGAATATCATGGATGTTTCCAATGCCATGACCTTCACGCCATCCCTCAACTCCATGCGGGCGGATCTTGTGGTGGAGCCTCCCGTCCCTTCAGCTCTCAACTTGCAAATGGCGTCCATCCTTGACGTGAAAAGCTCCGCTGGAGACATCGTGGGCGGGTGGTTCGATCCTAATGACGTTCCCCCTGCGGTTCGGGACCACCTGTATGTTGACTTCACAAAGCATGACTGACGTCCAGACTCGATTTATACTTCAGTAGACACCGGAACTTCAATGCCGCATTTCATGTGCCTCGTTTTTACGCCCGACTCACGTTGCCGCCAAGTGAAAGACCCCATCCCTCACTACTCTATACAATGTATCTGGTTGGCGCCGGCCGGTCCACCCAGCCTCGTCTGTTGCAGCTTGAAAAGACATTCCACGCGGTCGCCGAGCAGCAAATCCAACTAGCAATCGCCCAGTCGGACCGCCTTTTGGACGTCATTCGAGCGATGGTCACGATGACCGGCTACCTCTTCTCCAAGGAATGGTATACGCAAGGATACAACCTCGCCGGTGCTGCGATCAGGTGGGCTTATCACATGATATTACGCTGACCGCAGACTCACGGTGACTTGTGGTCTTCATCGCATTCAATCTTCGGTCTTCAGTCCGCCTCCACCGTTCAACGCAACGCTTTACTTTACGCTCCGAAATGGAGCTCCTTACGCCATTCCACCTCCGGAAGATGAGATCGAGCTGGGAGAGAGAATTCATGCCTTGTACGTATTCATGTCACAAGACGCGCTGATCCTCAGCTGGGCTGTGTACGAAATCGACCAATGCACAGCAATTGCTCACCTTTATGATTCTGGCTTCCATCTGGATGACATCGCAACACCATTCCCGAGGCCATTGGAGGACTACCATGTAGTGAGCACTTGGAATAGGATTCTCTGACTTAGAGTCAGCGTCTGGTCTCAGAAGCCGAAGATGTCACCCTTGATTCGATCTTCGATTCCAGCAAAGTACTAAGCAGTATCAACGATTCATACTTCACCCTGCGAATGAAAGCCCTCACACTACTTTCGCAAGCGGTAAAGCTGCGTAATGTATTGCCCGAGCCGAAGGGAAGTGCAATAGGCGAGATGGCAATCCCGGTTCGATCCAGTGGCACATCGAAGGCCGCTTTTGTCAGCAATCCAACGGCATTCACGCGTCTCAAGAGCTCACTAGAGCGCTATTGTGATCAGCTACCCGCTTCTCATCGTCCACCCTGGAAACGATGGGATGAAGGGACGGAAAGGCTTCAGCCTAGGATACGGACAGGCAAGGATACAGCTGTTTTAGTACGCCTCCACACACAAGAGAGACTGACTTGGCAGAATTTCCTGATCGGCAATGCATACATGCAGCTATGGAACGTCAATTCGTTGGCGGCTGAGAATAGCGAAGCAGTCCTCGTCGCCAGGCGCATTGTCGACTTCGTATGCACTTATTCGGGTCTGGACGTGAGCGAGACTCTGCCTAGGCCTGTCTTTGACTCATTTGCCCTGCAGATGACAGGGGGTTATGACACCTTCATCATCACTGTGTGAGCAGGGATTGAAGATTTGCGCTGCGCTGAACATGCATAGGTGGAACGAGGCTGCAATGATATTGCTAAGGGAGACAAAAAGACTGCAGATACTTGGGAGACATCTGGGTGCGGGAGATATTGTACTTTTCGGACGTCAACTGATATTATCCATCAGAAGCCGAGTCGGTCGACGCCGATCTCGATCTTGTTACCGATGCTCTCAAAGCTTGGGCCAGCAGCTCTGTGAAGCACGAGCATGATACGGTCGATATTGCCGCGATCAGAAGCGGGATGCTGGATGCTCTTCGGTCCACTTCCCACGGCGAATGGATGGAGGCAGTCGAGGAATCCGAGAGGCGCTTTTCCTGATGGCCGACGCATGCCAAGTCTTCTCCGTCATTGCATGAACCAATGTATCAAATCAGCTGTCCGTGTGCTGTGACGGATTGATCCCCTCTGCGATCCCAAACGAGGTGCCCTCGCAAAATTGTCTTCTCTACAACGCCTCGCAGTCTTCGCCCAGTATATGGCGAAAGTTTGTTTTTGAATTTCAGGTCCGCCTATGCATCGTAAGCGAATTGCAGCGCAAGCTTGACTCACCTTTGTCACCTCGAATTCAGCAGCGGGATCGAAGACGACAAAATCAGCGTCTGCTCCGACCGAAAGGACTCCTTTCTTCCCTTCTAACCCTGCGTGTGTCGCTTGTGCGGATGCCATCCATCGCACAATCCTACCCAGTCCAGCTTGCTTTCCCAATTCCGTCCAGAGTAAGGAGAGTCCCAATCCGAGCCCCGAGACCCCTCCCCAAGCCGACATGAAGTCGCCCTGCTTTAGTTCAGGCACACAAGGTGAGTGATCCGAGACGATGAAGTCAATCGTGCCATCCAGTAAGGCAGTGCACAGCTGCTTTCGGTTCGTCTCGTCCCTGATCGGCGGGCAGCATTTATGCTGAGTTCGATATGGATCAATGTCCTCAGCCCTCAAGGTAAGGTAGTGGAAGCAAGTCTCGACGGTGAGGTTGGAAATGCCGGAGTTGCGAGCTTCCTTGAGGACTGGCAGAGCAGCGGCTGCGGAGAGGTGGACGACGTGAAATCTGAGTTGAGGGTACTTTCGAGCAATTTTGAGGATCAGGTCCAGCGCAGACAATTCTAGGGAAGGCGGCCGAGATTGGAGGAATGTCGAGTACAGGGAAGGATCGCCAGGTGACGGAGCATCGTAGCTGTTACTCTCCAGCTCGGCATGAAAGAGGATCAGGGCGTTAGTGTCCTAAGCGACGTTTGTCAGGATCCAGGCAGGTGGTTCAAGAACCCACGGTTAAGGCTTCGCATGCTCGGATCAGGTCCTCCTCGCCGACATGAGGGAATTCCTGCGCGGTCGTCAATCACCTGACCAGCATCTCATATGGCGTACCTCAACGCCAGAGTTGATCAAGAAGCATTTGAAGCCCTTGACCCCAGCCTCGAGCAGATGGACCAGTTCGTGTGCATTACCGGGTATGATGCCTCCCCAGAAGCCAACATCGCAGTTTACACCAACGGACCGGGCTTCCGCCCGCTTTGCCTGTAGGTTCACTTGGGTAGTCGTCGGGGGTATCGAGTTCAGAGGCATGTCGATGAGGGTGGTGACGCCTCCACTGATCGCTGCGATGGTCCCACTCTGAAATCCTTCCCATGCTGTCCTTCCGGGTTGGTTGAGGTGTACATGAGAGCTGCAAGGCTATCAGAGACTGACCCTAACAATCCTGCTCACTCGATGAGGCCGGGCAGCAGAATTTGTCCTTTCCCAATGATGATGGTCTCGACATCTGATGTTGGATTTTTAGGGGGATCATACGGGCCTGGGATGACGCTCGTTAACTTCCCTGAATAAAGGTCGACCTCAATTGTCGCCGGCTGAAGATTATCGCTGTCGGGCAGGAGCGCATCTGAAGCAAAGATGGTGAGTCTAGCGGGCTTGTACGCCATGAGAGAAGGAAGATATGTAGGTCAAGACAGTCTCTCAGGGATAGTCACAGCTGTTCTACGATTTGTATCTCCTCACTGATAACCAGTATGAAGATTGGTCAAGATTCCGGAACACAGAAACGAAGTCTGAGGAAATGCTGAACAGTTCGTGCTGATCAGGCACGGAACCCGTGTGACATCTCAAAAGGTAACGCTCCCTACCATGACCCACTGCTCTGCCACTCCCTCAACCTTCACAATGCCTATTTCTCGTATGCTGATCACTTGAGGCAGAGAATCCTCCAGATTGTTGACCCCGGTAGCTAATTTGCTTCTCTCTTCTTTGCTGAGATCTCCGTAGAGCAAACTGAGATGAGGGAAATACTCCGGTGAATCTGGAAGGCCAAATTGCCTTTCGCATGCTTTCCTGAGAGCCAGCAACGTTGAATGCGGGCGTACGGGTGCAAGGACGGACTGGTAAAAGTGACTTCCGCCTTGAGCGGAGAGAAGCTCTAGGGGAAGAGCCGACACGTTGAAGGATTCGAACGCTTCTGCTATGGCGTCCCTTACTTTGGCGGTAATGTCGGGTATCGGAGTTGCGATCTGAATGGGGTGAAGGAGTGTAACATGCGGCGCGAAAGTAGGGGAATGATTCTGCGTTCCCGCAAGATTCTGGATGCACTGCTTCAATCGTACGGATTCTGCACCGGCAGGCAGTAGCCATAAAGCGTAATCTTTTGAGCGTGTCAGCATATACGTCGGGGTCCAGAACATACTTGCCAGGGCATGATGGTCATTCATCATGAATCTGAATAGGGACTATGTTTCCGTAGGCATACAGGCGAAGTCGGAGAATGCCATTGTAAGGACAGCCGCAGCACGTGACTCGGTAACGACATACCAGCTGTTCAGGCACACGATTTCTCCTTCCCTTGCCGCTATCTTGCATGCTCTGCGTAAAGTCTCACACGTATCGTTATTATGTCCTCTGATGTGCCGTATGATTGTGAAGCGTATGATCTTCATCGTACTGATGCCAAACTTGCATGCACGAGGAGAAAAAGGGCGAGAGAGCTGAAAAAACCCTTGGAGGACTTGGCTGAGAGCTGAAAGCTGGTCGATTTGTTTCCCCTTGCTACGCTTTTGCAGACTCAGAATGGCCGCTCCCCTGGACGTGTTGTCAGTCATTAAAGTCAAGGCCGCTGTAATGGACGAATATCTTCCCCAGAGCTGGGATATTCCAGGGAACGGCCCCGGATATCCGAGAGGCGTGTCAATCATTGTACTGAGAGACACCGTCATGGACCACGCCACACCCCAAATCGCCACTCGACGAAATCAACGAGATTCGTCGAAATGCCGCCGACTCGCTCTGGAACTCGTAGACGCATCTTCCCCTTAACCGCTATTATATAGTCTCGCCTTGACTCGTATGCAACCTTGCCAGCCCTGTTAGACCACCCTTCCCCTGTATCCCATGACAGAGAGGTGCTGGATCCGTCAAGCGCGTTTACACACGCCCAGGTCTGAGCTAGGCCGCGGTGGAGAGGGGATGATGACGTGATGAGTCTGGGGTGGCCCTAGACGCGAAGTGGGATGACAAAAGTCATCGCTGACATGAGCTTGGGTTCCTGTGAATTCCATTGCGTGATCCCTTATACCTTCATAATTGTAGCCGTGATCGAAGCTCCTGAGTGGTTGGTGCGGCTGATTAGAAGTCATGGGTAATCCTCCATTAAGTAGTACTAACAAGTAGTACTGACGATATCCCAATGGACGAGTCGCATATAATGTCGTGATGTGAGGTCGGATCAGATGTTGATTTGTCAGCCCCGGACAAAAGACACTCCATGAAGCAGCTGCATACTTTTTGGTACACTGTCGTCTATTATTGTGTAAACAGCTAGAACTTATAGCTAGAGCATCGCGATTTCCATAAAAACTGGAAATACACAGAAGATGTCCATATCATGGACGAGGTTCAAGTCGGACAAAGGCAAGGGAGCTTCGATCACCCATCTTGGATAACAGGTGCCCCTTCAATGCCCCTTCAAGATTTATATCCCTTACCTCTTTTGACTCACCTGGCCTGATCTTCGTCAAAACTTGCCATCGCTGCTTTGATACGAGCACTATCGCAGCCAAAGTAATCGTCGCTGACTTGAGCAAGATCGAGGTATGTGATTCCGACTATCCCGACGCAGAAGACATATTGACGATCCGAATAGTTAGCCAGGGATCTGGTCTTTGTCAAGGTATGGCGATGCCTATTTAGATTCCCTCGTACTGAGATCTTTACCCCAGTCGGGGAGTGATGTCGCGGGCGATCTCATCACTACCGGGTGTATCGCTTGGTGGCTGTACCGATCTCGAACGGGATGGAGCGGGACTGACCGGATCTTGACGAAACTGCTCGTGTACGCCTTCATACCTGT
>JAABUK010002833.1_pt1 | contig 30438 bp, 35 predicted proteins | sample 5559141 | NCBI WGS metagenome assembly JAABUK01 (sample SAMN10711869, study PRJNA513367) | rock metagenome | isolation source: Antarctica rocks | place: Antarctica: Victoria Land, Pudding Butte nord | collected 2016-01-03
TGACAGCAAGTTTGTGTGTGAAGAATGCCAGCAGCGTCAGTCCACATCTTCCCCTCTTGCTGATGGTGATGAAGATCATGAAACAAGCGAAACAATCAGATTTTGATGCTGTCTGTCTTATTGCATGCAGTCCCCTGACCCAATGTTACTTTTGACGTAATCTGCTTTGTGTCTTTCTGTTCTGTGCAGAGGGTCCCATTTGAACTGAGAAGACCTCTAGATCTGGCCCAACAGTACTTGCATAGAACTATGGTGCGTCCTGTGAAATGGTGCTGCATCGCTGCTGTTCCTTCCTGGTTCTCACTTGACTCGTGGATTATTTTAGCCATACATCGAATTTTCCTCTGCGGCTTTCTGACCTGAGCAAGTTTTGCAATGACATCACAGCACTCAGTCCTGCTCTCAGGTACCTGATACTGACATCATCTGAAAGCTGAAACTTGGCATGTCAGCCAGCTCTTCTTGACATCTGAACTGCTTGCATGATGAGTATACACAGATGGATAACGAGGGGAAACTCTAGGGCCTGTTTGGATACATGATCACTTGGGCATCAGTCAACAAAGTTGCTGTAGCTGTGATGATGCAAGAATTATTTGCATGTGTACATGTTGCAAATCTAAACAGCATAATAAACAAACAAAATCAACCCTGGGACACCAGGCAGGGAACAGCGTTGATACAAAGAAGAAGAGCAGTTCATTGCAAGAACAGAAAGATTCATTTGCAGCTACAAACCTGCCTATGGACACGATTGCGACCTTGTCGACTCAGGCATCTATCTATTATCTAGGCACAGGCCTACTGTCGCTATGCATCAGCCTCATATGAAACTTGAAACCATGGATGCTGTAATGCAGCGTCTGCTGTTGGTCTCTTGGAAGGGTCTACAGACAACAAATGGGCTACAAAGTCTACAAAGCCTTCATCAGCTGCCGCCAGACGGTGACGTAGTGATGTATGCTTGGGCGTCAGAAACTCATATCGACCCTGCAAAGCACCACAGCTCCCTGCTACCTGATTTGGTGCCAATCCTCACATGCATATACTGATACTGCATTTGACAGCCAATACAGCAAGCAAGCTTAAATGCATCCTTGCTGTTTGTCATTACTCTTGGCATGCATGTATCATGATGTGCGATCACGAAAAGCATCGTACCGTTCTTTGGGAGCGCTCATATATGACACCTTGCCTTGTGTAAAAGCGATGGGAAAAGCGTCCCTTTCTGACCATGTGCTGAGGTAGCGGACCTAGAATGCCCTCTAGCCGCGCCAGTAGTGTAGCCAGGGAGTCATTCTGCAGCAGACATGCCAACTTGATGCAAGCATCTTCCTATCCATGTTGCTTTTGGTTGAAGGCCTCAAAGTTTTGAGGTGTTGGAACAAAAGCATCCAGCGCATGACAGCAAACATCAGACAACACTGCTGTTCTCTGGTGACTGCAAAGAAAGCAGCTTAAATGTCCATAAAACAGGTTTTCTCCAGCAGCTTGAGCAGACAGGTGGACCAATGTCATGCATGTTTGCATGCTGAGCCCTTCAGCTGGTACAGATGACTGGCAGCCCACAATCAGGCTATAGCTGCCTTTGGTACCTGGAACAGTACACTTCCAGTGAGCAGCTCAGCCAGGATGCAGCCAAAGGACCAGATGTCAATCTTTTGGTCATAAGGCAAGCCCAGGATGACTTCAGGCGCTCTGTAGCTGCGTGACTGTACATATGAACTCAGGTGATCACTGATGAAGCAGGATGATCCAAGGTCAATGACCTTGACTTCACACCTGCGCCATGTGATGTGAGGTGTCAGTTCCAGCTTGTCCAACAAGTGCTGAGGCATTCCAAGGCAGGGCAGGGCAGGCAGCAGCAGCAGAGGGCAGGCAGAAGCACAGATTTGCAACTGCATGACCTCAACCAGCCTCTTGCGCAGAGCATGTACAAGCAATGAACCTCATGCAGTGTGCACCATTGACACGCTGCATCATCAACAGTGTCAAAAGGGTCTCAATGAATCAATGAATCAATCAATTTGTGTATAGGCTTCAGGACTACACTGGAACAGCTAAAAATTGGGGTAACCTGCTGTAGCTCTTGACAAGGATGTTCTCAGGCTTCAGATCTGAATGTATTAAGTCCAAAGAATGCAGAAAGGCGATGCTCCGCAGAACCTGCACCGCACCACAGTTCCTTGGTTCTGCACATGTGGTGCCGGTAATCAGGCTGATTGTGCGCAGTGGGTACTAGCAGCATGTGTTTTGCCAGCCAGATGTATAGACGCAATGTAGCACTTCATTGCCTGTGTGATGGCAAACAGGTATGCATATTGGGCAGTGGTTGTGCCGGCAACACACTGTGCCGGCAACACACCTGATGAGCAATGCGCTGCAAGTGAGGCAGCGTGAAGTATGGCTCGTCACCGTTCTCCCGGTTGTACTTCTGGAATTCATACAGGTTTGCTCGTAGCAGCTCGCACACAAGGAACAGATGCTCCTGCAGGCAGCTTGTGTGTTTTAACATTGCAATATCCCTGCTTTCTTATTCTTTCTTTTGTCAAGTTTGCACTTACAACCAGCTGTTGACCAGAAACCAACTGCCCTGCACTTGCGACAAATCAGTCGACTGTGCTTAATGTGATGACTGCCACAGCTTGTCAGGGTTTGCAGCAAAGCAAAAGTGCATCTGGTGTAGCACTGCTGTGACTGTCACTGGCTTGAAGTGTCTTTGTGCATGTCATGACAGTGGAGACTCTCACCTTGTAGTAGAAATAGTCAAACAGCCGGAGCATGCCATGTTCATCTTCAGGGTCAGCTTCATTGATGTACTTCAGCAGCTTGATTTCATCCAAACTTTGATCAAAGTAGTCCTTGTTGTTCTGCACCAAACACAGTGGCTACTTCAGCAGCCATTATGGTATCATGACCAAATCAGCAGCAGAAAGACAGACACACACAAGACATCATATACAGCAGAATTACTAGTTTTTCATTCTGACACAGCAGAGACGCCATGTTGTTCATTGCTGAGGTCAGCTGAGATCAGGCCATGCAACATGCCAATGTTGGTGAGATTGCAAGCAGGCTATTCAACCTGCAAAGGCTTGTAACAGTGCGTAAGTAGCAGCATACTGCAAGGAGCGTGCGTGTGCACTTGTGCACACAGATGAGCCTTTGTTGAATGCAGTCTTACCTTGATGATCTTGAGACACACCAGCATGCCAGTCTTGGTATCCAGAGCTTGCACAGCCTTGCTGAAAGCTGCAGAACCCAAGAAGTCCATCACCTGCAACAGCAGCATCTGATTGCTCATAAATGTCACTTGAGAGACAAGCTTTCAGCACAACACACTATGCTATATATCTTGCTGATTTTGAGGCTTTGAGGCAAAGCTAGTCATCAATGCCACGCGGCATCGTATTGAAAATGGTGCTGCTCTAATCATAAAGATGTCCACCTCATCACCAGCTAGCGAAGGTATGTCATGAACTGCCAGTCATATTTGGTCAAGAGTGTTTCAGGTCAACAGTCATTGCTTGACATATCAGCACTGTGCCCATGACAGCTTGTCTGTGCTGGCAATCATGCTGCAGTATGTTCTTGCTCTCAATTGGCAATCATGCAGTTTGCTCTCGCTCTTAACTGACCTGGTAGCGGCCTGCCACAAGATCATTGACTCTGATGGGGAAGTCTTTGGTCTCCTCAAAGCCTGTTCGGCGCCGCCGGTGTATCAACTTCAGGCTCAGCAGCTCATACTTGCGGTCCACATAGTCCGGGTCATAGTCAAATGTGACTGCGCTGGACTCCATGTCTGCTTGACTGGCAAATGCTTCAGCTGCAGCACAGGGCCATAAACACTTAGCATGACAGATAGTGCATGTGGGCTGTTGTTTCAAACCCCAGCAGTTCATGCATATGATACTGCAATCAGGCAGCACATATGTCAGCCTAGGAGGACGATGGTATACAGTGTGAATGCCAATGGAGTAAGGTATGCTCATTTGAGCTCTGCAACAGCCACAAGCATGGGCTGCAGCCATGCAAACAGTCACTCAGGCTGCACAGTTGCACGCAGCTGAAGGCATGAAGCAGCAGAAGCACAAGGGCTCACACTCAGGACTCTTTTGCCCGGAGAAGCCGGGAGGCTGAGGGGAGGATGGCACTACATCAGGCTCAGGAGCATCATCAGATGGAAACGGCACCTCCAAATCGGGAATCACCTCCAACCCTGCAAGGCAGCCATGCACCCTGTGTACAGTTTCTTGTGAAGCTTGGTGGATAGTTCCTCAGCTGACGCATGAGGGTAAGCTGGTATGGTCATCGGGGGGATAGCTGCATGCTATAGATACAGGCAGCGGCAGCAGTGCAGGAGAAACGAGAAGAGGGGCCTGCTTGCTTGGCAATGCCAGATGGTGATTACCTGCTTTGATCTCAATCAAGTGCTCATTCACCATAGGATAAGACATAGGCAGCTGATGATGTTAGCAAAGCTGTGAAAAGTGAAGTTGACTTTGCATGTTCCCTTCAACAAGCTATCGCCTTGCACTGGGGACTAGTGGTCTGATCAGAGGAAAAATTGCTGCCTACTAAGCCCAGGTGGGTCCTAAACGTGTCACATGACAAAAAGGGCGGGCCTGGCAGCGTCTGAACAAAGGTGCTGTCTCAAATTGTCTAGACACCCTGCTAGTGAAGTTTTGACCTTGGCATTTGGCTTCTCTGGCTGTCTGTGTCACTGGCTACTTCTGCATGCTGCATGATCCTGAGAAAGAGAAAAGAAAAGACTACACCTTTTGGCGTCAACTTAATGAGAAGCCAAGCATTACACCGGGCTGCCCAGTGATTAAGAGGTATCAACTGCATGGTCTTTACCTGGTGGGCATGGCACAGGCTCACTGCCATCATCGCTGGGTCTCAAATGATGAGGAACGCCAGAAGGCAGGGCAGGAGGCTGCTCCAGGGCCTGCCCCTGTGCATGCTGACCAGATCTGCCGGGTACGGGCATAGGCTCAGAGATTGCCCCAGACAGATCCAAGGGGACAGGGCGATCACTGGCTGGGGACACTCCACTGCTGGCTATCTCTGCCGCATTCTCCTGCTCTAGGTCTTGGATGACGTCTATCAGTGAGCGGTGCCGCCGCCTTTCCGAGCCTGCAGTGCAACATTTTCATTTCATTTAATAACTGACAGTCTGGGGTGTGTCAACATCAAGTCTGGCTTCATCCAGTCATGAAAGACCTGTGCATGTTGCCAGAGCACCCATTCTTCAGGAAACCGGGCACTAAGAACTAATGAACTCTCAGCTGAGAATACAATGAACAAATTACTGCCACAAGGTTCAAGGTCAACTTCAGACACTAGCTCAGAAGCTGATTGTGAGTGCATGTACTTGTGGACCAATGACTCATGACAGGCATACAGTCAGATTACATGAGGAAGCTACCTGCAGTCAGCTGTTGGGGTGAGATATCACTTCGGGATGTGCCAGCTGGGGAGGGGTGACTATCACGGCCGTCAGTAGTATACTCAGATTCCTGCATTAGCAGAGATGCTGCTGTGGATCAGAACGGCGCCAGATCAACGTGGAGTATGTCTGCTGCTGACATTGCTTCAGGAGCGCAGTAAGACGCGTGTTGTTTCCACATCAGCCGCTGTGTGCCTGACTGGCGATGCATGCAGCGCAGTGGTCATGACACAGACGGTTCTGCATTGTCGCATGCAGACTGAATGGTGAGGTAGGCCTCACCCCATGAGACACACCACTGGAAGCTCTGCCAAAGCCGTGACCAAAGACAGGGCCAGCTGGAACTGGCTCAGATGGTGGCGTCACAGGAAAGCTGAAGTTTTCGCTGTCGCCATCACCCAGTGAGCTCTGAGCCTTTGTTGGCGTGTTGAGGGGATGACTGCACAGCAACATGCTCCAGTGAGAAGCTCCTCTATCGAGCATGTGTTTTGGCAAGCATGTTTGTGGGCATGTGTGCATGATTGAATTACCCACGTGAACAGATGTGTGGGTCCACATAATGCAAGTTGTCATGCCTTTCAGCAAAGACAAGGCAGAGTCTGTCTGTGTAAGTGCAGAACCCTCTGCTAGAGAAGTAGGGGAATACTGCTAGAGAAGTAGGGAGCAGAACATGACAGGAGTGCCCCGCAAGTCATCTGCCAATTGAGTCCACATGATGTCATTGTTTTACCTGATGCCCACATTACCGCTGTGTATCATTGGCAGGTCTGTGTCAGCTTGTGACCCCTCTTCATCATCATCATCAGGTTCCTCTATTGAATCACCCACATCTGTAGGTCTGGGAGTTGAGCGAGGTTGATGCCGAGTGAAAGCATCTGACACCTTCTCAAGCACCCCATCCAGCAGGTATCGAATGCCTGATGTCTGATGCGAAATACTAGGCTGGCTTAGCTCTTCATTACTTGCCTCTGCATGGCCGTCACTAGCAGACAATGAAGCACTCAGGTGTGCTTCGTCAGCAACATCTGTTCTGGATTTGTCTGTGCCTGTGAAGCTAGCAGAGGACGCTGACGATTGCTCTGTGCGGCTTGTGTCCTGGTTGGATGCTGCAGCAGTGTTGGCTTCAGCAGTGCCCAGGATGGTTGGATCTGGCCGCAGTGTGAGGTTGAATGGCTGAGACATATGGATACTGCTGCTGTCTGGATGGTGGCTGGTGCTATGAGATTGCTCTGATGGAGCCTCTGAGTCATACACTGATGTGCCAGGAGGCTCGGCCATGTAGCTAGATGCTTGGTCACTGCTGCTGCCTGGGTGGACAGCTGGAGATGGGGACTGAAAAGACAAAGGCCCTCGGTGACTGCCTTCATCGTCACTCAAGTCAAGTTCTCTCGAGATGAATGCCTCCTGACCTCTGATGTCTTGGCGACTGTACCCAGGATCCTCATCATCAGAATACTCGTCACTGTCTGACTCGTGGGTCTTCTCATCATGCTGCTGCTGGTCTACAAACAAGAAGTTGCTGGTATGGCATTGCAGGAAATGTGGACGGTGTATCACATTTGATGATGTCGAGACTAGCACACCTGTTGAAGCTGGTGGTTGTTGGCTGGCACCGTCGGAGGACTGTTGAATCTGTCTGCGAGCAGGTGCACTCTGTATCACTTCCAGAGTTTGTTGCCAGTCTCCAGCACTGCATGTCAACAGCTTCCCTGAGGTGCAATTTTCTACTCCAGCAGAGGCAATGCATGCTTTGTACGAACCCACCTGCTGGACTGTTCAGCCACATCTCCCGAGGCAAAGTCCGCATGTGAGTCCTCCGGCGTAGTAGTGACTTCAGAACGACCGCTTGGAGAAGCGCCCGTACCTTGCAGCGCGTCTTCGCCCTCCGGATATCGGTTCTCGATTTCCCGCAGAAGAGCTTCCTCTGCTGCGTAAAATCCCTCGGTGTGCAGAAAGTGAACGATGTAATCCAGCGTTGACAATGTGTCATGTGTGTCTGTCAGTCCAAGATCCTGTGAGGGCGAACTTTCCATAGTCGAGACCTGTCGTGGAGCACCACAATAATAAGGTGATCACTTGCTACATCGCACACAGACGGCACATAGCACTTGCAGCGATGGCTCGTTGACGCAATCTTGCTGCCGATGCAGCAGGACGATGACGCGTGTCGTCATCAGCGCGGCAGGCAAGGCACGCTGAGTGCCTGGAATGTTTCAACTTTGGCTCGACCGCTCAACTGCTTGTTCAAGCGATGCTCTTCTTCCAAATGCCCCTGTTGGCGTTTATTTCCAACTGTGGCTCGGCGATTCCAGGCAAATTTTCAGGGGCCAGGGCGCATGGCAGCTTACCGGATTGCTTGCAAACGCAATAAAGCTGTGCAAGACAAACAGATGAACTCTGGCATTATGTCAGATCCTGCCGCAGAGGTTCATTCGTTGTTAAATTTGCAGAATCATGTGCTTGAACGGATTTTTGTACGCCTTCATTTGACCGATTTGGCTCGTTGCTGTCAAGTAAGCAAAAGTTTGCAATCGCTTGTGCAACAAGAGGGCGTATGGCAATCCCTGTGTGCGGATGCGTTCCCGAACTTGAGCACAGCTGAGTTGAGCAAGTGGATTAATCCAACCCCCCTTTCAGAAAGCCAACACCCGTTTCAATCTCCGCAGCAAACAACACAGCCGCTTTCGCAAATCTCCAAAGGTCCACAGACGTACAGGTCTGTAGTGGGTTGCTCATTTTTGAAAAAGTCTTATTCTTGGTTGCTTAGCCACCGTCAGCTGCACATTTTTGCTCATGCAGGCAATTGTACCCTGTGCTAAAGCAGCTGCATACATTGATTGGCATATGGCGGCATGACACAAGATCAGACAAGCACAGACCAGCGCTGTACATCTTTGACTGGGGCTATCGGTGTGTGGAAGGCAGAAAACTGTCCTATGATATGCCCGGACAGGAGCCATTTGCAGAGCCATTCCAGCAAGTGGGTCCAGGCCTCAATGCGTCAGTGCAGCATGTGGACAGCATGCACTGTCTGTTGACCGTACAGACATGCACTCCAAGGTCTCCCATCACAAGGGCAGTTCAAGCTGCAACAGCTGTTGCAGTGGGTGGCATTCCTATTCCCAAGCGGGTAAGCAATTCGGCTGATGCATAATGTAGCTTGAAGCAATTGAGCTGGCTGTTGCAAGGATGCAGCTTATGCCATGTGCAATGACACTTGACTGAGCACACCCATTAGGTTTGTTCAGTCACGTGTCATTATAAACAGTAACGGATCACTTGGTGTCTTGTGATTGGATGAACCAGTGGTGCATCAGCCTGTAAACTGCATGTGCTCATCTTACAATTTCATGATGCCTGGTCGCAGTTCTACATGCTGAGGTTGGTGTGTTGGTGCACAGGAGCAAGCAGATGCCATCATGGGTACAAGTCCTGAAGGCAGCTTTGAGTTTGAAATGCAGCGCTTCATGCAGGTACCATTTTCACATGTTGTAAAATCACACTGCCTATATTCTGTCCTTGATGTGAAGGTCTCACAATGAGGTTGGCCAAAAGAGATAGGCTGCATCTCCAGCATGCCTGCTGCATCAAAGATGGGCATTGTATGTGCTGTCAATATGTTTCTTGTGGTGGGCAACACCAGAAGGGCAGCTGATGACCTGCCTCTGGGGGAATACAAGGCTGCATACCACCTCCTGATGTTGCAGGTGGCGCATTTCTACTGTGTCAATCTCCTGCAGCCCTTTATGTGACTGTGCAGGGCCACATCGCCGACAAGCAATCAAAACGAAGGCGGTCTGGACACCGCAGCTCATCAGGTACATACTGCCTTGTTTCTGACTTTTGCAGCAGCCGTTGCACAAGCCGCCCTGACTGCGATGAATACTGTATTGGCTCTCTCTGACAAACCCAAAAGCGTTCCACTCTTATCTGCAAGCTTGTCAAGCTTATGCAAGAGTGCTCATTGCCTGTTTGTCTGGATCACTCATGAGTCTGTGACAGGAAAGTACCTGCTGTATTGTGCAGGGACTTTGCCTGTTGTGCACACACTGACAAGGGTTGAGAAGCCCACCCCCACACAGCGGCATCCCTTAGCAGGCTTGTGGCGGAGCACTGGCATGCTGCACACCTGCATCATGACTGTGCGCTATGACTTCAGTCTCAGAGCAGCAAGCATTGTAGCCACCCAGGTTTGCCAACACACTGTATTCAAACACTGTGTTCAAACACTACTCTCCTCACTTCAGTAGCTATTGGGTGCCAGCAGTGTTGCTTTTGTGTTGTGCGGAAGCTAGTTGCACGCAGATGCAATTGCCTGTGTGCTTTGCAATGATTTGTGACGAGCGGGTCCACAAGAAGTTGCATTCAAACACTTCTATGAACGTGAGATTATAGGTTGTGTATGGTTGACGCCGCTATTGCTTTTCAGGTGATGAATCAAAGCTGTTTGATGCATCGGTGGGCTGTGCGAGCAGCTCCGGTTGCCAAGCCTTGGCTGCCTGATCATGTGACTATGCTCACCAGGCAGGCCGAGCTGGCACTTCTGAGTGGAGACTTTGACCATCTTGATGATGCTGGTGGCGCACCATTGCCTGCCAAGGAGGTCAGCCACAAATGTTTTTTAAGCAACATTTGCCTGTCAATGAACCAGAACACACCTCAGATAATTCAAGAACTGAAGAAATGAAGAGATGCAATTGAGAGTCACTGACATCTCCTTCTGATTTGGTTCCTCTGCTAGATGTCTCAACTGATGACAAAGCAGTACCGACACTGGCCAGGCTGCAGCAAAGCTGCAGCAACTGGCATATCGTGTCGTTTTGTTGAAATAAGGAAATCTGGCCATCCAGGATGGCAGCTTGTGCTTTTGTCTGCTGGCAGCATGTACATCCTATGTTTCCTGTGATGGTAGTCAGGGCACAGATGAAATGGCACAGATGAAAGGCTAGTGCTCACATGCTGTGTAGCTGCTTGCTGCATACTCCCTGCACATGATTCATGCTGTGCTTTGCAGGTTGTACAAATCTTCCAGGGAGAGATAGTGCCCAGTGGAGCTGCAGAGCCTACAGTGCTGCCAAGCCATCTTTGGCTGTATGCAGATGGCACTTTTGGTGTCATCTTTGACTCCCATGAGTACAACGAGTAAGTTTCTCCATTTGATGCACTGCTGGTCTGCCCATGAGCAGTTCTGCTCAGCATGAACTGCAGTCGCATCAGACAGCACAACATGCCATATGTGGTCTTGTGCATATGCAGCCATTTGTGACCAAGCTGATCAATGAACCGTTTATCTGCCTGCTTTTGCAGGGTGCTTGTGAATATGAAGCGGATTGACGAAGACTTGCATCTGCTATAACACTACGTTGCAGCGGCATTGTATCCTGCTGAAGATTGCTGCAATGTGTTGCTGGGCAAGTCACACTGCATAGCTGCAGCAGCAGTACTGGCGTCAGTTGTAACCCATGCCAACATGTTCCTTTGGGTGTTGCGTACATGTGGGTAGTTGGCGACACTGGGTAGCAGCTATAGCCAGCAGGTCTGTATATGACCACAAATATATTGATATAATTACTGTCGGCACAGTAACTACTGCTGCAAAACTTTGCAACTAGGGCGGCAACAACCCAAAATGGATTCTTCATGTTGCACAGAGCACTCAGGATTGCATCAAGTCATCCCCCTTGCCCTGGATCAGTAGCTTGCCACGCAATGTCCAGACTTGGCCTAGCTGCCCTGGCCTTGGCAACAAGCTCTGAAAACGATTCGGTTTGGGCTGCAGGATTGCCACCAATTATGAGCACCTGCAGTGTAAGTTGTCAGTAGTCTTGTTTATTTACCATGAAATTTTGTTGCCAGCATGCACTGTACTTCTGTTCTGCACTGCTTCTGACAATGACAGTAACTTCTCATGCCAACACGTTGCTGATTAAGTCTGAAGTGCACGGTCACTTGGGTTCGTCCTTGTCAGCCAAGATGGAGGTGTAGCTGCCAAACATGGCTGTAGACAAGCACGAGAGAGTAGCAGTGTACCTTCAATGCTGGTGCCACACCCTGCTGTTGCACAGCCTCCAGTACGCTCTGCATTTGGGGAGCCTCAATTTCATTGCCTGTCAGATCCAGCTCTTGCAGATTGTTAAACCCCTTGTCTTTGAAAGAAGAAACAATTGTGTCAGATGCCTCTTGTCCCAGCTTGCAGTTGAATAGACATAGCTTCTGCAGTACGGAGGCTGCTGACAGGCACTTCATACCCTGTATGCCAACCTGCACGAGTAGCATGACTTGAGAGCTGGCCATGTCATGCTGTTGTAGGGCATGCGCCAGGCACAAAAGGGAGCTCAAGCAATACTGGATGCAGGCAAGACTGTCCAGCGTACTGGAGAATGCAACAGCTGCAAGCAGGCTGGGATCACAGTTGCTCGTTGACTGCATCTTGTTTTGTTGCAAGGGCGCTTTGATGCAGCACAACAGGATCTATGTACAACCGCAACCATTGCCTGCCTTTGAGTCCTCAGTGCAACACAGGCTCTGTGCAGTATTGCATTCTGCCAGATGTGATGCGAGTATGACTTGGCCGTAACTTGGCTGGGGCTCAGCAGTCATTTACCTGATTCCCTGCCAGGTCCAGATCTTGTGATGATGAGCTTTGCTGCATAGCTTCCCCCAAATCCTTCACCCCGTGGTCACTGATCTTATTGTCCCGTAGCTTCAGCACTTGCAAGTGAGCTGGTGTGGGGGCAGCACCGTGAAACTCCTCATTCAGCATTGCTTTGTCAGCAATGCCATGAAATGGATCAGAGATTGCATCTGCCAGGTCTGAGATACCCTCATCACTAATGCTGCAGGCGCTGACGTCCAAGTAGGTTAGTTGGCTGGCATGTGGGAGAGCTTGTGCAAGCCTGCTCAGACCTACAAACAAGCAGCAGTAGATGGTGACAAGGATTGGCATGCACAATGCCATTGGTGCATACAAAAACTTCTGTGTATTTGAGCGTGACTACATTGTGGTCACAGGTGTCACAGCGCCACTCCAACAGCTGTCTACCAATCCATAAGCATAAGCCCCTGACAACAATCTGACAAACCTGCAAAACTGAAACAATCATGACAATATGAGCAAACTGGTGTTTTCAACTCTACTTGTTGTTGCAATACATCGCAATGCAAGAGCAAAAGCTGAACACACATGCTAGCAGCTGCATGTGAAGGATAGCCTGATCAAACATCACCTTCATCACCAATGCCGGTGTTGCACAAATGCAGCTCTCTCAAGCTTTGACTTTGCCACACTCCAGCAGCCAGAGCTGAGCCTCCTTGCTCTGCCAGTGGGTTATCATCCAGACGTAGCACCTCCAAGCTGTCTGTTTCTCTCAAAGCTGTTGCTAGGCATTGTGCACCCTGTGCACAGCAGTCAAGAGGCTGTGTGAATGCAGGGCCCACACAGTGAGGTAGTCTGCAAGTCCTGTGTGTCATTGGCTGCTGTATTGCCTTATGCAGCCATGGAAGTGGTGACATGATGACCTTCTGTATATGAGACAGACTACCACAGAGCCAATCTTTCAGAAAGTAATTTCTTGGACCAAACTTGTATGAACAGATGCATAGGTGGGTGATGAAAGCAGCGCCCTGGTTGCTGCAAAGTGCAAGGTACAGTAAGCAGACATAAGAGCCATCTGCGCCAGTGTCCTGGACCCGAATATAATGCTTCTTCAGCCCGCATGCACACCTTACCCACTCATGCATCAGTGCAACAGCATTATGGAAATGCAGGATGAGAAGCATTGAAAATTGCCTTGGATGTTCTCACCTGTGATCCTATGTCGCACCCCCTGAGATCAAGGCTTCTGAGCGAGGCAAGGGCCGGCTGAAGAAGTCTCACACCTGCAAGCAGGCGTGCTCACAAAGTCACAGAGACTACCTTACATTGAGGTGACACCTTACACAGGATGCAAGGCGACACAGGGCATGAGCAGGCATCTTTCAGCAATGGTGCCTGCATTGCAGATATGCATGCACTGCCGTCAGGGATCACATCCAAGGCCAAATTGGGTTGATTTGCTCATCAGTAGTGCACCAACTTTGAGCCAGATTATAAATCAACTCTGGTGAGCATAGGCAGCTGTCAGATACAGTGATTGAATGTCCAGCAGCATGCTCAGAGATTTGCCTGGTCCAGGCCCAAAAGCAGCAACTGGCTACAGCAGCTGCGCTAAACAGCAAGACAGCAGCCATGACAAGATCCAGATGCAGACCTTCCCACTTGCAAGTAAGGTGGGAACTGTTAGGCATGGATGTGGTCGGAGAACTGATGTGGAGGCAATTAAATTGTTCTTTGGTGGAGCAATGACTATGCTGTCTGTTTTCTGCTCCAACAGCTGACTGGCCCCAAAAGGATGTGCAGTGTTGTGATGCAGGCAGCAGTGACCACAACGATGGAGAGCATTGAGTCTGATATTGATCCCACCTTCATCAGAAAGGTGATTGTGAGCCAAGACAATCTGCTGCAATGACTGATGGCCTTGTATTGCAGCAGCTATGCTTGCAGCTCCTTTGCTGCTGATTCCCTGTAGACGAGCATAACACATTGTACAACTTTGTTTTGTGGCACAATGGGAACACAGACAACCTCTGAAAATGCAAAAAAGTGGTGCTGATCTGTTCACAGGGGATGTCAGAGATGCTGAGCTTGTCTCATGCCAGGTTTGTATGATGGCTTGCACTCCATGGCAAGCGAGTAATGAGATTCATACTAATTTGCTTGCACTGAGTGGCAAATCATTGGATGGAAAATGTCAGGCACAGTTAGTCAGTGGCAAGAGAATGGCTATATGCACCTTGTTTTCAAGGTCCAGCTTCTGCAATGTGCTGTTCTGCTTGATGCCATCTACAAGCTCTTGGACACCCTGCAGCAAAAGCCATGCACTCTTTCACCACTCCACAGTGGCTGCCATCAGAGCAAGTGCATCATCATTTGATATCTGAACATAAAGGACATTTCAGATTTTAAAAAACGCTCACATGTATGGTCACTTACAGCATCACCAAGTGCATCATCGCCTAGGCAAATAGAGACCAAAGAGGTATTGGCAGCCAGCATAGCACCAAGCATACCAGCTGTCTGTGGGGTTAAATGATGGCCACTTGCATACAGCTCTTTTAGTGTGGTATTTGCGCGCAGCGCCTGGCACAGTTTCTGCACTTCCTGAAAAGATCAAAAAATTGCTGGAGCCTCGACGCTGCATGCTGCAAGCTATGTTGCATGCTTGATCAGCAAAGTCAACGTTCGGCCTGACCTCTATCCCAAACTTTCTGCTTGCAAACACATGCAGCGATGTGAGTGATGGGTCATCACATGTTAGCCGCTCAACCAAGTCATCCACCCCACGACCTCCTTTGGCGCCCCAAGCCATCGGTAGTGGTGAGCAACTAACAAGTCGAGCACGATCACAGACAGCACGCAAGTGGGTAATGTGAGCCTTCTAGAGTTCTCGATGTCGCCAGCGTCCCCGACAGCAATGCATCAAGCTGCAGCCTGCATGTCGCAAAGCAATTGCGCAAAGCTAATTTAGGGTTTGACCTTCGAAGCCGTCCTGGATCATGCATCTTCTTCCAGTTGACTTTGGCTATCAGTGCTCGAAAAGTGGAACAGTGTTCTACCCCTGACCTTTGGTGTACTGAAGATTGTGTAACATTGCACGTATACACTTCCAAGACATTGACACACCCAAGTCTGTCTCGACTGTGCACATCGCGATCAGAGTATCTGGTTCAACCAATGCGTGTACAGAGAGCGTATACATGAGCTCTTTTTCGTGACTTCATTTTGCACGGCTGAAGATGGCAGGTTTGCAGCCGCGTTGCTGCAATGTCAGCATGGCCAGCGTGCTGCAGCATACGTGCTTATTCACTGCACGCCCATGCGTGCAATACCGACTGAACCACCACAGAAAACTTGTGGCAAGGCAGCGCTGCAAAGTGGTTACAAGCGCAGTCAACAGAGCTTGGGGCGATTGCGAATCTGACGCATCCAACACACACAGCAGGAGGCCCAATGTCCACAGTGGCAGACAAGGGCATGCTGAGTGCACTAGCTCTTCCACAAAAGGCTCTCTAGTAGATCGGATACTGCTGGCTCTCAGACAAATTGGCCTGGCTGCATTAGCAGTGCTCTTTGGGCTCAGCACAGCTATGTCTGCACACGCCAGGTACACAGTGATCACTAGCGTCACCAAGTACTGTACAAACTGCAACCCCAAAGGAATACTTCGTGACCATGTCTGTCATTGTCTGCAGCATACCTCTACCGCCAGACCCAGTTGCGACGACAATGCAACAAGAAGCTGTGCGGCATGGCGAGACAGTGTTTGCAGAAGCTGGGGTGTCTCAAGCTGCCGATGGTCGATGGTGTCGTGACACTGGCATTCAGTTAGCGGCAGCTGCTCCTGACACACCAGGTAGTGCAGTCAGGCCTGCACGACTTGATGGCATCAATCAATGTGTGTCATCACGCTGTATGCCTCACACTCACTATGCATTGTGTGATGACGAGAGGAATTTGTTGTGCTGCAGCAGGTCTTGAGTGTCCTCATCCGTTTTTGCAGCAATCTTACTCACCAGCATTGAGTGATGCATTCATTGACGTCAATGTCAGCAGTTCATGCACGCTGTTTGCGTCTGCAGTTGAACTCAGGAAAGGGCCCAAAGTGGACCTGACAAAGTCAAGGGTACTAGACCCTAAAAGTATACCTGTGGACAGTGCGTCCAGGAAACTTCCGCAGACCATGTGGCGAGTAGACAGGTTGAGGGACATGACATATACCCAGTTTTGGCACCTCATACAGGAACGACAGATAGCCAGAGTAAGTGACTGCCCTCTGCATGTCAGAGCAGCAGGACAGCTTCATGTGATTCATTTGTGCTGCACAGTGTCTGTGCACCAACTCATACTTCCGTGCATAATGTCTGCAGTGCCATGCAATAGGCCACCTCTTATGCGACGAGGTGTCTGCTTTCTGCCTGATACCTTTGTTGTCAGCAAGCTGCACGTGCTGCTCATGCACAGCAGCTGTAAAGTCCCTGAGACAGGGCAGATCACAAGAGCTTCATGCTTGCTGCTTATGCACAGCAGCTGTAAACTCCCAGAGACAGGGTAGATCACAAGAGCTTCATGCTTGCTGCTTATGCATAGCAGCTGTAACTTCCTTGGGACTGGGCAGATCACAAGTGTTTCATGCTGTTGCATGTGATGTAGGTCAGGTACACAGAGGACAAGAGGGCTGTCATGGTCACAACAGAAGCCACAGCCCCCGGTGGGGCCAGAACCGAGAAAGTCGGTCTGCCATTTGACCCTGACTTGTTTGACCACATGGTTCAGCACGGCGTTGTGATTGAGGTAAGACAGACTGGCCGTTGAAGCACGAGTGCATCTGGCAGCCTTGCTGAATGTCTGCATGTACTGTGTCTGCTTTTTTTGCCGCCCCTGCTAGCTGCTGTTCCTTCCGCTGCCTTGCCTGTACAGAACATGTCATCCTGATCTGCAGTGCATTCTGGTTTAGACTGACACTTGTGCAGGTGTTGCCATGCACATGACTTTGTGACTGCTGATTGATTGAGTGACTGATTGACTGAGCGATTATTTGAATAATTGATGATAGCTGTGTTCCCTTGAGCACCTCATTGCTGTGACACTGACAGGCGTCATCCTCAAATCCAGTCATGGGCGTTGTGGCTGGCTTCATACGCTTATTCTTTCCCATCACAGCTGCTACCTACCTGATCCGGTTTGCATTCAGACTTGGACAGACACAGAAGCGGGACAAGTGAGTGCATCCTGGGCTTTGCACAGCATCAGACTGCTTCACTACTCTCTGTATGCACTGTGTCCAATGCTGATGGTGTGGATTGCATTGATCATTTGCCAGACATGTCAGCAAGATAGTCATACAACACCCTGTGGCAAACTTTGCTACTCAGCATGCCTTGATCTTGGCAAACCTTGCATGGGATGCCTCTTGGTGTGTGCCTGTCATAATGTCTGCAAATGTAATCACTGACAAACATGTGGCAGTAGGTGCTGCCAACACACTTACTTAGTTCCAGAGCTAGCATGCTGCATGAACGCTGGACCACAGGGCAGTGACAAATCACTGCACTGTGACACATGACTGCACAGTGACAAATCACTGCTCAGTGACAAATAACTGCACAGTGACAAATAACTGCACAATGACAAGCTGCAATGGGTGTGGTCTAAAACTTGAGCAAATGCGTTAGCATGGTTGCATTGCACAGGCTGTTTGGTGGGGCTCGTCTGGAGATGATGACCAGCAAAGACTCCCGCATTACCTTTGCAGACATTGCTGGCATTGACCAGGTCAAGGCTGAGATCATTGAGCTAGTGCAGTTCCTGAAGAACCCCAAGAAGTTCACAGATCTGGGTGCCCGGTCACCGGCTGGGGTGCTGCTTGTGGGTCCTCCTGGCACAGGTGACCCATCTCTCATTCCATACATACACTCTACTTGTACCCACGTCTTGTACCCATGTAGCCAACATCGCTTTTTCTGTCGTGGCTTTGGTGCTGTGCATAAATGCATGCATGAGCTGTATTCGTGCGTCCAGTTGGCTTGCCACAATTGCTAGGGGTGCCTAGCGCTGCTTGTTGCATCAGGCGTCTGTGGGGATGTTTGCTCACTGTAATGCTTGCGCATAACAGAGTTGCCATGGCTGTCACAGCAGAGCTTTGCCATTGCAGCTGTCTTTCCCCAAGCTTGCCTCACAATCCTGTTCACGAACATGCGTATGCCCTGTTGCATGAATGTGCCATGAGCAGGTGTCCAATGCGCATCTGCAGTGGTTGTAATCTGACAAGCTGGGTTTTCCTGAATGGTCCTCTCAATATGTTACACTTGGTCACCTTATATGTGTAGTTGATGCAAGCAAGCTCCAGACTGCCGCCTTAGTAGGCTTTCGTTATGATCACTGAAAAGCATTAACTTTTCTTTCTTTTCTTTCTTGGTGCAGGCAAGACCCTGCTGGCCAAAGCCATTGCTGGTGAGGCAGGAGTGCCCTTCTACACAGCAGCTGGCACTGAGTTCATGGAGATGTTTGTGGGCATTGGCGCCTCCCGCGTCAGGGACATGTTCCAGAGGGCGCGTGCCAATGCTCCCTGCATCCTCTTCATCGATGAATTCGACGGCCTTGGCAAGCAGAGGAGCTTCAGCGCTATGGGCAATGACGGTGAGAAGCCCTCAGTTGGCAGACAGAGAACCGATACTTGCTGCCGGCCAAGGCACCTTGCTGTGTGGTTATAGTCTTCGCACATGGACACTACCTTCATGCTGTTGGCCTGCACAGTGGTGGCTATGTCTGCAAGGCAAACAAGCTGTTCACTTCTGCTGCCGCAATTGGAACACATTGCCCTGCCTGCTCAAAGAACTTGCTGGTCCTGTGGTGCACATTCAATCAATCCTGCTCTTGCATGGTTGTGGGCTGCCTGCACATTGGGTTCAACATTGCCAAGCCGTGTCAGAGGATTCCATCATGCTTTCAATGGCATGCAAAGTTAAGTCTTCATGCACTCTGTGGGTCATCAGGGTCACAGACAAACAGCTGTCTAGAGAGCTTGGCATGAGACTTCCTCTTGCCATGTGCAGAGTCGGTACACACCATCAATCAGCTGCTGACAGAGATGGATGGGTTTGAGGACAACACGGGCGTGGTGGTCATGGCAGCCACCAACCGGCCAGCAGCTCTAGATACTGCCCTTACCAGGCCTGGCAGATTCGACCGCATTGTCCACCTGCCCCTCCCCAATGTTGACGTGAGTTGGACATCTCATCACCAAGCTGCAAGATGCTCTTTGTTGCATTCACCATTGTCTGTACTCCCTTTGCAATGTTTACTGAGGCAGTATTACCGCTTGCGGCATCTGGGGTACACAACACTAGTTCTGGGTCTTTACAGGTCACATGATGATGCGCAGCTTCAGTCTCAATAGTGCATCATGTGTCGGTTGTACTAAATGCAAAGCTGGTGTTGGTGCAGGGTCGCATTGGCATCCTGAAGGTGCATGCAAGGGACAAGGAGCTAGATGCTGATGTGGACTTCCACAAGATAGCTAGGGCCACTGCCGGCTCCACAGGCGCCGAGCTCATGAACCTCATGAACCAGTCTGCCATCCTCACCGTGAGACAAGGCAGGGAGAAGATCACAGAAGTTGATGTCTTTGAGGTGAGCTTTTGCACAGACCTGTTTCTGGTCATGCCAGCAGTGTCTGTGTTTTGCATGCCTAATTTCATGGTACACTTATCGGTTCATTTGCTCTTTCAACGGGTGGCTTTCCCTAGGGTCAGGTGCTCACTGTCTTGAGTAGCTCCCTGTATGAATTTCTGCTTTGGCAGTCAGTGTACCGACAGTAAGATTGGAGTGTTGAAGGTTTCTAGGTACATACGATTCGCGACTGCAGCTTGAAACACTTATGCTGCGTGAAGGGACCACACACTGGTGGTGGAACAGCTTGCCATAGATGCATGACCACATTCTGGCCACTGCCTGTTATCAAATCAAGTGATTCAATGCAGACTGGGCAGCCCGGTGTCATACTTGGCTTCTCCTTATATTGACGCCTATATTGACGCCAAAAGGCGTAGTCTTTGCTTTTCTTTTCTGATTCAACGCAGAGACCATAACCAGAAGTTGTGGTGCAGGCTCTTGAGAGTATACATAGGGAGAAGTATGGAGGTGGGGGCACCGCCACACAGTTTGAGGATGAGGTTGTGCCGCCTGTCATGCGACGCAGCATTGCTGTGTATGAGGCTGCCAGGTGTCTCATTGGCTACATCACACCCCACTATGATGAGATTAGCAAGGTACAACTCTTGCATCCTGTGCATGAATGATGGTGACAAGGTGTCACAGCACTGCTCATCAGCATGCATGCTATGCTCCAAAGCTGACAGGCTTGCGATGTGGACCTCACAACATAGTGACTTCTGCCAGTTCAACACTGTGTGGCTCGGATCATCAAACTTGGCTTGAATCTGCTATGCGGTGACCTTGTGCATCACAGAGTAGCTGCACATCACAATGCAGCATTGTCAGTGTAACATTGCACGGGCTGCATTCAGCAGCTTCATACATGAATCTGTCTGTGCAGGTGTCTGTGTGTCCTGGCGGTCTTGCCTCAGGCTACACCTACTTCATTCCCCAAGAAGAGCATCTAGAGTCCCAGGTGGTCACCAGGGGATACCTGGAAGGCAGAATGGTTGTGGGCCTAGCTGGCAGGTAAGCACTTTGCTGTGGTTTATCAAGTCAGCATCTTTCGTGAGTGCTGCTGAGTTGGCAGCAATGGCCTACACATGTTGTTGCTGTAAGCCCGTCATTGCATCAGGGTTCTGCATTGTGAAACATAGGCCTGTCTGGCACCAGCCATGTATAGCTTGGCAGCCATGCCCGTCAGCAGACACACGCACTTTCATCCCCGCTTCCTCACTCACTCACTCACTCACTCACTCACTCACTCACTCACTCACTCACTCACTCACTCTGCAGCATACTTTGGCATGTGTCATGTGCAGCACCATTACAGAGCAGCCCTCACGAGTTGATGGTGTGCACAGCACTCTTGCAAGGCCTGACCAGTCAGAGCCTTGTGGCTGACAGGTGTTGTAGGGCAGAATCCCACATTGCGCATTAGATGCCCCTTAATTCACTGTATCCTGCTACAACAGGTGTGCAGAGAAGCTGATTTTGGGAGAGGGCAATGTGACAACAGCCGGAGCGTCAGATCTGGAGCACGTCAACAGCATAGCGCGTGAGATGATCTACCGGTGTGGCTTCAGCAAGCGGCTGGGCCCCGTGGCTTTGATGGACAACGAAGAGGTGTACATCAACAAGGAGCAGAGCCGGTCCATTGCCAATATAGGCACGGAGCTGGCTGCCATTGCACTCACCGAAGTGGAAGAGGTACAGTCACTGCCACCTCTTGCTTGCCCTGATGCTGGACTTCTGCATCTATTCATCAATGACTTGCTGTGCCTGGGACAGGTAGGGTAGGGCCTGCTTCAACTTTGCACGGTGCAGCACCTCAATGCAACCTGTCTGGCGTGCATCAGTTGGCGTGCTTACACAGGATCAAGAGACTGTTGGGATACCTGGTGAGTGCATGTACATCAACTGCTACTGTATTGAGTGGAGTGCATGCCAAGGTTTGCTCTCTCTACATGCATGCATGACCGCATCAGAACTAACCATTAGCTTGGCCACCATCTGGCTGACCTAATTGAATTCAAGCGCCTTGTCTTTGCATTTCTGAAGACATCTGTAGGACAACAGTTCCTGAAGGACATCTTTACGAAAACGGTTCCTGAAGGACAACAGTGGGTGCAGTCAAGCAGCAGCCCTCTTGCATGTGCTCACTCCCTGCTGTGTGACGCAGCTGATAGAGGGTGCAGAAGTGAAAGCGCTGTATGGGCTCTTGCTTTTGCTCACTCGTTGCTTTGTGATGCAGCTGATAGAGGGTGCAGAAGTAAAAGCGCTGTATGGGCTGACCCTGAACTACAAGCCCCTGTTGTGTGATGCAGCTGATAGAGGGTGCAGAAGTGAAAGCACTGTATGGGCTCTTGCTTTTGCTCACTTGTTGCTGTGTGATGCAGCTGATAGAGGGGGCAGAAGTGAAAGCCCTGTATGGGCTGACCCTGAACTACAAGCCCCTGGAAGCCCTGGTGGAGCGCCTGCTGCGTGACACCACCCTCAGTGGCGAGCAGGTAGCAGACCTGCTGAATGATGCCGGCGTGATCCCCTTCCCTGACCCCTTTGTGGAGGGCTTCAAGTGGGATGACAAGGGCCGCCTTGTCTACCCTGGCATGCCTGATGAGGTATGCAGTGCTGCTAGCGCAAGCTGTGAGTGAGTGACATCAGAACAGCGCTGTGAGCAAGGCTACCAGTGCTAGTACTGCAATCCTCAGGCTGTGCTCTTCATCACTCACGCAGTTGCTTTTCGGCATGATCTGCCTGATTAGGTTGGAGAGGCGTGTGTTTGTGTTTGTCTGTGTCTGTGTCTGATTGACTCACGCCACTTTGAAGGTGACCACACTCTTCACATTTGGGCTAATGGATGTACCTTGGGGACGTGTCAACACCATGAGTTCACAGGGATTGCAGCTTACTATAGACTCATTGATTGCATTTTGTAATGTTCAGGATGAGGAGGAAGATGAGGTCAGTGCTGATAGCAGCCAGAACAGTGAAAATGGCATTGAAGAAGATGAAGAGGTTGATCCCGTAGATCAGTGGCATCCCAGGAACCCATACCAAGTTCGGATGGACTTGCCAGACGTGTTGACTGATGCCCTATTCTGATCTTGCAGTCACTGCTGAGTGCTATGCTTCTGTGTCATGTTTGAATGGTCTGTTCTTTCATGGCAGTCGTGTGCACATTGTCAGTGTAAGGCACTACAAACGTCAAGGCTGACAGCATGGGCAAATTTGGCGTTTCAACCAAGGCATCGGTACACATGTGCAACACAAGATTCAGTGCAAAGTAAGACTGATTTGAGATGCCCAGCGTAGCAGCAGACAGCCAGGAATGCTTACCTGCATCAGTGCCTTAATCAAGGTTTGCTGTCATAGTGCATGCCTTATAACAACTCATTGCCCATGCATGCCGTGTGTATCCTGACAACATGGTGTTGGCATACTGTAAAATGCAGCGCAACCAGGGTCTACAAAACAGTGCTTGTTTGGGACTTTAAGTTTGATTCCTGGGCAAGTTTCAATATGTGCCAGTCACGTACCACAACTTCATGATCTAGGCATGTCACCAGCTGAGTATGCATTCTGCCTGGCAAACACCTAGGAACGTGCATCTGAGATCCAATCTATCAAGGAAAGACAGTCAGTATACAAGAGTCAGAGCAACTGATTACTGGCACCAAAGAAGCACAATGAAAAGAATATCTGGTAATGGCAACTACTTGTGAGAAATCTGTGTGTTGCTCAATCTAGGCTTGACAGGTTGCAAATGATGCTGACTTTCATCACGTACCGTACCAAAATCAGTGTGGCAAAGATTCATTCATGTCTCTCACACTCCCTACAGACATGTGTTTGTCAGAGCCCACTCTAAACTGCATCAGTAGTTTCAAAATCACTGCTTGGCAATGAGTTCACTGACAGGTGGCGCTGCCGGCGCCCCAAAGTTGGGGAAGAGCACTGACACAAATGCATCAAATGCAGAAATGTCCCATTGTTCCAAGTGCTGGCAGATGAGACCTGCCTTATTTGTCACGTACTTTGTTGTCCCTGTGTATGGCTTTATTGCTGGACTGCCTGGCACATTCAGTGTTGCTGCCAGTCTCCACTTCAGAACCAAAGTATCAGGTCCTGTAACTTTCAGGCTGATCAGATCTGCTTGCGACTTTGCTGGTTTGAACAGCTTCGAAACTGCTGTTGTGTATGGTTGTACACCCTTCACAGTTGTGGTGGGGTCCTTGAAAACGCAGTCGCTAGAGTATACCTCTGGACTCAGTTTGCCAGTGACGTAGTATTGACCTTGTACAAAGTCCTTCTGGACCACGTCTTTCAGCTCGGTGATTGACAGAGGTCTGTACCAGAGGTCTGTACCAGCTGCTAGAAGTGGTCGAGGCCAAGCAAGCAGAGTTGTTGTTGTGGCTACCAATTGCAGCAGATCTCGTCTTCTGCATTCCTGCTGCGATGATAGAGGCTCTGTAGATCTGCACGCAATACTCGGATGCCTATGCCGCACAGTTTTGGGTAGCTGCCCGGCTTCAAACCTATAAGGGAAAGCACTTAGTGAAGGGCCGCAAATATGGCAACACGGCACCGTCATCTGCATGACAAAAGTTGCCGTGTGAGTATCTGCGTCTTGCAGCTCGAAAGTCGCCTAGGAGGTTTCGGGTCACGCACTGTCGCACATTGAATTTGTCCAACCAATGTGGCTACCATGGTAGTTGAGGCTGACGCACATCATGTCCTGGGACAGCTTGACAACATTCTGTTGGCCAAGCACTAGCTGTATGATTTGCTCGTGGGATAGCTGCAGGATGACATAGCTCATAGCAACTAGTTTTGCCTGCTTACAAGTCCTTTCCCTGTGTTGTCTTCGAGCAGGTCATATGCACCCCTGATTTGACTTTGCAGATGTCTCAGGATCTGTCAAAGAGCATGTTCCAGCAGGAAGAGCTTTATCTAGCTGAGGATACAGGCCACCAGAATGTCTGGTCCAGACAGGAGCATGGCTTTGCCCAGCATATATCGTAGCTGGGCAATGCTTGCATTGCAAGACATACGTCAATAGCTGCTAGGGGTCTTGTCATGCCACCACAAAATGGGCAAGAAAGCGCAAGATATAAGAACATAGAACTGGTTGGAACAGCAAGCTTCCCAAATGCTACTGATGGCATTGCTCTGTGCGCTGCCGCCTACCCTTCACACAGGCATGTCACCTCAGGCGTCATGCAGAGCTGCCCAGACAGCAACACTCCTTTTATACAAACCTCCTTTGACCATGGTCAGCTCAGCTTCAGAATCAAAGAGACCATAGAACACCTTGTGAGCAGCCTTTAGTGTGCATGCGTTGACGAACTGGGCTTGTACATTTGTGTTCTATGCAAAGTAACTGGGCAATCAGCACACTTGAGCAACAATTGGGTTCCTGCATTGATGAATGCATCTCTTTGGGAGGCACGCCGTCGGCCTGAGCTAGAGCCGGTTTCAAGGCTGACCAGTAAGCTCACAAGCTTCAAGAATTGCCTGCTCAAGCTTTCTGCCGAGCCCCAGTCAGGCTTGGATGAAAGCGACAGCAGGGGTTCTGGGGCTACCAAATCTTGCCCCTGGCTCTGAGCTCAGCCCTCTGGACTCTGCTGGGTCATTGCTTGTTGATCTGCATTGTTGCTTTATGCAGTCGCAGGGCATGCCGGACTATTTGCCAAACAGCTGTCATGCAATTTGGCCTTACGCCAATGGCTGAACTATTCACAGCAGGCTGCAAATGCATCAGTGATGTACAACAGACTGCAATGCCGTCTCACTCCTGCTCCATGCAGACTTTGCTGTTGAACTGCTTCAACCAGTAGAAAACTGTAACCCAGCACATTAACACGTGCTGTGTTGTCTACAGTACACTCCATCCTAGCTCTGCATGGCAGCAGCCTGCTGTGTAGCTGGCGATAACAAACTGGCAGAGACAATCACTGCAGCTTAATGCGCACATTTGATGTTGCAGACCGCACAGGAGGGTCCTCCACTGCTAGCTCCCTTCAGAAAACAGCAAGTGCATTACCACCAGCCAGGTCAGACAATGTGGCTTGAACATAGCAAGCAGTTACACGGTCTCAATGACATGCATGTAATTTACTGCTGATGGGCGTACGCAGATCTCTGTGCATGCTTTTGTCCACAAGCTGATGACACAACATAATATAGCAGGCGGCACAAGTCTGTGAGTTGCAACATTGTTCTGTACCCTGCTCTGTGTCCTCAAACTGCCTTGCCCTCTGCCTGAGCTGCAGTGTATCAACACCGACAGTTGGCTTGTAGGTGCTGCTGGGCGCTCCTCAGCCCAACCCAATTTGATGGACAGGATGGTCGGCGTAGCCATGGGCATAACAGCCAAGGAGCCAGCAAAGAGGATACTACCTGACAACGAAACTTCACAGGCTACTGCTCATTCAGCTGCTAACATGACGCAGGTCAGCTTTATGGCATTTGCTGTGTCAGCATGTATCAGGTCCTCGCCGTGTCCTGACCTTCAGAGCTGTTCACCGCAGCCCATGTGTTTAAGTACCTGTAAGACGTGGCATTGCTGTCAACCCTGGGCAGTGCAATGCGGTTTTGGCTCAAGGCACCGCAACTTTTTACTTGGTAGCATGTTACCTGCTTCTCTCAGATTTGTACACGTAGAGTCTGCCTTCAGTAGAATTGCGGTGATTAGCGTAGATTGTTGTTGGCTTCCAACCCTTCATCCTCACCGTGGCTTTCAGCTTTATTTTCTCACATCATTGCAAGTTGACATCAAGCTGAAGCAGTTTGCTCATGTACCACGTGTCGCATGAGCAGCAAGGAAGCATTCATCCTCATCGGATCTAGCACAACTGTGCCAGCTTGAGTGCCCCTCGCCAGTTCAAGGCACTGACATGCACTGCTGCATATAAGCCTAAGTGAACCCAGAAAACAGAGCAGGTGCAGCCAAGTCAGAAGATTTCATGCAAATGTGCTGCTTTGATGAACAATCGAAGGATCATCTCTGTAGACACACCTGTTACCAAACACGTGTACACATATGTGCTGCCAGTGTCTCCAACTTTCAAGTAACAAATGTGTGGGTGCTGACAATGTAGGTCGAGGTCCAAGGTTATTGTAACTCATTGGAAGAGGTGTGTTCCCAAAGATGACACCTATTGCCGTAACCACCACATCAAGACTCAAGACCTGCTGGCCGCCAGCAGCTTTGTAGAGCAATTCCAGCATGCACTGTAACCACTTACAGTGCAGGACCTGCTATTCTTAACGTACACATGTAAGAACACATGTACTACAGTCAAGTCTGGTTGGACATGCTCATCTTTATGAGTCTGGCAGGCTGTGTTTGAGTTTGAAGCACAGCATGCACACGTCCTGGGCAAGGGTAATAAATTGCGGAAAGTCTCGACGCAGTATTGACATGGCTGAACTGGGAAAAAATTCGGTGTGCCGCTGGCCGGGCGGCACAGTTTTCGTCCCTTTAGTCTTTGGGGCGGCGACTAGGGAAGGTGCCGGGTCACCCCCGACCGACCGCCTCCGGCCTACGATCGGCACGTGGTTTCCCAGTTACCGTACCGTACCGGTAACTCCTATCTTTCAGGCAAACACCTCACCCGAGAGCTTGCGCGCATTTCTTGCTTGCTCTTGCGCGCTCGCAGGCCAATGGCTGAGTCAGTGCAGAAGTATCGCAAGCTGTTAGCGCTCCTTCGACGATCTTTACCAGGAAGACTTCGTCTCAAACTGTTTGGGCATCTTCTGAGGAATTGGCAATGAAAGGCGTCGAATGACGTTGCAACAACACAGTGCAATTTGAACAGCACTGAGCACGCAAAGCTCGCATTATTACTGGAATTTTGCCATGATGACAGTGTACTGTGATCATATCTGGTGCTTCAACACAAAAGCAATGATGTTTTGAGCTGCTGCACATGTGTTGAGTTTCTCTACGTTTGACACTTGTCTTCTTGTCATCAGACTGGTTGGCTGGCTAAATCATTGTTGTTCGTCTCTCTGCTCCTCTTATCTCCATAACAGCTGCTGTTAGTACTGATACTACTGCTGCTGATGCCAGTGCTAAACTGTATGCTACCGCTATTGAACCTACTGCTATTACGTCTCTTACTGCTATTACGTCTCTCACTGCTATTACGTCTCCTACTGTTGCTACACCTTATGCTAGAATACTACTGCAATCAAATTTGTGGTACTCAACCTGTAACGCATGACCCAGACAGGTCACCACACACAAATGCTATTGCCTGTATGTGCTGTGCATGCACTCTGCATCTTGCATGCAGGTTTCCTTGTTTGGGCGTCTCTTGAGGAACTGGCCTGCATCTTGGTATGATCAGCCAGCAGGAATTGAGGGGCTACCCCGTTAGTCTAGTCGTCAACTATGCAGTACACAAACCACAACGTTGTTATTTGGGTGAACCCACAGCAAACCCCACTGCAGAAGGAGCAATTGCCACCTCACAAATGCCGCTCCCTGCCAAGGTCCTGCAGCAAAATCCCCTGCAGCACAGGTCCAAAAGTTTATAGACAAGACTGTCCTGCACACATCAGACAATGTTACGTCAAGCGTATCATGTTAAGTCAGGGATCTGCCAGCAGGATGCAAGTTGAGGCATCAAGTACAAAACAATGGGCAATATATATATATATATATATTAGGCAAATACACATATGTACCTGTAGACATACCTTGCGTAGTGTTGTCTATGTCAGGGATTTGATGAAACCATGCCAAGCACCAAGTGAGCTGCCATATATTGCTCCTGCTCCGTAATAACACACATCAAGTGATTTGCTGAGCAGCCTGCATACAGAAAAGTGATGAAGGTAACCTGCACAGTGTGCCACACAAAAAGGTTGTCAAAGCTACAGACTGCTGGTGACATGATGAGCCTTTGCCTGCAAGCTGATTCCTATTTGCTGCAGTGCAAACTGAGAGTGATCAGCAGAGACCCTTTCACTTTACACAAGAGATGACTTAGCAAGCAATGTAGGACCTTACACAGCAAGCAGATTGCAGACCATGAATGCCGTTCCATATGGGCCTTGTGACTGTCAGTAAATAACAAGTAGATGTTGCATTGATGATGTTTGTCTAAAGAACACCCCAATCTCCTATTCACATGATTGCTGGTGACACCTGTAGATGCAAGCCTTGGAAAACAGCCGTTGTTTCAGTCTGTACCATAATCTCGTTCATTATTTCATTGTACAATGTGCTCTGCATGCTTGACCATGTGGTGGCAGCAATGTTGCGTTTCACATGCACATGTGGTAGCACCTAGGCACTGGACTCTATATAACATTGGGATGACATTTGCCTGCTAGTGCAGTGCTGGCACACAGACACACAGGTTCCTTTGCAGCTTTGTTTGGCATGCAAAGACATGAAATCTGACTGATACTGCATGCACATTCAGCAAGCACTTTCAAGGATGAGCTGAAGGCTTAAGTTTCTCCAAGACCAGATCACAGGTCAGCCACATTGACTGTCTCGCAGCATTGTGAAGCACCAGCAGCAGGCAGATGTCAGGCACCCACCTTTGCCTGCTGGTCCAGCTCATTGATCTGAATCATGTAGTTACTGTCCTTCTCTTGGCCGTCAGCAATCTCGCTCTTGAGCTTGGTGGAGTGGTCCTTGTGGGTCTTCAGGTGCTCCAGCCGCAGCCTGAACTCCTTCACTTCAGCAGTCTTCTCTGTTCTGAGCTTGCGCATCTCTTGCAGAGCCTGTGCAACACAGACAGCGCGACTTGAATTACATGACTCTCAATTGACAGAATGCTGCAGTCAGGGCAACTTTGTCTGTATGCAGCTGCAGCGTACAATGCCAAGCTGATGGGATTAACAACAAGCGGTGACTCAATTTACAGCTTGAAAAATGCACATGGGTGATGAGCCAAGGGCATCATAGGCAGAGGCACTTCTGCCCAGAGTAAATGCAGAATGCATTCATGGATGCTTTTGAAATACCTTGGTGTACTTGGTAGCAGCAAAAATGTCATCAAACTTCTTTTTCAGAGTTTGCCCATCTGACAATGGCCAGTTGCTGTCTTCCTGATGAACAAAGATCACATTCTCCAAAATTGCCTGCAAACCGAGTTGAGTATCCTTAGCTGACATACCAATGCACTTTACCTACTCGACAAGCTAATCAGTATCAACAGTATGTCTGATAATGATGGCAATCTGGGTATCTGCTTCAGCCAGCAGGACGTAATGCAACTGCAGTTGCATCTTTACACAGGCGGTACCTTTGAAACACCCATGAGCGAAGGGACAATGCGGTCTATGTTGCACATCTGTAGGACAAGGCCTGCTTCTGTCCTGTGTCCCTGTTAAAAGTCTGCAGGGTTTGGTCCAGCGTCTTGAACTGAGGAGCAGTCTTTTTCTGTGTAAGCTGCATCCATGCAACAAGTAATCAGCGTGGTTTCATTAAGTGTCAGTAGGTCATCCCTTCCTCGTTCAGAGCCTTTGAAATGTTTGCATTGCCTCTGCATCTGTTTGCATTGCCTCTATCAGTTGACCATGAGCAGATGTTATCCCTGAGCGGCTCTTTTGTGATGTTGTACCGAGTAGTATATGCTGTCTGCAAAACTATGGTACATGCATTGCAGAATGGCGAGAACCAAACAGACCGCTCGCAAGAGTACGGGTGGAAAAACAAACAGGCTCATCTCAGCCAAAACCTCAGCCAAAAAGAAGATAGTCAAGCCTT
>JAABUK010002834.1_pt1 | contig 30436 bp, 46 predicted proteins | sample 5559141 | NCBI WGS metagenome assembly JAABUK01 (sample SAMN10711869, study PRJNA513367) | rock metagenome | isolation source: Antarctica rocks | place: Antarctica: Victoria Land, Pudding Butte nord | collected 2016-01-03
CGCTGCTCCAACGACACATAGCTGAACATCCCATCCTGAAACCGCTCGTCTCCACGCATACCCGTAAGACGACCTCCACGTGCTCAGAGCCTGTGGATCGGTATCTATTTCAACAAGCTCCTAGAGCCTTGGGTGATTCTTGTCCTAGATGTGAGCAAATACAGCACGGTGCTGCATCCAGAATGTCACCAGCCGTTAGCCCGTATTCATAGGAGGCTCACCCCAGTGCGGCGAGCGATATTCTCCTGGAGCTTCCAGGGTTTCTCGGGGCTGGCTCCGAGGACCCGGAGGGTAACGCGTCCGAGGGTCGCGTTGAGCTTGTCCATTGCTTCCATACCCGCTCCCCCCTATCGGTCAGCCGGGGCTCTGGGGCGAGCTGGACGCTAGAAGCTCAACGCCACTCCAAAGGCCGCTCCACAAACTTTCCTCGTTGCCCGAACGGAACGATGTCAGGAAACTGCGAGCTTGCTAGATCAGAATGAGTGATGTGTCGAATGAAACTGCCGAAGGTAGAGAGCTTTCCGGGAGCCTTCCCGTCTAGAACGACTACGCCGATCGACTTCTTAATTTCATCCCGCACAATGCGAACGGGCTCGTTCAGGTCCGTATCCTGCGAAAGCACGACGGCAACATCGAAGAGGTCCCGCCATGCGTCGTGTATCAGGTACGTAGCCAGATTCACATCGGAGCCTTTTTCTTCGGTGTTCCAGATCTCGACATGGGTCGGACCCCCCGGAGTTGGATTCACGAGCGGTCTCATCTTGGGTTTGGTCAGGAAATTTCCCTCGTGGATGGACACAGTCGGAAGCGTCCTCAATGCCTGGAGGTAGCGTTGCTGACGGACAGGAACACCGGGGTCGAATTTCCCACTCACGGGAGCTGTAAAGTAGCGGATGCGGTGAATCTCGTTCTCAGCATCGAGGAGACCTCGTACGAGAGCTTCCAGATCTAACCACTTGAACTTCGTCTTTCGGAGGGTTCGGTAATAGAGGTTGAAACCATCAACGTATACGTAGGTCCGCTTCACAACCTCACCTGATCCTGAAAGACAGAAGCCGCCGGAGCTGACGCTCCAAGCGGCTTCTGGACTGACAACACCTTTCGGCCCTGTCAGCGGGTAACACCAGTATAAGCGATCGAGTGCGCTTCCGCGTAGACAGAAATCAGCGGCGTAGGTTCCGGTCATCTGGCGCTTGCTTTCGGCAGCTCATCCCACCGGGTAGTCCATCGCGGAGACCTATATTCCGCCCGCAGATTCCACGCCGCGTCTTTCGCCCGGCGCTCAGGATGCGAACTGTGCCCCGCCCGAGGGTGGCGTTGAGCTTGTCCACCGTCTTCCAGGCCCGCTCGCGCCGTTCGCGGTCCAGTTCGCTCCACAAAGCTGGTTGCTGGACCGTCTCAGGCAGCAGCTCCGTGATCATCACGCCGCACTTCGCATAACGAAAGCCATCTCGCCAGAGCCGTTCGCCCAAGCGAACCGCCAGCCCAACCACCTCTCCGGTGCCGTTGGTCGTGGCCGCGAAGCGGGCTGAGGCGCCGTTTGAGTAGAACGGATCTTTGTTGAAGGTGTTCGTATGCATGAAGACGAACAGGTCGTCGGCGGCCACCTTGTAGCGCCGCATCTTCTCCGCAGCCCGCGTCGCGTAGCTCGCGATAGCCTCCCGCATCTCCGTCCATGAGGTGACCGGATTCCCAAAGCTCCGGGTAACGGCGATTCCCTTCGCGTCGGCTCCACCAGCTCTAGCGGCAGGCAGGAGATTCCGCGCAGCTCGTAGACTGTGCGGCCTCCGGTGACCGTCATCAGGGCGCGGGCGTCGTCCGGTTCCAACGCGGCCAGGTCCGCCGCGGTCTGAACTCCAAGTTTCGCGAGCTTCGCTGCCGACGCTCCCCCGATACCCCAGACTTCCTCCACCGGCACCGTGGGCAGCAGCTCCGCCCGTACCTGGCTGGAGCGAAGGTCGCACACACCGCGATACTGCGGCCGTTTCTTGGCGATGAAGTTCGCGACCTTGGCCAGCGTCTTCGTCGGCGCGATGCCCACGCACGTCGGGATGCCGACCCAGCGCTGGACGCGCTCGCGCAGGGCTCGCGCCAGGGCCTCGAGCGGTACCCACTGATAAACCGCATTGGCGTGGGCTGAGGGCAGCCACCACCAACGAGCTTTACAGACCGCAGGCCTCCTTTGCTCCCTGCTACTCCGCTGCGGCCGAAGACTCGATTGTGCCGCCGTGAGCAGTCTCCGTCTGGGAGATTGCTTTGCTTGAAGCTGGCCTCTTCCTAGGCTTAGTCCGGGACCGAGTCGCCTTTGTGTTCAGGCTCTTCGAAGCGGTCCGTTTGATTGCCTTTGACCCGGCCGCGACCTTTGAGGCTTTCTTCTTCGCGGCCTCGCTCTGAGTGGCCGACTTTGCCGGCGAAGCTTTGACCTTGTTCGGCTGCTTGGCAGGGGCGTGCTTCGTGCCGGCACTTTTGACTGCCGTCTTTTGGCGCTTCCGGACCGAAGAAGCTTTGTACGAACTCTTGGAGGAAGGATTGAGGCGAGCGGCGGTAACCGCATTTGAACTCTTCTGGGCCTTCGGCGTCACTATTTCAGCGTGCTGCCGTGCCCAACGTGCCCGCTGCGCAGCCGCGATCCTCGCCTTCCCTTCCGGACTCATCGTTCGTCGTTTGGGCGAGCTGAACTCGCTTGGTTTGAAGCTGGTCCCCTTGTTCTTGGAACCTTTCGGCCGCCCACGCCTCGGGGCGGTATCGGGCGCAAGGCGCTCGGGAAGGGCAACGGCTGTATCGAGTCCGCCCAGCAAGCTTCGGATTTGCGTCAGACGGGAGATGTTTTCATCGATGGCTGAGAGGATTTCGGCGGTGTTCATTTAAACCCAGAATACGACACCGCGCCGGGGTGTCCTCTGAGTATCTTCGCCGGCCATACCCCTAAACCTCGTGAAGCAACGTTAGCTGCATCAGCATTACTTCCGACAACGCCACAGATCGGTACTAATCCGGTATCGGTGAGCGCATTGGCGATTCAACCCGGCGAGCTCTTCGGGGAGCTCTGTTTTTGCTCGCTGCGGAACAAGCCGCGAGAGAATTGCGCTCAAGCAATTGTGGATTCCGATGTATTCCGAATGGATCTGCCTGAATTCCTAACCTATTTGAGGCGAGACGCGGATGCTCTCGAAGCATTTACATTCACGTTTTGCAAAAGGCTGGCGGATGCCGAGAACCGGATTGAAGTTCTCTCACATCGCGGCGCCGAGGCGCGCTTGGGGAGATTGCTGCTTCAGTTAGCCGAGTCGCTGGGCCTGGAGAGCGGGCGACGAAAGGTGAGAGAAAGCTCGCCATCGCTCATGATGAGCTGGCGCGTATGGCCGCAATGGCACGGCCGCATGTGAGCGTCACAATGAGCAAATTACGAAGCCGCGATTTGATTCGCTATGAGCGCGGAAGTCAGCTTACGGTACACGTGACGCGTCTTGCAGAATACCTCGACCGGCAAAGAGCGAACCCCGCAGAATGAACGGGTGTGTCGCGGCCGATGTCGCTCGCCGGTGTGCATGTTGCCGTTCCTTACGAACCGTTTCAACTCAAGCCTGCCCGCTTGAACCACGGGCGGCTGCCTGCTCAGGGCCTAAGCCCGTCTTCCCATTGAACATGTCTACTGAGCAGGATCACTCATCCCGGAAACTCCACCGCATAACGCCTTTCGCCCAAGTGAAAGGGCATCTTGTCTTCTATCCTGGCCCAGCTTCAGACTAGGCCGACCTCATGGGCATACTTCCGTAGAGCCTTGGCGCTCGTACCGGCGAATCCGATGTAACCATCCGGGCGAACCAGGTAAATTCGAGGACCGGAGCCGAGCAGCCGTTCAATAGAAGGCGCCCATTGGTGCGAACGGGACTTGAGCGCCAAAGCCGTTATTTGTCTCAAACCTTTTGTGATTTCCGGGACAGACTGATCGACTGTAATGAGCAGGTGACTAGGTTCGCGCAAAGCTTCCAGCAACATGTGGCCCGTCTCCTTACACACTGCATCCGGCATACGGTCTCCAGCATGGAGTGGTCCATTCACCCCCTGCGTGCGCACTATGGATGATCCACGGTAGCTGATCGAAACTTCAGAGATCGTTCGTCCCATCGCCGTCTGAATCCTCTGGCTCTGAGTCGCACGGTGGATGAGGAAATCGCGTACCCGTTCAAGGAGAAGATTCGAGGCCGTCGCAAGCCTTAAGCCACGCGCGGTGCCACGCAGCAGTTCTTCTCCTACCCTGCCGCGCTCCTCGTTGTAGCTATCCAACAGCCCAACATGTCCGCCCTGTTCCACAGCGGCAAGCTTCCAAGCCAGATTCGCCGCATCCTGGATGCCGGTATTCATTCCCTGACCACCGACAGGTGAATGGATGTGAGCAGCATCTCCGGCAAGAAATACGTTGCCCTGACGATACTGTGCGGCTTTCCTTTGATTGACTGAAAACGGTGCCTTCCATATTGCAGCTTCAGCCGTGATTCTGAGGCTGCATCGTTTGAAGGCTGTATTGAAGTCCTCAAGCTCAGGCACACGCTGCTGATCGGTCGTTTGTTGCCGGTGTAACGCCAGAACAACCCGGCAGATGTCATCTTGCAACCGACCTAGTGCCAGCACGTCCCCGCCTCGATGCAAATGAACCTGGAGTTCATCGCCGGGAACGTCCTGTCCTGCAAGACGAAGGTCTCCCAATTGAAAATTCAGGCTTGACGTGGTGCCCTCGAAACCCACACCCATCCCGGCCCGAACGGTACTGTGTGCTCCATCGCAGCCCACCATCCAACGAAATAGTTCTCGCTCTTCACGTCCATCGGAATATCGCATTTTGGCCGATATTCCAATGTCGTCGGCTACGTTTTCAAAGCTGATCAGTTCGACCTGGCGCTTGATCTCGACACCTAGCGACCGCAGGTGACCTGTCAGCAACTCTTCGGTCTCGTTCTGGGGAAGGAAGAGTAGATAGGGGAAGCGGCTGGGGATTCGTCCGAAATCGAGAGAGGCGATCTGCTTTGCATTGCTCCAGATTTGCGCCTTCGATATCTTTCTTCCTTGAGCCACTGCCTGATCAGCGATTCCATAGCGGTCAAACTGTTCCAGCGTACGAGCCTGAACGACAAGTGCCTGCGACCACTGGGCGGGGCGGTCAGCCTTATCGATCAATCGAACTGGCAGCCCAAATCGCCGAAGTTCGATGGCAAGGGCAAGTCCAGTTGGTCCTGCGCCGACGATCAGACTGACTTCATCCATGTCGAAGTTTAGGCCTTTTTGCCCTACCTAAGATGGTGGTCCGCATTGATCAATTTTAGGAAGCGATAACGCCTATACTCGGCCAGTCAAGTTCAGGCATTTTCCCGCATCTCTCAACCCGTACGTGGAAGTTCGCTCAATGATTGCTTTCGATGCCGCTCATAAAGCGGTGCATTATCCAGAAGATCGGCGCTTTCGCGTCTGGATCAGCACCCGAACACTTCTGCTTATTTGTGCGGTAATCCTGGGTCCGGTCGTGCTGGCTTGGTTGCAACATGCCTTCTTCGGCCTCCCCTATCTCGCGCCCTCGTCGGCCTCGGCTGAAGGCACTCCAAGCGGGCCGCACGGCTTTCCCTTCTGGATTCGCTGGAGCCATTTCTCGAACCTCTTCTTCCTCTTCATGCTGATTCGCAGCGGTCTCTCGATCCTCATGGATCATCCCCGACTTTATTGGAACGATCACTGCACACCGGGAACGGAATGGATACGCTTCACGCCATTGCAGGTGCCGAAGGACCGCATCTGGACGGCAAAGGACGATGCCCGCTACCTCTCTCCGCTCGTCTCCACTCCCGGCTACCGCCACACAGTGGGGATTGCGCGCTCATGGCACTTCATCACGGTTTACGGTTTTGTACTCACCGGCGTCTTCTTCGTCATCGGCCTACTGACGAGTACGCAGTGGGAACGGCTTGTCCCCACTTCGCCGGCCGTCTTCGTGCAGGCGTGGAATACCTTCGTGCTCTACGCCAACTTCCACTTTCCACCCGAGCCGAACGGCTTTTATGGCTACAACGCCTTGCAGCAGCTGGCTTACTTCGCTACCGTCTTCGTCATGGCTCCTCTGGCGATCCTTACCGGCATGGCGATGTCGCCGGCATTGGTCAATCGCTTTCCGCGATATACAAGGATCTTCGGCGGCAGACAGGGCGCGCTCTCTATTCACTTCCTGGTTCTGATCGGGTTCGTCGGCTTCATCGTGGTCCATGTCGCGCTGGTTGCGCTGACCGGTTTCCAGCGGAATATGAATCACATCGTGCTCGGAACCGACGGCTTCGGTCCTTCCGGCATGATCCTGGGTTCATTGGAATCGTTGTTGTGCTCCTGTCGTGGGTCGCCGCGCACTACATCTCCTGGTTCTTTCCGCGCGGGCTGCAACACGCACAGAAAGCCGTCACTCACCCCGTCATGCTGCTCACTTTGGACAAGCTCATTCCGCAGGAGCACTACACCGCCAAGGACATCTCTCCTCACATGTGGCCGAACGGCAAGATGCCCGTGCGGGAGGACTGGAAGCAGCTCGCTGCCGAGAACTTCAAGGGCTACAAGCTCAAGGTCTCAGGCCTGGTCGAGAATCCAGTCGAGCTGTCATTGGATGATCTTCGTGTCTTGGGACTCGAAGAGAACATCACCATGCATCATTGCATTCAGGGCTGGTCCGGCATCGCGCAATGGGGTGGCCTCTCGATGCGCAAGCTCATCGAACACGTCAAGCCCCTTCCATCTGCCACCGTTGTCGCTTTCTATTCCTTTGGGGGCTCGCTCTACGGGGATCTCTACTACGATACTCAAACCCTGCTCAACGCTCTCAAACCCGAGTGTCTTCTCGCACTTTCCATGAACGGTGCTCCCTTGCCGGTTGAGTATGGAGCGCCGCTGCGTCTTCGGGTGGAAAACCAGCTTGGCTACAAGATGGTGAAGTGGATTGAGCGCATTGAATTCGTCACCTCGGAGAAGACCCTGGGCGAAGGGGAAGGTGGGATCAATGAAGACGACGAATACTTCGATTTGCTCCCGAACATCTAGATCGATGACGAAGCCGATGCCAATCCCTCCACTGAATCATCGCGCAGAGCACGTCTTCTCCCTCATCCACCGGCTTCGCCTCGGTTGGCTGCTGGCTCACCTGCCTGCGAAGTTCGTCTGGGCGGCGTACGTCGCGCTTAATAGCTTCGTAACGATCGCTCTACTGACGCTGCTGGCGTTCCTGACTCACAGTCCCTTTGTGTTTCCCTCGCTGGGTCCGACGGCTTACCTCTTCTTCTTCACCCCGCTGGCTGAATCCGCCAGCCCGCGCAATGCCGTGCTCGGACATGCCATCGGACTGCTTTGTGGCTTCGCGGCCTACAAGGTCACGGGGATGCATCCGTTTCCGGAAGGCTTTGGCGGCGAAGTCTATTGGCCTCGCATTCTGGCGTCGGCCCTCGCTCTTTCGCTTACCGGGGCGATGATGGTCCTCCTGCACGTAAACCATCCGCCCGCAGGTGCGACCACCATGATCATTTCGCTCGGGATTCTCGCAAAGCCCAGCTACCTGCCAATCATCGAAGTCGCGGTCATACTGCTTGCAGCACAGGCGTTCGCCATCAATCGGCTTGCAGGATTGCCATATCCGGTCTGGCGGAGCCAGACACCACCTGTCGGAGGGCATCCGTGAACGCAGCAACCCCCATTACCGAGCAAGAGATCGCGCTTCTTGTAGACCGCTTTTACGCGAAGGTGCGTGTGGACCCGGAGATCGGTCCAGTGTTCAACGATGCCGTGCAGAACTGGGATGCTCACCTGGCTCTCCTGAAGGATTTCTGGTCTACCGTGCTCCTGACCACGGGCCGGTACAAAGGCAATCCTCTTCTGGCGCACTTTCGGTTGCCGATCGAAGAAAGGTACTTCGGCCGTTGGCTGACGCTGTTCAGCGAAACTGCAAACGAAGTGATGACCGCCCCGCACGCCGAAGTTGTCGACCAGAAAGCAAACCTGATCGCCATGAACATGAAGCGCGTTCTCGCTTCCCAGACAAAACCTCCAGCGTGATCGGTACTGGACTCGCGACAAGTCCAAAGCTGCCTGAGACAACGTCAACCAGAAGAGAGGGATGCTTATGACAACCGAAGGTTTTGCGGATGATGGAACGATGCTGAAGGACTTTGCGCAAATCGACCTTGCGCAGGAGATGCTCACCTCCGAGCAGACCAAACCTTGGCAGACAGGCCACACTGCCAGAATGCTGTTCAAGAAGGCAGACTTCAGAGTCGTCCTGATCTCGATGGAGAAAGGTTCCGTTCTGAAGGAACACCATGCCGATGGGACCATCTCCGTGCAGGTATTGAAGGGGTCTCTACGCTTTATCGCTCAAGGAGAGGCGCATACCCTCCAGACAAACAGTCTGGCGGCGCTAGGGGCCTCAATCAAACACGAAGTTGAGGCGCTGGAAGAATCGGCATTTCTGCTTACGATTGCATGGCCAGATGCAGAGAAGCTCCAGACAATGAAACATCGGGAATACGGAACGCAGAAGCTCCGACAGTCGCAATAGGGTAATGGGATGGTCCGTCGTCTTCAACTCAGATGTGGCAGGATGAAGGCGAGCACAGGAGGATTCTCCCATGAAGGTCCACGTTTGCGGCGTTGATATCGGTAAGACGGTCTTTCACCTGGTTGGCCTGAGTAAGGAAGGCCACATCGTCACCAAGAAGCGTTTCAGCCGCAAGCAGCTGCTCACGCACACGGTGAACATGCCGGCCTGCTTGATTGGCATCGAGGCTTGTCCGGGTGCCCACTTCCTCGCCCGTGCTCTTCTGCAGCAAGGCCACGACGTGAAGCTCATGCCGGCCGAGTATGTCAGGCCCTTCGTCAAGTCCAACAAGAACGACTACGTCGACGCGGAAGCAATCGCTGAGGCCGTGCAGCGGCCGACCATGCGCTTTGTTCCGGTCAAGAACGAGGCTCAGCTGGATCTACAAGCGTTGCATCGCGTACGAGACCGCTGGATCGGCCGGAAGATTGCCGTGATCAATCAGCTCCGCGGGTTTCTGCTGGAACACGGGATTACCGTCCGCGTAGGCCCGGCGCACCTCAAGCGGCAGATCCCTTCCATCCTCGAAGACGCCGAGAACCTGCTCTCGCCGCGGATGAGGATGCTGCTTCTGGAGCTTCGCGACGAGTGGGTCAAGCTGGAAGAACAGATTGATGCGAGTACTCGAGAGCTTGCCCTGTTTGCAAAGAAAGAAGACGGCTGCCGGCGACTTCTCACGATCCCAGGCATCGGACCGCTGACAGCTACGGCACTGACTGCAGCGATCGGCAACGGCGCAGCTTTTCGCAAGAGCCGTGATTTGGCGGCTTGGCTCGGTCTTGTTCCAAGACAGCACTCTACGGGCGGCAAAGCCAGGTTGCTCGGCATTAGCAAACGAGGCGATCCATACTTGCGTCGGTTGTTCGTCCACGGCGGCCGAGCCGTGCTGGCGCAGGTCAAACGGGAACGGCACCAGTTTGGTGGTTGGCTGGATCGGCTCGAGGCTCGATCGCCAAGAAGTGTCGCCATTGTCGCGATGGCGAACAAGATTGCACGGATGGCGTGGGCAGTTCTGACCAGCGGCCAATCTTACAACGCTGCGTTCAGCACGTAAGAAAAGCTGGAAATCGCGTTGCAAGTCCCACTTTCCCTTAGGCCGGCGACGACGGGTTCATAAAGTTCTCACCAGGTTTGCAAGTAGATTGTTGATGGCTGAACAGGTCGAATCGACCCGCTCTGATCCTGCTGGGGTATATGGTCTGCAACGAGACCGCTAGGGTAATAAGGAGAGAGAGGGTGCGGATTCCATCATGGCTCGGAGCAGCAGGAGCGCTCCACTCAGAAGCCGTATACATAGGAGCAGACCGCTTCCACCATCACACGATCTTGCTTGCATTCAGGCGACGGACCATACATATACCCCAGCGCCACGCCGCTCGTGTGACAGATGTGCGTCTCACAAGGGTGTGATTCCTGCTATTGTGACAAAGATGGTCACAGCCTTAGAGCCTAACGCGACATAAAGGAAAGCAAAGAGCTGGTTAGCTCGTCGGCTACCTGCGCGTCAGCTCCCTTGACCAAAAAGAGTTCCGCCAGCTGGAAGGTGTGAAGCTCGACATGCGATTCGTCGACAAAGCCTCCGGCAAGGGCCTCTACCGTCCGCAGCTCGAACAGCTCATCAGCTATGTCCGAGAGGGCGATACGGTCATCTGCCATGCGATGGACCGGCTGGCCCGGAACTTGGATGATCTGCGGAAGATCGTTCTTGGATTGACAGGGCGCGGCGTCCAGGTCCGTTTCGAGAAAGAGAACCTGGCCTTTACGGGTGAGGACTCCCCCATGTCGCACCTGCTTCTGAGCGTCATGGGAGCATTCGCCCAGTTTGAGCGCGACCTGATTCGCGAGCGGCAGCGAGAGGGGATCGCCCTGGCGAAGCTGCGCAAAGGTGCCTACACCGGTCGCAAGCATACCCTAACACGGCACAAGCCAAAGAACTTGGACGCCGGGTCGGCGAAGGCGACTCGAAGACGGCTCTTGCCAGCGAGTTCGGTGTCAGCCGGCAGACGCTTTACACATATATAGAGGGAATGGGGAAGTGACGCGACTGCGGATTGGAAAAGACGGCTTCACCCTTCCGGTCGAGCTGGTCACGTCGACGCTGAACTATTCTTGCGCGCAAGCGCAGCGGCAAGAGCTATACCGCATCGGTGCAGGCTGAGGAGCTGCTGCTCCAGAAACAACAGGTTAACGGTTCACGCCGCGGACCCCTTCAAGAGCGGGGTCCGCGGCGCGAAGTTTGCTGATGCGTTCGGTCTGTGGTCTATGCAGGAGGAACGGTTGCAAGGTTTGCGGCGGTTGCTGGACCGGTGCTGGTGTTGATGGGTCCGTTGACGCCGGTGGGGAAGAAGCCACCTGCGGTTGCGCCTGCGTGCATGCCGTAGGCGAGGTAGAGGACCTGACCGGCGGTTCTGACGGCAGGCAGGCCGTTGGAGGTGTTGATGGAGAGGTACTGGAGCTGCGATCCGCTGGGGGGCGGGATGATATCCGCGCCGTCGAGCGCTGCCGTCGGGACGTTGAGGCGGGCGATCTGGGTGCGGATGGTGGAGACGTGCTCGGCTTCGGCGGCGAGGATGCGAGCTGCCGTGGTGATGACGAGCGGTGTGGTGAGGAGGCCGGCGGCGCCTGCGTAGGCGGTGACGCCGATGTCCTCGAAGATGCGGGAGAGCTTCAGGTAATCGGCCTGGTTGCCGAAGCCGAAGCCGAGGGCGTTGAGGTTGATGTTGGGCTTGGCGACGGCGGCGCTGCCGAGGAAGGAGCGGAGGAGGACGACGTGGGCGCGCTCGTCGGAGCCGATCTGGTTGGTGATGGCCGGGGTGAAGACGAGGTTATTGGAGAAGGTGACCTGGCTGCCGCCGGTGGTGGTTCCGCCGGTGGTTGGGTTGGCCCCGTTGGCGACGCCGGAGGTGCCGATGCCAAGTCTTTCGATCCCGTAGCCGAACTGTGCGTAGGTGTAGAACTCGGCCTCGAGGTACTCGAGATTGAGGGCGAAGTTGAGGATGGAGACCTCGAGGGAAGTCTGGGCTTCGGCGGGCTTGGATTCGGCGACGGTGAGGGCGCCGACGGCGGCTGTGGCCAGACCGATTTTCTTGATAAAGCTGCGGCGGTTGCTGGCGGCTGCGACGAGTTCAGGGATGACGCTCTTAGGCATATTGGATCTCCAAAGTGATTCGTTCGGGTACATTGATGCGAAGTTTCCGTCCTGCGTGGAATCTAGGCGATAGAGTGTCTGCCGAAGACCAGAAGCAGGCCGGTGGCAGGGAGCACGAGGATCCAGGTTGCTGGCTCCGGCACAGTGGAAGCTGGAGCGAGGGTTACGTTGCTGGTGAGGACGAAGTTGCCGGTGCGCTGAACGCAGGGAGCGACATCGGACTCGAGGAAGGAAGTGCCGGCCGAGCCGGGGCAGAGGCTGGGGGTAAAGTTACCCTGACCCGCAAAGAGGAAGGGGTCGTTCGCTCCGTTGGTGGCGACGTTGGGGAACTCACTTAGCGCAAGCAGGTAGGTTCCGGGTCCGAGGACCTGCGACAGGAAAGCGTCATTGCTGAGGCCGGTAACCGAATCGACTGCGCCACCGGTTGTGGACGGAGCGATGGGGGATCCGTTGCTTGAGAACAGTGTGAGAACGGGAACAAACCCGCCGGTGGCGTAGGAGGTGGTGTTGAAGTTGACCGTCTGCGAGGAGGTGAGGGTGGTGGTGTAGAAGTTGACCTGGGCATCGGTACTGAGGCTACCGGACAGGGTATTTGCCTTCGCGTATTGAACGGCGAAGGCAGAGAGTAAAACGAGCAGCGCCGCAAGAACTTCTTGGGGAACATAGTTATAACAACCTCCGAGAGAATAGGTGTGCGCTTAGAAAGTTGCTGTACCACCTCTTCAAAATCAGACTGGATCTATGTGCGTCTTCTAAGAGGTGGCTAGCAAGTCGCATGGGCGTTCTGAAGTACAGCAATACACCTTTCGTTGGATGGCTGTCGAGCTTCCGAGTGTGATTTGGCACGACCCACCCACACCGTAGTAAGTTACTGAATGCTGGACGATAGCGATTATCAGTCAGACCACATACGGGCCAGTAAGCAGATCGGATCTGCAACCGGCATCGAACCGGGTACACTGTTGTGTGACTCAAGTGCAATCCAAGGCCGGCGACGCGGGAAGCACGGAGTCAGCTTGGCACTGTTGCTTTAACCGGCTTCCAGGACCCGGAGAGCTGGGCTGCAGGTACGATGAGGTTCATGTTCAAACGCCGGCGCTTTCCCGTTGAGATCATCCTGCTCTGTGTTCGCTGGACTGCAAGTACGGGATCAGCTATCGCGATCTCGTGGAAATGATGCAGGAACGCGGCGGGAAATTGGACCCGTCGACGATCATGCGCTGGGTGCATCGTTATGCGCCTCAGTTGGAGAAGCGGGTTCGCTGGTACCAGGAATATCGTGTGACCTCGTGGCGAGTGGACGAGACGTATGTCAGGGTTGGTGGTGAGTGGAAGTACCTGTTCCGGGCCGTCGACAAACATGGCCGTCTAATCGATTTCACTTTGTCAGACCGGCGAAACGTCCGCGCGGCTCATCGTTTTCTGGGGAGAGCGCTGACGACCATGCGCTAATGGCCACCTGACCTGCATTACCACGGACCAACTCGGCTGCTATCCCAAAGCGATCCGCCGGCTGCAAGGGGAAGGCAAGCTGTCGGCGGAATAAAACATCGGACCTGCAAGTACCTGAACAACATCATTAGTGCGGGCGCTGGGATAGCTCCGTTGGTACGTCGGGCCGCAGGAGATCGCTTACCGTCTCAAACGTATAGCCTTGGTCTTTTAGCACGGGAACAATCTGCCGAACGGCTGCGAGCGTCTGCGATATATCCGGATTCGGCCGAGTCTCCCGGCCATCGTGCAGGCACACGATACCGCTTTGAGTCACGCCATGCAGCACCCTATCCGCGATCTCCGGCCCGGACAAGACCCAATCGCGGCCGATGACAGTCCACATAATCCCACTAAGCTTGAGTCGACGCTGCACAGTTCGCATACCAAACCAGCGGAGACCATACGGCGCGCGCAATAGGCGGGGACTAACTCCAACCTCGGTTTCAAGCAGCGTTTGTGTCCGGGCAAATTCGCGGTAGACGGTGAATGGCGACAGGAGATTTGGAGGCCAACCCAGCCTGGGGCAAAGCCGTGGATGCGAGAAGGTATGATTTCCAATCTCATGGCCGGCGAGATGCACTGCGCGCGCCGTCTCGGGGTGGCGCAGGACATTTTCACCGCACTGAAAGAAGGTGGCACGAACTGTCTGGGATTGGAGGTAGTCCAGCAGGGCCGACGTTCCCGGGCTTGGGCCATCGTCGAAAGTCAAGGCGATCGAGCGTCGCTGTCCGGGGCCATGATGTATCGACGGAGCGAACATCCAAGACGAGCGCCATTGAATCGCGCTCGCAATCCTTAGGAGCATTGCGTGGAGGTCGGCCGCGACTGTTTCGCGGGAGCCCCTGCTTCATAGCAGCCACGATCGCAGGTCTCAGGATGCTCAGAAAGCCTGTACTGATGCCGTCCATAAAGGGTTGCCAAACAATCGAAGATAGAGAGCTGCGCCGTAAACCTCTCCCGCGGCGATCTTGAGGACACCATGAGTCCACAGCCTCGGACGGCAGCGCCGAACATATATCTCGGAATTCCAAATAGACCGGGCTCCTCGAATCCCCTATCACGCATCTGCGAGCCGACCGAAATTCCCCGCCCGACAACCCATCTGCGAAAATAGCGTTTGGTCAAGCGTTGAGCCGGTATCCGGTGCCGGATTATCATATCCGGCACCACTACGCCCCTTGCGCCGATCTCCAGCAGACGGTGGTAGATGACCTCATCCTCTCCGCTTCGGATCGTATTGCCGATTTTGCCGAGATGCTCGGGGTAGGGCAGGACTCTTTGCAAGGTTGAATTGCGAATGACGGCGTTTCCGCCCATCAGCATTCCGTTGAACTCAGGAGAGAAAGGAACGCGTTCCGGGCGAAGGGCAATCCCAACGACTCCACAATATGCTGATGGAAACCAGTCTGGCTGAGCCTGCTCCCAGTTGGGCACGCACGGACCACCTATATAGTCGAGCCCTGGGTCAGCAGATAATTCGCGATGGATCACTTGAAACCACGCCGAGTCAATCTCTTCATCGTCGTCGATCAATCCAACAAGTTCCGCGTTTACTTGGCATAAGGCCTGATTCAAAGCGGCAGACTTGCCGCGCCGGAGTACCAGGAGGTATTGGACACAAATATCAGGCTGGCCCGCAAACGAATTGACGACACGCTTTGTGTCATCTGATGAATTGTTGTCAACGACAACGACGTTGATACATAAGCCCCGCGGGCGAGCCGCACGAAGAATACTTTCAATACAAAGGCTAAGCAGGTGGGCACGGTCGTACGTCGGAATGATGAGAGTGAGGTTCATTGATTCTCCCTTCCATCTTAGAATATGACCGCGCGCTTCCCGTATGCGGCATCTTCGCAGCGCTCCAGAACTTCGAGAAGCTGCTCTCTACTCGCCGAGCTCACCGACTGACAGGACTCGGTTCCGTCTGGATGTGAACGCTCGAGCGAATCGTCAACGTTTAGCGTGAGGTGATGCCGAACGGCAAGGAAGCAAACTGAATCGTTAGGCTGAATCCAGGACTCGCCGCAGCGAAGCAGAGAGGGCAATTCAGGTTGCAGTTGCTGTTAACCTCGATGATGCCGAGGCAGGCGTGTTGCTGATGGTCTGGGCAAAGGCCGCAATCGAGCGGACAGCCGTCCTTGATCTCTGTGCCGAAGGCGAGCGGGATCGTCCCGGGCTTGTTGTACTTTGCGAAGGCTGTGTACATCTCGGCGTCACCATAGGCGAGTGCCTCGAATGGGCCACATGCCGGGCAACGCTTCGCCATGTAGACCTTGTTGTCGCGCAGCAAGATTTTGGTGTCGATGACCTTGCGGCACTGTGGGCAGGTACTCCGCGTGAATTCGTAAAAACGTAATCGGCATCTTTCTTTTGCGGTCTCTGCTCGGTCAGTGTTGATAAAACTGATTGTGTAGACACTTCGCTCATCTCTAACCTCTCGCTTGCTGTTGCCTTGTCGATTCCTCAACCAGAAGGTCAGGGTGTGTTGCAGCTAGAGCTACTCTGAACCAGATAAAGGGGAAGAGCGGGTTCGGCATCCAATAGTACCAAGCTAAGCTTTTTACAACGAGGTGGTCTGGAAGACGAAGATCCATCCAGAAATAGAGCCCTTTGTAGGGACAGATGCCAGGTACGAAGTTGAGACGAAAGAAATCAGTTTTCAGGCAACGCGCACGGATGTAGAAGTTTCCTTCAAAGGGCATCATGTCCCAACCCCTTAATCCTTCCGCCAACACTGTTCCGGTGGATCGAAGACTGATCCGGACGAATTGTCTTTTCTCTTCCATGTTCGTGCATCGGCCTCGCCCTACTCAGTCTTTGTGCTGCAGGGCTTCAGGAGACCGCATTCGGTCAAATGGCAGCACCTTGACATCCCAACTTACTGGCTGCTGCACGGGGGAGAAGCATTCATGGTCGTTGCAGGCTTGATAGAGCAGCTTTCCCTCGATGTGCAGCGAACGGCCCGTGCCGATTGCGCCTACAAAATCCTTTGTTGCAGCGACGACGATGTCTTGAGAGAGCACGGTAGGCTCGGTGTACACCGGTACCGTCTCATGGAGGGCTACGAAGGTATAAAGCTTGCTTTGTGGATATTCCATCGGCTCGACCCGGAAATCAGGACTGCCGCTCAATTCGAGCTTGACGACCTTATAGCCATTCTTCTCTGCGCCAGGTGCGTACAAGTGAACATGTGTTGCCGGGTCTATTTTAACAAGTAATTTGATCCGGCTGCCGGCTCCTGCGGTCGCGTCGGATTGAGAGACCTGGATTGCAACGTGCGGAGCCTCTACTCGCGGCTGCTGTTGCGTGCTTGCCGGCAACGTCCCAAAAATGTCCGCGTAGATATCATTGGGAGTAAAGCGATCGGAGTATTGCGATTCGAAAAACCGCTTGTGAACCCTTCCATCTGGTGAGATCAGATAAATCCCCGGATACGGTATGCCCGCCGCGAAGCCTTTCCCCTCGGGATTTAGAATGCCGAACGCACGAATTGTCTTCGAATCGGTGTCGGAGAGCATGGGATACGTGATGCCCTTCCTCGCCGAGAAGTCCTTCAGGATCGCTTGCGAATCGTAGGTGATTGAAGCAACGTGGATGCCCTTTGCTTCAAAGAGGGACTGTGCCTGCCCCAGCTGCACCAAGTGCATTTTGCAATAGGGGCACCAATCGGCAGACCTGGAAAAGAGCAGCAGCAGTCCCTGCTTTCCTGTGAGACTGCTTAACGTTTGCAGATGCCCGTTCTGGTCAGGTGCGTCAATTGCCGGTATTGTCTGCTCTACAGCAATTCCGGGTATAGACGGTGCGGTCTGTGCGATCAAGGAGACTCCGAGGCTGAAAAGCGCGGTTAGCAGAGCGAAAATCCGCAATGCGGTTCGCTTTGACGATGGTGATAATGCATCGGGAGAGAAAGCAGGCGGCATTCGAGCGTTACCTTCCTAGCTTGTTCAGTGGCGGTTGGGCCTCTTTTGCGGTTACCGGCGCAGCGGCGCCGGCGATTGCGCCTAATATTCCGCCGTACACCAAATGAGAGAGCAATGCAGCACCGCACCTTTCATGCCGGGACCGTTCGAGCAAGAATGCCCATGTCAGGCATCTGCATGACTGCAATCTCAAGCATTGCCCAGAGGTCAGCATCCCAGATCAGCCCCCTAACGAGTGGGGTTCGTCCTGCCGAACTGTGGCCTAATTTTGAGCCTCCCTTTGGGCAGGATGCGTGGGATGTCCATTAGTTACAGCAGGCACGCGAATTGCCGAATTAGATGCGACTCTCCAGGAAGGCCTGAAGGCGATCCTCATAGCCCATGGGAAGCTCGAAGGTGCGCTCGTCTCCCGAGACAATAAGTACTTTTCTTACGCTGTCCAACAGCACGGAGCAGCGCCGGCAGAGAGACAAGTGCTTTTCGATCTCGCAGCACAGCTCGTGGTTCAGGTCTCCATCAATATAGGCAGACAAACTCCGGGCTAAGGTTTTGCACGAAACCATGGGTTCATTCCTTTCATCAGCTTGAGTCGATCAGTAAAGCGAGGTTGAAACACGGGGCCGAGCTGCTCCTGGAGGCGCATCCTTGCACGGTGGACTCTAGTCTTCACCACACCGACGGACACCCCCAGCACATCCGCCACCGCTGCATAGCCCAGATGCTGGTTATCGATCAGGATCAGCACCTCACGGTAGATCGCGGGCAACTTGTCTACCGCCTCCCGAACCGCCTTGCGTAGTTCGACTCCGTCGAGTGCTTCATCCGGTAGTTCGTGCCAATCGGCAAACTGCCGGGGAACCGAATCGTTCACGCTGTCACCCTCGGCGTTCTCAAGCGATTCGTAAAGTGGTCTTCTCAACCGGCGCCGATACATCCGAGCTTCATTGATGACTATCCGTAGCAGCCACGCCCGAAAACGACTCCTGTCTTCGAGCTTGGGTAGGTTCAGGAAGACCTTCAGGGCGGCTTCCTGAACGGCATCCTCAGAGTCTGCTGGATTCCGTAACACCGCGTCCGCGTAGCCGAACATGATTCCTGTGTAAGGACGTATAAGGTCATGGAAGAGCGTCTTCTCGCCACTGCATATCTGGGCGATCATCTCCTCTTCGGAAATCAGAACGGGATGCGTCACGAGGACAAGCTCTCCAGGTACTCCTTCGAACAGAGGTAAAACCTTCGTTTGGTTCTACAGAAATGATGCGCGAGACATCCGCAGGTTACACGTCAACAATTATCAGGCTGTTTGTTGATGTGCTGTAACCTTTCGACCGGCCACCCATCTTGCTTGCAGAGGCTAGTCGGGGCTGATCGAGACCGGAAGCCAACCTAAACCAGGAGATCACCATGACCAATGCAATGAAGTCCATGTGTCTTACCGCAGCCGTCGCCGGCATGCTTGGCGGAGCCGCCAATATCAGCCACGCCCAGCCGGTCGCCGGTCATCTTTCCGGAACGAATCCCGCAGTCTCAAGCGCCATTGCCGGAACCGCCTCTTTCGCCACCGACCCGCAGAAGCCCAAGCATGCCTGCAAGGGCCAGAACGCCTGCAAGGGCCAGGGCGCTGACGGCAAGAACTCCTGCAAGGGCAAAGGCAGCTGCGCAACGGACGGCTCAAAGCCGCCTATGTCAAATATGTAGGCCTGTCGTCTTACGGGACTGCGGGGGCGGCAGCTCATTGCTGCCCTCGTGATCTACCAAATGAAAGAGCACGGTGCTGCTGAAAGACCTGCGCCAGCGGAGTTCGTGATGTCATCCAATCGATTCAACGGGTTCACCGAGTATGGAGTCGGAATCGGTCTACGGATCCCACACTATCAGCACATCTTTGAGCAAAAGCCTGTCGTGGATTGGTTCGAGATCATCTCGGAAAACTACATGGTGGACGGTGGCCGTCCGCTTCATGTTCTTGACCAGATTCTCGATCAATATAGAGTTGTCCAGCACGGGGTATCGATGTACTTCGGGTCAGCAGAACCTCTGAATCGAGAGCACCTGCGTCGGCTCAAGGAGCTCGTCAGACGGACGAATACACCCTGGCTCTCCGACCATCTCTGCTGGGGCAGCGTCGATGGCCGCTACACCCACGATCTGCTACCCATGCCCTACACCTTTGAAGCGGCACGTCTGACTGCGGACAAAATACGCCAGGTGCAGGACTTTGTTGAAGTGCCCGTTGCAGTCGAGAATGTCAGCAGCTACGCGGAATTCCATGTCTCGGAGATGACCGAGTGGGAGTTCCTGAACGAGGTTGTCGAACAGGCGGATTGCGGCGTTCTCCTCGACGTCAACAACATCTACGTCTCGTCCCGCAACCACTCCTTCGATCCCATGCAGTATGTGAATAGCGTCCCGGCAGAACGAGTCGCCCAGATTCATATCGCCGGCCACTCCAGGTTCGAGAAATACACCCTCGACACGCACGACCACCCGGTCATCGACCCGGTATGGGACCTGTATCGCCGGGCTATTGAACGCTGCGGTCCGACAGCGACGCTGCTTGAATGGGATGCCAATATTCCCTCGTTCGAAGAGGTACACCACGAGGCTCTGAAGGCTAATCGTTTTCTTGAGAAGATCTCCCCAATCCCTACACCAGCCTTCGATGACAACGCCCGCAGGCTCTCCGTCCAAGAGGCCTTGCAGTGAGTTCTCTGCTTGATATTCAGAGACGAATGGCTGCTGCCGTTATGGAGCCGCTTACCCGAGACGAGACCATGCGCAAGCGGCGTCGCGACGGCATCAACATGTGCCTCGACGCTCCCCAGTTCATAAAACCCGGCGCGACCCTCACGTCATTCGAGCGGCTGGAAATCTATAACCGGCAATATTGGTTTCGGCTCTACGACTCGTTTGAAGATGACTTCGTGGGTCTGAAGGCAGTTCTAGGCAAGAGGCGCTTCGATCGGCTAATGCGGGCTTATATCGCTGATCGACCTTCAACGTCGTACACTCTGCGCGATCTGGGCTCTGGCTTGACGGATTGGCTCGCACGAAACGAGAGCTTCACCGGTTCCGAGTCCGTCCTCGCGCAAGATATTGTCCGCCTGGAGTGGGGACATATCGAGGCATACGATGGAGAGGACTATCCCGTTCCAGGTCCCGAGTTCATGGCTTCCATCACTGCAGAGACCCGGATTGGTCTTCAACCGCACGTTCGGCTCCTCGCGCTCTCATACCCCGCCGACGAGTTCATGGTTCGCCTGCGTCAGGACGATGGAAGTAGCGATGTGTCCAGCAACAACGCATCGGCAAACCGAAAGGTGCGTCCTGTACGGCGAGTGATGCAAGTGTCTGCCGAGCCCGTGTGGTTGGCAGTACACCGTCAGAACTTCACGGTCTACTACAAGAGGCTCAGGCTGGAGGAGTACCAGATGCTCACCGCACTCGAATCCGGTGAGTCGCTCGGCGAAGTCTTTGCAGCAGGTTTCGATCGAAGCTCCATGAATGAGGACGCCAGACCCGGCTTTCTTCAGGATTGCTTCCAACAGTGGACCACTCTGCGGTGGCTTCATGATCCCGCACAGATCGATCAAATCGCCAGCTTCGGAGACCTCCAATGACCACCTCAAGGCCCGTCGGAACAATCGTTAGTTGCTATGCCATGTTTCTGCGAGCCGCGTCATCCCTGCAGTCTCCCTTTCTGCTGTTTGTACGTCTGTATTGGGGTTGGCAGTTTGCTCAGACAGGCTGGGGAAAACTTCACAACTTGCCTCAGATCACCCAATTCTTCTCAAGCCTTCATCTCCCATTTCCAGGCTGTACGGCACCCTTCGTCGCCGGGGTGGAGTTTGTTGGCGGCATCCTGCTGATCTTGGGATTACTCTCGCGCTTCACGGGGTTGGTACTCTCCATCAATATGTTCGTCGCATATTGGACTGCCGATCACGTGGCCTTAACGTCAATCTTTAGTGATCCGGGGAAGTTTTACGTCGCTGATCCTTACACGTTTCTCTTTGCTTCCCTGATGGTCCTCACCTTCGGCGCAGGCCTGTTCTCGCTGGATACGCTCGGAAGCAGATGGCTCACGAAAGCGAGCCTGTCGAATTAGGGAGCAGGAGAACTCACCTCGTTGACGTTGCGTGCTCTCAATCCGGCTCCTGTGACGACAACCCATCTCACGATTGATGGGAGCGTGCTGCAGCTTCACCTTACAGGCCCAATCCTGGCGCACGCATTGCTGCGTATCGCAAGCGGCACGAGCGGCATCCTGATCGGCCTGTATCTGGCCTCGCTCAACTCCCATGGCAGTCATCTAAGCGCAGGCCTGGTTGGAACACTCAGCGCGGCATCGTTTGCAGCCGAATTGTTCGCATCGATCCCAATGGGTCTAGCTTCCGATGCGCTCGAACCCCGCTGGCTGATGACGGCAGGTGCTCTCATCGGTGGCGTCGCAGTGTTCCTGTTAGGTATCTCTTCTTCACCTCCATTTTTTTCCTGAGCAGAACGCTGGAAGGGATTGGCGCTGCGGCCATTGTTCCGGCGCTCCTGGCCTACATCACCGCCGTCACCGAGGGGCGACCCGCCCTGCGCGTACGCGCTATGAGCTACTTCGAGCTCACTTTGCTTGCCGGCCTTGCGCTCGGTGGTGTGGCGGCGGCACAGCTTTTCCGGTGGTTACATGGCGGAGCTTTCGCCGCCGTCGCCGTTATCTATCTGGCCTGCGCGATACTCCTATTCCGAAGCGTCTTCGGACGGATCACCAGCCGGGTGGTTAGTCCCATTGCCGATCTGAAAGAAGTCCTTCGACTGCCCGCGCTCCGCCATCTTGCCCCAGTGTGGCTTTGTGTCAACTCCGTCGTCGGATTATGGCTAGGACCAACGCTGCCCTTCCTTCTGATACAGCGGTCCACAAGCGGCCAATACTTGGCGGGTATCTACGCATCTGAACCGTCCCGCGTGGGATGGATGCTTCTGGGATACGCCATCGTCTTTGGCATCGGTGTCACCGGATGGAGTCTTGTGCTGCCACGCATCCGACTTCATACTGCGATGACGATTACTCTCGGAGCGATGCTTCCAGTATGCGGCGGCCTTTATCTCTTCAACCACTCCGCGAACCAGCCCATGAACATTCGCTGGGCGATCGGCCTGGTGACTTCGCTCCTCATCATGATCGAGAGTGGCTTCACTCCGGCGGCGCTCGCTTGGCTTGCAGGTACGTTGCCTGCTGAAACGGGGCGTGGCGCGGCAATGGGAATCTATTCAGTTCTCCTCAGCGTCGGAGCAATCATCGGCTCAATCCTCGCCGGAGTTCTTGGTCAGCGTTATTCAGTAGATGGCCTGCTTTACGGGACGGTGCTGATGGCCGTTGCGGGCCTCTTCTTTCTCCATTGGGTGACAGATGCGCAGAGCAGCATGAATGAGGTACCACATGAGTGAAGACACGTACGACTTGGCAATTATCGGAGCCGGATCGACTGGCTTGATCGCTGCAGATTTCGCCGTGAAGCTGGGTGCCCGCGTAGCCCTTCTGGAACGGGACCGGATTGGAGGCGACTGCACATGGACCGGCTGTGTTCCAAGCAAGTCCCTCCTCAAGGTCGCCAAAGTGGCTCACGAAATGCGAACCGCCTCCCGGTTTGGCGTTCAGTCCCAGGTCCCAGTCGTAGATATGAAGCAGGTTCGCGACTATCTTCGGTCGACAGTCAATCAGATCTATCAGGGGACAACACCTGAGGCCCTGCGTGCGAAAGGCCTTAAAGTGCATCTTGGACCGGTCGGGTTCGTCGATGCCCACACTCTTCTTGTTGGCGATAAGCGCCTTACGGCCAAGAAGATACTGATTTCCACAGGTGCTCGTCCAAGCACTCCGCCGATTGAAGGATTGAAAGTTGTTACGTTCTCGACCTACCTGGACATCTTTGAGAATAATCGCTTACCCGATACCCTGGTTGTAATCGGTGGTGGGCCGGTTGGTGTCGAGCTTGCGCAGGCTTACTCCCGCCTCGGGGCAAAGGTCACCATCTTTGCCGAGCAACTGCTGGCGAAGGAAGAACCAGAGGCCTCGGAGATTCTGCGTCAGGTCTTTGAACGCGAAGGCATTCAAGTCATTGCAGAGAAAGCGGAGTGCGTCTCGAACGTTCCAGGTGGGATCTCCGTTCAGTCCTCGACACATAGTCAGACGTGCGATTTACTCTTCGTCGCTGCGGGGAGAATACCCACCCTCGATGGCTTGAACCTCGAAGCCGCCGGTGTTCGTTACACAGAGCACGGCATCGAGGTCAACAACGAGCTGCAGACCTCTGCTCGTCATATTTACGCTGCAGGGGACGTACTCGGGGGAATGCAGTTCTCCCACCTTGCCGGTTGGCAAGGGTTTCAAGCGGCTCGAAATGCCCTCTTGCCGGGAAGTAGCGCCGGATTTTCTGCCGCCGTGCCTCGCGTCACGTTTTGCGATCCCGAAGTAGCGCAAGTCGGTCAGACCGAAGCGGAAGCTCGCAAATCGCATCCTGACGATGTGGCAGTCTTGACTTGGCCCATCTCCAAAGTGGATCGTGCAGTATGTGACGGGGATCAGGATGGGCTGATGAAGCTGGTGACAACGAAAGCTGGAATCGTGCTCGGAGCGACGATCGTGGGTCATCGTGCCGGCGAGGCAATCACTGAGCTGGTCTTTGCGATCCAACACAAGCTGAAGGTCAGTGAGATCGCCAGCACAATACACCCCTACCCGACGTATTCCACGGGAATCCAACTGCTCGCCACGGAGATGTCAGTCGAGCACGCCCTTACCGGCCTGTCGGGGAAGGTGCTTCGGGTTGCCTCACAAATCACGCGATAGACGCCTCGGTGCTCCCTAGTATTCGTCGGAGAAATCAGACTAATGTCAGAAATCCTTGTCCTGGTATTTGTCATCGGCTTCGGCGTCTCTTTTGCCAATGGGGCGAACGATGTCTCGAAGAGCATCGCAACGCTTGTTGGAAGTGGAATTGCCGATTACAGACGCGCTATAGCCTGGGCACACTTTGGACGGCATTCGGAGCAGCACCCCAGATACCCCCTGAGCGCCGCCGAGATGGATGGGCTTGCGGGTAACTACGCAGGTGGTATTCACGTTGAGCGCAACTGATAGAGGGCTGGTCTTCCGCATGGAGGATGAGCAGTCTTCGTACGCGATGCTTTCCTGGTCACCTACTCGCTTCTTCCTTGCGGGCCGTGCGCTTGAACTCAATTTCGAGATGGATCCGACCACGGGTCAGGCTATGGCTATCAGGGTTCAATCTCAGCAGGACACCTTTCGCGTAAAGCGAGCGCCATAGACGCTGATTGTGACGCCTTCGCACTCTGCATAGTCCTCACAAACGCGCTTACCGCACCTGACGCGCGTTCATGGAAGGGGTCAAGTGCAGGGGGGGGAACGAGGCTGTTAGGAAACTCGATAGTCGCGAGACTTTTAGCTGGTCGCTAGCCCCACGAAGTCCGTGCCCTGGGCACGGCGACATCAAACAAAGCACCAACCGGCTGGGGTGCTCCGGTTTGTTCTGGCTAAGTGCAAGGCCCGGGGAGGTTCCTGCAAAAGCGCGAAAGCCACGGTGCGTCGCCGGCTAGGGGGCGGCAGCGATCAACTAGCTATCAGAAGACGGGTTCCTCAACTCAATGGGGGACCGAGGCTTTCAACACCGTGCGCGGCGTTCAGCTCTGCGAGCAGCGCGAAATCCGAGGCCTTTCCGCCTTCCATCGTCGCGGACATCTCTTCAAACAGCCGCTCCATTCCTGCCGGTGCCACAGTGATGAGGAGATTCACTACGCTCGGAGTGAAGTTCTGGTAGGCGTGTGTGGTGCCGCGCGGCAAGTAGACGGTGGTGCCCGCCGGTGCTTTGGTCCTTGTTCCCGCTACTTCGAACTCCAACTCTCCGTCGAGCACATAGAACAACTCGTCCTCTCGGGAATGCCGGTGCAGGGGTGGGCCGGACATAGGCGGGGCGCTTAAATGGAACATAGCGAACGCTCCTCCTGTTTCCGCGGCGCCGACCTTCACCAGTGTCGTTTCACCGACTACGTCCAGAGGCTTCGCAGTGCGCCCTTCGTCAACCGCGACAAATAACCCTTCCATAAGCGACGACATAGTATTCCATTCGGTTCTCGTGCTTGAACAGCGAAGTGAAGGTGCTGAAGATGTATTTAGAAGCTTCAGTAGAGCATAGTGCCGCTAAGCGCGTATCCCACAACGCAATGGGAGGTTGCCCTAGGTCCGCGTAAGGCACGGGCCAGTGCACGCCATCAGGATCGCGTACGTAAACGTGGACAGATCCCGAGGGTCGTATTTCACTAGGAGCGGGCGCTGCATCCGGCCGGCCCAGGGACTGAGCACATCATTCCAATACCGGATGTTCCATAGGTGAATGCCGTCTCTGCGCACCTGGCGTGATACGGCCGGGAAAAAAGTTGAGAAGAACTCCGTCGGGTCGACTGGCTTACGAACGGGTGAAGCCAGTCGACTCATGGATTCTTGCCATGTAGCAAGAGGTGTTGCACGGAGAGAGGAGTGCAGCGAGAGTTTGAAGCGCGTGCGATTGTGACGATATCGGAACTGGAGCGCTGGTTCGCTTTGCAGATCGCCGGCGTCTATCATCGTCGCAACCGCCGTCCGCTATTTGACTACAAACGTCCGTGATTTCAGTGCAATCACTTCTAGTCAAAACAGAAACTGTTGATAAATAAGAGTCGCCCGTCCGCGATTTGAGTGCAGCGTGACAACAGGGATGTCCGTCAAGCGCTGAGTCGGCCAGCAGCGGGAATCTCTTGAGTAGGTTGGGGTCCGAACCAAGCGCTGCCCGTGACAGGTGCGGTCCGTCGTGGCCGACAGAATTGTGTCGGGTCCAAACGCGCACCTAATCGGCACAGCTCAAGAAGAGGAGATTTGCGTGCGCCAGAGAATGAGAGGGGTTCTGGACGTTCGGAGCGTCTGACGCTAATCCTTTGGGCTGATTAGTTCGAGCACGGGGTTGTCGGGAGGATGCACTAGGAGTTCCAAGTGGTTCTGAAGACGCTTGCCACGCCGCGCTCAATAATGACGTTCGTACGCGAACGTAAGATTCCGGCGTTGCTCGCCTATCGTTCCGAGAGAAGAGCCGAACGGATTACGTTCGACCAGACCTATTGAACGGAGAACAACATGGGATTCACTTCGCGTATCGTCCTACCATCTTTGCTCCTCGTCGCTGGTGCGGTTCCAGCCATCAGCCAAAGGCACCCTGGCGCTGTTTTTGCTATGACCAACCGCGCCGGGAACAACGAAGTCATCGCGTTCAGGCGCGCCGCTGGCGGAGCGCTGACTGAGACGGGTCGTTACTCGACTGGCGGCCACGGCATTGGAGTCGATTTCGACACCCAGGGAGGCCTCCGGCTCAGCGCCGACCATCACTTTCTCTACGCCTGTAATCCAGGCAGCGACAACGTGAGCGTGTTTGAGGTGGAGGGGAGTGAACTGGAATTGGTTCAGAAGGTATACGCCGGAGATCAGCCATTGAGCCTGACCATCTCCGGAAACTTGCTTTACGTGTTGGATGGCTCCGTGGCAGGGAACCAGATTACTGGCTTCAGGATCGGCTACAGGGGCACGTTGACGCCGTTGCCCAACTCAACGAAGATGTTGAGTTCGCCTATCGCGGTTCCGGGAGAAGTTCGGTTTAGCCCCGACGGCAAGTTGCTCACAGTGACTCAAAAGGTAGACAGTACGATCGGGCCTACGATTGATGTCTTTCATGTCGACGCCAACGGCCTTCCGAGCGATCCGATCGCGAATCGATCGTACGGCAGACGCCCCTTTGCGGAAGCCTTTCGCAAGGATGGCCGGCTGTTGGTTGTTGAGTCGGGACTTCCTATCTTCAACAATGCCGGCGTGTCGTCCTATGACGTGAATGAAGCAGGCGGTGCCCTTACGCCTATCACCGGATCGGCCAAGAACGATCAGACGGATGGGTGCTGGATCGTGATCACCGATGACCAGCAATACGCCTATACTGCAAACTTTGTCAGTGGCACAATCTCGAGTTATCGGCTGAGCCCCAACGGAAGCGTTACTTTGATCAGCGGGTCGGAGGCTTTCGAAGGGCTTAACAGTCAGCCGACCGACCTCGCCTTCAGCCAGGGCAGCCATTACCTCTACAACCTCCTCAGAGGCACGGGTGGTATATCTGCATTCGTCGTCAAGGAGGATGGCAACCTGGGGGAGCTTGGCATTTTTGGAGTCGGGGGCGGGCTTCCGATTGCCAACGGCGCTTCCGGTCTGGCCGCTTACTGATCTTGATCGATTCGCTGGAGCATCCATGCTCCAGCATCGCACCACCCACTCCACAGCTTGCTCTCAGAAGCTCCCACAGAAGAACGTAACGACCGCGCCGCAATCCATCGGAATCCGGTTCCGCTCGGCGGCGCGGGATCGCAGTGTAGGCACGCAAGGAGACGAGATGGAAACGACAGTCTTGGATTCGGATAATTCCGCCCTTCGCCTGGAACGAGCCGGCGCGATTGTGCTGCGCTACGGCTTGGTTCTCGTCCTGCTGTGGATCGGCGGCCTAAAATTCACGGTGTATGAGGCTAAAGGCATCGAGCCGCTCGTCATGAATAGTCCCTTCCTCGCATGGGCTTATCATGCCTTTGGGGTTTTCGGCGTTGCCCGGCTGCTGGGGACTATCGAAATAATCGTCGGCTCACTGATTCTGCTGCGGGCCATCAATGCACGCCTGTCAGCGCTTGGCAGCATGGCGGCTGCGTTGATGTTTCTGATTACGCTCAGCCTGCTATTCTCCACTCCAGGCGTAATCGCTCCGGGGTACTCCTTTCCCGTTCTCTCCGCCAATGTAGGTCAGTTCGTCTGCAAGGATCTTGTTCTGCTTGGCGCCTCGATCTGGACCTCCGGCGAGGCGCTCCTTGCATCCCGGTTGCAGAAGCCGCTACCGTGAGCGGTCTCCTTCCTCGGCAGCAAGAAAGGGCGTTATGTTTTGACCCAGGAGATCGAAGATCAAGGCAACGACGCATCTCTGAGAAACCATCACGACTGCCGCACTCTGACCGGGCTCGTATACAACAGTCTGCCTCCGGAGCATGCACTTGGCGCAGTCCATCACGTCGCGAAAGGCACATTCCTTTGGAATGCCGATACGACGAGGCATGATGTCTATTTCGTGAAGCGCGGTCAAGTGGCCATTCTGCTCAGCGACTCTGTCGGTTGCGAAGTGATCGTAAGAATCGTTCAACCCGGCGAGCTCTTCGGGGAGCTCTGTTTTTGCTCGCTGCGGAACAAGCCGCGAGAGAATTGCGCTCAAGCAATTGTGGATTCCGATGTATTCCGAATGGATCTGCCTGAATTCCTAACTTATTTGAGGCGAGACGCGGATGCTCTCGAAGCATTTACATTCACGTTTTGCAAGAGGCTGGCGGATGCCGAGAACCGCATTGAAGTTCTTTCACATCGCGGCGCCGAAGCGCGCTTGGGGAGATTGCTGCTTCAGTTAGCCGAGTCGCTGGGCCTGGAGAGCGCGCGGCGAAGAGGTGAGAGGAAGCTCGTCATCGGTCATGATGAGCTGGCGCGCATGGCCGCAATGACACGGCCGCATGTGAGCGTCACAATGAGCAAATTACGAAGCCGCGATTTGGTTCACTATGAGCGAGGAAGTCAACTCACGGTACACGTAACCCGTCTTGCAGAATACCTCGACCAGCAAAGACCGAACACCGAAGCGTGAAGTGAGGGGCGCGTCGCGGCAGACGTCGCTCGCCAGCGCATGCCGTTCACTGTGAATCGCACAAATACGGTTTGGCAGGTCAGAAACAGACCAGCGAAAGGGCGAGCGCTGGGACTCCAGTGCGCGGTCAACTACGCCCAAAGCGGCATTGGTTCTGCGTGTCTTCTGACGAAGATAGACCATTCCCGCCCTGCTTAAGCTGGCGAGATCCCCGTCGCAGAGATCGCCGTCCGCTTCCAGATCGCCCGCTCCACCCTCTACCGTGCTCATCATTAAGCCTGCCGCTTGAACCACGAGCGGCTGTCTGCTCAGATCCTTCGCATACGTGGAGTCTCTTTCTTGAGCTATCCCTCCTTAGAAAGGATTACGCGAAGCAAGCTAGCAGAGGCGTCACTTTGTGATAGGCATGGCTTGTCATAGCGGAGCTATGCGACAGGATTATGGGCCACTCGTGGCACACCCTGTTCGATATAGCTGATACCAAGCATGCAAAGCCTTCGCGTGAGACTCCACTGCTTTGGGGCCGTCAAGTCAAAGAAGATGGTCCATAGAAGGACTCACCGGTAAAGCGACAGAGGCGAACGTGGTGCTTATCGGGTGCTTTATTGATCTGATGGAGACCTTCATCGGCGAAGCCGTGACCGTATGGCTTCTGAACGATATATGGCAGGACCTGCCCGGCTCCCGCATTAAACTTCGGGAGAAGATACGACGTAATCAGCACGATCAAGCAGCGATCCGCAAGCTCGTTTCGAAAGTGATTGGGATTACAGAAAGCCCTGTTAGGAGTCGTAGATACGCGCTGCGAATATAGGTGTACCCTTCAGACAAGCTAGATAGAACTCCTCGATCTACGTTAGACGCTGGAGAGGTCTTTATGAGCAAACCTCAGCTTGACGAGCAGCTTCGCGTCGTTGTCAGGGATCTCCCTTGGCAGCGTCAGGAACAGTGTTTTGGTGGATTGCGGATGCCCGGGGGATTTCTCGGTATCGGGCGAGTGATCTGGATACAGAAGCTCCTGGAACCACCGAGACGCTTTGTTTCTGCGTACGTCGGAGAAATTGGGATCGGTTCCGCGGACCGCGGGTGCTTTGCTCCTGCAGGCTGACCACTTGCTAATCCATCGCGTCATTCACCCGCGGGATTCAGAGGAGAAAGCGTCTGATACGCCGAAAACCGGAGATGTTTCATGCGTTCAGATATGTTATTCCGTGCTGAGGAACAAGTGGTAAACAAGTACAAACTCTGTCAAGCCGCGTCGTTGGCTACTCGGCGGCCCCACATCGCCTCAAGAGACATCCAAGAGACAATCAACAGTGCCTTTGCCAGCATAGCTGCCGGCTTAGGAGCTTGTTGAAATAGCTCTCGTCTAGCTGGGGCGTCTCTTCGATCCGGTTGTTTACGGCTGGATTCGTCTGGATCCGAGACGTTGTGCGGGTGCCTGAGGTGATTCTGCAACACTTACCGTGTTTCAGGCGCACTGCGGCTGAGGGTCTTGCTGGATTTGGGT
>JAABUK010002835.1_pt1 | contig 30430 bp, 31 predicted proteins | sample 5559141 | NCBI WGS metagenome assembly JAABUK01 (sample SAMN10711869, study PRJNA513367) | rock metagenome | isolation source: Antarctica rocks | place: Antarctica: Victoria Land, Pudding Butte nord | collected 2016-01-03
CATCTGACACCGGACGTAAAGTCAGATCCGAGGATGACGACTCGACATGCATCCCAAGGTCTATAATCATCCTGAACGCGATGCCAGCATAATTCCATGCCACGCTCTTCTCCTCACCAAGAGCGAAGAGAGAACGAGCCATGATCAAAAGAGCTTGCACGGTAGTAATCTCGCTCGTCTCCAAAGCTGCCACCAAGAGTACTTTTACTTTCTTTCGGAACTCCCAACCTGACGTAGGTCGATCGCGTACATTCGAGCTTTCGTCAGCCCTAGCGCTGAATTTGGAGGCCGCGAAATAGATAGCGTTGAGAAGCAGCTTCGAGAAGTAAGGTCCTTGGCAAGCCATATCTCGCATGAATGCTGGTCGATACGTGATGAGGTATGAGTGGTGCTGGCGGTTCCAGTGACATGAAAGAAGGTGCATGGCCAGGTCAGGATCAACGCCGTCGAAATCTAGCTTACGGGAGTAATAGTTTGCGGCTTCCCGTCGACCTGAACACACCATTACTCGTGCGACTTCACATCTGGGAGACCACAGGAATGCTCACGTTGTTCTGCGGCCTCTTCTTCTAAGCGCTTACTTGAAAGCTCCACGTCCATGATACTCGGTGCCTCCCGTGTATCTGAAGCATGAACATGTGACTTTCCCGGAGCGTCTTCCAGCACAGAGGCCGACGTCAGACCGAAATATGTGGGATCGGCCTCGACTGGTTGGCGACTGCCTCCGGCAGTACCTTGCCAGCCGCCAGCCGTGCTAGGAGGACTCGGTGCAGTGGAGCTTGTCTCACTGGAGAGCGTGTCGGATTGCTGATCGCTCTGCGCAACCTGTGTCGCATCTTGAGATGATGCTTGATCAGTGTGAGCTGACGCGGCGTCCTCCGGCTTTCCAACCCGCATGCGCAGGTTTCGATTCTCCTCTTCGAATTGAGATTGCCGAGTCCTTAGGGATACTCTGCGATTGGCTGTTGTTCTGCAAGAGTCAGTACGATGTTAGAAACCCTTGGGTAGCAACCGATTCACACTTTCTTCTCTTTGCGCTTTCCACATAGATGCATGTCTGATCAAAGACGGTACAATTCATGCACCGAGGCTGCTCATTGTTACATTTCATCTAGAGCTCATGAGCATTGTAATGGGTCATTCGTTCTGGCAACGAAGTGCACCTTTCGCCTGCGACAATAGGTACATGCTGCGAGGGCCCGTTGGCGACCTCCTTGTCCCGAAGATGTCTCCATGGGAGTTCGAGAACACGGCGGGTCTTGTTTTGTGCCAGCACAGCGGCAATTTGTCTTCGTGGTGGTCGAGGAATTGCCTAGGTCCTCTTTCCTTTGGTGATGTTAAGAGTCACTATCGAGGCTGCACACCAATGGCGATAAGGATCTGGACACCGCATATTCGACCACATCAGAGTAGGCCATCCTGGAAGTGACCGGCTATAGGCGATAAGGTAGCAAGTAGAGTCGGGATACTGATATTGAAGGATGGAAGAGTAAGATGTGGGTCGAGCATATGTGACGACATGGTGGAATAAGTATGGTAAGAACCCGTCACCCTCTTTCTTCAGCTGGACGTCGATCGAGGCGCCTTGCTGCAGGAGGCGATGCCAGGTGCGGCGATCAGCCAATTCAATTGGCTTCCAGATATATGGGGAACACACTGGCGGCGCTGAAGACTGGTGGATGCGTGTATGAGTGACGGCATGCTGCCTCGCAGGGCGTGGGTGGTAGATAGACTGGCACGACTGGCAGGCACGCTCACACGACATTAGAACCACGGGCCATGCGGGCCGATGCGTAAGAAGGAAATCTTAGGCGAGTGAACAGTGGCCTGATGCTAGAATTGTGGGACCCTGTCAAGTTGGTGACAAAATCCATGGTACACTAGCGACTTGGCAGAGAGCACCCACCAAATCTCTATGAATTTATCGACAATTCCCGTTTACTAAAATAATGCTTAGCCGTTATCATCTATGTTAACTTGGAGTCGCTAAGGTATAAATGTAAAAAGCTACTTGCGTAATAACAAATAAAATAGTAGACGAGGGAAAATTCCTAAATAGTTTCAGCCCGAACTTGGTTAGGGGGTCTCTGCCAAGTCGCTACCTTAGCGGCCCGGGGTAAGGGGGTTTATATCGTAACAATACCGTAGCATTACAGTTTTCTTCTAATAGTAAGATTAGGTACGTTAGCCTACTAGATATAAAGTATAATAAAGATTATAATTATCTAATTAATATATAATACCTTTAAAACCATGAATATGTAAAGTTTATAATATTATATTATTAAATCACCGTACTAGAACCGTTGACTATCTGCTACCGCCTGTAGACCGTCCGAGCAACACACTACGCGCCCCTAAGGTTGGCTGTGCAGACTCTTGGACAACGCTTGGCATGAATTACAGCTGATTGTAGTATAGGAGGCCGGGAGATCTCCATTCCTATGTCATCCGTAAGATATATATCATTTGCAAAAGATAATAATCTATTTGAAGGGTCAAGAGTTGAGAGAAATCTGCGTGTTCAGTGCCAACCTTTCCCAAGAGTCTTGCACACGCTAAATACAGTAGTGCTTGTCGATCGCCGATCTGACCGCCCCCCAACAACTTCTTGTTTCCTTATCGTTACACGGCCTCGGATACGACTCAATGTCGATGCGACTCATATCTGCCACTTCGTTTATGCATTGCCATCGCCCTTTCAGCTTATCGAAGCAGTACTCCAATTCAACTCGACTTCTGCACTTCGATCCTGAGCCTTCGCCCTTCTCTCCACTTGGGTCCCCACCATGTCTCCACCCACAGCATGGGACTGGCCACGATCAGCACCGCTGCGATGAACGTAAAGGACCAGCCCCGGCCCATGCCCTGGATCATCTGAATTATCGTTCCTGTCCCACCAGCCCCCACTAGGCAGCGCACAAGGTTGTTCGCGGCAGTGGCTGTTGCAGGGCTCTCGGGATACAAGTCGACCATCATGATACACATCACATTGTCTGTATAGCCTCGAAGTCAGTAGAAGCACCGGTAGGAAGGATTGACAAGCAACAGCGGGGTATTCCTGAAATTGCCATTGAATCGCTCATACGGTACGGAAGTACCGTCATGTTGGAGAAGAAAAGTTGTCATCACACTCACACGACCCAACTAGACACGTTCCCATCAGGAATTGCAAGATCAGTGGCGCTGCCAGGGGCGCCTCGAACTCCAAAACCCATCCGTAGCAGACCAGAGAGCAGATGCCCAGTGCAAGGAATGGATACATGACCTGAATGCGAGCTGCTTCGATTGGGAATTGGCGGAGATCGTCACCTCTTTTCCGGTCGACGGTGATGTTGTTGGCTTTGGCGACCCGCTTGTAGTTGATGTCGATGACCCTGCCGCACAGAAGGGAGGCAACAACGGCGCCTACCCCATATGGGATGTAGGACAGGCCGATTTGGAGGTCGTTGAATCCGTATATTTCACCGAAGAGACTTGGCAGACTGGTGATAACGTCGAAAAAGGCAGTGTACACAAGCGCGTTGTAGATCAATATGATCGCGACATCCTTCTCCATGATAATATGAACAGCCTTGAGCGGGTTGGGCCACTCCAACTTTCTTTGAACAGCGTGTCCGTCGGTCACGGAGGGTAAGCATGCAAATTTCTCTTGAAAGCGGTTGGATTTGCGGATCTTGAGACACTGGAACAAGGACATGTTCCAGCGTTGTGGAGGGATGGAGCCGTCTCCAACGATGTGCCTCGCCGTCTCGGGGAAGGTGATCAAGAAGGGGACGAGATAGACCACGGAGAGAATCGCTAAGAACCAAAAGATCGATCTCCATCCTAAAAATTGACTTAGCAGCCCTCCGATAACAGGCCCTATGGCAGGTCCAATCATCGTTCCGGACACCACGAAGCCCATATAGGTACCTCGCTCCGCCGTCGCCGATACGTCCGAGACAACGCCGTTCCCCTGTGCTACTGTACCGCTGCTGCCAGTGCTCTGTAGGCATCGGAGGAGGAATAAAGCAGCGTAACTGTTCTGTAGGGCCAAACCCACATTCGCCGCGATGAATATCACAAATCCCGCAATGTACACAGGTCGACGGCCAGTCATGTCGGCCAGATCGCCCCAGAGGGTCGGCGCCAGTCCCTGAAAGACCATATAAGAGGTGAGTGTAAGGCTAATGAGCTCGTCGGAGACGTGTAGCTCGTTCGACAGCGTATTCAGGGCAGGAAAATACACATTGGCCGGCAGGGACGAGAAAAGACTTGCGAAACTGGCCATAAAGACGATATGGCGCTTCTCGTAGATGCTCAAACAAGAGTAAGGAGGCCCGTGGCTCTCCGTCAGATGGACCGATTCGAGGTCCTCAAGAGCATTCTCACTATCGCATCCGTGAGCTAGCTCTGGCCTAGATGGCAATGCTGAAGGGCTTCTTGTCGCAGTGGTATCAAGAGAAGGGCCTTCTGAGTGAATGCGTTCTCCATATGAGGAACAGCCCGGAGTCTCATTCATTGGATCCGGGCAAGAGTGCTGGACAGTCGCCATCGCGGATATTGTTAAGGCGGAAGGAGAATAGGTAGCTGACGAGCCTCGACGGAAATGGAATGGATGTTCCAGAGTGGTAGGGGCGGAGTCGAGTTGAATGGAAGTCTGATACTGATGGAGCTTGCAGTTGGGAAGAAGCAGCAAAGCTGGGGTTGATATAGCACAGGTCTGACCTCCTCGGAACCCTCAAACATGTCGTCAATGTCCATGATCGTTGGTATGACGTTGTGTGAATGGGAAGAATTGATGGACGGGACTCTTTTTGATCCTCTTCCACAACAGCGTTGTGCCATGGGAATTATCGTGCAGCAGCTGCTCTGACCAACCACACATCAGATTTGTCTCGATGACTAATCCATCCACGGCCCACGGCCCGCATTCCGCATTCCGCATTCCCTCTCAACCCATCCGCCCACCAGTCCAACCGTATACCGTCCGAATTCCACGGACTTCTCTGTACAACGGAGATAGACGACAGATCCACAAAGTACAACCGCAGAGCCACTACTCCAAAGTCGGAAATCGATCCGTACGAGCTATGGCTGCGGGTTTCGACGACGTCGCTCGACGGAAGCTCAGAGGCGCGGAGCTATTGATTCTCGAAAGGGAACCGCGGGATAAGCTTCGATGAATTCACAAATCGCCTTAACGTCCTCTATATGCATAACAAACCTCTGTATTGAAGACTTTCATCTTTCGTCCTGCAAGAGCTTTAGTGAATGGACGACTTGTTCAAGCGACTCCCACTTTTTTCTAAAACAACTGCCTGCCTTGCCTCATTACTTCTTCATTTCCATCAGGCTACAATCATGCTGGACACCAGTCAGTTGGCGCCCGCCAGCGCTCTCAACGGCCCTACCGGCAGGATGTGCGAATTCGTCGCCTCCATTGAGTTGGAAGACGTGCCCGAGCACATGAAAACCAACGCAAAATACCTCATCTTGGATGGAATTGCCTGTGCATTGGTCGGAGCCCAGCTTCCATGGTCGCTCACGGCAACGAATGCCATCCTAGAGATGGAAGGACCCGGTAAATGCACGGTCATTGGCTGGAGTCGAAGGCTCAGCCCACTGAGCGCCGCCCTTTTGAATTCAACCTACATTCAAGGCTTTGAGCTCGACGATGTCGATGCTGATGCTCCTTGGCATGCGAACTCTGTCATACTACCAGCCCTCCTCACCGCCGCCGAGCATACAAGCCGTGGTGAGCAGGGTCCAGCCAAATTTGATGGCTCTTCATTCCTTCTGTCTACAATTGTTGGCTTTGAGATTGGTTCGCGGGTTGGACATGCTTTGTATGGATCGGAAATGCTGAATCGTAGTTGGCAAAGTGTATGTATCGTCATAGCCTGCGTAGGCACCACGTTCAAAGATTCAATAGGGCGCAGTATTCGGTCCCCCGGCTGCCGCTGCCGCGGTCTCCAAGCTCCTTGGCCTTTCCCCTGAGGAGATCGAAGACGCTTTCGGTACAGCCTGCGCACAAGCGTGCGGTCTTACCGCAGCCAGGTTTGAGAGCCTGGCTAAGAGGATGCAACACGGATTCGCCGCTCGAAATGGTCTATTCGCTGCACTAATGTCAAGTGAAAGTTACACTGGAATCGACAAAGTCTTTGAGAGACCTCATGGAGATTACCTTTCCACCTTCGGCAATGGATCTAACCATGATGAACACTATCTACCACCCAAACTCATTGACGGCTTAGGAGATGATTGGAAAGGTATGTCTGGGATGCGGATCAGGCCGGTAGCTAGCCAGATCTTAAGACAAGCTCCCATCAATTGCATCGAAGCACTGCAAAAACAGCATCCTGGAAGGTTTGCGGATCTGGACTCGATCAAAAGAATTACCGTCGCATTGGCTGAGGCACCCTTTGCGCATGGCGGCCACAAAGTACAGCGACCTTTGAACGCACTGTAAGATCCCCATCTATTCTGTGCCTCCAGAAACGAAATGAACATTGTCATGGCGAGCTCGGCCGTCTACTTTAGGTAGGCTGAGGTCTGAGGATGGTTATTAGAAAACTTCCACCTCTGGCTTCTAGAAACGTGCTTGCTGACGTTGATACCGCCTAGTGGCGCTCAGATGAGTACACGATACACCGTAGCCGCCCAATTATTAGACAGGTCAGTACTCATGGACCAATACAACTCAGCAAACCTCGACCGTGACGATCTCTGGAAACTAGTACGCAAAGTCAACTGCATCTGGCACCGCGACTTCGACAAACTCAGCCAATGGCACACGAAAGTCACCGTGGATTTCGGCAAAGGCTACACCGTCTCTCACGAAGTGTCGGGTCCAAAGACATACGACGAGGCGCTTTCGAACCAAGGGATACGGTATAAGTGGTCCATGTTGGCTGATACGGTGCTCAGTGCGGACAGGAAGGGGCAGATCGAGTCGATGTTGTTGAACATTGAGAGCGTGGACGATATTTCTCAGCTTGTGAGGCTGTTGGAGACACAGGTTAAGAATCCTATAGATTGATACTGTGCGTTGCTCGTGATACATATATGTTATAGCTTTGTTCCCATTGTTATTATTACATACAGTATAAGAGCGTCAAACGAAGATGACTGCCGCATTGGCAAAATTAGACCTCGAAGATAACACTCCTATTCGCATGTGGATCCTCTCTGGAATCTATGCGACCCTAGTCTCAAAAACCCCAACAACAACCCATACAACAACAACTATACCAACCAAACTAGCAGCTACCCAGCATGCAACACCCAACACAGACTCTACCTCACACAGCAACAAACATCAAACTCACACCACAACACTACCAAGACTCACCAACCTTAGCTAGTAAAAATCAACCTTCCCCTTTACAAACCCGTTTTTAAATTAATACATATGTTGTAGCCAGTCGTGACGACTTAATGAAACATAACAATGTCTCTCTTATTGGGTTTTCGATAGGAACGGGATAGATGAGGCTGTTCCTCGATTTTAATACGCAGGTGGGCATGATGTCTCGTTTTTCCTTGGAGAAGGATGGGCAAAGCAGTGTCTCAATTTCGCAACGCAAGGTGGTAGTAGAGCTTTCGACTTGAGGGTTTCAAGATTCAGAGTAGATGGTGTAGGGTGTAGAATAGAGCGTGAGATGGGTAAATTTAGTGCCCTGAAGAGGTTATTTGGGGTAATTGATGCTTGATGGGATCGGCGATAAATGTGAGTGGCAGACTTGTATTGTTGACAATCAAAGACTCAGGCCCTGATGATCCTCGGCTGAGGAAGTTTGATGAGCTTCTTCCAGTGACAGTAGAAAGCTGAAAGATTCGACGATCGTTGAGAAGCACAGATGTAGCATTCCCTTCTACAGACAACGGGAAGCGTTACGATCGTGCACGATATGCTCCTTGCAAATGCCACAAACACCTCACCCTTCAGCTCAACCAAGGCTCCCACCTCTTTCTGACGACCGTGGAGTTCCCAGTACTCTATATTGAATTAGACTCAATGAAGTCTCAACCTCCTGAATCGCTCCAAGGTAAGGCACACAGCGTTTCCAAGATCAACGGCCGTAACGCATCCTTGAAGTTTGGTGTAGTTGAATTGTTGGATCCGCAAGAGAGCGATGATAAGTGGGTAGTAGAGTAGAGCTGCTTCCAGGTAAGTTTGGCGGCAGACGAGGACGAGGGCGTGGGTGAGAGGTGTCTTGTGCGAATGATTGAGAGGTGAGATTCTGATAGATGTCTCACTTATGACAGCAAAGGCTCAGATGTTGTGCTACTGAGTTCGGTATTCGCTCGATCTGGAGCGGCCGGCATATGTCACATCGAATATCTTGATGTATGCATGATTGGCTTGCAATGACAGTGACTCTCAATAAAAAATCTATACTACTGACCAGTAAGTCTGTAGCATCACAAAGGCTGCGGCCATACAGCAGCCATCGGGATGGTAATCAGCATTTTCAAGCCAATATCATGGACAAACAGTATGGGCCACTGAGCATGATTGTGCACTCTGTCCCTACTGTAAGACCAGACGAGGTGAAATTAGGAACTTTTCTTAGGCGACACAGTACATTGTCCCTAGACTATCCATGTTTACCGCCATCTCGGTCGAATCTTACCTCGGTCTACTCAGAACTTGACACAAGGTCTGAATGATTCATATCTCAAAACGTACTCTCATAAATGACTTTATACTTTTTTCATCAGGCCACACGTTTCGCCCTCGAGCCAACGACACTAATATCTGGGGCAGACTCGCAGTGGAGACAGCCGCAATCCTTCATATAGGGCTTCAAAGACCGCCGTAGAAACATTCTTTCTGCGCCGCATCGAGCGGAGTAGTGACCTAATCGGCTTCCTCAGCGCAGGAAATTTGGATAGCCGGTATGGCTGTAAGTTGCGGACGCTTCAACAATTCCGCGAACAGCTCGACTGCGGGCATTGCAGCTGCTGGGCCTAGCTCTGATGATACTCTGGCAATATGGACGAAACTATGCGCCCGCCGAATACTGCGCCCACATCTGACGCCTAATTAAGTGTTAGTTATGGCAATGGTGCTGACTGCTCTCTGCGTAAAGGGAAAGCATCCCGAAGGAGTAAGGTCAGCGGTCTGTGTCACATCTGAATTGGCGAAGGGTAGATACTGCGATGGATTCGGTGCTTCTTTTTCAAAATCCTGAACAATTTTGGCAGTCGTCTGCTAATAATATCCTCACCCGAGTGTAGATTATCGGCTCCGAAGCACAAGGAAATGTGACTGATATCACTGCCGATGAATGAATCGGTGGTCTACCATGCGGTCTTTAGTCGCTGTACCTTTGCTTCCCAAAGTCCACGAACACATCGTAATGCCACTGTGAGAAGCCAGAAGAAAATATGCATCGCTCTTTTCATAAGACAGAGATTCCATTGCGTGTAACAGGATATTTTGCTTGTCTAATACTGTTCTCAAACAAGTGACCTAGACATATGTACAAGACAAGCTGTTAATCGTCTCTACCGCTCAAAGAAGCTCGAACGACTCTGGTAGAATGCACCTGATGCCACTGTTCGAGGGACGGTGGCAGAAGTCCTGCCGACTTTCTCCAGTTCCAATGGCGGATGCCGGACTAAAGATACGCCGACAGAACTGGACTATTCCGAACTTGGTGAGAACTTTTCAGGCGTTGATCACATCAACTCTTCCACTGTCAGTGTGGCGTCATGCGCCTTTCATTCTTCAGTTTTCATTCTTTCTGATCTTACTTATATCTTTGTGCCTGTATTTCAGCGGATATACCGCCGTCATGGCGTTCCACGCCACAGTCAAGGTTCGTACACGCCACCTACTGCCTATACTCCTCATTGACGAAGACTGATATACGTCTTTGTACAGAATCTAGCCCCTCTCACCCCAGAGCTCTGCACATCGATGAGGTATAGTCTGCGTACACCATGGAGGACACGGTGCAAGGGAATTTTCCCTGTCGATACTCCACGTGTAGCCGGACGGGGCTTTGCCGCGAATGCTTCTCCCAGATTCGAAACAATGGTAAGTGTAGGGGCGCTGACTATTACATTTCACGTGCTGATGGTACCAGAACCGATCAACAAGCGAGCTCTGTGATAAGGGTTTCCGCTCTGCAAGTTCATTTCCCCTTACAAGGCCGGCCTTCATCCGAACCCTCCACTCTTACCCAACTCTTCCCCCTTTCCGTCTCGCTCGCAATACCACCACTGTGCAATTCAGCCTGCCCAGCAAATGGCAGCGAAGAACACTCTTTGGTGCCAGCTCCTCACAGAACCTGCTTGCCCATATGGAACAGACTGCGAACAACAACCCTACAAGTCCAACGGCGCAAAACGCCTTCTATGCTGCGCTATTACGAGCTGATATGCCGGCTATACTTGTGGAGAGATTCCAAACGGGACGCTATGCCTCGAATTCGGCTTGCGAAGCAACCTATCATCGTGCGCTCGAGAAGCTTGCAAGGACGGAGGGTGCCTCGGCCGTGGGAGGAGCCACACAGCTCCCAGGACGCAGTAATACCCCGCATGAGCAGCTACAGGCTATCGGTCAAGCTGTGGCTGCACAAATGAAAGGCGGACAAGTGGCGGGGGCCAAAGCGGGCAGCACTGGAACAGGCGACAAAGCAAGCCCACTATATGTCGTAGTGGAGGAATCCATCGGCTCCTCGATTTTTAAATGGGTCAAGTTTCTTCTGTACTTTGGCTTCACCGCCTACGTCTTAATGATCGTCCTCCAGCTAGTGGTTGAAACCTCCGGAGTCTTGAAGAAAGTCACTGGCTCAGCAGCCAACGAGGCTCAGCCTCAGCAGCAAACAGTTCGGTTCTCCGATGTCCATGGGTGCGACGAAGCCAAGGAAGAATTGCAAGAGCTTGTCGAATTCTTGAGGAATCCCGAAAAATTCAACACTCTTGGTGGAAAACTTCCGAAAGGTGTTCTCCTGACTGGTCCCCCCGGTACTGGAAAGACGCTTCTCGCACGCGCTATTGCCGGAGAAGCCGGAGTTCCCTTCTTCTTCATGTCAGGTGCTGAGTTTGATGAGATATATGTTGGTGTTGGGGCAAAGCGGGTCCGTGAACTCTTTGCTAACGCCCGGTCGAAAGCTCCGGCTATCATCTTCATCGACGAATTGGATGCATTGGGAGGCAAGCGCAATGAACGGGACCCAGCCTACGTCAAGCAGTCGCTCAATCAGTTGCTCACCGAACTCGATGGTTTCTCCCAAGATACTGGTGTCATTATTGTGGCTGCGACGAATTTCCCTCAATTACTCGACAAAGCGCTCACTCGACCCGGCCGATTCGACCGAAACGTCGCCGTCCCTTTGCCTGACGTCCGCGGCCGAATGGCGATCCTGAAACATCACATGAAGAATGTCCAGATATCTACCGACGTCGACGAATCTATCCTCGCTCGAGGTACTACAGGTTTCTCTGGCGCAGAGCTCGAGAACCTTGTCAACCAAGCCGCTGTTCGCGCTAGCCGAATGAAAGCTCAGAAAGTTGGTATGCTCGACTTCGAATGGGCAAAAGATAAGATTATGATGGGAGCAGAGCGACGTAGCGCCGTCATACAAGAGAAGGACAAAATCAGCACCGCATATCATGAAGCTGGGCACGCTTTGGTCGCCATGTACACTCGCGGCGCCATACCTCTCTACAAAGTGACGATAATGCCTCGGGGCCACGCACTCGGCATGACGATGTCGATGCACGAAATGGACAAAGTGTCATGGGCAAAAAACGAGTTCAAGGCACAGATTGATGTTGCCATGGGAGGCAAGGTGGCCGAACAAATCATCTACGGAGAGGACAATGTCACCAGTGGCTGCTCAGCTGTAAGACAGAATTACCCCTCACGTCAGGCTCGAAAGCTAACAGGCAGCAGGACATTCAAGGCGCAACCTCGATTGCCTATCAGATGGTAACTCAGAACGGAATGTCCGACACCATGGGCAACATCGATCTTGCCACCAATTTCGAGTCCCTCTCCTCTCAAACCAAGCAACAAATAGAGTCTGAAGTCCGCCGCTTTATCGAAGAAGGCAAACAACGCGCCACCACCTTGCTCATGGAACGCAAGAACGAGCTCGATCTTCTGGCAAAAGCTCTAGTGGAATACGAGGTCCTGGATCTGGAAGAGATGAAAAAGGTCCTCAAAGGGGAGAAGCTGAAGAAGATGGCTAGTGCGGCGAAGGCGCCGATGAAGCTGCCGGAGATTGTGCTGCCGCCGGGGATGGGTGGCGGCTCAGGGGTTGGGACTGGGAATGCGAAGGAAGCCGTGAGCGAGAGGGATAGTGAGGGGAGTGGTGGAGCGAAGGTGTGAGGGGGGGATGACTTCCACTCGCTGTTTGTCATTACCATTGTGTTTTCATAGCGAAATGGCGATGCAAGCGATGTGCTTTAGCGATATCGACCTAGTGGAGTATTCGGGCATGGAAGCAGCCTTCCCTCCCGGGCGTTGTCGTGTAGCATGCAGGCTTTGTATGTGGTATATATAGCGAAACACTGTTAGAAGACATGGCAAAAGTCAAGTGAGGACAGAAAAAACTGATCATATCCTCACACGAAGGTTCCCATTCTTCAGGGAGCTGAACACTCAAGCTAATCTTTTCTTCATCGACTGTCAAGATACATTCTTATCGACCTCCACCCCTAATCTAAATACATCATCTCCAGCCCATATACCAGCCACCCCATTCCCATCCCATCCCCATCCCAATCCCCATCCTATCCCAATCCTCACGAACAACCACACACAGTCCCTCCTCTCTGCCCATCAACCGATGCCACATCAACCCCATCCATATCTTTCACTCCCATGCGCCACGTTCTTATCTAGCACCCCTCAGATACCCAGACTCGGCTGTAGGTTTCTTCAGCATGCATTGGTGTTGTATGTTTAGAAGTTTTTGGAGGGGCGGGGGAGGGTGTAGTGGATATGTAGGCAATACGTAAGAGGCATTCCATTTCCAGCCTCAAACCCCACTGTCTCTTCTTCATTGGAGGGAGTAGGTGAGTGTGGCGCGAGTACGTAAGAGGCATCCCATTTCCAGCTTCACGTACCCATTGTCTCTTTACGGGATGCTTGCCCAATGGTGTGAAAGGGTTTTGTAGCGAAAGGTGTGCTTATGGGGTATTATCTTCAAATGGGCTCAGTGACTCGGTCGTGTCTGGCATGATTGGTATCTTGCTCTATATGAGGATTTGTTGATGTTGTGGTTGAAAACGAGGTAAGGTTTCGGATGTTTGGTGTAGATGCGTAGTAGGCAGAGCTGGTATATCGGACGCGGTTCGGTACTTCATCGTAAATTTGGCAGGGAGGAATGGGGCGTTGATGTATTTCGCAAGGGTATCCCGGAGCCAGTCCAGGGATGATGATGTTGCTTTGAAGTGCTCGTATATTGGATAGCTTGAGTGTGAGTTTATTGGTACCCGATCCCTCTTTCTGCGGGCCTCGGGCTCTTCGCTGAGGAGACGATCCGAGTGCTGGGAACGGCGGAGCACTAACGGATAGAGCAGGGGCTGGCTGCGGACGGAATCGATAGGCCATTGGTGTAGCTAAAGGAGACGAGCAGGCTGGGATCCGACAGGGAGTAGGGTCTCTATCTGAGGAGTCAGGTGTATGTACCTAGTCCTTGTTACTTCTGGAAACATATCTGGCCGTTCTCGGCCCGGAGTAGAAGTCAGGGAGTAGCGGCGTGACTTGAACTCATGTTCAAGGGTCTGGTATGAGGTTGTATGGATATCCTGAACGCGAGTGCCTGATGATGCCATGTCTCGAAACATGAAACACATCTATCCTTCTAGTTTGTCCTAATACAAGCCTAACGAAATGGCGCCGTTTTCCCAGTGATGTACTTTCAGGGTTCATGTCTTCGAAGGCGGCGCGGCCTTGCAATCTCCTGGAAGATATATGTTTAGCATCTATCGTTGCTCGGCAGTTTCTGGACTCCCTTTCATGCAAGCAGAAGTGTTGAGGGCGATCATAAGGAGCACTTTCAGTGTCGTAGAGGTGACTTGCAAGGACTCAATTTTGGAACGGGGTAGGTGCAGCGGAACGAGACAATTCGGACAGAGGGAAACGGGAGGACGCACCGCATTTCTCATTAGGTTTTGTTTCTCTGCCATGGCGTGTCAGCATGCACTGAATCATCGATGCGGGTTGGGGGAGGCTTGCGTTGCAACAACGTTCGGTGGACATCGGACGTGCCTATCGAGCCATCATCAGCCAATGATCACCACACTGACAAAAGGGCGATCCCCCACGCTTTCTTACGTTTGTTGGTACGTCGTGCACCAAGCCTTGACAACATATCGCACATGGCCACATTGATATGTTACTTTCGTGTAATCACCTGAACGCAAGATCAGAATCAGCGTTACTCTTTAGGTCCGGACGAGCTCCTGAGGGATTTTCAGATCATCACATATAAAGAGGAAGACCGGGTAGGAGAAAACTTACACATATTGTAATCACTGAGTGATGTAAGATGTATTGGGCCGAGGAGGACGGAAAGCTCGAGATCAAGCCTTCGGTCAACTGTTGGGTTGGATACTTGTGATGGTCCCGGTTTCATACGAGGCTCGAGAGGCTATATATCCGCAAGAGCGGACAGAGCATTGACCCTGGCCCCTTGGATGTGGCCATGGTTGCGCTTGTGCTGTGCGAAGCTGACATGGCACGCGACGACCGACGGGACTCGAATGTCGGCAACGCCTAGGCAGAAAGCGCATCCCCTGGACCGAGTATGGTTCCATTGATGGGGACCAGACCACAACATGATGTTGGATAATGACTGGGATACGCGTGGGGAGGGGCAGAGTGACAAGGAGAAAAAGAAAAGAGGGAGGGTAGGGAGTCAGCGTAAAAGGTCAAACCCTGAAGGGCAACGTCAATACGGATACTCCCGTTGATTTGCTTTGTGGCTCAAGTTGTATCTTTGCAGGATTCGGATAACGAGTCTTCCCGGGCAGCAAGCCGAACATGGGTGTCGCTCCGTCTCGAAGCCTGGAGTTGGAATGGCAGATTCCAGCTACCAACATCATCGCCCTTTCCGAAGCCTCGAGTGGTCTGTTCTGCATTCAACAACCGGCCCTTTGGCCGAGGTGATGGTCAGACATGCATGGTCCTTGCGGTCTGCTGAAGCGTCGCTTCGGGAGTCCTGTTTGAGGGCATGATGATCCTGTTCCCCACTTGGTGGACCTGAAACTCATCGATAGATGATTCTAGCGCTGTGATGTGGCATCAACACCGTCACATGCCGGCCCGGCCGCGGGTTTGACGATGCGAAGACCGCCGTGATTGGAGACAATGGCACATCTAGTGGGTCCCAGTCCATGCATGACCAGTCCCATGGGCTCGTCGTCGATGCAGCTTTATTAGCCGTAGTGGTCTGATTCGTGGAACGGTGTAATCGTCAGGGCGAACGGCCCCCTTCTGCATGCAATATGACATGCAGCTGGCACATTTTGCCATATACTGCCGTATGAATGCGGTAATTGAATACGAGAATCTCCGATATAATTTCTTGGCACAGGTGACTTCTTTGCCTGCGGATACCGTGTTGATCTCTTCGCATCCTCTCAGCGATGTAAGTGTCAGCCTCGCCTTCGTGGCGACAGATGAGAAGAGCCAGCCGGGGATTGAACTATGCAGTAAGCTGACGGCGACGACCGTTACCTTTAGTCCCAGCCAAGAACGTTAGCTGTGGCAAACGATAGACTGATTTTGTTCAAAGATTGCAGAACCAAATGTACTTGCATTCAAATCAATATCAAAAAATGGCAGAAGGATGTTATATATCAAATAATGTACAACATATAAGCAAAGGCTAAATGGTGTCTACTCGGACAGGGGAATCACGAACAGCTACTATCGATCATGAGTCTTTGACGTTGTCTTCGGAGCCGACCCATCCTCTAGCCATTTCTACAGCTCTTTCCCACCTCTTATACATCTTGGCGCTATCCTCCTTGGAAATCTTTGGCTTGAAGATTGTGCGGTCCTCGCGGTTGATTTCCTTCAGTTCGTCGAATTCCTTCCAGATGTCTACAGCAAAGCCAGCGGCGATGGCGGCTCCCAGTGATGTCGTCTCGCGCATGACAGGTCGATCGACAGGAATACCAATGAGATCTGCTTGGGTCTTCGGCAATTGAGCTCGAGCCCTTTAAGACCAGAACGAAAGAGATAGGATACAAATGGAGGGAAACAAATGAAATGATACACATGAAGGAATACATACTTGCATGCACAGGTCCGAATTGCTCATACCACCATCCACTGCCAGCTCAGCCAGCTTGTGGCCGCTGTCCTTCTCCATCGCATCAAGAATGGCCTTGGTCTGGTAACAGGTAGCTTCCATTGTCGCCCTTGCAATGTGGCCTTTCTCGGTATGCTGTGTGATTCCAAATATCGTTCCCTTGGCATCATCGACCCAGTAGGGAGCGAATAACCCACTGAAAGCGGTTACAAACACACAACCTCCGTTATCCGGGACAGTAGCCGCTAATTCGTTCACATGATGGGATTCCTTGATAAATCTGAAATTATCTCTCAGAAATTGGATGGCACTGCCAGCAACGGCAATACTTCCTTCCAAAGCATACACCGGTCTTCTCTCTCCACCGAAATGATACGCCACTGTTGCGAGCAAGCCATGAGTAGACATTACAGGCTTCTCGCCCACGTTGTAAAGCAAGAAACAGCCTGTGCCATACGTGTTCTTTGCCATACCAGGTTCGAATCCAAGTTGACCAACAAGCGCAGCAGACTGGTCACCGAGGCAGCCTGTGATCCTGATACCTTTGAGTGGACCGGAAGCGATAGCACCGAACGCTTCGGCGTCTGAACATGGTACTATCTTCGGTAGATGCAATTTCTTAGGGTCGATATCAAAAAAGTCGAGCACCGTTGAATCATATTCCAGAGTGTGAAGATTAACAAACATAGTCCTCGAGGCATTCGTTACATCCGTGACATGTACGTTGTTTTCTTTTCCGTTCAGGTTGTAAAGCAACCAAGTATCAATGGTGCCAAACATCAGCCGGCCTGCTGTGTACACCTCCTGTACCTTTCCCAGGTTTCGGAACATCCATACAAGCTTGACAGAAGATGGATAAGTCGATAAAGGAAGCCCGCAGATGTCTTGGAGCTTGTCGGCGCCGTCTTTCTGCTTCAATTCCCGTACAATTGCCTGTGTCCTCGTATCTGGCCACGCGATGGCATTACAAATGATATCTCCGCTATCTTGGTCCCAGAGGACTGTCGTTTCGCGTTGAGTGGACAGACCGACAGCCTTGATGTCTGATACAGAGTGCCCTTTCTTAGTGAAATCTTTTACAGCTTCGTCAATGCACTTCTCCACTGATTGGAAGATCTCAACAGGATCATGCTCTATCCACCTGCGGAGACGTCAACGTCTATCCTTGGGACGGTAGAGATGATCCAAAGGTGTACCGACCCTGGATGCGGGTACATCTGTTTGAATTCCATCTGATGTGAGGCAACTGGAGTGCCCGTGCCGTCGAAGATGAGGAATCGCGTGCTCGTGGTTCCTTGATCGATGGAGCCAATGAACCATTTTTGGAGCTTTTCTTTGTGTTGGAAGGGTACCTCATTGTCTTTACTGCCTTTCGAGAAATGCTCGAGGTTGGGAGGATGAGCAGGATCGGCCATGGTGAAAGGGCGCCGGGAGTTGTGTCTAGTGACTGGCGACACTAAAGTAGAGAGGGAGGTTAAGACCGGCTGAAGAGGACTTGAAGGGAGCTACTATGGATGAAATTTGGCCATCTATCGGCAACATCGATATCGACAGTAGATGGTCGTTACCCATATACCCCGCTGTGTGACATATAGCTCCGATGGTTTGTTTTCTGGGGAGGTGGGGTTTCAGGTGGGGTTTTCCCCGGGTTTCACCCGTTCAGCACGAGCCACCCACCGCCTGGAATAGCGTATTGTGATGAAATCAGAAGGTGCTCACGTAGAGCACAGGCTTGGTATCGATCGGTAACAATAAGTTAAAATGGATTCGATGGGGACAATGTCCTTTGACGCTCCGCTATCTCATTTATGCAATGCAACGCTATGCATCGTAATCCATACTGCGGAATCTCTATGTTGTAACCCTGAATCCAGTCGAAATTCATCCAAAGATAAAAACAACGACTATCTCGTGGAAGAGTTATACCACCATGCTAGTACACAATATCCTAAGTGCAGAACTCCGCCTACTATGCAAAGTAGCTCTTCCACAGAACCCCATCGAGGTCTTCCGCTTGTTCCTGTGAAAACGCCTGGGCGAAATATGTTAGTCTGCTGCTTCATCGGCAAGGCAACTTGCCGCTCTGACATACCTTCAGATCTAATTGCCACGTGTCCTGCCTTGTCTTTTTAAAATCGCTCAATATGCTCTTAACACTCTTGCCCACCATTCCCGGGTCATTGTTCGCCTTGTTGGCTAATGTAGTCAAAATACTTGGGATCCACGACGGTGGGGGCGACTTGTACGGGAATGCTTGCACAAGGGCTCCAAGACCGAGGACTGCTGCGTGTCGAGTAAGGGCTAGCTTATTCTGTTCCGGTGTTGGCGTGCTGGTTCCTGTGCTGGGGTTGGAAACGCCATTCCTTGCCTTCTTGGGTAGCGGAGAGTCCAGCAGCATCCGGGTAAATTTCTTATTAAATTCTTGGACCATCTTCGAGCGCAAAGCCGCAGGAGAGCACTTGATCATGCCCGAAAGCGTAGTTGAGGCACCCAGGCGAACTTCCAATTGGGTATCCTCCAACATCGTAGCTACACAATCCAAAAGGGCCTTTTGATGGTCGCCTGATATCAGAAAGAGGCGCCTGAAGTAGATTACCTGGATATTAATCAAAACGCGAAGGCGCTGGTGCCACAAGGGCGACGTTGTCCCAATGCGTATCAATGAATCGATCAAGGCAACATCTTCTCCGGCGCGATGTGGTATATTGGGGATATGCCTGAAGACGTGGTAAGCAAGACCTTGCAGTTCTTGATCCTCTTTGACATCCATCATGTATAGCAATTGCTCCATGAAGAGATTGGGAAAGAACTGTAGAAGCTGGATGCATTCGTGAGATGCTAAAGTAGTGTCGAGCCACAGAAGCAACGTCTTGCTTCCGGACGTATACGAAGAAGGTGTCTGTTGCCCTGGCGTTCGTTCCTGTCGCCAGTGCTCGATTCTCTCGAAGATCTCGTGCATTGTGGTGGTGAACTCTTCGGTAGGCTGGTACGGTCGTGTGCCCAGAGACGACGCCTCGTTCTGGCATTTCATTAGAGTCTGCACATCCTTATATGATTCGTGGTGTCGTGTGCGGTATATAATGGACAAGCAGGTACCCATAGCCTCACGCACCCCTTTGTAAGGATGATCAATATGTTTTAGAAAGTCCTCAAGAATGGGCTTCTCAAGTTGGAAATGCCATCCCAGATCGTTGACACACTGGGCTAGTAATTGAATCTTTGAGCTCTCCTTGAACGCCGCATTGGAATCCATGTCCAATCTGAAAGACGCAAGCCAATCTATTACAGGCCATGACCGCCTTGGATCGTGACCCTGTGTACACAAATGGAGGAACGTAGTCCAATAAGAGAGATTTTCTGGAGTTAGACCGTCCGAGAAGACCTGTTGAACTATGGGATACAGAAACTCCCAGACATTGGTGCAGTACTCCAGTGGCGTGTCTTCAGTCGAAGAAATCAAGGCTCCTAAGATCTCGGCAGTGGCTCGATGCTGGTGCTTGTCAGGATTTTCAGTCCAAAGCTCTTTGACCAGGACTTGGATATCAGAGAAGGTGGCTATGGTCTGACCCGAGCGCATGAGGTCAAAAGCATAGTCCAAAATCATTGCGCTAGTGACATGGAATCGATCAGCCGTGGCGTCGCGCGGTTCCTGCTTGAGGTACGTAAAGAAAGCAGAGAACCAAGCTCGGTCGAGCAGTCTGCCGATCTGATTTCGAACCTTCGTCTCCGTGTCATCGTACTCCAGGTCGACTTTGGGATTCGCTGTCTTGGCAGGCATAGTCTTACCCCACACCAGCCATCCAGGATGGTCATAGTCTGCATAGTACTCAGCTTCCGGTTGGGCAAACCTTGCAAGGAATTCAGAAGTCCAATTTGGATCATCTCGACGCGTGGTGACTTGAATTTTCGCTGGGATATCCTGCTTTTCTAGTAAGTAGTTCTCGTAACTGTGACTTGCAGATGCTCGGGAGTCGATTATTGAAATCAGAGCGATGAACGTTCCCGAATAGAGTCCCCTTAAGCTAGGGTGTGAGTCTACGGCCCCTTTGGTAACAAGGTCGATGAGATTTTCTGACGCAATTCTGTCAAACCGGAGGCCCATGGTCACAACAATCGCGCCAGTGCGGCTGGCCTGTTTCCAGTGGGATTCTCTAGCCATGTTCACAAGCTCTTCAGACAAAGCGAACTTCTTGCTCTCTATGTTTTCGCGTTTGGCAGAGAATTTCTGCTTTCTCCTGGTGATGATTGACTGAACATCCTCTTCTGGAGCTACAGCTTGAACGAGATCTCTATCTAAGATCACCATTCGTTCGAGCGGTCGTCCCATTTCCATAATGGTTATTGTTGCACCAGCGCAGAGCTTCTGAATTGATGGTTTGTCCGCCGTGCTAGCCATAATAAAGGTCTTGATTATACGGGGTGCATACCGCCAATCTCGACCGATAGTCTTATTTAGCGTACCAAATAAAAGAGTGTAAATTGCACCTTTGATACGGGAGAAATCGTTTTCTTTTACACCACTCTCAAAAGCCGCCAGTAGTGGTGGTATGACAAGAGACCGAGACCCAATGATGGCTTTCAACGCGGCTTCACCGGCGCTCTGTGCATGTCGACGGACGTCTCGATAAGCAGAGACTGATGACTGTGCCAGATCATAGAACAACTGGTTGGAAAGTTCAGACTTAGGCCTTGGGTAGGAATTGTGACGAAGACGTTGAAGGTGGTAGACGTTTGCTCTCCGAAGGAGCAGAGGCCTTGGATATTCCTTGCGCATACCGCTCACCTTGTAAGGATGAATGTCTGCAGCAAAAAGCCTGGTCACCCTGTCCAGTACGTGGGCAGATCTCTCGATACCAACATCAACAAACCAGGATTTGTAGGCATTGCAAAGAGGCTCAAAGCAGGCTACGTCGTCCTCTTGCTTTTCCACCAGAAATTGGTGCACTTCATGTAGAACTTGACCAGTCCTCTCCCTGAAAGCGTGCAAATCGTTGTAGAGCTTATCGCCCTGCTGGAGTGAATATCCCGCAGGATACGTAAAAGTGGGCTTGACTTCGTCCTCGTCTGTAGCGCCAAGATTCGCATCATCAGACTCTTCGCCTTGCGGGTCATTCGCTAGATCATTGGGAACGTCAATCATTTCGGTATCGTCGCTAGTTTCCGCGTCCTTGTTTGAGCGATGAAGATTTGTTTTGGGGTCAAACAACACAGAGACTCCTGATAGTAAAAGTCGTATGAGCACGAGATTGCGAGAGACTTCATCGGACCATTCTTTGCCCACCCCATCTCGGTTGATGCTGGAGGTCCCAGCGGTGAGCGCCCGGAGTTGCTCGACAGCGGCGTCTCCTTGAGACTTGAGGAGATCTACAGCAAACTGGATTTCGTCTTTACTGGGCACGTGCCATTTGATTTGCAAGTCTTGAGGATCTGGACTCATTCCCCAGTCCTGTGGTCCAATACCTCGAGCAAGGACATCCGCTTCGTATAGAGAGTAATCGACTGTGTAGGTGCCAGTAAGACTGAGTAGTAGGTGGTGTATGAAGTTTGAAATGTGCGTGGTTGGTAGGCCTTGGCAGTTCTGCTGCATGTACACGGTAATATCGAAAAGCTCTTGTCTGTGCTCGAGAACAGCATCGCCGATATGGACGACAGACATACTTAGCATACTGACAGCCCACACAAGCCCGCGGTCCCTAGGAAGTACGTCGGTACCCGTATTTCGAGTCGATGCTGCCCCGTTCTCGTCAATTTCTGTCCGTATGGATTGGATCAGTACAGGTACTAGTCGTTTAAGTGCTTTTGCGGGGTCGATTTTGCAAAGGGAGCTGCAGATGAAAGCCATCGCGTCTCGGGCTTGATGTATAACATGGTTACTGACAAAATCAGCGATCTTGTTAAGAGCAAGATCGTACAAATCCGGGGACAATGAAGCTAGCAGGGGCGTGAAAGCAGCCGGCAAGGTATTGACAACATTCTCTTCCGGAGACCCAGACCTAGGTCTGGAAGCATCGGGTAGGTTCTCCAGCAGCGTGAACACTTTACCAAGAAATGAGCTCAGGAATTCTGCAAGACTGGAAGTTGAAGACCGAAGAATTAAATCCTCATCGCTATCGCTGAGAGCATTTTGATAATCAAGTTGGACATTCACACCCCGTTCTTCCATTCGAGCGACCTCTGATGTGATCCAATCCATCGCAAGCATGCTGCCACTCACGTCCTCTTTCCCTTTGGTGAGGTCGTGGAATGGGATACTGTAACAAACTGATTGGATGTATGATAAGGTATAGAGGGTTTTGTCTAAGTCATTGGCGTCTATTCCGGGAAGTGCAAGACCGAGCATTGTAGTGACATGACATCTGAATCCCTTGGTGCGTACCATTGTCCTTGAGAGCACTTGTAGAGCTCGTAAGGATGAGGTAGTACGGTGAACTTCGACCAAGCCCTGCATGGAGGGGTATATTCGTTGCAGTGCTCCAGGAAGAATCAAGTTTGGCTCCAGGTAGGCAAGGCTTTGCAAGCTTGACAAAGAAAAGTTCATTGCGGTGCCGCTCTTTGCGTATATGCCCATGAAGACGACATGTCTCAAGCATAGAACAAATCGTTCCTTCAACGCCACACTAAGCTTACGCTCCACAGGTATATCCATTTCTCCGCTCTGCTCACGATTCCAACGCATGACGAAAAAGTCTGTCAGATAATAGACGAGCTGAGATAGAGGCTTGGTCCAGCCACCGGAATTTGAGGGGTGGAAAAATGTTTCCACCGCTTGCATGAGACCCTCTAGATTGGTCATTATAGAGTCAGATTTGTCTAGACAAGCTGGCGAGAGCGACATCACAATCCATCGAGCAATGTGATGGCTAACGGGATGCTTTTTTGCGTCCCGTTCAAGCATTATTCCAAGCCCAGCGGCGAGATCGATCACTCCACTGTATGGCGATGTCGCCTGCCCGACAGGTATTTCGAGTAGACGAAGAATAGCGGTGAAGATTGACGATGACTGCTCCTTTGTGTAAATGCCATACTCTGTAAAAGGCACCTGCGATGCTGGTAATGAGTCTCGAGCCAGTCTCGAGAAGAGGTCCAAAAAGGTAGTATCGAAGACCTTTGATCGGTTTACCAGCGACCATAGATGAAAGAACGTAGGTAGATATTGCTGAGGCAGAAGTTCTGCGGCTCCATATGGGGGAGGGGCGGTAGGAAAAAGTAGATTGAGAAGTCCGGTAACCACATAGGCCCCTTCAATGAAGGACGTAGAAAAGTAAGGCAATATCTCCTCAAGCATTGCTGGTATCTCCCTAGGGTCGAAATACAATTGGGCGAAGGTGCAAATTTTGGCCAATGTCCGGTAGTTGCGCTTCACATTCTGTGTATGTATCATGCCTGATGCGGACGGTACTACAAAGACCTTCCATTCGCGGAAAAGCGGTCTCCAATCCAGTGTGAGATCGGTGCCAGGTCGTAGGTAGTGTTTCCGCCTTGTTTAGTGAGCTTCAATTATATACTAATTAAAGGAGCATTACTCACTTTGTCAACACCATAAACATGCTTGCGAACCTCTCCGCCGCGGTCATCCCCACTCCAGGCGCAAGAGCAAGCTCATAATACAATCTAATGAGCCTGATTCTCTCGTCCTTTGTTGGATCAAACTTCAAGCCGAGCCAATTCCTCAACTCCCTAGTCCAGTGTGTTGCTCCCACAGAGAAATCGCCCGCTTCCACGGCGATGTAGAGTTGCTTTACAATCTCGTTCAGGTTCTCATGTCGCTCGGCCTCACTTTCGACTTCATAGGGTAGATAACGAAAATATGGGTATGTCCTCGGTCTATTCCTCGTGACTTTCTTGAGGTCCTCGATGTCTTGGGAACCTTTGGGTCCTAACCCAGGCGATGTTGCACGAGATTCGTTGGCTCCATCTTTTCCCTCCATCGATGATATAAGCTCAGCTAATGCTCCGGCATGGCTATCCATGATTCGTAAGAATAAGATGAAAAAGGGTGGCGTGGTGTACAAGCACTTAGAGTTATTGGACAGAGCGGGTATTGCTTAGGAGGGTGCTGATAGAACAGCAACGTCAGCGCGGGGTTTGCCGGTACGATGAAACATCAAAGGTGGTGACCAAGTATGGTAATAATACGTACGACATGGGTGTTCAAAGTAAGCATGAGCTGGTGCCAGCTAGAGCAGTGTCCAGTAGGCGTCTTTTGCTAGTAGTAGATACAGCGGTGGTCGTGTGGATGCTCCCTGGAGAAAATGTCACGGCTACGTGCAGCAAGATTGCAGGCGTGAAGCTGCAAAGCCTCAGCGTGATGTGTTTATTGATGAGATCTGAGGATCTCGAAGCTTGGGCTGTCACGTGCCTTTAGTCCTAGCTCCGATCTTCCCGTAGGGTACAAAGCCGTTGCGACCAACGTTCCGCAATGTCGCAAAGGACGCTGGGTCAGAGCGAAAGATTGTCGAGAATCAGAGGAGATGATGCTTGATATATTGGATTGTACTTACAACCCTGAAATGATCGAAGGTGTTATCATTATGTACAGCTGACCACTAGGGCTCTCTCAGGCACCAGGCTCGTACGCATACCCGCCCCACCAGCCTTGCCACCGCCATGCAAGCAACGAAACGCCCTAGTCAAACAAGTACACAGTACTTCCATGCTCTTATGCTGGCGGAAGAAAGCTTGCGAATAATCCCCCTTGCACAATGGCATAGATGACCATCCATCTCATGGTCAAGATTGCAGGGTTAAGTTTTGTCCCCAGGCAAGTCATATTCTGATCCTTTAGGATCAGTGATGCAAGCCACCAATACCAGACAGGATACCCAGATGAGATCCGAGTGATGACTTGGACGTGGTAGGTCGTTAAAGCCAACACTGCAAGAATGATCTGCGGCACTGCGAAGCGAAATGGTAATGCTTCAGCCGCAGTCGACTGCGAGTCGACTGGGGAGACTTGTGCGCCTTTGACGCCGCCTTCGCCCTGGAGCTGTCCCGCATCCGAACCCATCTTGCAGATGGCACCATACCAAGCCCAGACTCCGGATTGTAGTAGGATGTAAAGCATTGGTGCGGCGAGGAGGAATAAAGGAAGATTGGAAATCGTCCAATAGCTCAATATCCCAACTCCCCTAACCGAGAAATTTAGCACAGGAGGTTTGAGTGGACGGGAAAGCCTACCAGTATTCCTTCTGAACCCATCCGTAGATGCTTGGAATCCACCCTGAGCACCATGGTCTAGCCCTTTTGTTTGCATCCCACCCACCACAATACTCGTCATAAGCCAGGTATTGAGGTACAATCGCAATACAAGCCATCAGAGTGCCTGAAATACACGTGACAAATAATCTTCGAATGCTAGACCGGACGTTTCTGTACCCCAAGATCATCGTAGTGCAGGCAATGGCGTCGTAGACGAGGATCAGGCCGCTGAACAGGCCATTGCCTCGCAATGTCGTGGCCACGCCAAACGCAATTCCAGAAACAACAATGAGGATCTCTTCCTGTATGCCGGCTATGTTTGAATTACTCTCCAGCGTTTGGGCATAGCAATAGAAGCCAAAGAAATTGAAGAATGAGAATGAGCTCTCTGCACAGGGCGCAGACAAGAACATGCCGGCGGGCGAAATGATGTGAAGACATGCAGACACAACCGCCAGTTGACGGCGCTTTGGCGCGCACATTACACGATATACAGTTAACGTAAGCTCATGCAGCATCAGGACAGACAAGAGATGAGAGATGTGGGACAATATCACTCCCGCAAGAGCTTCAACGCCGGACGATTCCCGATAGCCCATCAAAGCCAGAACTACAAGTCTCAGTCTCGGGCATGGAACAGTTGGTGATCGCAGACTTACTCCTAACGGCCAAGGACATCAGCTTCGTAAACCCCCAACCAAAGGCCCACTCCTGCTCCCATACATATCCTCGTCGCGCAATTTGAGTGAAGTAGATTGCATCCCATCTCGTCAGGTTCCGGAGCCATAATTTCAGTACCCGATCAGACCAGGATGTTATCTGTGTGACATTCTCATCTGAGTACAAGAGCGACGTTGAGGTATCATATCCTAAGCCTGGGCTGGAGATTGCTATGCAGGCTAAGAGCAACTTCCAGACCGTGTAAGCAACTACTAGTGAGGTCTTTGGATAATATAGGGGTCGCGCCCAAAAACTTCGATCGTACATCACGCATGGCAACCATATCCAGCGAGGGCGCCCTACAGGAGTCAAGGGCGGAACAAATCCGGCCGGCGACCCGCCCCATTATATTGCTAAATGACGCCCATGTACAGAGGATGACACCAAAAGTCTTGAGCAAACGCCAAATCTACAGGGATCAGCGTGCCTACTATGTAAGGTTTTAGGCTTGCTTCCGGGGCCGTACGTTCTGATATGGTGCGGTTTCCGGGGTGACCCTCCTCCCAGCTCGGTAAAATGTTGGTGCACCTCCCATTAGCGCCAACTCATGACTTTTGGTGTCATCCTCCGTATCATTGCAATTTGGCCAGACGGCTACGCTACGATTGGACCTGTCAATGTACACTTGATGGCCGGCCACTACGTCCAGCGGAATACTAATAATGATTTCTAGGACCGTTCGCTGTCGGTCATCATATTAAAGTCGCAGTAACATATTGACATTCAGGATACGTCTACGATGACTGTCGACACTACAAAGAACAACGGGACACTCGCCACTCTACCTTCGGAGCTATTGTCTCAGATCGTCTCGCATATCGAGACTGCCAGGGCACTGTCCCACCTATCGAAGACTTGCAGACGAATTCATACATTTGTTGAACAGGATGGTTTTCGGGTGTTCCTACAGACCAGATTTCCATACTTTCAGTCGTCGACCATACATCCTTCTTTGTTCTGGAAGGATGCTGTCCATGGGTTGACGACTAGTTCTCGAAACTGGGACAGAAAAGCCTTCCTTGCTTGGAATATACATCATCCATCAGAAAAGGGTCATGATCACAGAAGGCAGAGAGCATACTTCAAGTCCGGTCAGACCATGGGCTTTGTCCCTGTGGTTGATAGCTATGAGACATGGTATGGGGGCGATTGGAGCTCTAGAAAAGAGGTGCTGGCTTGGGGTGCTGGCGCTGGACTGGTCATGCGAGTCAAGCTTATGGGAAGCAAAGCAAAAGACATGTGGGAAGCTACGAAAGATAGGGATTGGGGGGACTTCAACGTCCACGGACATTGTATTTCATGGGCTAAATATCTTGAGAAGGGAGCTGTTGAAGGAAGAGATGACATTACTTCTGTGAACGTTCGACCACAGCAGAGCCTCAATGACCCAGAACAAATAGTGGTTGGCCGAGCTAGTGGTAGCCTTTCTCTTGTAAGCTTGCCGAAAGATAGTCAAAGGGGTCAGGCTAAAGTGCTGGTTTCTTACGAGACTGAGGGCCGTCCTGTACGGTCAGCCACAACGAATTCAGGCAGCCATCCTCTGCTTGTCGCGTGTTTGGCTGATTCTATAATTGCTCTATATTCCCTTGATTCCACACGGACTCAGGTAGGTCGTACAGGAGAGACATCTGCGATTCCAGCCGGCCACAGTGGAACAACTTGGTCCTCTCGATTCTTGAGGCATGATCGACTGGCAGTGGGTTTTGGGCCAGCGAAAGAACCCATACGTGTCTACGACATCGGCCGAGGGGAGCTAATGCCAAAGAGTGTATGTTCGCTAGCGCTATTTGATGCAGATGCAGATGCGCGCTTGGATACGCCAGAGGTCGACTCTAGCAGTGCGACATCGATTTACTCTTTAACAACGGTACCTCCGTCTTCTTTGGCTGCGGGAGCCGAGGGTGATATTTTCTTGAGTGGGGGCTACGATGGTTTCAGTCGGTACGTCGCAAGCATCCAAGCATCCATTTCTGAAGATTGGCTTCGTAATCTCATTCATCTCAAGCCTCCATGACCTGCGCACCCCTCATGCCACGATCGCCGTCTTCCGCGACCCTGTTGACACCTTTTCGCCAGTATATTCCCTTCTACCGATTGGTACTGAAAGGTTTGTTGCCGGTGGTGGTCGCCATTCCATCATCAAAGTCTTTGATCTCCGTATGCCTGGTTCCAGATTGTACCACGCGGCAGACCTCGACCCTTGCTCTACAGAAGGAATCGCTCGCCCAAGACAGCGTGAACATATGAAGACAACCGGATGCTGCGATTACCACTACGAAGCGAACAATCGCCGTGGCTGGAATGTTTTCCTAAGACTCCAATCTAATCGCAGTCGGCGAGATTCTCCCGTCTATGCACTCTCAAGGCCTTCGCAAGGTTCCCCAAGCTTTTTCGCTGGCATAGAAAGTAACATCATACAAATGGACATGGTGTCCATCTTGGACTCACACCCTGACCCAGTGTTTTCCAACGGCCCTGTTAAAAAAGGAAACAAAGGTGATATCCGACGAAAATGGGATCCACATGGCGAAGTTCTTTCTATGCCCATGTACGAGCACGATACTGGAGCGGTGGAGTTGATGAAGCAGCGTGCTGAGGTGGAATACTCAGAGGGCTCCATCAGACCGGGATGGGATGAGAGGTGGTCTTGCGGTCCGCGTAGATGAAGCTGATGCACTCACGAGTCGCTTCAAATCTTCCCCCAAAATTCAATAGAGGTCGCATCATTTCAGAGCAGTTCCAGTTCATGACTTACACCCCGAGGTAGTCTTCTAATGCGTTGACTAGCAGCTTCACACCCGCTTTTCTAAGGTGGCTCAGCAAATCTAAGACGTAGCTCAACAATGAGGTAGAGAGATTAGCTGCCCAACAAGCTCAACATACGATCCCAATTCCATTAAATCCATATCGTGTTGCGCGAAATTCCCCCACAAACTCCATCCCCACTAGCCACAAACCGTCCCCTTTCCCCTAAAACCACCTAAACACAATGGCATATCCGAACACCAACTGAGTTCTCCGCCACAATCTCAAGCTATCCTTCCCTCGAAACTGCTTCTATTTACTCTTCATCTTTTATATCTTATCCCTCTTCTTCACTCGACTGATGCTATGGGTACAGGAAATGGCTCGCGGCATGAATTGATTCATGAATGTGCTACTATATGTAGCGGACGTCTCAACAATCACATAACTATCTCAAGAGTGCAGAAGAAATTAGGATTTCGACCGCAAACTTACCGAGTTGTTGACTACTTCAAGAATGGTGGATGGTATTCCAGCGCAGCAGAAAAGGGAGCTGGAAGTGACGAGACAGGCTTCAAGGTTGGCTCCGAGGCGGTCATCCAACTCGCCCCTGGCTAGGAAGATTTATATAACGGCTACGACGACGAGTTATTGCCATAGGCCGTTGGAGACTCGTTAGGACTGGTTGGGTTTGTGAGATTGGTGGTGATTTAGTGGATCTTTCAAGTTGTGATGAAACGGGTATGCATATGGTAGATATGATGAGACGATGCTTTTCTTAGGCTCTGGTAGAATCTAATTTGAGTATGTAAGGCTGCATTTCCAGCTCGTTCGACTGTAACTTTAGGTTCCGAGACAGGTGACAGGGACGTTGAACGCATCAAATTTGATATACAGGACTATTTGGTCAAAAACACGTCTTGTTTCCGGTCAGACACTTCATTTGCCACCCATCCCATCATTCGTCATTCTGCCGCGTGATTTGCCGAAGTCGGAAGAGCTTCATAACCCATACTCCCACACTCTTCATCAAAGCCTTACCTCAAGTCCGCAAAGGCGCAAATTCCTAGACGACCTTAACTATCTAATCCAGTGACGTTCGGAGCTATAACTGATCGCTCTCAGCAAGCCAGGTCCATAGAACCACTCATACGGGACCCTTCTTCCGCAAACTCAGCTCTGCCTACCCTAAATCCCATCCAATACACCGAGCAAAAACCCGCAAGATGTCCATAAACTGGGTTATGCTCGATGGCCCTCAATCCTTCGTCCGCCTACCCCGAGAGAAAGTCCTCTTCACATCTCCACCCCGCACATCACTAACCCTCCAAACATCAAACTCCTACCCCGGCAAAGAACCACTCTCCATCAAATTCATCGACGGCAAAGCCATAATCACAAACCAGCGAGTACACCTCCCCCTCCCCCCCTCCACCCCAGCTCAGCTAACCTCCCCTCCCACAGCTAATCTACCTCCCCACAACCCCCACCCCCGC
>JAABUK010002836.1_pt1 | contig 30427 bp, 33 predicted proteins | sample 5559141 | NCBI WGS metagenome assembly JAABUK01 (sample SAMN10711869, study PRJNA513367) | rock metagenome | isolation source: Antarctica rocks | place: Antarctica: Victoria Land, Pudding Butte nord | collected 2016-01-03
CCCCCACAAGCACCCTGACAGCAATTCCCCACCGCCCCACTCTTAAAACTAGCACACCCCGGATCAGCCGCATACAACCCCCCTGTGCACGGATCGCCCATATACGGCGCATAATACGGCATCGCAATCGGATACCCATACGCACTCGCATACATATACTCATCCCTTCTCGGCACCACCCCCCCCTTCTTCCTTGCCCGCTGCGCCGCTTTCTTATACTCGCGTTCGAGTTTTACACGCATCAGCCCCTCCCGCACGGCGCGGTTCTCGTCGGTTTCGGCTCTGATGGCGCTGTGGGCGCTGATGTGCGGTGTGGAATGCGGATCCGAGGCGGAATGTACGGCGGCGAGTTGCGTCTCGATGGATTTATTCGGGGAAAAGATGCGGGAGAGTGGGGAGGAGTGCGATTCGCGAATGGCTTCGCAGTACCAGCATGTGCATTCGGAGTAGAGTTCGTTAAACATTTTCTGATACGTTTTGCTCGTCCATTCGAAGGCGGTGGAGAGGGCGGTCTCGTCGATTTTGTCGTCGTGGTCGATGATTTTGCGTGTTTTGAAGAGGGAGTGGGCGTAGTAGGTTGATGGGGAGAGCTGGTGGGTGTGCCAGGCTAGGTCGACGTCGAGGGTTGGGACGGCGGTGTTGTTGGGGTGGGCGGCTAGGAGGGTGAAGTAGCGGTCGTATTTCTCTAGGAGGCGGTTCATGGTGGATTTCACTGTGGGGGAATGGATCCAATCTATGGAGTGCATCTTTTCGATAAAGGTGCCTTGACGGATGACGGCGCCGACTAGGTCGAGGGAGAATGGGGAGGAGTTGTCCCAGTAGCAAGACATCATTCTGCGGATTGAAACCTTTTCTTGTGGTTGCAGCGCGCCGACAAAGGTGTGGTTGGCTTTTTTGACATAGGCTCTGTCACGGAGGGCGTTCTCGATTTCTGCGCGGACATCGCTCATCGCTCCGTGATGGTTATGAGGATTAACAGCGGTGGTGGCTTCGAGCATGGTATACAGCTTGCCAGGGTTATCATCCGCTCCGAGAATTAGGCGGTTTGGAAATAAGGGTTGATGACGCTTGATACCATCTCTTCTAGAGATTGCCCCCGTAAGACCTATTGAACCATCAGTGAGGCGATCCCAGGGCCCGAGGAAGCACATTCACATACCTTTGATATCTAGCAAGGTGCCAGGCATCGGTACATCATTGAAACGCAATGCCTCCATATCTTTCCGGAATTTCTGCATTTTCAAGAGCTCATGATCGATCCAAGTACCGCATGGGCTTGTAAATGAGAAACTCTTATCGGCAAACCCCGTCGCTTCATGCTCGCCTTTGAGACCTTTTGCATAGGTATCCTTCTGCCAAGAAGACTTCGAGTCCCATCTCGTCCACGGAGCCGTATGGACTTTGTTGCAATTGGGGCATTTGACTTGCGCTTCAGATGGGTCCTCACGGCTGTCCCACGAGAATCCCGTCCGATTCTCGAAAAACTTGACAGCCTCGTTACTTGGATTGAACTCAAAGGTATCATTGTTGATGCATGAATTGATGACAGGCCAAGGTAAGCCTGCTCTCCAAAATTTCATCTTCCCGAAGCGAAGACAGTCTTCGAAAAAGTTTCTTGGATTGAGCTGATATGCATGCCAAACCATGATGACATCTAAAAACGATTAGCACCACTTATGGTCGGATCTCAGACGACTGTTACTTACCAAGAGGAGGCAAGTGATCTTGATCAATCAACAATGCACTCCCAGCTTCTGGGGCTTGCTCGAAAATAGTAGGGATATTCGTCTGCTGCAATCTCTGGGCACTGGGCTCGATGACCATCTCCCACCAGCCCTGAAAGCGTTTGGCAGCTTTAGCAACGTAGACAGCCCAACGCTTCTCCCTGATTTTGGTCAGCAGCTCCGCACGTTGTTGCTCGTTTTCTGTTGACGGCACGAACGCATCTTGCAGCCCGAACAGACCGTCATTGAGTGCAACATCCTCACGAAGCTGGTGGAAAGCCTCGAGCAGTTTGAGATGAGCTGTGCATTGGTCGGCTGTCGGCTTCCTGAACGAGCGAAGGTCAAGATTGGAGAAGGCAGCGGTGATATCAGGAATGCTGTTCTCATCGTTTGCAGCATAAGATGGAGGAGGGAAGTCAGAGTTAGCGAGAACAGCATTCGTCTTCTCCACATTGACTGGGGTAGACTTTGCTTCCAACATGAGGCCTGATTTGCTCTGAATATGGCTACAGCCTTGTCAAAGGGGGAGAAAGGAGAAGATTGCATTATTGGGGGATATGATGGTCGATTTATATAACAGTACCTATGGTCAAACGCAAGAGGGATCCGCTCCGCCATGGAGAATGCTCCACTCACATTGCTGATGACCGCGAGAGCCTTGCTCCTACCGTGTCTCAACCATCCTCTGACTCGCAGCCTAGGTACCCACATCTCTGGTCATCGCCCCTTGCCTATATTTGGCATTCTCGGCCTTGGCGCGCACAGCCATGATCAACCTTTCCTCTCTTGGTATCGCTGCCGCACATCTCCGTTCTAGCGGGCCTTCCAGAAGGCGGCTGAATCTTGAGAAAGGCTGAGGGTCGTGATCTCCAATATACTTCTCCACGTGCTTTGCGTATCTTCATCCTTTGGCTCCGCAGTGGAGTTCCAAAGCCTTATCGGGATCATATGACTGTACAAGCTTATCTAAGCATTATATCTCTCATCAGAGATTGTCTAATTGACGTTCTGCGAGGCTTTCTTCAGGCCTTGAGGTGCGGATCAGGTGAGAACTATCCGGGTAGATAAGACATGCCTCGAGATAACTGCGTAGCAATCCTAGCGACAATCATCTAATCTATGAGGACGCCCGAAGATGGTACTGACCTGATTGTTGTGCAGTCTAGAGGACTGCCACTGGTAGAAGCAGCCGAAGCGTGTGCCTTAGACTCACATCATCTTCGAATTTTGAGCACATACGTTAGATGCACTAGCCTACGATAACCACAGGATGGCCTCGATCAGGGTTAGCGACAATAGAATAATGTTGTCTGAAAAGAACCCTGTATGCGCCATGTACTCAATGATGATGACTCAATGGTTCCATATGCGGTGTATAGATAACTACAGTCATTCGAAGAGATATGGAACTTCTGATAATGCGCGTCTACAACAGTTGAGAACATTTTGCATCCGCAACAGTGAATTCACTAACAGACCATGTTCCAGTATCGAAGAAGAAACATGCGCCACTAGAGCCCAGTATGCGAAAAGTGAGATGTTGTCGATTTACTGTGGCGAGTCTTGCGGCGAATTGTGCAATAGGAGCTGCTCAAGATATGACCAGACAAAGGATAATGGACATAATTTTTGATCAATGAGTTGATGAGATGGATTTATAGTCTGGCATTTACCGTCCAGGATGTCAATTTTGCATCAAGGTCATGTGGGTTCTTCACGTAGGTAACACGTAATCTCTTCAATACATAGATACAAATCAAGCTCTTCCAGCACCAGCGAAGACAGTCCTCACAAATCGGGAAGCTAGAATCGATGGATCTTGAGGATGGTGAGTGTAGCCAGAAGAGTTTTACGATGGTGATATTGAGTGAGCGCCTTATCGACAGAAAAGTCTATATTAGGTTAGTGCAGCTGAGGGAGTCAGAGCCACGAAAATCACTAATGGGGTACGTGTTGTACATATAAACATAAAGAGAAGTATCGAGTGTGACCAGATAGGTAGTACACACGATGGGTAATTGGAATCAAAAGGCCGTTTTCATTATCTAGAGTGCTTGCGTGCGTAGGTGCAATAAACAAAGTCGAGAAGGGTATTAGCACGGTGTTCGACACCATTGATTCTTTATGACCATATTCCCTGTCTGCTTGATATCGCATCGAAATGACGTCTACCCATTCTAAGAGGCAGCTGGGTGATGTTTCCCAAGTGCATCGAGTTGCGTATGTTGGCCTTGTAATTCCAGCGTCTGAAATCCAAAAAAAATCCAGCGTCGTGCTCTAGAAGGGTTTCACGTCAATGCCGGAATCAAGAAGTCTTATGCTGACTCTGCGAAAGGTTCTCTGTAAATCTAGATTGAACGAGAATTTACTATCGGGCAGATACAAATACATGTTGGAAGATCTAAAGAACATTCAACATGCTAAAGAGGTAGCTCACAACAATGAAAGCAACTCTGAAGCCTGTGCCAGCCGGCTACTTTCCCCTATTGGTATCATGAAAATTGCAATGTTCACTCCAATCACCGTACCCAAAAACTCCAATCGCCAGGCTCTCTGATGCGGGTAACCGGTCAGACTCCCCGGCAATGCAAATACTTAGTGGTGCGCAATGACTGGGTGCTGCCAACCCACGGGGCTATTGCTCTTCTGATCGCTCGATATTCTCGGTAGCCTTCTCGGCTGTGATATCCTCGTGCTCCCGTTCGTTTTCGCCTTCCCCCTTTGCAAGCTCGGGATCATCATCTAGGGTATCACCCTCATCCATGGCATCGTCCCCTAGTCCCCCAACTACATGGGCTGATACACTGGGGTTCGCGGCTACTGTTGGTGGTGAGTCAGGCGGCGTGGCTTCTTGAGGGCCGTCTGTTGTGAGGGGGTTTGGGACAGCGGTACTCTCATCTGCCATATCCACATCCTCGTCGTCATCGGGATCGGGATCACGGCCACCAGAAGATAGAGGAGACTCGTCTGGTACACCATCGAAAGTCTCAGCTTCGCTCTCGTCGCTATGAGCCATTCCGTTCCGTTCCACATCGGAAGCTGTATGTGAAACGCCGTTGGCACTTCCGTTGCGACTAAGACCGCTGGCCATATTGTCATCCGTGACTGCGTTCGCGTTCTGGTAGTCCATCATGTTCCGCCGCCGTTTGGGAGCATTTGGGTGTCGCCGAACGCCATTCACTTCGCTCTCATCCTCGTCTTCACTATCGCTTAGCTCGCCATCTTTTTCCACGTACTTATCCCATCTACGCTTCGTATATCTAGCGTCTGGATTATCATCTTCGTCCGCATCGTCGAGCTCAGCGTCAGCTTCGTCATTCATTCCTTCAGGATCTCGCGGAACGTCTGTCATTTGGACGGATGGAGCGAAGGTAGTGCGCTTGAGATTTTCTATCACCTGAACTTTGATCTTTTCCAGGTACTCGGGGGTGTTCGCATTATCCATATTAGAGGCTCGGACGTTAAGCTCGTAGTCTGGCGCGTAGTACTCGTAGTAGTCGTTGAACGGAAGCTCACCTCCCATCTGTTGTCCCACTAGCAGACCCGTCTCGTAGGCCCAGGTGCGTGAAACGTTTCTCATGGTGTAGCCGCCTCCTCCAAGGACGAGCACTGGCATATTGAAGCTTTTGACAAAGCTCACACAATTTGCGTGACCATTCATGGTGAGATTGAAGCACCCTAACCGGTCACCGGACAAGCTGTCACCACCACACTGCAGCACAATAGCCTCCGGGCGGTAGTATTCCATAACGCTTTTGATGACGGGCTCAAAGATATTCTTATACGACGCATCATCGATCCCATCACGTAAGGGGAAATTAACGGAGTAATTCTTGCCCTGGCCGACCCCGATATCGCGTAGCTCGCCTGTACCAGGAAAGTATTCGCCATATTTATGAAAGGAGACGGTCATGACCCGGTCCGTGGTGTAGAAAGCTTCTTCGACTCCATCTCCATGATGAACGTCAATGTCGATGTAGAGGACGCGTTGATTATATCGAAGAAGTTCAAGGATTCCCAAAACGATGTCTATCCATACTAGTCAGATGATTTGCTAGTGATCGGAAGAAGAGAACCTGTCGCTCACCATTTATATAACAGAAACCACTAGCCTCGCTCTTCTTGGCGTGGTGCAGACCACCAGCCCAATTCACAGCCACGTCGCATTTACCCCGGTTCAGTCGTGCAGCACCCTCCATGCTGCCACCTGCGCTGATGCCGCAGAATTCGAAAAGGCCATCGAACACCGGACAGTCGTCCCCTACATTGAACCGACCCTGCTCTTTCTGGTATGCCTCCATATTATCTGGGGTGACTTTGTTGAGGAAATCAACGTATTCATCTGTGTGGAATTGCGTCATCTCGAGCTTGCTGGCGGGTTTCGCACGCTGTGGTATATCAAGGATTAGCAAGCATGTCGAAGATTGAAAGAGCTCCTTCATTGACGGAAGCCCCCCCCCAAAAAATCTCAATGAGAGGGAAGTTTAGGGAAAGTCTAGGACTCTGTTGTTGCACGATAATACTTACATATATTTCCATCTTTTTGTACAGACCGTAATTCATGATCAGGCTATGAGCCATCCGTATGCGATGGGGCTTCATGGGATGCCCTGCGACATAGGCATAATTGCCTACATCGGAATCGTAGAAGTACGCAACGGTTTTCTTGTCGCTTGCTGTGGGCGCCACATGGGTATCGACGGGGGGATATGCGAGAGAAGTCATGATCTCTTGTAACGGTGAAGAAGTTCCGGAAAGAAGGAGAGTACAGCTGTACTGCGCTGCATTGGAGGGAAAAGATTGGGGAGCTTGGGGAGCGGACTTCAACTTGCAGGGCAGGCCGCGGAGACATTTCCGCGATTGTAGGAGGCGGGTAAGCTAACCATCCTGAGTGAGTGCCGAGAGCCTTACGGAGTAGATACCGCAACGCTCAGAGCTCCTTGTTATGCTGATTTCTGAAGCCTTCAACAATAGCAACCAAAGATCTCCGAACACCAGAAACCTCTTGACTAATCGCACTGAACAAGCCCATATACCTGGTCACTGTGAATTCGACCTGTGCCATACCAATAAAAGATCGCCGTGATGGATCGCTTCATGAGAGGCGGAGCCCTCGCCGGCGGCGCTCAAGCAGCTCAAGGTGGTGTAAGTGTCACACAAGAATTCGCCAGGGGATGGTGATTCGTCCTAAGCAAGGCTTTGAGACCATGTACTGATGGCAATCGTTGTCAGGATTCCAATCTCGTCGATAATTCAGAGACCGTCTACATATCATCCCTCGCTCTGTTGAAAATGCTGAGGCATGGACGGGCTGGAGTACCTATGGAGGTCATGGGCCTTATGTTGGGCGAATTCGTGGATGATTATACGGTGCGCGTAGTGGATGTGTTTGCCATGCCACAAAGTGGGACAGGTGTCAGCGTTGAGGCGGTAGATCCAGTCTTCCAGACGAAGATGATGGATATGCTGCGGCAGACAGGCAGGTTCGTGGTCAAGCGCGGCTTTCGAGATTTCGGCTGATGGTGATCCAGACCTGAGACCGTTGTGGGATGGTACCATTCACATCCTGGCTTTGGCTGCTGGCTATCGTCTGTCGATATCAATACACAGCAATCCTTCGAGCAGCTTACACCTCGCGCCGTTGCCGTCGTCGTTGATCCCATACAGTCTGTGAAAGGAAAAGTTGTCATTGACGCGTTCCGATTAATCAATCCCCAAACGCTCATGCTAGGTCACGAGCCTCGGCAAACAACCTCCAACCTTGGTCATCTCAACAAGCCATCTATACAAGCTCTCATCCACGGCCTCAATAGACATTACTACAGTATAGGCATCAACTACAGAAAGACTGGCTTGGAGGAGAATATGCTGATGAACCTTCACAAGCAAGTCTGGACCGAGGCGCTACAGATGGATGATTTCCGAGAAGAGGGTGGGAAGAACCAGGAGAAGCTAAAGCGTCTCGTTGGTCTCGCAGAAGGCTACGAGAAGCGCGTGAAGGAAGAGACGGAGCTCACTAAGGATCAGCTCAAGACGAGATATGTTGGGAAGGTCGACCCCAAGAAGCGTACGTCGAGTCTAATGCATGTCCTATTACTATTACTGACCTTTACTTGTAGATCTTGAGGACGTCGGCCAGCAGTTGATTGAAGATAACATCGTATCAGTATCACGGCAGATGATTGACAAGGAAGCTTCGGTCGCAAACACTAATGGGGATAGCCGACATCAGAAGGATGGATCTATGGACGTTGACGAAGAGCTATAAGTGTAGTATCTCCCTACGTCCAGCATCTCGACTGCATAGACTATTTGCATTTGCACGAGCGTTGGCGCTTGGAATGTTGTACATAGCATAGCGTAATCTGAAGTTCCATTTTGCCAAATCGCCAGCTTGGTCATGGACTGGCTACGTTTCTTCCACGTCCGTAGGTCTAGACAGATGTGCGACTACTATTTTCCGGTAGGACTGTGCGTCATTCATATCCAGTGCGTTCATTACCTCGTTATTCGCCTCCACCGTGACCATTTCCACCGCCTTCTTCCCATTCTCCTTGGCTACCTCAACTAACCTCTTCATAAGCGGACCCTCGCGCATCACTGAAGGCCAACCATCCAACTCAACCCAAACAAGCGCCGGCAGCCGACGTGTAATCTCGTCGAGCAAGTGCGCGGAGAAATCAGTGAAGAAGTCCCTGCCTATGCGAAAGCCTCTGAAAATATCATGTGACGGATCACACTCCACGAACACCTTGAGCGTCCGAACATGGACCATTTCTTCCAGTCCAAGTCTCGCGTCCACCCACCACGACTTCGGCGGACTGCTCCATCCAGGTCCCAGCCGTAACTCTAGAGATGTAATGGCTTCGCGATAGCGAGTAGGTAACCTTTGCAGGAGAGGTTTGCTCTTGTGACCGAAGAAGCGGCCATGAGTAGGAAAGATACGGAAAGTGTGGGTGCTGTAGAAGAGATATGATGCTTCAGAGTGAAGACGGTGGGAGGTTAGGAAAAGGTTCAAGCGCTCATGACCGGACCGATGGTTGTTTGGATGTAAATCAATAGGCTGAGATTCTGTGAGGATGTAGCACAGAATCTTAGACCGAAGCTCGAACGGCAGATCGAAGAATGGGAAGGATTGGCGCTTGGGGCGTACATAAGGCACCATGCCAGCAAGGTTTTCAGCCTGTAGGTACATGGTAGTAAGGTATCTGTGCTGCGTACCCAACGACAAGAAGGAAGAAGGTGGATAATTATGTTAGGTTGGCAAGGAGGAGTGTATCGTGCTAACGGAACAGGCAAGTCATCGGAGGCCTCGCTGCCGTTCTTGAATGCGCGACTGGCAAGCCATTGGTCTCCCCTGCTACTTCAACACTATGCTCGTAGACATTGAGAGAGCATAGAGTCAAATTTCGAGAGCCGGGTGAAGTACTTTCATGAGGAAGAAATATGATGGGGTCAGACGGCGATACATTTGGAAATCAGACACCAATCCGCATAGGGCTTAGTGCAGCCTTGGCTCCCCTCCCCGCGTAGATCAATTTACGTAGTCGTCTTGCCACTGCGCCGTCTACCTGCACTGCTTCATAGAGCTTTGATGAACATCTACAAACTCGTCTCACAGCCAACATTTTCCTAAACGATGACTTCCCTCTTCCAACGAGCAACCACAGTCATTCCGCGCCGCCTCCCCTCCGCCTCCCTCCGTCCATCTATCCTTGCTCCGCCCCGCGCCTCCCACACCCGTCTCTATCACGAAAAGGTCTTGGATCATTACTCCTCCCCTCGCAACGTCGGCTCTCTTCTCAAAACAGATGTGGACGTAGGCACCGGTCTCGTCGGAGCTCCCGCTTGTGGCGATGTAATGAAACTCCAGATCCGGGTGGACAAAGACACGAACAGAATTCAAGACGTGAAGTTCAAGACCTTTGGGTGTGGGAGTGCGATAGCGAGCAGCAGTTACATGACGACTTTGGTACAGGGCATGACGCTTGATGAAGCGGCCAAAGTGAGGAACACTGATGTTGCTAAAGAGCTTTGCCTCCCACCTGTCAAATGTATGATATTTCTTTTCCATTATCTTCATTGCTGCGACTATGAACCAGACAGCAAGAGGATAATTGTCATTTGATATCTGAGGAATGAGTGTGTGCTAATATGAAGGCAGTGCACTGTTCAATGTTGGCGGAGGATGCCATAAAGTCTGCTATCTGTAAGCTACCACCCCCAACACCCCTCAAGTTCTTCTGGCATTGGTCCCTCGTCGATGAAAGATAAGTGCTGACATCTCAATCTTCCAGCGGACTACTACAAGAAGAACCCCAAGTCCGCTACCACCGATCTTAGTGGCACAGCCACACCCATAGCAGAAATGAAAGCCGCGACTGTATAAATTGATCAAGCTACTACAGAGTACGCAAAACACCTCCAAATTGAAGTTACCTGAAGGATCAACGGTGGGGGGCACCTTGATTTCTTGGCGTATATCTCTCGAGCTGGGCGCTTGATGGGGGTCGATGACGCGGTGCAAATTGAGGAAGTGCTACAGACAATTCTGTGATAAATGACTTCTAGCAAAGACGCAGCGGCTCCAAACAATCTTTCATGGAATTACAGTGATCCTAGATACTCTTTACAAGGTTGGAACAGATTTTATGTGTCATGTATGTGGCGTCCTTGATCTCCCGAAGCTTTCCCTATTCCTTGGACTTTCAAAGTCGCTTTCTCCGTTCGAAACCCAAAGCACTTCTCTCATCTTATTCTTGTATAATCTTTCTCAGTCTGCAACAGTCAACACTGTCCGCTTCTAAGAATCTGGAATTCCAAATCCGAAGAACGGTTCTCCAATAGGCAGAGAAAGAAAGGCTGAGAATTTTGGAGGGGGTGCTCGTTCCTTAGAACTCCTTTACCTTCTTCGAGAACGCGTGTGGGCTCCTTGCAGAGACTACCCGGTGAATGTTTGCTTCCCCTAAGGGCGTCAGAGGTATCTAGTGTGCACTTCGCGCCGACGCCCTTGTCTTGAAGGTTCCCTGGTTCGCTGGAGAATATGTCGTTGGGGTTACTGTGACAGATCAGTTAGAATTTCACGAGGACATCCCCCATTCGCCTCTTCATCGCCCATTGCATTGATGGCCGAATTTCCGGTTTCCGCCCTGGTCAATTTGACCGGCACGCCAAGATTATTCTGGGTCGAGTTTGAGAAAGTACCCGAATTCCCATGTCTATTCCCATGTCTATTCCCATGTATCAATTCGGGCAACTCCGCGCTGTAAGAGCAGAAATGATTTGGACAAGGGCGGTAAGAAATTCAAAATCTACTCGAGCTCCATGCGATCTGCTCTTAAGTTTTTGGAGGCTTGGCTTCAATCGGCGCCAGCACTTCAAGTCCAAGCGATAGACTGTTTGGAATGAATATCAGAAGCTAGGCGCTTTTTTTCAGAAACAAACGATAATCTTCTTGGGGTGGCATCAAAAGTCTTGTCCCAGCTTTATTCGAAGCATTCTAGATCCTCCGTCACAACCTGTCAATGGCTAGTCCTTAGGAAAAGACTGGCTATTGGGATTAGATTCCTCTTACCTACTCAGTAATCCTGATAGATGGTACTTATGGTCTTATATCCGATGCTGAGATCTATCTCTGCGAGACCGACCCATATATATGCGTTCTACAGTCCTCTAATAGTGTAATTGTGATTTAAGGAAGTAGTATAACATTGTTCGAAGATTGTGATTTCACGTCGGAATTGTATAGTTGACCTTTTCGTCTTCTCACGCAATCCGATTGAGCGACAGGCGCCCATCGGACAGACGTCCATACGGACTTGCAAATCGTTTCAACGACGTGAATCATGGCGAAAACTATACTTCATCCAACTTCATTTCCTCTTGGGTGGACATGATAGGTATATTGCGCCAGCCGGCGGTCGTTGGTGCTGCCAGGTATGCACCATCTTGAGAATATTGATAGAGAGGGGGGCGAAAGTGAAGAATGAGGGTCTATGGTTGTTACGGGGGAAGGTGATAGGGAAGGAGGCGAGATTACTAGTGATTGATCCTAGGATTGCAGGTCTGTTGGCAGCTTCCACTTCACGGCGAAGTCGCCTCTTCCATCTGACTGGTGCACCTCGAAGGATGAATATTCCGGTGGTTGATCAACCTTCGTAGAGGATAGGGGACTACATCCCGTGCGAATGGAAGCCATTTCGCGTGGGGTTGAAAATGGTACTGGCGGCATATGGCACTGGCTCGCATGCACGATGGATAATAGCTGTCACTACTCTCGTGCTTTGAGAGCGGTGGGGCGGCGTGGGCGGCAGATCTACGGCTGCCAAGACGCCAAGGCGGATAATCCGTGGAGCCCTAAGATTTGCGATATCGACTGGAATCGAGACAAATCCTTCACCAATAAATGCCCAAAGCAGCATCTACAAGACTCTAATATTGGCAGCCTCAGTATGCTGGGTAGGGCAGCTGTACGCTCTTTGCGACTCTGCAAAACGCCAGCTCCCATCCAACCCGCCTTCCCTTCCATTCGATCTCGAACGTACGCCAAAAACAGCAAGCCAAAAAGACCCTTCGAATACAAGGCACCTACAGGTCCAAATGCTACAAATAAGCATGGGCTAAATGCCCAAAGACCGGAGGGCCCAGTCACTAGCGCTACAGAAAGTCATCGAAATAGTCAGCCTGCAGCTACACAACCCAGCTCTGATGCCCCTGCCGACGACCCTGCGGGCAAGAGCGCCGATTCTGAATACCCCGAATTACCAGATGAATTCCAGACATCTGCGCCAGCCGATCGGCCTCTTAAGCCTCTACCTGACCTCACCAAAGGCATACCATCTACACTCGATTCCGAAATGATATCCTCTCCCACGCATGCAGACCCGAAGAGCTTGAACATCACAGAAGCGCCTGCGCGAGCAGGGGGACAAGGCGGTGGAGACCTGCCAAAATCTGCATACATTTCCTCGTCCGAGAGACGGCGTACTAACATTGCAAGGAATACCTTAATCATCTTCGCTCTCGCTACTACGGTTGGCGCCGTGTACCTAGGGAGGAACTGGGAGAACGAAGAGGAGGAGCTAGCCCACTCAGATGCACCGTCAGGATGGGGAATTGGTCTGATGTGGAACCGTGCTCTCGCACGGTGGAACTCCACGCTTGACTACTATAACGAGCCTGCGTTTCCGAAACTTCTCCCAGACGTCGACCCCTCACAGGAAAGACCATATACCTTGGTGCTGAGTTTGGAAGACATGTTGGTGCACAGTGAATGGTCACGACAACACGGCTGGAGAGCGGCCAAGCGGCCTGGAGTGGATTACTTTCTTCGATACTTGAGCCAATACTATGAGCTAGTCGTCTTCACCAGTGTACCGTACGCGATTGGAGCAAATATCATGAAACAGCTGGATCCATACCATGTGGTGTTGCCCCTATTTCGAGAAGCTACCCGGTACTCGGTCAAGAGTGGAGAATATGTCAAGGTGAGACCTTTCCTTCTGCAATTCAATCGCAGACTGACACTGCTTTAGGACCTCTCATTTCTCAACCGAGATCTAAGTAAAGTCATTCTGGTGGATACAGAACCGTCACACGCAAAACTCCAACCAGAAAATGCCATAATCTTACCAAAATGGAAGGGTGATCCCCAGGACAAGGGACTTGTCTCACTGATTCCATTCTTGGAGTTTGTAGGGGCGGATCCCAAGGATACGCGGGAGGTACTGAAGTCTTTCGAAGGGACTGACATACCGAGTGAATTCGCTCGGCGGGAAGCGCTCCACAGAGAGAAATTCTTGAAAGAGCTGGACGAAAGGAAAGCCAAGCGACCACGTCGCGGACGCAGTGTTCTAGCCAGTCTTCTAGGCGCGAAGCCACAAACCTCTCCTGACGGCATGGAGAGTTTATCAGAGGGATTTGATCAGGGTAAAACATACAACGACATGGTACGGGAATGGGGGCAGAAACAATACGAGATTCTCGAAAAGAATATACAGGAAAACGGGGAGAAGTGGCTGAAGGAGGAGGCGGAGGCGGAGAAGAAGATGCAAGAGGACGCCGTGAAGGGCATGAAGTCTAGTCTTACAAGTTTCCTCCCTCTTGGAGGGGAGAAGAAGCCATCGTAACGGGAGATCGCTGTTGGTTTCAGGTGGTCTTAAATTCGTTGTGCCTAGACGGCACTCTCATTTCCACTCACAGCGCGGATTGGGTATGGCCTTTCACTGTACAACATGAGGAGCTTTTTGTACAATGATCCTTCAGCGATTGGACCTTGAAATATGGTTTGCCATTCCGAAGCGCTTTTGCATTGGAAGAACGAAGTAGTACTATCAATAATGTGTTGCATATATTCCAATACATCTTCCGGCCCGAAATTGATCCAGATCGACCTCTGGGTCACATGCATAACGTTCGCTGAATGGCTGATGGAGCAAGGAGGATCAAAAGGATGGTGTTGGTGGCCGAAGCCATTTGTGCCCAAATGGCCCGTGCCATGGCTGTCTCCGCCGCCTCTCCTCCGGCGCTGCTCCGCATTCCTGCATCATGGTATAAATTGCCATAGCCCACCCCTATGCCCCTGGCGCGTATCGCATATCCAATGTTTCTAGAACTTGAAACGATCGTTTCAACCGGGTCGAGCTTACTTATTCAGCAACACGATGGCAGCGTAATCCTGCGACGCCCCTGACCTATATATGTCCTCAATACGGAAATGATGACTGAGACTCCTTCGGGAAGCTGGCCTACTGGGGCGGATGAACGAAATGTGCCTGTCGAAAACGATGCCAGTCGACCGAGCACTATGGAGACCTACACAACTTCTGAAGAGACAAGGGGGCCCGAATGCGAAGAAAACGATGGACATGGGCTTTGGGGCCTCAGACACAGCTCGGGAAAGCAGAGTATATCAAGAATGCCTGAGCTACCACCAGAGATTCGTGAGAGGTACGTGTTCTCTATCATTGGGATTACCGCAGGCCGCTTTCGCTTGCCTACGAGAATGATGATTGACGCAATCCCGCTGCAGAATACTCTACCTTACAGACCCAGAAACCTTCGCCTCACTCGTTCTGGTCGATCAAGCCTGGCGCGAGGCATCGCAAACGCCCCATCTCTACGCACATCATCTCTCAAGATGTCCATCTTTCTCTCGGTCACATAGCTTCGTCGGAGGACCGTTCACAGAAGATAGTCTACCGTTGCTAAAGAGACAATTTGCCCGAGAGGTCAAAAGGAATCTATTCGAGGCATATCTACGACCACGGAGGACCTTTGTAAGCTTGGTATCTACAACTACAAGCTCCTCGGCTGCTTTTCCAGGCGGCGAAGCCTTCGATTTCTCATTTTCTCCTAACGGCCATTGGGTGCTCGCTCTCTCCTCTTCCCGTGTATATGTCATCGATACAGTCTCGCCTAAGTTATCCATCCAACGCGAGCTCAAAGTTCTGCGGCGCCCAGTGTCCGCAGCTATATTAGACGATGGCTCCATGCTCGCAGTCTTGTCAGATGACCATCACGTCAATGTTTATAGCCTAGAAAATCTTGAGGTCAAGCATCTTCGTTCTGTGTCACTCGACAGTCCTCCACACGCAATAGCTTTGGCGCCTAAAGGCGAGGTTCTCGCCGCTGCTTTCGATGGAGGCATCGAGGTCCATTCTCTGGCATTGAATGCGTTGGAGTCAGACCATCGAGCTATTAAGTGCGATCGGGTCGATGCTTTGGCTTTCTCGAGCGATGGTGTCATGCTCTTAGGGACGACAAAGAATGGCAAGAATCCTAACACTGTTATATTATCGGCGCCCTACTACACGGACGACCACCAAGACTTGCCTGCCTCTGAACAGATCAGTCACTTATGGACATCCCAAATTCTCTTCCCTAACAGTAGCCGAGATTGCAGTAACGCGATTCTGCTGCCAAACCGCTCAGATGGAGATGCCAGTTGGTCGTTTACCTACGACAAAGTTTTCGAGAGCTTTCGTGCGGTACGAACCGATGATCTGAGAAATGGGACTACCTACTTCACCGGTCCCAGTCACCCTAGCCGCGATGGACCTAAAAATGCAGGAAAAAAACTGATGCCTTGCACGCTGCCCTCCTCGAGCGACCGCGGAGAGCTGGTGGCCGCCGGCTTTCTTGGTAAAGATGTCTGGCTTTACGGCGTCCCGGAAGGCTTGGATACATCTACGGTATCGTCGACCGACGATATGTCTTCTCAGAATGGTTCTTCGGCCGGAGCAAGCACTTCATCAAGTGTTCCGAGAAGTCCAGCAAGGTCTTTCACAAGGGGCGAGGCTGTTGAGCTGACCAAGCTACCGAAGTGGCAAGTACTGGTCGACAAGTATCGCAACGTATTCGCAAAAGGTCGCCGAGTTGCAGAGATCTCGGGTGTTTCTGGTGTATGCTGGGTTCGCAAGCAAGGCCCGCAGACACACCAATCACTTGCAGAGCGTCTAATTATTGCAGCACCAGGCGGTATACCAGGAGATCCTGAGCTTGAACAAGATGATTTCGCCGCCGTCGATGGAGGTCGCTTGATCGTTTTAGATTTCGACAGGACTGTGGACGACGGAGCTACAGAAGAGATTACATTCGAGGTTGGAAACGTTGAGCCAGAATTGTTGGAAGAGGAGCGTATCGACATCGACACCGAGGTTGCTCTTGCTCGACGGCGCACCGTCAAAAGAGAGCTCACTTCAGCCGCAACTGTGGCTAATGTACTGGCTTCTGCGCCGCCGATACCAACAATGCCATCACATGCCGCCCCCACAGCGAATGCAATTGCAAACGCAAGCTCGTCAGCTGCACGCGCTCTCTTGCCTGGCGACAACAGCGAACCTGGTGCCCAGCAACTGCCACTAGGAACAGAATCTCCTGGTGAAGGTGAAGGTCTCAGCTTAGAGGAGGCATCTGAAATATTCGGAGGTTCCTATGACCATGCTCAGCCTCGATCTCGTAATTCGCTTTATCGGTCTGCTACAGCGGTCGCTGCCAATCGGCAGCGCAACCCTAATGCCCCTCGCATTGTTGAACAGGCTGAGATACGATTCAGACGTGCCGGCGACCGCACAGAGCTTCCGCACGAAAGTGATGCTGATAATTGGGTACCTCCACCGCCAGCCTACTCGAAAGAGCCAGATAGACCACTGCCAGAAGAGCTCCGCATGACGCTAATGCCCAGTAGTACGGCCTCAGTTCGACGTGTGCGAGTGGGTCATGACTGGCCTCGTCGCGCCAGCACAATGTACGAAAATCCGGTCCCAAATGGGAGTTCCAGAAGGATTAGCTCTGTCCCAGACCGGCCAACTATGCCTTCACGGCAGAGGTCGGCTGAGGCAACGGCGCCGTCACAGCGCTCCGTCTCCGATTCCATGTCACAGAGGTCTGGTGCTATTAGCCCCGTAAGTACCCTTGGTCCTCCTTTTGGGGATGAGCCTAGTGAGCCTTCAATTACAAGTCGGCGACCTTCCACATCATCCTCGAGCCGGAGACCAATGTCCCCCTTTGTTGGTAGTGTTACCAAGTCAATACGCAGACCTAATGGATCTCGACTTACGTCAATCTCACAAGAGTCGCAGCCTTCTATGCCTCAGAGGAGTGGTCTAGGCAGCTTAATGTCACTCCCGCCGAGCCCCGCCCGTGAGCGACCTGGCTCGCCTATCAGTTTGACTGGAGCAAACCTCCAGCAGCGCCTGGAATATCCATTACCCCCTGCCCCGACAAATTCGAGCATGGAATCACTCAGCCGTCGCTTCAATACAAGTAGTGAAAGACCAGCGACTGCACCAAGACCCGAACCCTCAGCCTACGAGGAGATGAATTCGGTAGCAGCAAGCATGCCCAGCGCGCAACAACTCGCAAACCTGAACAATCGCTCCCGCCAAGCTCCACCCCCTCAGTCTGCTCACCGATTCCCAGCATCCATCGCCAGCCCGTCCGGCTACCCAATCCCTGCTCCACCTCGTGGCGCCCTTGGAGCAGCAGGCAACCCCACAGCCTCTAGTCCACTTCACTCGCCCTCACGATCGCTCTCAAACAGGAACTCGTTCGCCCGATCATCGCCTGCCCTTCTCAGGCCGACAACACGAAGACTCGACACCATCGAGAGCGTGTCCTCCTTTGTCAGTAGATCGCGCACGCGATCGAAGTCTAGAGATCTGCACACCGCGGGAAGTGACCGCGCTCGGCCTTCTCGGAGCCAGAGCTGGGGACCTACGTTGATGTTGGATAGGGCTCCGAGTGGCGTGCAACAGCCCAAGAAGAGCTTTTCATGGAAGGGCAAGAGGGGGAAGCAGAGGAGTGGGGGGGCTGTGGATAGGGGTCTTGGCGGTGACAGTGAGAGCAAGGGCGGCAAGTGCGCCGTGATGTAATATCTCAATAATTCGGTCTGCATTGGTGGGAATTCAATGATTATTGCAATCATAATATTCTTGGAATAGGGCCAGCGGATTGGCATTTGGATGGTACCTATACGCCGGGTTTGCATTATATAATTAGAAGCGCGCTGTAAGAATATTAATTAATATATCACCTTCTTTCATAACGTCCTTTCTTTCCCTATCCCCTCCTCCCTATCACCCATTCTATCCCTTCCATCCTCCTTTCAAACCCACCTCTATCACGCCAGGCCTTGGTACCTATCCCCCGACTCATCCGATATTTCTCATCCATCCATCCATCCATGCTGCCTTATACCAAATCATATACATCAACATCAGCACCCATTATAACATGCTAGTACCCATTCTCAGCTATCCACCTAGCGTCAAACGTCAGGCGCAATTCGATCTTATCATATCAATCTTGCGGAGGATAGGTGAGAATTTTTCTTGCCCTTAGCTAAGCGCTGTTGTTGAATGGAAGGTTGTGAAACTTGCTGCAGTGGCTTGGGGAGGGGAGGAAGTGGAGGAAGTGGAGGAAGGCGGGGGTGATGCTTGTGGTTATGATTTCATTGTGGGATTGTGGGGAGGGCGTGAAGGATGGTGAGGATGTTTGGGGTTAGGATTCGTGGGGGTTTGGGTATTGATTGTTGATGGAGTTGGAATAGGAGGTGTTATACTACCCTGCCTCTAGGTTATTTTGCGGGTTTTCGGATCTCGACTTGTACGATTCTCGTTTGTAACGTTTGGAGTGGGTGAGTAGGTATATGATTTGTTAGCTTGTGTAGGCTCTCGCCATTGGTTGCGGCCTGCGTGTGTGCACTTCCATGAGTGGATCTTGTATGAATGATGGCATTGTCGAGGCTTGATTGTAGATGTATTTCAACTTCTAGCATTAGTATCTGTAGGCACGATGGATAGATTGCTATGACCTTTTCTGTCATAGACAGTATGCTTGCTCCCTGATCTGGAGAATCCAAATTTAGGAAGCGGGACGCTTCTGAGACACTTGGCTGTCGAGGAAGGTAAGATATGTGGGTGGGTTGTGCCGCGGTTGAGAATCAAGACTTTTCTTAGTCCTTGGTATGCAGAGGGGTGGCTTGTTAGTATGCTAGTGGGATCTTGTTTGCAGTCTTGAAGACAGATACTTGAGACGGGACTTTAATATAGAAAATGTCTTTGGTTCCTATCTGCTTTGATACGCAGCCACCTTTTTCCATCTTCCATAAATTGGTAACATGTGAAGGGGTGAATTCGAGTTTATTTGAATGTCGAGGGATTATTCCATAGACAGTCCTTGGGAGCTTGAAGAGTTCCTTTGGGCAATGCGAGGCGCGATAGCTCACCGATCAGCTTCTCCGCCCGCTAGTTGGATTCCTTGTAGATTATGCGTGCACTGTGGACTCCAAGGAGCGCTTGTAGGACAATTCGCCACGTGGTCATTTTAGAAAGGACCGCGGAAGGCCTGTACAATTGTCATGAGCATTGATACCAGTGAGCACAGCAGTTTCCCTTACCCTGTCCTTGTTCTGTTCCTCATAGCTAGGATGTAGCTCGTTGTAGACTGCAGTCCATCCAAATTTGGAACAGCGAGCGCCGTCTTGAAACGATTTGTACATCGTCATCCTAGTCACTGCTAATATCACCATTCGCAATCAGTCTAGCCCAGCACCATCATCCACCACAAGTGTCACACCAAGTATTCACGATCCATCCAACAATAGAAGTACCTAGTCGCGCTTAAACGATTCGCTACCACAGCATCGGTGATTTGGTGTGGCACAAAGTCAATTACAAAATAAGCAAGCCAGAAGAAAACCCCGAAGCTGGGACCGTCTCACTTTAGATTTCGATAACAACCCGTTTACAACTCCACGCGGCAGAGGCGACCGGGGAGAGGAATCCTGCGGCCTCGGGATAGAGGCTGATTGATCCCACGGGCAGGTCGTTTGGGGCTCCAGTCATTGGTGTACCTATGTTGGATATTTCTAGCCACACGGGGGTTTCTCCTGCATCTGCATGTTCGTGCAGAATCTGCGACACTAAAACATGAAATCAGTGGATGAGAAGAGCCGCCTAAACGGTCGCAACAAACATCCCCACGTTTATTGTCGCATGAGGGAAATTCCCCGTGTGGTTGGCATTCAATGTTGCGCGCGGCTATACCGATGAGCTGCAGTTGTAGGGTTGGTTATAGGCGACACCAATGATCGTGGGGCCGAGCTTTTGGACAATGATGACATGCGACGGAAGATCCCAGAGATATGCTTTCCGGCATGGTGATGCCTTGTTTATAAAAGATGGCATACCGTGCTTATGATGCCTGTAGCTCCACGAGCTGAGTGTAATCCATTGCTAAAGACGAAAGATCCACCCTGCGATAAGGAATCAAAAAATTGATATAAAAGCAAGCGAGCAGCCTTTCCTTCAACAATCATGTCTGTCACCGTCTCCGAATACGCAATGACTGGTGCTTCCACACCTACAAGCATGCAGGAACATCCCGAACACAAAGAAGAGTTGCTAGTAGATGACAGGCCAAAGACGTTTGTGTTCGCCTTTCCTCCCTCCGTCTTTCTGATAGCTCTCTCACTTCCTCACCTCGACCGTGCTCGGCTTAGAACTCGTACTAATTTTCGTCGTATACAGATCAGACAAACTCCGCCACACAGCCAAAGGTCTGGAAGCTATCGGCTTCAACGAACACGCCTCCATGTACCACCACGGCTATAGACAGTACAGTGTTGATTCGCAGACCAAGATGGAGAAGAGGAAGAGTGGAGGGGAGAAGAAGGAAAGGCCTGGGGGATTTGAGAAGAAGCGGACGATGAGTTTGATCAAGAAGTTGATTGGCGGAAAGGAGAAGGAGAAGGAGAGAGGCGAGAAAGTTGGAGAAGGTGTGAAGGCCTGATGCTGGCGTGCTGGGTTGGTCGGTGTTGGCGTTCGCGGTGTTTAATGAACTGTAAATGTTTGGGGGATTGATGATGACGGCTTTGAGATCAATGATGACATGAAATGATGTATATTCGAAACGCACAAAGCAACAATATGTTGTATATTTATTTAAGGAAAGCTTCGCGTCGTAAATTGTATCAAAAAGTGCCAAGCCAGCTAGCGGACTTAAGAGTGAGAGTCGGACTTGAAGCCGGCCGAGGTCTCTTTCGAGCATCCAAGCCATCCTTGTGTGACAGCAGACGAATTCTGAGCTCATTTAAGTCGCCATTGGCTTGCTACGCATTGAAGGTAGTGAGACTCTTAAGTGCTCGCTGCGTAAAGTGATTGCTATAGGGCAGTCGCCGGCGTTGCTCTCTCTACACCCTCTCTCTTTTACGCACTCCTCCGCCCAATAGTCATCTCCAACAAAGATAAACCCTGACCAACCTGACATCTTTCAGCAAATCATCATGCCCCTCGTCCTCCGCGAAGTCCACGACGACGTCGAATTCAACGACATCATCCAATGCGAATGCGAAGGCTACGCCGTGCCCCCGAATCGAGTCTGGCGGCTCTTTCGCTACGACCCCAGCCCCGCCGGCTTCATCGAGTTGCGCGACCGGCAGATCCGTGAGTTCCGCAATGATCCCGCTGCGCGCTGGCTCAAGGTCGTGGATACCGATATCGGCGACCGGGTTGTGGGGGCGGCGTTGTGGAATACCTACACGGAGAACCCGTATCCGGTGTATAAGGAACATCCTATGGAGGCGGACTGGTGGCCGGAGGGTGAGTTGGTTGATTTTATTGGCCACATCTTCTAATCATGGTTGGTTGGGGGAAGAGTGATAGAGCGGGGGTGAAGGTAATGATATGGGTGCATGAGTGCGAAAAGGGGAGAGATGGAGGGAGGAGGGAACAGTTCTGAGGTGGTGCTTTGAGCGTCATGAGGATGTCCCGCTAACAGCCTCACCAACGTTTGCGTAGGCGAATCGCGAGAATTCGCCAACGGGATGCTCGATCAGTTCGTATGCGATCGGTATAAGAAGATGGCGAGACCGCATATGTGTAAGCGGTTTTCCTCCCCATTTTCATCTTGTGTCCAGCTGTCTACCATCCACCGTCCTCCCTCTTTAGAATGGATGGATTGTCACATCCAACTCTGTCGTCAGACCAGGTCAGATCAGAGATGGCTCTAGACCATAGGAGCCAAAAATATTCAATTGACCCGCTCACACTCAACATAGTCTTGGTATACCTCTTCGTCCATCCCGAGCACCGCCGCCGTGGCATTGGTCGCCAGCTTGTCAACTGGGGTAAGTCCCCCAATCCAGCCTTTTCTACTCTTCCCGACGGTTAAGCACTCTCTGAGGTCGAACCGATCTTATTTTCATTCTTAGTCCCCACAATATGTCGCCTGATGCTAAAATTGTTACCGCAGGGGTCGAGGAAGCGGACCGCCTGAACCTGGAAGCTTTCATCGAAGCAACCGATCTGGGAAAGGTCACCTACGAAGCCTGCGGCTTTGTCTACGCGGGATCTAACTATCTGGAGAGTGCGAAGCGGAATGCAAGTCAGAAGTGGAGAGAATTGGAGATATTCATGGAGTATGTATTGAAGTTCATCCTTGCTTTTTGGGTGCCCGATAACTCTATGTCTTTATTTGCATGTCGTCGTTACAATCGTATTATTGATGTTTGTAATGATGTCTAAACTCCCTCTTGTTCACGACGGCTTCTTCTGTCTACATTGTGGAGAAATAACCAGTTGTGTGTATATAGTAATGTGGATTGAATCGCGCCTTAGCAGTGGATACAAGCTTTAGAGAGATGGAGTATATGGATGTCTATGACAAATGCTGACGAAGCTACAGGACCCCGATTCACATGTATCGCATGTGGCGGCCTGCGGGTGGAAAATGGGTGGAAGGGGAGACGCAATTTCCGTGGGAGAAAGATTGAATGTATGGACTATCTTCTCCTCCAAACATCACAATAGTTACACGTGGAGATCATGGTCCTTATCGCTCGAAATGTGCCCTGAAGAACAAATCATCTTCATTGCAGCACGAAACGTCTTCAACTTTTCGATCAGCGTCATCTTTGAGAATTCTCGAGGAGGTCTTGACTAGACGACCGAATTGCGACAATTAGATCTTCTAGTCTGCGGACATAGCGGTGTCGTGCCAAAAGTGACTGCGCTATTGTAGGTCATGCAAGTCTGTGCGACTCTAGCAGGGGGTATGTTCGCGATCACAAGGTTCTCCCGTCTACAAAAAAGGACACTGTCCCGAGTAAGAACGTCATGAGCACAAATCATGCGTTTGCAATATGCATTCAGATTCAACTTTGTCGTCTCTATACATCAATGACGTTTTCAATCTCTAATATCTACATGGATTACACCCCCAACCAGCCAATCTAAAATATTCTACTTGAATGGGATAGCTACCCAAAAGATCTGCACCGATAATTGTCACATTTCATGCCGCCAATGCACGTTTGAAAGTATGCACGATTGCTTGACTTTCTCAGCATCGCGATGGAAGAATCACACTACGCTGAATGCCATAAAAGTCACCTTCGTAGTGCAGGAGACGCTGCCAGCCAATACTACGTCGTTGATATCTGATAGGGCACGACTTCAACCACAGGACCTTTGTACACCTTCCTAGCATAGATCATGTAATAAGCAACAGCAAAGAAGATGACGGCAGCTGTGATCAAGCACGCCCAGTTCATATGCGCCGGATCCGGATTCACTGTTGCCGGAAAGAAACAGAAGATGATGACAATAGTACCGTAACAGACCGCCCAAGCGTTAAGCATGATCCCCCAGATGCCAGGGATATGGAAGGGTCCCCACACAAGCTCGTTGGCTTTCCAGACGGTTCCGCTCATCTCGCTAGGTTTTCGAATATCGCCACGGATGCGGCGCCAGAGCAGGAGAGCCTCTGTGATGGTGTAGGAAGAATAGAGGGAGGAAATTCCGATGGAAAGGATGATGTTGAATGCCGTGGCGGAGCCCAGATTGATGATGCCAACGAAGCAGGCGACACCGGCCATGACATAGATGGCGTAGAGCGGGATAGCGGTCTTGGGGTGCACCTATTTGTCGATGAGAATTAGCAAAGTCCACTTAGGAGCAATTTACCAACGGGTCCAGACTATCAGGAACAAGAAGGGGAGAAGGACAGATTGACAAAGCAACGTACAGTTGACATGAGTCTCCAGAAGGGAAGGCCCTTGTCTCGGCCAAAAGCGAAGACGATGCGGGATGCTGTTGCCAGGAAAGCGATGACGGCAAAGACAAACATGGCAATGACAATGCTTATCATGACGGTCGCGCCGGAGTACGAGCCCACGGAGTCCAGGACCACCTGCATAAAAGGGAAACCAAGTTTACCAGTCGGGCTGTCAAGAACGGCGGTGATGTCGACAGTGACGTAAAGCATAGCAAGGAGGGTACCGAGGCCAAGAATACCGTTCAGGACCGAAGTCGCAACCACGCACCAAGGTACGGCAATGTTAGCACCGGTAATCTCTTCAGCCATCTAGGGAAAAACTCGAGTCAGTCAAAATGTGCGGAAGGACAGGACGGGAATTGGCAGATTCACATGCACAGCGCAGTCGGTACCTAGGAAGACCATCGTAAGCCATATGACACTGCGAAAAATATTCAAGAAGCGTGTTGTATACCGTTGTTAGCAAAAACGCTGCCAATAAGACCAACGAAAACTGAGAGAGCTTGCGAAGGCCAGCCACCTCCGTTATTGAACACGGTCCACACCTCTGTCGAGGTGGCTTTTCTCGGAGCCATCTGACTCGTCATCAGCAAATGATTCGCTTCACTGACATGTCCGAATCAACTCACATAGACCATGGGAATCAGGAAGGCGAAGAAGCCAAGGATATGGAGGGTCAAGATGAAGAATTCCAACTTTGGCAAAAGCGTGCTGGAGTACATATTGACAAGTATGGCGAGGGTCATGATAGCCCAGTAGAGCAGTGTACTCTGCCATGCAGTCCAGGTGTAGCCAGAGTGATTCATCGAGACGAGGGTCAAGATCAAGTTTCCGGAGAGATATGCGCTGCTGGCGACAAGGGCTTGCCAGCCGCATATAACAAGCCAACCTGTTCGTCTAGTCTTCAGCAGAGAGCCTCTCTGACTTTCTCTTTTGCGAGAGGTGGCGTACCCATGATGTAACTGAAAAACTTCTGGCAGGATGTGGGCGCAAGCATGAAGGTCCAGTGGTACTGTCCTCCTGAAGTTGGAGCCCTGTTTGTCTTGATCAACGCGTCTGCTGCTACGAGAATTCGCCCCGTCTCGGGTATATGTTCCGACGGGGGGTCTCACAGTGAAGCCATTTCGCCCATGACTGTAAAGAGCGAGAGGCTGCCCACTAGGGCGAACAGGTAGCTGTATGCGAAGCCGGCTGTACCACCGCTAGAGGCGCGCCATCCGGGTCAGTGTGCGAGATACATGGCTGAGGCGTGCAGAATGGCATACTTGGTAAGACCGGTGGCATATATGCTACAAACAGATGTCAGTGTCTCCCCCATAGACGATTTGTGTGCGCGTTGCAAGGAGAGAGAGGCTTACATGGGAATGACCTCCCACGTCACCAGAACCGTGCATGTGAAGCCCAGCATAGCCATGAATGAGAATCGCCGCTGTGGATAGAGAGTTCAGCTTTCCATGTATCGGTGCCTCTCCCCCTCCTCCGCCTCCACATTGACACGGAAGATGTCGTCAGGCGCGTTTGGGCAAGAAGCCCGTTGAACATACCTTGAGGACGGGCTTCTTGCCCAAACGCGCCAACGCCTGAGCATCGCGCTCGCTGGCCTCACGCACTTCCACCTGCGTTGTCGAGCCCGACTTCTGCTCATGCGCATGGCCGCTGACTGAATGAAGCTCCATCGAAGGTGCACCCATAGCTGCGACGGGGGCTGCGCAGCAGTAGAGACGGAACAAGTCCTCGTCGCGCGTGTGGAGGATGGGGAGAGCGAGGAACGAGGTACAGGAAGAACCTCATATCCGGAATTGAACCCCTCATGCACCTCGCCCCTCGTACCCGTGAGAACCGAGAAGGGGGGCTGGAAGCGAGCTGCTTTTCCTGCAAGCTGGGGTGGGCTGTGCCTTGGTGGCTCGAGCTTGCCATGTAACTAGAAGGGTTCACCCCCAAATGGTCCATACCCCCAAATGGTCCAACCTTATCCGGTTAATCACCCGGAGCTTATACTCCCGAGCTCCGGGGCAAGCTCTAAGGTATTCTAGGACTTATATACTAAGTTCCCATAACTCAATCAATAAGCGGATTCTTAGAAAAATTTCGCCGTATAAATTAGTTAATTAAAGGAGTACTATAAGTTTATAGGCGAAAGTAGACCACTGAAGTCTATAATTAGGGAGGGAATAAGCGTGGACCATTTGGGGGTGAACCTACTATGCGATAGCGCGGCTTGTTCGTGCCTTAGCTAAGCAAGCTACTTTTTCTGCCATAGTCGAGGCCCCCAGATGCCAAGCCGCCTGCGCCGGCCTCTAAACATTAGAAGTGGCTTCATCCCCATCTTACATTATGGAGTCATCATTCCTCCACACGACCTCATTGCTCTAGCACTTGCGCAAGAGCTGCCATGCGATGTGTACCTACATCACTCTTCACCCGAGTTCTATGTCGCTAGCCTTCTCTGGTGATGCCCTCAAGATGCTGGAAGCCAAAGGCCAGTCGCATTACCATTCAAGGGCTGGTCCTATTACCATGCCTTATTCTGCTGTCATTACTGGCTGCTGGCGGCCAGACTATGACCGATGGCCAGATCACGGAGTTGAGGTACGTGCACCTGGTACTCAGTAGCGGTTGCCGCTCTAATCAACTGTCTGCAGGCTAGAGGCTGAGCATATGTTCTATCACGGATACGACAACTATCTTGAGCATGCCTTTCCTGAGGATGAATTGAAACCTATTTCTTGCAAGCCGTTGACAAGAGATCGTAACAATCCTGGTCACATTGAGCTCAACGACCCGCTTGGAAACTATTCTGTGACATTGATCGACAGTCTCTCAACACTCGCTATTCTAGCTTCCTCGTCCACAGCTGGCGGCAGCAGTAAAGCGTTGCGATACTTTCAAACGAGTATTGCTGCTCTGGTCGAGCAATACGGAGATGGGTCTGATGGCGAAAATGGAAGAGGCAAAAGAGGCAGAGGCTTTGATGTGGATAGCAAGGTTCAGGTCTTTGAGACGGTTATACGAGGGGTAGGCGGCCTACTCAGCGCGCATTTGTTTGTTGTTGGAGAGCTTCCCATTCGTGGCTACAACCCCCGGAAGGGGAAGAAATCTGCCCAAGAGATAGCCAACGACGTAGATGCCCATCAAATTCAGTGGCCCACCGGCTTTGTCTATGATGGGCAGCTCTTACGGCTCGCCCACGATCTCGGACGACGGTTGCTACCAGCTTTTCATACTGTAACCGGCCTACCGTATCCTCGGGTCAATCTTCGATATGGGGTGCCATTCTACGTCAACTCACCAATGAATAATAACGCAGAAATCGGTCAATGTCATGTCAATCAGAATCCTTCGACCGAATTGACGGAGACTTGCAGCGCAGGCGCTGGTAGCCTTGTTCTCGAATTCACAACACTGAGCCGTTTGACGGGGGATCCGCGATTCGAGCAGCTAGCCAAACGAGCATTCTGGTCGGTCTGGGAGAGAAAAAGTTCAATAGGTCTCGTAGGATCTGGCATTGATGCGGAGACCGGCTTGTGGGTAAATGGCTACACAGGTATCGGAGCGGGCATTGACAGCTTCTATGAATATGCAGCAAAAGCTAGCATATTTCTGTCCGGCTCGCCGTCACCCAACGGGATGGGTCCGCAGCCTGTGGACGGGACTCCGACATCTATGCACAGTACCCTGGTATCAGAGGATCACCAGACTGGGGAGGCTTTTGGACAAGTGTGGAAGGACTCGCACGCTGCGATCAAGCGTCATCTCTACCGTGGTGATGCATACATCCATCCTCACTATGTCCAGGGTGACCTTTACACGGGAGCTTCTCGCGCATTCTGGATTGACAGCTTGAGTGCTTTTTACCCTGGCCTACTAGCTATGACTGGCCATCTCGAGGAGGCGACTGGGACGCACCTCTTAGCTACGGCGCTCTGGACTAGATATTCCGCTCTGCCAGAGAGGTGGTCAACGTCGACTGGCAGTGTTGAGGGTGGTCTCGGCTGGTGGGGCGGAAGACCTGAATTCATCGAATCTACCTACTATCTTTATCGAGCAAGTAATGATCCATGGTATTTACGCGTTGGCGAAATGGTCCTCCGAGACATCAAGCGCCGGTGCTGGACGAAATGCGGCTGGTCAGGACTGCAAGATGTCCGAAGTGGCGAGCGCAATGATAGAATGGAGAGTTTCTTCCTCGGCGAGACCACCAAGTACCTGTTCTTGCTCTTCGATCCGGGTCACCCACTGAATACGCTTGATGCAGCATTTGTTTTCAACACCGAGGGCCATCCTCTAATCATACCACGTCACATCAGTAACCAGAAACGCAAACCGAGGCCCCGCTCGCCACCCCATCATACTCCAGAGGACGCATTGATGGAAGCTATAGAGGCGCCCGTCTGTCCAGTGGCACCCTCACCGTTGCCATTCAGCTTGTCAGCAACTGCTGCACGTCAAGACCTCTTTCACGCAGCTAATCTTGCGCGTCTTCATCTAATGCCAACACCGGACACTTTGGAATCTCCTCTCGTAGAGTATTCAAGTGACCATCCCAGCATATCGATATCAGATGTGCGGTCTCCGTCTAATTATACCTACTTTCCATGGACTCTGCCTCTGGACCTTGTCCCTCATAATGGCACTTGCTCGAAGATCACACAACGACAGACGTTCGACATCACCTTCCCCGCGACGCCCAATGTGGTGAACGGCCCTGGTTTCCTCCAGCGCGTTGGTAGTGGCATCCTCATAAATTCCATGGGCGGGCTGCGACTAGGCATGATCCAAGATGTACCTTCGGAGTCGCCGGACACTCCGGACGCTCGGGAGTACCGGGTTCATGCGATCAACAACATCTTGCTCGGCAAGGACGAGAGGATCTTCCTTGCCAAAGAAACGGCCTCGAACGTGGTGAATCCCCTGGACCCCAACTTCACGCGTATCCGCGACTCTGCCATGCTTGACATTGTGGTGGATGTACGACCCTTGGAGGGCGAGCCGCATGACCAAACAAGCTCCGAGAACCAGCAACAGAAGCCTGCCAACGACACTCAAACACCAACCACTCCCAGCCCTGAACTCTTACTCGACAACTCCATCGCCAACGACCCAGAGATAGCATCCAACATGAAACACGCCTTCAGCTCTCTCCTCCAACAAGTAGCCGGCCTCATCACCGTCCCCTCTCCCCCACCCCAACCCCCCCAACCCCAGCCACACCCACGCTCATACTTCCCAGCCGTCATGCCCGTCGGCCCCGGCGTCGCACCCCTCCCCGACGTCGAAGACGCCCTCAGCCCCGATATCCACGGCGCCCCCCAAGGTCCCCTCCTCTGGCACACCATCCACATCCTCGAGGAAAACTGCGACGCCCACGCCCTCCCCGCCTCCGTACCCAAAGAAACCGAGATCATCGTTATGAAACGTGGCGGCTGCAGCTTCGACGAGAAATTGCGCAATATACCCACTTTTGCCCCCTCTGAGAAATCCTTGAAGCTGGTTGTTGTTGTCTCGTATGAAGATGAGCCTGGATTGCCGCCGGGATTTCTGATCAGGCCGTTGTTGGAAACGAGTCAGTTGATGGCTAGTGGATTGCCGAGACGGAATCCGGTTCCTATGGTTATGGTTGGGGGTGGGGAGGGGACGTATGGGGTTTTGAGGAGGGCGGTTGGGGTTGGGGTTAAGAGGCGGTATTCGGTGCAGGCGCAGGGGATTCCGATCAGTAATCTGGTTATTTTGTAGATTTTGTGGTAGGTTTGATTGTATAAAGAAAGCTTTGTGCAATGCATCAGGTGTGGGATCTGGGATCTTAAAGAGCCTCCCTGGAAGGGCTTAGTCCGCTTTGATGAGTTGTGCAACTTCGACATTGAGAGATGTGCAGTGTGAATAGACAATGTATTAAAGAACTATGATTTGTTATGGAGAGAGAGCATTATGTTGAAATCATATACTTTTAACTAAGTCCGATTAATATTAACGCTGGTTCAACGGTGGAGGTTGTGTCGTCTTGTCATTTGACACGTGACGAGCTGTGTCCCGTGGCCTGTCAAACAAGCAGTCAATCCAAGATGTTGGCCTAGGGAATTGTTTGTAGGGGTGGCTACTTGGCCGACAGACACAATGGGATAGTAGAGCATTGATTGTGGGAGCGACGT
>JAABUK010002837.1_pt1 | contig 30407 bp, 25 predicted proteins | sample 5559141 | NCBI WGS metagenome assembly JAABUK01 (sample SAMN10711869, study PRJNA513367) | rock metagenome | isolation source: Antarctica rocks | place: Antarctica: Victoria Land, Pudding Butte nord | collected 2016-01-03
GTTTACCAGATCAGTCTACCTGCAAGCTGCATCAGCCTCGGTGCTCTCGCGCTCGAGAGAACGCCGAAGTTGGCATCGCGACCCAGCAGAATGCCTCGCCCCGCATTGCCGAAGTAGCCTGGTGCCGGAGCGGAGAAGCAGTTCCGATCGAACCAGACTAGACCGTTGTTGCGAACGTTCGTACTCAACGTTTCGCTGTTGCTGTCCACAGGACCGGTTCGCGCGTACCGACGTGAAATTACTTCCCGTGCGATTCGGTGCGGAGACTGTGAAACGTCGTACCGGTCGAGAAGGTTGCAATCGCATTGACCGCCCATCCGCCCACAAGCAGGTCTGTCATGCGATTCCAACTGGACCCGAACATTCTTCCCCGCCCGAACGGTAACTCATAAATCGCAGACACCACAAAATGCCGTGGGTTGTTGTAACTGGTGGGGCCGCGATCACAGGCGCGGCAGGATGCAATCTGGCTCTGCGTGCTGCCCCCGCCCTCCCAGCCATCCGTGATCACCTTCGAGTACGTGTAGTTTGCGACAAACGTGAGCCCCTTGGAAAATTGGTGCTGGGCCGGGTCGCGGGATTGCAAAATCCCTTCGGCGACACGCGGCACTGGTCCACGTTATAACGGTTCTGCTGACGGTGTCCGATTGTTCCTGTGTAGTCTACCTGCACCAGATCGTTTGGCCGCAGCATGTGCTGAACAGAAACGTTCCATTGGCTGATATAGGGCAGCTTCGAATTCTCAGAAATAGCGAAGGGCGTAAAACCTTGCGGCAGACTAGCGGCAAAATTGTTGGAAAGGGGGGCCGCCGCAATCACAGGAACCGATTCTTGCCCAATAAATTGGTGGGTTGCGGGGTAAATTGGCTGTTGCTGATGGAAAGCGACGGCTGAAACGGAGGTGCCACTATATCGAATTAAATTTCAATCAAAGCACCGGTTTCGTAGTAAATGCCAGCACCCGCCCGCACAACCGTGTTCTTCAGGAACGATGGTTGCCAGGCGACACCCAGCCGCAGAGCCCAGTCCTCATAATCGGGTTTAACCACCTGCGGACTACCTGTTTCATGCGGAATTTGGGCGTCGGCCCCTTGCGGATTGGGAACCGTGGCGTGAAACCACGACAGCCCCCAGTTGATCGTGAGCCCGCGGCGTATCTTCCAGGAATCCTGAACATAAGGAAAAAATTCCGTGTACCGGTAATGAAAAGGATCCAAACCCACAACCTGGCCCGTCGTGGGAATTCCCAGCAAGAAATCGGCAAAGGCGTTTCCGGTGTTTGCAAGTGGAGCAAGCCCGGTCCCGCTCTTGGCCAGCTGCGCGGTGAACACCGTTTGAAAACTCAGCGATCCAAGCGCGTTCGCATTCGAATTCTGCTGTAGTGTGCGGTGGTACCGTGCTCCGGCACCAAATTGAAACGAATGATTGCCGCGGTTCCAGCTCAGCGCCTCATCCATTTGATAGTTGTTTCCAACATCGCCGAGCGGGCCGCTGGAACGTCCGAAACCCGTATAGCCCTGAATGCTGATTCCGGGGATTCCATGAGTATTCAACGTCCCGGTAATTCCAATCCCGGTAAGAAGGTCCCGCCTTGCTCCGTTGCCTTGTGCTGAATTCCGAAGAACGTGAGGGCGACGGCAACGGAGCAGACTTTCAGGGACAACACGCCGAGCTCTCGTAAACGTAGCTAGGGAAAGAAATAATCGTGACCCTGTGAATTGTCCTGCGTTCCACGTTCAGTTTTCGAATTGTAAATCAACTCACTGACTTTTTAGGCCCTGCTCGTTATCCTAAGGCGTGTTGAGTTCACCTGCATTGTTTGTCTTGACTAAAAATTTGGAGGTGGGCCTCTTAGTTTCGTGCGTTGGTCTTCTCGCTGTGGCTTTGCTCACGTGGGTGATTCCTTTGAGTGCGTTGATCCAATCCAGTATTCAATGCCCCCGCTGCGCGTCGAAGAGTATCCGGGTGTCAAGGTCGAGCGGAATTCTCGATCATATTCGATCCATGTTCTCAGTGTATTCCTGCCGATGCCGAGCATGCCGGAATCGTTTTTTTCGTTTGCGCCATGTTGCTGAGCCAGCGCTGAAGGGCTACGAAGAGCGCATTCTTTGATCATCCGGCACCTATTTGATAGTTTTATTTAGGTACTTGCGGGCTTGGAGAGCGCGTGCGGACAGTTCTCCCCTTTATCTTGGCGAGTTCAGGTTTTGACCATTGGGGTCTATTTCTCCGGTCTGAACGCGTTAAAATCTGAAAATAAACTAGTCCCTCGCACTTCCAGTTCCGCAGAAAGCGGATACTACGACCTAACTCTGAATCCATCGACCGCCTTGGAGCGGGAAGCGCAGATGAACTTATTCAAGACAGCTCCCGACAATCAGGTGACCGGCCTGCAGATCTCCGTAATCATGCCGACTTATAACCAAGCGGCATTCTTCATGCGAGCGATAAATAGCCTGAAGGCACAGACTTTCACGCAGTGGGAACTTCTGATTATTAATGATGGGTCAACCGACAATACCCGGTTACTTATAGACTCCATTGAACATGACGAACGAATCCGCACTCTGTATTTGCCGGAAAACCGAGGTCTGGGCTTTGCTCTGAACTGCGGGTTGACCGCCGCTCGAACGTCTTTGATCAGCTATTTACCCTCAGATGACTTGTATTTTGAAAATCACCTGGAAAGCCTAAAACGTTGCTTAGACGAAAACGATAATGCTCCTTTGGCGTTTTCCGGAGTTCGCTTTCACTCGCACCGGGAAGCGAGAGGTCAAATTCCACATTTTCCCTTGCAGTTAGTACAGGTAATGCACCGGCGCAGTTCGCAACGATGGATCGAGCGCGAAGAACTGGTAACCGACGACCTGGATCTACTGTTCTGGAAGGACTTGAAGCTCAAGGGTGCTTTTCAAGAAACTGGCCATGTATCGTGTGAGTGGGTCGATCATCCGCACCAACATCACAAGGCTATTCGCGAAAACATGGGTGGCGGAATTAATCCCTATCGAATGCGCTACGGCGTTAAGAACCCGATTCGATTTCATTCTTCTGTTGGAAGCCGCAACGACGAAGCGGCCTTGTATAAACGCTTTCGCGAACGCCCGGATACGCTGCTGGCTGCTGGAGGCTTAAAGATTTTAATTGTAGGAGAGCTCGCTTTTAATCCGGAACGGGTGTTGGCTCTTGAGGAGCGAGGTCACCGTCTTTTCGGTTTATGGATGAATGATCCATGGTGGCTGAATACCGTGGGACCTCTACCCTTTGGCCATGTAACAGAGATCGATCGCTCCAACTGGCGGAGCGATGTCAGGAAAATAAAACCTGATATTATCTACGCACTTTTAAATTGGCAGGCAGTGCCCTTTGTGCATGAGGTTCTGCAAGCCAACTTAGGGATACCGATTGTGTGGCATATCAAAGAAGGACCCTGGTTGTGTCTGCAACACGGCACATGGCCACTGCTGGTTGATTTGCACACAAAAACAGATGGGCAGATTTACACGAGCCCAGAACTAAAAGACTGGTTTAATATGGTGCTGCCGGAGGGCATAAATCATAACCGGACAATGGTTCTTGATGGAGATCTTCCAAAGAAGGAATGGTTCGAAGGTACGCCAACGACTCGGCTGTCCGTTGCGGATGGAGAGTTTCACACGGTTGTTCCAGGCCGTCCCATAGGTCTACACCCCGCTTTATTGAAAGAACTCCCGGAACAGAAAATTCACCTTCACTTTTACGGGGATCTCCAACATGGCGACTGGGGACCCTGGGTGGACGAAGCACGCCGAGTGGCTCCCGGGTACTTACACCTGCACTCTCATGTAGGGCCGGAACGATGGTTATCAGAACTTTCCCGTTATGACGGGGGATGGCTCCATTTTCTGAAAAGCAATAACAACGGGAGCCTGAGAGCTGCGTACTGGGATGACCTGAACATTCCATGCCGTACAACGACCTTGATGGCGGCCGGTTTACCGCTCCTACAATACGATAATGCTGGCGCAGTAGTAGCCACGCAAAACCTTGTTCGTCAGCACGGCATTGGTTTATTTTGTAAAGACATGGAGGGGCTGGGTTGCCAGCTTCGGCAAACAGATCAGATGGACGCAATGAGGCTGCGTGTAAACCAAAGTCGACCACTTTTTACTTTTGATCATCATGCGGACGAATTGATAGCGTTTTTTCATCGGGTTATTTCAGAACGCGGCCAACGTTCAGATTGATAGCTTCTTGAAGAGCGTACCGCCTGCGATGTTCGGCGAAGCTCTGTTCTCATTTCAACACCCGAATTATACCGGTCGAGATATGCCAATGACCAAAGCAGAAAAATGGGAAGCTCTGAAGCTCTGAGGAACGGGCACCCGCCTAAATCTTGTGCGAGCAAAGCGGCGGGCGGCAACTAGGGCTAATCAATCCGTCGTATCCGCCACCGCGACCAACTCAAACGGTCGCTGATTACAATCAGTTGGTATTCAAAGACCCCAGTCGGAAGTGGTTTCCTCGGTGTTTCAATTTACGCGCCCGTGAAGGGCGCGACGCAGTAAGCATGGTGGCCGTAAGGACCCGGCCTTTTATCAAAAGATCATTAAGGATCCGTTCCTGAGCGGACTGGCATGGGAGATTAACGAAAAATCCGCGCAGCAATGCCGTGAATGGGCGGACCGTATGGCGAATGAAACCTCACGACCACGCTCTGTTGCCGATGCGATCGGTCCATTGACCGTTTCTCTTTCAAATTCGCTCGACGCCGATGATTCAGGGTTCCAGGTGGTGACCTTGAATCAGGTTAAAGTTGCGCACAAGGAGCAGGGGCGCGCCTTGATCGCTGGGGGCAGATTCTTCCTTCTACCGCGCTAGCAACTACCTTCACCGTCAGGAGGGTGACATTATCGCTGGCCTACTACACTATCGGTATCTATCCTTGACAACCTTCGCAGCTTGTGAAATGCTCTCTCCGACTGCCGGTATCTGCATAGTGAATTCGGCCGACCTCGACATTGACTTACAACGAGACTTGGTCACTGGCGAAGTTAAAGACAATCAACAGGTCCTCCTTCTATTGGACGACCATTTCATTCTGAGGGGGTAAGGCTATGAAGACTGTGGTAATGTTTTTCTGCTTCCTGCTGGCCATGAATACAGTGTCCGCGCTTGCTCAAAGCACAAGCTCGTTGAATGGCACCGTCATCGACGTGCAAGGCGGCGCGCTCCCCGCTGCCGAACTGGTGCTAACCAATGTCGCCACTGGCCAAACGCGGCAACTCCAAAGCTCTGCCGAGGGCTACTTTCAATTCGGTGATCTTTCGCCCGCCGTCTACCGCTTAAAGGTATCGGCCCCGGGCTTTAAGGAGTTGGCGCTGTCATCCCTTACTCTCAACGTTGGACAGCAGATGACTGTCCGTCCGACGCTGGAGGTCGGCTCGATTTCCGACCAGATCGAGGTTTCCAGCAGCCTAGCGCCCGTCACTACTTCTAGCAGCTCGCTGTCCCAAATCGTCGATTCGCAACGAATCGAACGCCTGCCGCTCAATGGCCGCAACGCCCTGCAACTTGTTGCGTTAGTCCCTGGCGTGGTTCAGACCGGTCGCATCGGACAATTCGGTGCGACGCAACTTGCCTTCGAGGTTTCCGGTAGCCGCAATATCGACATTAATTTCTCGCTCGACGGCGGCTTCAACATGAATACGTTTTACAACAGCGCCGCTGACTATCCAAACCCCGATGCACTTCAAGAATTCTCGGTATCCACGCGGAACGTCAGCGCGGTTTTCGGACGGGGAAGCACGTCAGTTTCCGCCACCACACGATCCGGCACCAACCAGTTTCATGGAACTGTTTTCGAGTTCCTGCGCAACAAACAACTCGACGCCCGGCCTTACTTCGCGAAAGTACGCACTGAGTTCAAGCGCAACCAATATGGCGGGTCGTTCGGAGGCCCAATTATTAAAAACCAGTTGTTCTTCTTTGCCAGCTACCAGGGCACAAAGGAACGCGGAAGCCCCGGCGAGCGCAGGTATCGCACGCTCAATGCCGCGGAACGCGTGGGCGATTTCTCTGGAATCACGCGTACGATCATCGACCCTCAAAGCGGCGTCCCTTTCCCAGGCAATCGCATTCCTGCTAACCGCATCCGGCCGTACGCCAGCAGGTTTATCAGTAGCTTTCTTCCTAACGCGAACTCCGGCCCGGATTTCTATGCCTTTGGCACCGCTCAAAAGCTGGATCAGGATCAGGTTGTTACTAAAATCGATTACTCGATAAACGCGAAAGACCGGGTGTCATTCCGCTACCTTTATAACAATCTGCCCCAGCGGGGCGTCAGCAACAGCCCGCTTGATTCAAGCTGGGTGCAGGATCTGCCCACCCGCACCCAGAGTTGGAATCTGGGCTATGTTCATATCTTTTCCCCGTCGCTCATCACCGACACACATTTCACCCATATCCGCAATGTATTCGGTGTCCGCACTACCAATTCGCCGGATTTTTCACTACGTAAAATCAGCCTCGACGTGCACGACGGCAGCGCCATCTCCAACTTTGGTCTCACTCCCGATTCCAGTCTCGGGATTTCCGGATATTTCAGCGCTTACCCCGGAGTGCCCACAAGAGACATCGTTCCCAGCAGCCACTTTGTGAGCAACACGTCCTGGGTGAGCGGTAAGCACAGCTTGCAAGTTGGCGTCGAAATCTATAAGAACCGCGTTAACGAACTGCAAAACTTTTTCACCGGCGGCAGTATGAATTTCACCGGCGGCTTCAGCGGCAATGCCGCAGCGGATTTCTTGCTGGGTAATTTTAATGACTATCGCCAGATTTCACCGGTGGTGCAACGGATCCGTCAAACGCTGCCGAGCCTCTACGTTCAGGAAGATTACCGCATCAAGCGCAACCTTACCATCAATGTCGGCTTGCGATGGGATCCGTTCCGCGCTTGGGTGTCTGAAGATAACCAGTTCAGCCGGTTCGATCCGGGCAAACAATCGAAGGTGTTTCCGAACGCGCCGGCGGGCCTGCTCTATCCTGGTGACGAGGGTCTGCCGCCGGGGATCGTCAGCCAGCGTTACGGACAAGTCGCGCCTCGCGTCGGCTTTGCGTGGGACGTTTTTGGCACGGGCAAAACGTCCATCCGGTCAGGGTACGGCCTCTACTACGTGCCCATCACACAGGGCATTTCCTTCAATCGTTTCACCTTAATCCTTCCCTTCACGCTCGATTTGGTCGTCACTGGCGGAGATGCCGAGAACATCTTCGGTCGCGCGCCTTTCAATGGCAGGAACCCATATCCCGTGCCCGAGCGCACGGACGTGCAGGGTCTCCGCAATCTCGCCTTCACGCCCACCGCAGGCCACACCAGCTTCTCTCTTCCTTTTAAGACGCAAACCGACCGGCAGTGGAATTTCTCCATCCAACAAGCGATCGGGAAAGAATCGGTGCTGGAGGTCAACTACGTAGGCTCCTCCTCGTCGCACCTGTTCACCTCAGACGAGGCGAATCCCGCCGTCTATATTCCGGGGGTAGACTCTGCTGGCCGGCCGCTTTCCACGATATCGAATATTCAGCAACGGCGGCTTTATCCCCAATTCGGCCAAATTAACGATACGAAGAGTGCGCTCAGCGCTAACTACAACTCGCTGCAAGCCAGCTTCAACCGCCGTTTCTATAGCGGGTTTTCGGTGCTCAGTTCCTATGCCTGGAGCAGGAGCCTGGGCGTCGTCGGGTCTTCGGGCGCCGGAAGCAATGGCCAACGCGATCCTTTCCGGAGGCAGCTCGATTACGGTCCCCAAAATAACGATATCAGCCACAACTGGGTCACATCGTTCATTTGGGATCTGCCGTTAGCCTCGAAAGCGTCACCGCGGTTTCAGCGCCTTCTACTGCGAGGGTGGCAGTTAAACGGGATTAACACGCTACGCACCGGCTTCCCGTTTACCATCCGCTCTGGCGTAGATAACGCTCTCTCAGGAGTGGGCGGCAACACGGCGGATCAGATTGGCGACCGGACGCTGCCCGAAGGCCGTAGCAAAGGCCAGGCAATCCAGCAATGGTTCAACACCGCTGCCTTCGTTCCGAATAAAGTCGGAACCGTGGGCAACGTTGGCATCAACTCCTTGCGCGGGCCGGGATTCTGGAATGTGGACACCGGAGCAAGCCGGAACTTCCTCTTTACGGAAACGAAGCGCGTAGAGTTTCGCGCCTCGTTTTTTAATCTGTTCAACCACGGCAACCTCGGGTTACCCAACTCCACACAATCGTCACCCACCTTCGGCCGTATTACGGGTATGGCGAATGACGCGCGTGTTGTCGAACTCGGGCTTAAGTTTGCATTCTGAAATGCTCCTTCGGGCGGCGCTGATTTCGTTTCTCCTTGGGACTGCTGTTGCGGCGGTCCCGCCCGGGGATTTTCAAACCCGCTTCGCTCAGGCGCAGTCGTATCAAAGAGCGGACGATGATTTGAAGGCGCTCGGCGTGCTGGAGGGCCCTCCGCCTCCCCCGCCGCTGCGCGACCCCTGGAAATTGACGCAGGCTTTCAGCCTGTTCCGGCTGGACCGTTTGGACCGGGCGGAGAAGGTGTTCCGTGAACTGCTCAGCAATCCCGCTCTGCGCGCCCCCGCTAATTTCTTCGTGGCCAACTGCATTTTCGCCCGCGGCCGATATGCCGGTGCGCTGCCGTATTACGAAGCCGCCGTCAAGGCTGGCAATGTTCCTGGCAACCCTGCCCTAAACGCTTATTACTACAACCAAGGCCTTGCCTTTTTTCAGCTGCATCGCTACCGTGAGGCAGCGGGAGCGTTCCGAACCTCAACTGAACTTTACGCGCAAGATCCCTTGCCGTGGCTGTTTCTCGGTCGTTCGCAGGCCGAACTCGGCGACTTCGCGAAGGCAATCGAAGCATACGAATTCGCCGTCCGCGTGCGCCCGGATTTTCGTCTAGCTTACTACCAACTGGCGCGTCTTCACGCAGAGTATGGCGACAAGCCGCGCTCCGAAGAACTCTTCGCCAAGGTCAAGGAACTACGAGAGCAGGAACTCGACGAGGAGCAGGTACTGGCTCGCCGTTTAAAGATTAGCGGTCGATGAATCGCCATGTTTTCGCATTGCTCGCGATCCTTGCGGCACTGTTGCACGGTCAAGGAGTTGTGTCCCGTCAAGCGGAAACGCGTTCCTCTTCTCTGGCCCGCACCGCGCTCCCTGCCCCCAAAGTCTGGTTCGAAGATATTGGCGCCAGCGCGGGCCTGACGTTTCGCCACACTTCGGGCGACCCTGTAAATAAAACGTACCTCATCGAATCGACCGGTAGCGGCGTTGCTATCTTCGATTTCGATAACGACGGCCTACCCGACATCTTTCTCGTGAACGGCGCGAAGTGGCACTACGCGAAAGGGGAATCGCCCCCAACCAGCAGGCTGTTTCGCAATCTCGGTAACCTCCGCTTCGAAGACGTTACCGGAAAGGCTGGATTGACACACGCGGGCTGGGGCCAGGGCGTCTGCATCGCGGACTACGACAACGATGGCTACGACGACCTGTTCGTCACTTATTGGGGGCAGAACGTCCTTTATCACAATGAGGGCAACGGGACTTTTCGCGACGTCACCGCCGCAGCGGGCCTCTTGGACAACACGGGCCGCTGGGGCACTGGCTGCGCCTTTATCGACTATGACCGCGACGGCCATCTTGACCTTGTCGTCGCCAATTACGCTCGCCTCGATCCCGCTGAGACCCCGAAGCCCGGCGCGAACCCGCTGTGCATGCACAAAGGGTTACCTGTTATGTGTGGCCCGCGCGGCCTGATGGGAGGGACCAACTCGCTCTATCACAACATCGGTGGCGGGAAATTCACCGACGCGTCGCCATCGAGCGGCTTTTCGAAAGTCGCCAATCATTTCGCCTTCTCTGTGGTAACCGGCGACTTCGATAACGATGGATGGCCCGATGTCTACATCGCCTGCGATTCCACGCCAAGCACTCTTTTCAGGAACAACCACGACGGTACATTTGCCGACGTGGGCGTCTCCTCTGGCACTGCATTCAATCAGGAAGGGCAGGAGCAGGCGGGCATGGGCGCCGCCGCGGGCGATTTCAACCACGATGGGCTGCTCGACCTCGTCAAAACCAACTTTGCAGGCGACGTGCCCACGCTCTATCAAAACAAGGGCCGCTTCTTTTTTACTGACGTGACTCAGGAGGCAGGACTTGCCGTGCAAAACCGTTTCCTGGGCTGGGGCGTGGGTTTCATTGATGTGGATCATGATGGATGGAAAGACATACTCATGGTGAATGGTCACATCTATCCATCGATCGACAGCCTCCGATTGAACAGCCCGTATCGCCAGGAAAAAAACCTGTATTGGAATCTGCGCAACGGCGGGTTCGCCGACATCTCCGCGCGATCGGGCCCCGCAATAAAGGCAAGGCACTCCGCCCGTGGCGCAGCTTTCGGAGATCTGAATAACGATGGCTCGCTTGAAGTTGTCGTCAACAACATGGATGAAGCGCCGAGCCTGCTGGTAAATCGCGCTAAGAAGGGGAACTGGCTATTGGTGAGCCTGCGAGGGACAACGAGCAATCGCTCGGCGATCGGAGCGCGCGTAACGGTAAGATCCGGCGAACTCGAGCAGGTGGACGAAGTGCGCAGTGGGGGCAGCTATTTATCGAACAACGATAAGCGCCTGCACTTTGGCCTGGGCGCCGCACAGGCGGCAGACTGGATCGAGGTACGGTGGCCCTCCGGCGCTACAGAGCGCTTTCCGTCCGCCCGCGCCAACCGTGAAATTCTCTTGACGGAGGGTCAGAGATGAATGAGTTCCGACTGTCCCGGTCGCTCTCTCCCCAGGCTTATTCAAAGCCACGCGAAAGCAACGGCCGCCGGAACCCAGAACCGCGCAAAGCTCGAAAGATGCTCTTCATAATTCGCATTCTCCACCTGCGCGGAGTAATTCAACTGTAGGTGCAATTCGTCGAACAGCGGCTTGAGTTGCAGGTGGCGGCGAAGGAGTTCGAACAACTCGACAGCCTGAAGCTGATTGCTGACTTCTGTGAACTCGTAGAGCGCTATGTAAGCGGCGAAGTCCTGCGCCAGCCACTTATTCGCAAGATGAAATTGTTTGCGGGAGTGGCGACCGGTCGTGTTGTTGTAATTCCGCATCAGTTCGGTAAGGCGATGGCTGAAAGTCAGAACGGAAGCCTTCTGAAGCAGGCTGAAAAAACAGAGCTTGCTGTAGTGGCCCGTTAGATGAGGACGCAAGACGTTGAACGTGAACCCGCTGAAGCGCGTTGCCTGGATGAAAATGTAGCCGGTAATCAGGTAGCGTGTTTCCTGATGCCAGAAGCGGTCATAGAGTGCTCCTCGCAGGTTTCTCGCTCTTTCAAAAATTCCTTGGAGTAGGCCCAACTTCATCTACGAAGGCAAGGCGCATCCATTCCGGCTCAGTCAAGGATCGCGGTTCCGCGATCATTACGGAGGCAGCAAGAAAGGCCCGCTCGTCGCCAAGCTGGCGGAAGCGGAGTTCGGTGGGCTCCTTCGTACGCTTGCGGACAATGTCGGCGTCTTGCAAGGCCAGCGGTGCGATGGACGATAGCAGTTCCTCCGACCCGGCAGCACGGGCATTTGCTGGTACCGCTCGGAAAATGCGATTGGGGGTTGTTCGATCCGAGCAATCGCTGACTCTACCTGCTTTTTCCGTGTCCCCCCGTCTGTTTGTAGACCCACCAAGCATACCGAGGTGTTTGGCCCGGTGCGCGGTGATCGGCTGAATCGATGAACGAATCCGGTGCGCTAAGTCTTCCTGCCCAGTAAGGGACGTAAACGCGGCGCACCTGATTCAGGGCGTTCAATGCATCGTTGAGCGAAAGCCGCCGCGGCACTCTAAGTTGAACGCACGGGATCGCGATATCGGTCAGCATCTCCTCCGCCCTCTGGCTTATTCAGACTCATTGGGCCGCGCCCTTACGGACGTTTCATTCATCCGTGAGGAGCCACCCACAGTTCTAGATTGCGTTTTACCCGAGCGAACATTTTTCATCGTCCTTTATGAGTCTCATCTTTACCGAGGCGCGGCAGGCGCTGAAGTTGGCCTGCTGCTGAGACGACTGCGGGATCGCCTCGACATTCCGCCAGAGCGGTTTCGAGTCATCTGCGCGACAGCCAGTTTCAAAGAGGCAACTTACGCTCCTTTTTTTGGCGCGCAACTCTCTGGCGTTCCGGCCGAGACTTTTATACCGATTGTGGGCGAGTACGCATGGAGACCGCATGCTGCTCCGGAACCAAACACGACGCGGAGATACTGGCCGGCATCGACCTGCCCAAGCTCTAGACAGCCACATCGAAGCGCGCAGCGAAATCATACAGCCTTTCCTAAATCACCGGCATGTTACAGGCTCTCTAGGACTGGAGCGCAACCTGCATCTGAAGGCGATTGGGTGCGTTGGTCTACCTGCAAGTCGGTCCACCGGCCTGTACCAGGCGTGCTGCACTGTCTGGACTATGAAAGCGAGCATATCCTGTCCCTCGATCCGGAAACCGATCAGGTATTTTGGTCGAGGAAAGGCTACTACCGCCGTCCGGTGATGGCGGCGCTGGCTGATCCCGCTCAAGACCCGATGGCGATTATTGCGGCGGAACACACCGCCCAGTTGAATGCACCGCAAAATGAAGACTTGTTTTCAAAGGCCGAGGAGAACGAACTGTTGTTTCAAGATGTTGCGCCTGCATGGGGCCGCAAAGCCCAACGGGCCGCAGCAATCGACGTTCTCTCCAGCACGACCACAATAGAACTGGGTATTGATATCGGGGCGTTGTCCGGCGTGGCGCTTTGCAATATGCCGCCGGGCCGCGCGCATAATCAGCAGCGGGCAGGCAGCGCCGGTCGCAGGGGCAACGTCCGTTGCCAAAGTTATTGCATTCGGTAGTGCTGATAGTCATGACGAGCACTACTTCGCCGGACCCGATGCCATGATTCGGGGCGACGTTGTCGATCCCAAACTAACGCTGGATAATCGCGAGATCACGTGCCGCATATCCGCGCCTTCCTGTTACAGAACTACCACCAAGATTGCTTGCCGGGGGTTGACCCGACCCAGCCGAATGACCTGTTCTCGGTGCTCGGAACCGCGTCCAACCTTCAAAGCGGCAAGGGGGTGTTGAACTTCGAAGACTTCAAGGACTGGCTTTTAAAGAATGAGGCAATGCTTCGTGCTCGCATCGCGTCGTGGATCCCCGGAGAGCTTTCCGGTGAAGACCGCACCGCCTTTTGGACGAAATAAGGAGCGATTGCGTCAGTGCCGTCGAGAAGGCCATTCGCCCCGGCCCCAAAGCGGTAAGCCGGCATTCCTTCCTGCAGGTAGCTACCTTGGAACTCTGACCATCAATGCAGGGTCCGGTATCCTTGAAAGCAACAGTCCCGGTGACCTTGAAAATTAGCTCACCTTAGTTCTACGCAATCCCAGGGGTGTGATTGCTAAATGAATGCTATTACAACAACATAAAGCGACAATGAAAACCGTCAGGCTTCCGGTGTAGTAAAACTACCAGGTAAGGAGGAACCAGACGATGTTATACGTCGGCGTCGATGCTCACAAAGCGACTTCGCAGATCACCGTTGTCAATGAAACCGGCTCCATTCTCAAACGAGCTAAAATTGCCAGCACCTCGAGTGCTTTCCAGCAGGCGCTCAGTGAATATGATGAGCCGCTCACCGCCGTTCTTGAGGCAAGCTATTGCTGGGGACCAATTTACGACTGGCTAGATGAGCTCACGGAGGAAGTGGTTCTGGCACATCCGTCGAAAGTCAGAGCCATAGCCGAGGCAAGAATCAAAACCGATAAGATCGATTCGGCAATTTTGGCGCATCTCTTACGGGCGGATCTGATTCCGAAAGCGTACGCGCCCTCGAAGGAGACCCGCGCTTTGAAGCGGGTCCTCAGGCAACGGCTGTTCCTGGTCCAATTGAGCACGATGGTGAAGAATCGCATCCGTGCTCTCTTGTCTCAGCATGAAGTTCAAACCCCGCAGGTTAGTGATTTGTTCGGCAAGGTAGGGATGACTTGGCTGGAAACAGTGACACTCACCCAACCGGACGGCGCCCTTCTCCACGAGGACCGCGAGCTGCTCGTATTTCTGAAAGCAAGAGTAAACGCGACAGAGAAGCTGATCCAGGAATTGGCGAAGAATGATGTAGCGGTGCCGTGGCTAAAAAGCCTCCCTGGCATAGGAACCTTTCTCTCGGTGCTGATTCGCTGGGAGGTCGACGATATCTCACGCTTTCCCACAGCGAAGCAATTCGCGAGCTACACAGGTTTGGTGCCGTCGACGTATGCATCCAGCAAGCGCGTGGTGCACGGCGGGTTAACCAAGCAGGGCAATAAGTGGTTGCGGTGGGCCTTCATCGAGGCGATTACGCCGGCTGTGAGAAGCTCGCCGACCTTAGCTTGTTTCTATCAGAAGCTAAAGCAACGGCGAGGCGTCAAAGATGCTCGCGCTGCGACGGCCAGGAAACTAGCCGAATTGACTTGGACGATTTGGAACGAGCAGCGGTGCTACATCGAGCGTTGAGCGATGTGTTGTAAACCAGCTGCTTGCCAGCGAAACCTCCGGCGGCCCTCGTTAACGTCCTGGGCTTAGGGCCCCTGCATAAAGGTTAGGGGTCGAATCAGTTGCTTGTGCCGGTCTCATGCCGGGCACGAATGGAAGGATGACCACAGAGGTCTTCGCTTACGCGAAGTTGACGGGATTTTGTGTGCCGAACAGCTTGACAATCGTTTTCATGGAAGGACGATATGTTTGTAAGCAAGCTAAAGCACCATACACTTTCATCTGTTGGTGGCTGCGTAGAATTCCTGTTTAAAGATTCATCGGTTTCATGGATGTAGTTTAAAGTAATTTTGCGTCGTAAGCATTGGGCTTGAAAATTCTAAGTTTCCCATAGGATGTAAGCTACTAACTCATGCAACACCCTATTCTTCTACTGGTTCTGTTAGGGAACGTCGCAGCCGCTTCGTTGCCTCCAAACGCCGTGATCTACGATCTCGTGTCCGGCCCCTCCGGCACACTTTACGCAGCCGGGAGCATCGATCAATCCGGATTCATCGCTCAACTCCCTGACGGTTACGTTTTTCGCACAATAGCTCCCGCTGCTGCTTTAGCCGTCTCCGCGGACGGTAGCGTCTTTGCGACGGGCACAGCGAATTCTGACAATTTTCAGTCACTTCTTAAACCTGCAAAAGCCGGGTTCTACGCTTTCGTGATTAAGCTTGACCGGACCGGCTCGCTGCAGTACACCCGGCTCGTGGATAGCGCATCTACATATGGACTCGCCATAGCAGTAAATTCGGCCGGCGAAGCGCTGGTTAGTGGCACTCTCAGGCTCAACGACGATCAAGCGGCTGCAAGCTTCCTGACAACGCCCGGTGCCGTTACCATAAAAAGCGTTTTTAACTACGGGTTCGTTATCAAACTCGATGCCTCGGGCCAGAACACCGTAGTCTCCATCTTGGGTTACGGTGGCGGTCCCGTCGCGTTTGATGGAGCCGGGAACATGTATGTGACGGGCCAACTTGCGTACAGCAGCCTGAATCCAACTCCTGGTGCTCTCCAAGCACAGCATGGCACACAAGGCTGCGGGGGAACCTCTTATGTCAGCTCACCCTGCTTTTACGAATACGTGGCCAAAATCAGCACGGATGGAACACAACTGATGTACGCCACCTACTTGACAGGACAATACGGTTCCAAGCCAACCGCGATATTCGTCGACCCTGCCGGTAACGCGATCATCGCTGGTACAACTGCTTCCCATGATTTTCCCGTTACGCCAGGCGCGTTTGCCACCGAGAATCACGGAAAAGACGGGCCGTCTCTTCTCTTTGGCTTCTCCGGTGCGCACCCGCCCTTGATTCCGCCGCCAACTGCCGGCGTAATCTCTAAAATCAACAACGATGGCACGGCCCTCCTCTGGTCCACTTACTTCGGAGGATCTGGTCTCGAAACTATTACGGGGGCTCACTTAGATGCCATCGGGAACATCGTCTTCACCGGCTTCACGGGCTCACCAGACCTCCCCGGTGCCATGTCTCCACCCCGCGGCTGCAGCCCTAGCTACTTGCGCCTCCGACCCTACGTGGCTAAAGTAAGCGCGGATGGAACTTCAGTCTTAGGAGCCAGTTATATTGACTTGCTCCCGCCAAACGCCCCAAAACTTGCCCTCACCACAGACGGTTTCATCTTCTTTGGTGCGGGTAACAGCATCACAAATATATCCTTAACGGATGGGCAGCCTGCTGCCTGTATATTGGACGCCGCCGACCTGGTCACGGTTAATCGAATCGCCCCAAATCAATTGCTTACCATCTTCACAAGCCGGGGAACCACCCTGCCGCAGATCTACTTTAATGGAACAGCGGGCGATATCCTTTATTCCGGGCCCAATCAAATTAACGTCCGCGTTCCTGCGAAAGTGACCGGCCCATCCGTCATAGTCTCGCTCGACACCCCTTCGGGTCCCTTGAATCGCAAGCTAACTCTCGTTGCAGCGGCACCGTCCGGGTTTGTGGTGCTCACTCCCACAGCGGCTAATTGCAGTGGTTCCAGCTATCTTTTCGAAATTCGGGCCGTTGCCCGCAACGCGGATGGTACGTCAAACTCCTGCGCACAACCTGCCGTCTCAGGCTCGGTGATCACCTTCTTCCTTAACGGGCTAGGCGACGATGTCAGCCCGAACATTTCTATACCAGCCGCAAACAATTACGGAACTCTCCTTTCTTTTGATCCCGACCCGGATTCACTTGGAGTCTGGAGGGTTCGGGTTCAGGTCCGCTTGCCTTCTGTCCCGTTTGCGCCCCAGGCTTATGGAATTGCTTTTAGCTTGTTAGTCAACGGCCAGCCCGTGCGTGATGATTTACTGATCCAGGTCATCCCAGTAACCGACTAAGTTCAAGCCTCTGATAATGCAGGGGCGGTCAATCGTGGCGTACATTCGGAGCACAAAGATTCCAGCCCTGGGCGATTTCGAAAGGACTTCTCTGATAATGGGTCCCATGCGTCTCACTGAAGGTAGAACAGATTCTCGCACAAATCGATATTCGGTTTGCGAGCTGAGTTGCAGCGGGATTATACTGAAGCCGCGTTGTCGCTTCAGGAGAATGAACCCATGCAGGTTTTGCATTTGCGTGTTGCTCTTTGTATCAGTTTGTACCTAATGGCAGTACCGGGACTGCGGAGCCAAGTTGCGACTTCCACCATCGCGGGGGTGGTGAGCGATGGCGCAGGCGCCGTAATCGCGAATGCGCATGTCGTCGTGACCCTGGCCACTACCGGCCAGCAGCGCGAAGCCAATAGCAACAATGCCGGGGAGTACGTTGTCACGCAGCTTGCACCTGGAACTTACCGGGTGGCCGTGAGCACGCCCGGCTTTCAGACCGCCGTGGTGCAGAGTGTAAGTTTGGATATCGCCGAACGCGCCACCCTGAATATCACGCTGCAGGTGGGGCAGGTTTCCGAGCAGGTCACGATTACCGGGTCCACGGCGCCGCTTCTCGAAACAGAGACCGCTTCCCTGGGCCAGGTGGTCACGCGCAGAGCGATCAACGATCTTCCGTTGAATGGACGCAATTACCTGGCGCTGGGGTCGTTGTCGCCTGGAGTGATTCCTCAGTTGCCGGCCGCGAGCGGACCGGCGAGCTTCGTTGCCTCAACGACCGGGCGCTCGGACCGGAGCCTGCTGGTGGGCGGACAGCGCGAGAGCTCAACCAGTTATCTTTTCGACGGTGTGGAGATGCGGAACCCGCGGGTGGGCGACAGCTCAATTACGCCCTCGCTCGACGCTGTACAGGAATTTAAGATCCAGAGAAACTTTTTTCAAGCAGAGTTTGGCGGTGCGCCGGGCATCATTAACGTCGCAAGCCGCGGGGGTGGGAATCAGTTTCATGGGTCGTTGTTCGAGTTTTTGCGCAACGATGCCCTGGATGCACGCAATTTCTTCTCCTCCATTCCGGAGCCGTTCAAGAGGAATCAATTTGGGGGATCGGCGGGCGGCTTTGTGAAACGGGATAAGGTTTTCTTCTTCGGTAACTATGAAGGGTTCCGGCAACGGCTGGGCGTGATCCAGCGCGGAACGTTTCCCACGCAGGCTTTACTCAGCGGGAATTTCGCCAGCTTACCAGTGATTTACGACCCACTAACTTATGATGCGGCAACGAACACGCGGCAGCCGTTCCCAAATAACCAGATTCCCGCGAACCGGATCAATGCGGTTTCGAAAAATTTCTTCCCATTCATTCCGGTTGCGACCGTACAGGGCTCCAACAACGTGCAAGGCACGCCGGTGCAGCGCCTGGACGACGATCAATACAATGTACGTGCCGATTGGTTGATCAGCAGCAACAATTCGCTCTTCGGGAGGTTTACGCACCAGAACGCGCCGTTGACTCCGGCGGCTCTGGCTCCTCTTGCAGGCGCGCTGGTAAAATCGAAGGGCACTTCGGCGGTTGCGCAGTTGACCTCATCCATTTCGCCGACGGTTGTGAACGTAGCCCGGGCTTCTTATACCTACATGGAGCTGTTCGGCCAGCAGGTGCCTGTGAGCACTAACCTGGCGCAAGCTATCGGCATCACGGGCGTGTCTACTTCGCCAATCAATTTCGGGGTTCCCGGAGTGGCATGGCAAGGCTACAGCGGCATCGGTAGCAACGGGTTGACACAAGGCAACAAGTTGAATAATTACTTCCTGAGTAATGACACTACCTGGATCCGTGGTGCCCATACCCTGAAGGGCGGGTATAGCATCCAGCAATCGCGCTTACTGCTGGATAGCGACAACGGCCCGCGCGGCGGTTTCACGTTCAATAACAGCTTCACCGCGGCGCTAGACCCGGCAAGCGGCAACCCGGTGGTAGGCACCGGTTCGGGAGTCGCCGATTTTCTGCTGGGGTACCCCACGAACATGAGCGGCGCAGTGGGCACATCACTGACGCACTTCACTTACTTCACGCATAATATGTACGTTCAGGACGATTGGAAAGTAACGAAAGAACTGACCTTGAACTACGGATTGCGATGGGAATTTCAGGGGCCGCCAAAGCCGATTGACCAGGAACTGAGCCACGTATACGGTTTTGACTTCAATACCGGAAAGCAGCTCTTTCCGACACTGGGACAAGTACGCGCGTCTATCGTGAGGCCGGACTATAAGAATTTTGCGCCACGGCTCGGGTTTGCCTACAGCCCTAAAGCGCTCGCGAGTTGGGTGTTCCGGGGCGGCATCGGCATCTATTACGATCAGACCCAGGCGAACGAAACGCAGTTCATCACGAACGGGCCGCCGATTTTCACTCAGCAGAACGTTAACCTTACCGGACGCGGACTGCCTGTTTATCAATTTGGCGTGAACACTTTGCCGGTTGTGGTGGTGCCGCCGGTGGACAGCAATTATGTAACACCCTTAGGTACGAACCTCTTTGTCGAAGAAGCCACCGGGACTAAGCCGCGGGAATACATGCTCACGCTTTCCGTGCAGAAATCACTTGCAGGGGGCTGGCTATTCGAAGGAGCTTTTGTGGGCACGCATGGACGCCGTCTGTCCAAGCGTTATAACGCATATGCCAACGTGACACCGGGCGAGTTGTATGCGGTGACACCGGGCGTGGCGACGCGCTATCCACGGTTGAATCAAATGCTTTACTCGTCGCAATCAGGATGGTCGAACTTCAATGCGCTGAACTTAAAATTGGAGCGGCGCTTTGCGAACGGGCTGCAGATTCTCTTAGCGGAAACTTACGGTAAATCGATCGACAACGATTCGGGAGGGTCGTTTGGCAGCCCGAATCTGAACCCAGCGAACTTCCAATTGGACAAAGGTCCTTCCGATTTCGATATACGCCACCGATTTGTGACCAGCGTAGTATACGAATTGCCCTTTGGACGCGACAAGCAGTTTCTGAGCAACTCCGGACGGGCGCTGGGTGCTGTGATTGGCGGTTGGCAGTTGAATACGATTGCGTATTGGCAGACAGGCAACCAGCGAAGCGTGACATCTCCCAATCTCACCGGCATCTCCTATGTAACTCAGCGGGCGGATGCGACGGGCTTGGCGCCAGACAGCCAGTACGGCGCAATTACGCCAGGCGAGGGCTTCGGGAGCAACAATACTTCCCGGTACTGGTTCAATCCGAAGGCGTTTACACCCGCGCTCCCGCTGAAGTTCGGCACCTCGGGAAGGGACATTATTACGGCGCCTTCGTGGACGAATTTTGACATCTCGGCATTCAAGAACTTCTCGCTCACCGAGCGGACACTGCTGCAGTTCCGCGCCGAGGCTTTCAACGCGTTTAATCATACGAAGTTCTTCCCGCCTGATATGAATGTGGTGAGCCCCACATTTGCGACGCTTCAGAGCGCAGATCGGCCTCGTGTGTTGCAAATGGCGCTCCGGCTTACATTTTAAATCCTTGGAGTTTACGCGGTCACAGATAAGGGCACCGCAGCCTGGTTTTCGAAAACTGGTAAATAACGGTATTTAATCTTTTCGTGCAGAACTAATCGGGGTCAGGTGGCGCAACGCTCCAAGAGGCTTAAGGGCTCACATAATCCCGACGAAAACATCACTGACTCATGTATAGGCCCATTGCGCGATCTCGGCTTCGTAATCTGACTGCATAGCACCAAACTGCTGAAGTGATCGCGCGCGGTTGTACAGACGTTCGTTTCTGGGAGTTGCCCATTTGGTCAAATTTTCGCCATGGCCCTGAGGGCTGCCCGGCAGTGGAAACAGCCTACGCCACAAGCAAAGCTACGTAGTCTGCGAGCGTGAGGTTGCAAGCTCCGCCACATGTTACTTTCCATCCCGCCATCCAGTTCTGTACGACTGTGAAAGGCACTTGTCCGCCTTGCTCAAGGGGAACACCCGCCAAAATTCTTTATCGAATCTCTAGAGGGCTTCAGGACATGGGGTTTTTTTGAGGACCGCCACAATCAGCGCGGTGCGCCCTATTTACAATCCATTTACTATTGTGAGGTGGATATGACCGAGACGAACCTGGGTCACTTCGTTCTGCTGGAGAAGATCGGCGAGGGCGGCATGGGGCGCGTCTATGAGGCGCGCGACACCCGCCTGGAACGTCTGGTTGCCATTAAGGTTCTGCCCGAAGGTAAACTCGCCGACGCCGACCGCCGGGCTCGCTTCATCCAGGAGGCCAAATCTGCTTCCGCGTTGAATCATCCCAACATCATCACCATCCACGAGATAGGCGAGCAGGACGGCCAGACCTTTATTGTTATGGAGCTGGTGGACGACAAAGCACTCGATGAATTGATCCTGCCTAAGGGGATGCGCCTGGTTGATACGCTCCGTGTCGCCACTCAAGTGGCGGATGCGCTGGCGACAGCGCATACCGCGGGCATTGTTCATCGTGACGTGAAGCCCGGCAACATCATGGTGGACTCGCAGGGCCGGGTGAAGGTGCTGGATTTTGGATTGGCGAAGCTTATAGCACCGGCCTCCCCAGCCGGGGACGAAACCGTTACGGTCGCCATGCACAAGCCAGCGACCGAGCTGGGTATGATTCTCGGCAGCGTTCCGTATATGTCGCCCGAGCAGGCCGAAGGCAAGCCGGTGGATGCGCGCGGCGACATTTTTAGCTTCGGCGCGGTGCTGTACGAGATGATCTCCGGCAAGCGCGCTTTTGGGGGAGAATCGCGCAGTTCCACGCTAGCCGCGGTAGTAGAGAAGGACCCGAAGCCTCTCAGCGAGATTACGTTCTCCACGCCGCCGGAACTGGAGCGGCTAGTCGCCCGCTGCCTGCGTAAAGACATCAACCGGCGCAGTCAGCATATGGCCGATGTGAAGTTGGCGCTGGCGGAACTGCGGGAGGAGTACGAATCGGGGAAGGCGATGCCCCACGCGCCAACGGTTGAAAAAGAGCACGATCTGGCTTTGGCTTTGCGGGGCACATTGGGCGGGTCGCAAACGCGCAAGCAATTACCCGTGCGATGGATAGCGGCCTGCCTCGCTTTCATTGCACTAGCTGCCGCGGTGTACTGGTTCGCCGGCCGCGCCAAGCCCATCGACTCTTTGGCCGTGATGCCGTTCGTGAATGTGGGCGCCGATCCCAATAGCGAATACCTCAGCGACGGCATTACTGAGAATCTGATCAACAACCTGTCGCAATTGCCCAAGCTTCGGGTGGTGCCGCGTACGCTCGTCCTCACCTATAAGGGCAAGGAGATGGACCCGCGCAAAGTAGGCCAGGAACTGCACGTTCGTGCAATTCTGACAGGAAGAGTCGTGCAGCGCGGCGACAATCTGAACATTCAGACCGAGCTGGTGGATGTGGGGGAAGTCTCGCAGCTCTGGGGCCAGCAATACAACCGGAAGTTCACCGAGATTCTCGCCGTCCAGGAAGAAATCGCGAAACGAGTTTCCGAAAAGCTCCATTTACGGACCACGAGCGAAGAGCAGCAACGGCTGGCGAAGCGCTATACCGAGAATGCCGAGGCATACCAGCTCTATCTCAAGGGCCGTTACTACTGGAATCGCCGAACCCCGGATCTGCTGAAGAAGGCGAACGAGTACTTCGAGCAAGCTATTGAGAAAGACCCCGGGTACGGCTTGGCTTACGCGGGGTTGGCCCAAAGCTACGCAGTTTTCAGCGCTTACGAAGTGCTGCCGCCAGGGGAATCGTGTCCCAGAGGGAAGGCAGCAGGCACGAAGGCACTTGAGATTGATGAGAACCTGGGGGACGCACATGCCGCCATGGGACGGATGAAGACGTTCTGCGAGTGGGACTATCAACCCGAACGATGGGACAGCCAGGCACTTCTATGGAGAGTATTTGGACGCGAGGGGCCGGCTTGAGGAGAGCATTGCCGAGAGTAGGCGCGCGCTGGAGGCCGAGCCGCTTTCCCTGATCATCAGCGCCAGCTTAGGATTAGATTTGTATTACGCCCGGCATTACGATCAAGCGATCAAACAGTTGCGAAAGACGATTGACCTGGACCGGAATTTCGTGCCAGCGCACTGGTACCTTGGGTCAGTTTATGAGCAGAAGGCCATGTTCGCGGAGGCTATCGCGGAGTTCCGCCAAGCGCTCAGCGCATCCGGAGACGATCCCCGGTTCGTGAGCGCTCTTGGCCGCGCCTACGCGATCTCGGGGCAGAGAAAGATGGCGGAAGACTCCCTCGTTCGGCTTCAGGAGCAGTCAAAACAGCGTTATGTCCCACCGATCGACATTGCCATTGTCTATGCCGGCCTCAAAGACATGGACCAGACCTTCAAATACCTGGAAATGGCCAGTGAGGACCGCTCTGTGTTCCTGGTTTGGCTTAAAGTAAGTCCTCACTGGGACGGCATCCGCGACGACCCTCGCTACCAGGACCTCCTGCGCCGCATGCACCTCACGCCCTGACCATGCCACTCGCTCCTGCAACCCGGCTCAGTGCCTACAAAATCCTGGCACAGCTCCGTGCGGGCGACATGGGCGAATTGTATCGTGCGACCGATCCGCCGATGGAGCACTACGTGGCGCTGAAGGTCCTGCCCGCCGTCTTCTCAAGTGAGGTGGGGCAAGGACACACCCTGTTTCATAGCCCGGATGGCGATCACCACGCGCACCGTGATCGATATTGCCGCCATCAATACCGCTATCCAAAGGATGCGTGTCTCGCTGGCCCCTGCGCGTAGGGAGCGTTCTTTTAAGAGCTTTTCCTCTTCAAAATCCATCTGCGAGACGACCGTTCGGATCTGGTCCATGACGCCTTTGTCTTCCCGGTTTATGATTGCTAGCCGGGCGGCCTCGAAGTCGCCTTTGCGCCTCACGTCGATACTGTTTCGAATCTCCGCGAACTTTTCGTCAATCAGTCGCCGCAGCCACGCTAATCGTGTTTGCTGGCCCTTGTTTCTGATCAACAATCTTTCGAGATCGGCGAGCGAAGACGGAATTCCTTGCTTGCGAGCCTTTTCATAGGGCGCGAGAAATGCCTCGTCGCCGGTGATGATAAATCCCCGCGCGCCTGTTTCAGCATCTTCGGCGGCGAGCATGGCCGCGCGCGTCGCGCCGATTACCTGGTAGGTATGGACCACCATGTCCCGGTCTTGCCGGAGAATTACGTGCGATCGGTAAGAAAGGAAGCCCCCCGCCGCAATGACAAGGACAATTGGGATCGCGCTTACGATCGTGCTGCGGGACATCCCTTCCCGTAGCCAGCTCACGTGGGAAACGACCGACACTGGAATTGGATCCTCTATTTTCGAACGCACCCAAAGTGGGTCCGAACGAATCGCTCTCCATCTCGGCAATGGCAGGTGCCTGAAAGGGACCGCACTGGCAACTAGTTTAGGCCGCATCCGTCATTGCCATGTGCACCGGTCAGCTTTACATTCCCGCGATCAACCACTTCTTCCGGGGCGCTCTTCACGAACTTAAGAAGCGGTCGCGGAGCCTGTCTCGAAAACTAAGCGCACGACAAGTTGCATAATGCGCGGATCACGCGCACCGTTTACGGTGCCAAAACCGTTGATGTTATTTGCGGTGCCATCCGCCCGGAACGGAAGAATGGCCGGGTTCGTTAGGCTGGTGTAGTTGATTGTGCTGTTAGTCCCGCTGAATTGGGTGTGGTTTGAACGTGTTGAACGAATCCGCACGCAACTGCAAAGTCATTCGCTCCCGGATAGAGAACTGCTTCTGCAGGGATATGCCCCAGTGGTTGATACAGATCCTCATTATGCTTGTATATCTCATTTAAGTTGATGACCTCATTGATAGCTCTTAAAAGCTCCTTGCCTTCGGCTGCTTACGTTGCTCTCAGGCAGACGAAGCCATACGTGTGCCCTCTGTTGATAAACATGGGCCGACGGAGCACTTGAGGTCTTTCCACCCTCCTCAACGATCATCGAGATCAAGAGGTTTCGCGCCCAACAGCGTGAACCCCAGACTAGATTTCCGCAATGCTCTACTGGCTGTTCAAACTCCATCGGTTTTCAAACTTCAAACACCTTAGTATCCAATGCGCCGCGCAGCCGCTTCCTTTTTACGACATCCCGGCCTAACCCGCTTGTTGATCATGTAAACTGAATTCCTTCACAGACATGTTGCTCAACACAGGCGACAAACTTGGGCCGTATGAGATCCTATCGCCACTAGGCGCTGGGGGCATGGGTGAGGTGTACAAGGCGCGGGACACTCGTCTGGACCGCACTGTCGCTATCAAGATACTGCGGGAAGCGTCGGCGGCGCTGCCGGAAGTGCGGCAGCGCTTCGAACGCGAAGCTCGCGCTGTTTCGAGCCTGAATCACCCGAATATTTGCAGCCTCTTCGATATCGGCCAGCAAAACGACATCAGCTATCTTGTGATGGAGTTTTTGGACGGCAAGACGCTCGCCGAACTGATCAAGAAAGGGCCGCTCCCGCTCCATCAGGCACTCCGGTTCGCAACCGGGGTTGCCAGCGCGCTTGATGCGGCGCACCATCAGGGTATTGTACACCGCGATCTGAAGCCATCGAACATCATGCTCACCGAGACAAGGCCTAAGGTGCTCGACTTCGGTCTGGCGAAGATACAACAGCGCGCCGGAGTGGTGTCCGGCCGTTCGATGGAGCAGACGCTGACCTCGCCGCTTACGGGCGCGGGGAGCATCGTGGGGACGCTCCAGTACATGGCGCCGGAGCAACTGGAAGGCAAGGAGGCGGACGCTCGCACGGACCTGTTCGCGTTCGGAGCGGTGCTGTACGAAATGCTAACCGGCCGCCGTGCTTTCGAAGCCACTAGTCAGGCGGCGCTGATCTCGAACATTCTGGTAGCGGAGCCGCCGGAGCTATCGGCAGTCCAGCCGCTCGCTTCGCCGGCGCTGGATCTGATAGTTCGCACCTGCCTCGCAAAAAATCCGGCGGACCGGTGGCAAAGCGCGCATGATCTGTTATTGCAGTTGAACTGGATTGCCAACGCGGGGTCGCAGGTCGGCGTTGCCGCTCCGGGTGCGTCGCAGCGGAGATGGCGGGAGCGGGTGTTGTGGGCGACCGTCGCGGGGCTGCTTTCGCTGGCTTTGCTAGCAGTCTCATACCGGCAGGGGCGGGAGAAGCCATTGGATTTGCGTCCGGTGCGGTTTCAGATCTTCCCTCCGGCCGAGGCGACGTATGCACCGACTGAGCTGCCCGCTCTCTCGCCCGACGGGCGGTTTCTGGTCTTTTGTGCGCAAATTGGCGGCGGCAAACCGGTTCTGTGGCTTCGGTCGATGGACAAATTGGCCGCTCAGCCCCTGGCCGGAACAGAGAACGCGCTATATCCCTTCTGGTCTCCGGACAACCGTTTCCTGGCTTTTTTTGCGGACGAAAAGTTGAAGAAAATCGACATGAGGGGCAGTCCTCCCCAAACTCTTTGCGACGCAGACCATGGCTATGGAGGCTCGTGGAGCCAGGATGGAACGATTTTATTCGCCTCAGGTTCCCATCCCCTGCGTCGAGTTTCTGCTGCTGGCGGAACGCCCGGAAACGCGCTGCAGATCGACAGTTCGCGCGGAGAAACCGATCACAACTCGCCCCAGTTTCTGCCGGACGGTCACCGCTTCCTCTATTTCTCCCGCCACGCGGATCCTGACAAATCCGAAATTCGCGCCGGCTCGCTGGACTCAGGCGAAACAACCCCTGTACTCACCGTTCAGTCCCGGGCGAGTTTTGTACCACCGAGTCATTTAGTGTTCGCCCAAAACCAGATTTTGATGTCTCAACCTTTCGATGCGCGCAAGCTGCGGGTTTCAGGCGATCCCTTCCCTATCGCGGAAGGCGTAGGGCGCAATGTTTTGTTCAATAGCGCGCTGTTCTCGGTTTCGGGCAATGGCGTGCTCCTTTGGCGGAACAGTAACGACATCAGCGCCCGGATTTCATTGTTCGCGCGCGACGGCAGCTCGCTCGGACACCTTGGCGAAGTGCGCCAAATCCGGCAAATTACATTATCTCCTGACGAGAAGCGACTTTCGGCGGAGAGCAGAGATCCGACCGGCAACCTGGACATCTGGATCGTACAAGTTGCCAGCGGCATTTTCTCCAGATTGACTTCGGATCCGGCTCGCAATTTGGACGCGGTCTGGTCTCCGGATGGCCGCGAAATGGTTTTCACCTCGTCGCGGAAAGGAAACGTCCCCAACCTATACCGCAAACGAGTAGGCGGTCCACCTGAAGAACTTCTGTTCAAGTCGGGGGAAGCCACGTATTCGGCCCAGTGGCTTAGAGATGGCTCCATTTTATTCCTGACTCCAACGGGCAAGAAATTTTTCCGCTTACCGATGTCAGGCGAGCGCAAAGCGGAGTTGCTATTTGAAAGCAATTCGATAAAGATCAACCGGTCGTTTCGCCGGAAGGCCTCAGGATTGCGTACAATTCCACCGATTCCGGCCGGTGGGAAGTTTACGTGGCGTCCTATCCGGGCTTCACGGACCGGCGCCAAGTTTCGACAGCTGGCGGCTGCCAGCCGCTCTGGAGCAAGAATGGCAAGGAGCTGTTTTACCTGACTCTCGACGGCAAACTAATGGTGGTAAATGTGAAAGCGGACGCGGCAATGGAATCGGGCTTGCCGCACGAACTATTCGCGGTCCAGATACGCGTAAACCCAATTCTCAGCCAGTATGCCGTCACGGGCGACGGGAGCAGGTTCTTCGTTCTCGAGAACGTGGATCGAGGTCCGCTGCCCATGAACGTGGCGCTGAACTGGAATGCTGGCTTGTCTCACTGACGGCTTAACGTATCGTGTTCCGCACTTAGGCGAGGATTTTGAAGACATCCGGATCTCAGAGTATCTGGAAACTTGGACTGCACGAAATGGTGATTTTGAGTGGCCGGAAATGTTCCCTGCCAGCCCGGAACTTTGTGTGCGGGAGCGGCTTAAGAAGAGTCGAAGTGCCTCATAGAATCGCCAACAACGGCGTTCCGCAGGAACGATATCCGGCAATGAACGTAGCCGCAAGCGGCAGGGGCAAGCCCGAGGATCTCGGGTAGTAAGTAGCGGTAAACCAGTGAACGAAGGAGTTCATTGGAATGACGTCACTACGCAAACGAATGCTGGACGAGTTGCAGTTACGGAACTTGTCCGCTTGCACGACTCGGGCTTACGTAGGAGCTGTTGAAAGGTTTTCTAAATACTTTCACAAATCGCCCGAAAAACTCGGCCCCGAACAGGTGCGGGAGTACTTGCTGCATCTGATTAGGGACAAGGAATCACTACCGAATACCGTGATGGTCAATCGTTCCGGCCTGCGGTTTCTCTACGTTTGTACGTTAAAGCAGAGCTGGTTCGAGGAGAGCGTCCCGGAACCGAAAAGACGGCCCATGCTGCCGCGTGTACTTGGCGTAGAAGAAGTCACCCGGGTTTTAGACTTTACTCTGAACCTGAAGCACTGGACCATCCTGGCGACGCTCTATGCGACGGCCTTGCGATGCAGTGAAGTGCAGCATCTCAAGGTCAACGATATCGATAGCAAACGGATGCTGCTGCATGTCCGCCAGAGTAAGGGAGGCATTCCCCGCCAGATTGGACTTTCGGCGGCGCTGCTCGAAAGGCTCCGCATTTACTTCCGTTGTTATCGACCGAAAGACTGGCTGTTCCCGTCTGGGCGCAATCCCGCCCTGCCTCTCGATGACCGCTCGATTCGCTTTCTCTGTTTTGAGGCGGGTAAACGGGCCGCCATCGAACGTCGCGTTCATCCGCACCTGTTTCGCCATGCCTCCGCCACGCATATGCTAGACGCCGGCACCGATCTTCGCACGATTCAGGTTCTGCTTGGACATGCGAACATCCAGACCACGGCAAGGTACCTTCACGTCTCTACGCGGAGATTGCAGGCTGTTCGAAGTCCGTTCGACGCGCTCACGTTAAAGCCCATTGATCAGAATGGCGATCCTCAACAGGTTTCATGACGAGTTATCGGTTGGAAGTGGCCGATGTCTTTCGCCAACACAAGCAGGAGTTCTTCGCTCGATGGGGACATACTCTGTCCACTCAGCAGAGCAAAGTATTCCGAGACATCTGCGCCTGTCGAACCGCTGCCCTTGGCGCTCGCTTTGCACAATGTAATCACTGCTCTTACCAGAGCATCGAGTTTCATTCGTGCCGAAACCGGCATTGCCCAAAGTGTCAGTCCACTGCCCGTGAAAGATGGTTGGCCGCAACCGCCCGCGAGCTATTACCCGTTCCGTACAGCCACGTTGTATTCACGCTGCCCGGCGCACTTTCTCCCCTGGTCCTGCAGAACGCGAAGCTGGTCTATAACCTTTTGTTCCGCTGCGTTTCGGAAACACTCCTTACTATCGCTCGCGATAAGCGCAGGCTTGGCGCAGACCTCGGATTTCTGGCCGTGCTCCATACCTGGAATCAAAAAATGCTGCACCACCCGCATTTACACTGTTTGGTTCCCGCCGGCGGTCTTGCTCCCGATCGCTCCTCCTGGATCCACTGCCGGCAACGGTTCTTTCTTCCGGGCTCCGTCCTGGCCAAGATGTTTCGCGGTAAGTTCCTTGCACATCTTGCCGCCGCCTTTCGCCGTAAAAAGCTCCGCCTGACCGGACAAATTCAAGTGCTCCAGCGCCCGGAAGCTTTCCACCGTTTCTTGCGGACGCTCAGGAAACCCAAATGGGTGGTCCAGGTTAGGCCCCCCTTCGGAGGGCCCGAACACGTCCTCAAGTATCTGGCGCGTTATACACACCGGGTAGCTATTTCCAATGGACGCCTGATCGGAATGTGCGATGGCCAGGTGACGTTCCGCTGGAGGGACTCGGCAGACCATAACACGCAGAAACCCACCACCTTGAGCGCGGTCGAGTTTATCCGCCGGTTCCTGCTGCATGCCCTACCGAATGGTTTTGTCAAAATCCGCCACTTCGGATTCCTCGCCAACTGTCATCGTGCCAAAGCCTTGAAACTCTGCAGCGCTCTTTTACTTGTGCCGCCACCCGACATCCCGACCGTCAGGAAGCTAAATCCCATCGAAAGGAAATGTCCTTGCTGCGGGTCCGGAATCCTATGCCTGCTTGGACATGTCTCCGCTGGCTCCCTGATAAATCCAGCTTTACACGCTTACGTTGCTGTCGATTCCTCATGAAGAAACTCTATTGCCACAACGATCAATGGCCTCTTCGCGTCCGCTCTTCCGAGTGCTGCCATAGCTTTGCCCGGACCACTCAAAAAACACCCTTCAAACTGCCCTATCATTCCTTCAACTGGCTTCCCAAACGCGTGCGCAGCGTTCGTCTCTCATTTCACCAGATACGAAATCTCGAATCTGAACCGGCAAAAACCGATCAATCCCCGTAATATACTGTCCGGCTCCGTCATTGCGCGTTATCGAAAGTGGCTCGGGCGATGTTGCAGCACATCGATCCCAAAAATCCGCGCGCCCGACCACTTCCGATCAACGCTAAGGCAATATCGGTAG
>JAABUK010002838.1_pt1 | contig 30406 bp, 12 predicted proteins | sample 5559141 | NCBI WGS metagenome assembly JAABUK01 (sample SAMN10711869, study PRJNA513367) | rock metagenome | isolation source: Antarctica rocks | place: Antarctica: Victoria Land, Pudding Butte nord | collected 2016-01-03
CTGTCTTTCGCGGTGTCGATTTATGAGGAGGGTAGACATATTATGAGTAGTAGGGTAGGTATACTTGGCAGAGAAGAGTAGGTATGAGGGAATTCAGCTATGGATGTTAGTGGTTGAGGGATCGGGATGGTAGATGAGAATTAGGGTCATAGGATATGGAATCTTTCGAGCGGAATCTGGAGCGGGATTAGTATAGGTGTTAGCCGCGTGAGCGCTAGAGTAGGATAAGGGTTTAGATCCATAAGTAGAGTTACTGGAAACCTCTGAATTCCAATCGGTATGGTCGAAGCTGTCTGGATCGCATTGCTGATGCTGGAGGATTCGAATGCAGGCTTGTAGTCTTCGTAGTGGATGTTCAATTGGAAAACCACATCCTTGAAACAGTGGCTCAAGTCCGTAGTCTTTTTATGTGATGTTTTATTCGATGACTGCATCTTAAAAACGGTACTCCACGTCTATGGTAGTTGAAGGGTAGGTAATATAGAGGAAGGCTTGTGGATGTATACCATTCACTCCTGGCATTTGCAGGTTTTGAATTTTCATCTGGGGCAAGAGTTTGTTGATTCCAATCGTCGCCAGTGTGCCTTGGTCCATGCGGTGGGTTGATAGGAGGGAAGTGACGATATCTGAGGGGTAGAGGACGATTTTTCCACGTTCGTCCATTCGGTATGATACTGGGGGGTTTTTTATGTTAGTACTTTGCCATGTCTCCGGACGTCTTTTTGCGATGAAAAGACAACATTGCACTGCAAGATAGAGCCAATGCTGCCCACTGCACGACCAACGAGATGTGGCTGCTATAAATTGGCTGTAAGATTACTCCCAGTACCTAGGGCTATCATACTGGTGGTATTCACGCCTTCACACGAGGTCATGTTACTCCCTGAGGGCATCAACTTCGTGAGCGCCAACAACAGCGAACCTTGTCTAGTTTCTACACCAATCGATGGAGATCAGCCCTCATTCTCCACAGCGGAAAGAAGTGTCGTAAGGAAAAGGTCGATCTTACCAGTCACTTTTGCCATGCCTGTCTTTCCGTTACGTACACACATATTGTCGATTGCTGAGGCGGCAGCTCACACGTCATGTGAATTCCTGGTGAGCCGCGTGTCATCAGGAGCCGTGAGATATCCAATGCATTCTTGGCGAGCTGAGAGTAGGCTTTCATTAGCTGGGTAATATCCCTATAAAGGTCGGATAAGGATACGTAGGCAAAGGGTATAGGGATACTCATGGGAGTAAACAGACATTGCTACTCTATAGCGAGAAGTTCTGGGATTGAGATTGTGCTTCTTTTCAAGGACAAGTAATTGAGGAAGATGGGCTTACCGGAGGTGAAATACATTGGGAGGGCTACCTGTACAGCCCGCTGCCGCGCTGTGCCAAAAATCTGAATCTGGTGGCTCACAGGGAGGGTTGCCACTATATCCTGGCATTCACCTTGCATCATGTGTACAGGCTGACCTACGGGCGCTGTACAGCTGACCTTTGGCTGATAGCTGCGAATGATGACGATGAGGCCCCCGTTCTCACCTAGTTCCGTCCGTGTCAGTACCTTGCAGACTGGACCGCTTGCCGGGAGAGTAAGACGCTAGCTTATTGAAAGGCTATCGGACAATATTTCCAATACCATCTTGACGGCACTGGTGTGATGATCAAGGCCACTGGAATTCCGGTAAACATATGGGCGAGATTTCGCACGTACCTAAATCTCCTGTTGCACCACCAGCGTTTCGACTAGCGGGTGCCCCTTTGACACAACGATCCACTATCGCCTTTGCAGCGTCCCAAAGTTCTGTGTATTTGTTAGTACCAGTAAAGCACATTTAATTGCCTAAAAGTAATAGATATAATAAAAGAGAGCATGGCCTTGACATCTTTTGCCTCGTAGCTGTGACAACGGTTGCTACTGCCCACGTTAGGAAGGCTAATTGCGAGATTTACGTACTAGACTGGTGGCTTCTGTCTTGCCAAACACCTGATTTGAGAACAACGTCCAAGGCGCAAAGCCCGTCCGCTAATCATGCGTGGCCCGATCAGTCAACTGCTCACAAACGGTGTTCGAAGGATCAGATAGGATACTGGTAGCTTACAGCTAAGCCATCGCACCGGGAACTTGTTGTCCTCAAGGTAGATACCACGTTGACCAAACTCCATGACAGGATCATCCCAGGCGGAATCAAATATTTCGAGGACCTCATCGCAGGAAGCCGAACGTAGATTGCGTCCATATCGCGCCCCGTTACACTGAGGGCTAGCATTAAGACTGGTGAGTGGCAGATCATAATCCTGCCCACAGGTGTTTGCTTTGAGTAAACCATTCTCAACCACGAGTGCTGGAATTCGTATCGGTGGTATTATGGCGAGAGCAGGGCTCAGTGACAATATAGACAGAGCGGGCGTAAAGAAAGAAATGTGTGGTAGCATAATGTTGCAGTACGGAAGTACTCAGCGAGAGACGTAGGAATGTATAAGATTGTATTTCGTAAAGGATGATTCGGTCCCCAAGCATACAAGTAAATACCTATCCCCGCGTTCAAGTTATCAGACAAGCTTACAGGCGCCCCGCTCTATGTGGAGCTGAAACAGCGCAGACGCGACATCAAGCGACGAGCGTCGAATCAGATTTGACTGTCCAAATTGCGCTTTGAGTCCTTCAGATAAGTTTTGAAAGTTAGGTGGGAGTGGCAAACTAGTCTTGATGGTTTTCAGTCTGATTGAGATTTCAGCCTCTTCCAATATGATGAACTCGACAGAATTTTTGGAAAAGATAGGAATGACCCCGAAGAAGGACCTTGTACCATCTGTAGAAAGGTGCGGATAGGAGACCATCCTGCGAGCGAGCCCATCAATACCTTTTATGGTCATCACTGGAAACATGCTACCCTTCTTCTGGGAGACGATTCATACGATCTTCTTCTGGCCATCTACTGATCTTGCTGAACTTTCCTCATAGCGTTCAACGTCTTTCGTCAACCCATTAATGCAACTGAAACTTCAGTGACCAGCCAGAGAGTTACTAGGCTTTTGAACGCTGGACGTTCGCTGGTCGACCAAAGCTGAGACACGACTGTGATCCTGGTTTCCAAATCAAGGCATAGCATCTGAAATTGTACCCTTGAGTAACGCAGCATCTTGAGATTGAACGGGCTTCCGCAGCACCTGTGGCTTCAGTAGTGGCTCCAGCTAGTCAGTATTCTAGGCTCATCAAGCCAATTTCCTGAGCTCTTGTGCTACCTTGAGCTTTTGATTATGAGCTGCATTCCGCGTGTAGTCTCCGGTGTTCTGCATCCCGAGACTTTATTCGCCTCTCTGAGTTCTCGATCTATCCCGCTCTCACTGAAGTTGCGTTGAGAAGATTTATGGCCGTCCGGATTCTGTAACCTGAGGCGTAACCTTTCTGCAACATGCAGGTTCTTAACGATAATCTGCCTACTCGTTGCCACAGATTATACATTGCCAAAGTTGTCCGTCGTGCTGATGGTGGCGTGGTTCAGCTCATTTCCTGCTATCAAGCAGTTTCAATGTCGTTTCTCACACATGATCCTGCGCTATTGAGGTGTACCAGGGTGAGGTACATATATGTAGCCGCACGTATACCCATGATGGGTTCCATCCTCCAAGACCTGTGACATGCAATCGCATGGCGGCGGCTCCTGTATGTGTGTGAACGATGACAGTATTCCGTGTGAATGAATTTGTCGACCATAACGCATCTAGAGATATTGCCTCTCAAACTTCACCAGGAAGCTCCAGATGTGGAGATTGGAAGGCATTACTTTTGATACGATTTCGATCGGTATGGAGTTGAGTGATATGTGAGGAGTTACTCTTATGCAGCTGCCATTGAAGCCAGCCCCGTCGTACTTACGGCTTGCCTCAGCCCACAAGGTTCGGCAAGGGGAGGCTTGGCATCTGCATCTGCATATTTTCTTTTTGTTGTAGTGTAATTGGGTCACTCAGGTTTGCATAGTGTAAATGTAGCCCTAGAGCCAAGAGAGAGACAAAGACAGAAGTCAACATACACCATAGTCCGGATTAGGCGATCAGGCTAATCTACGCGTCGGACATTTCGGCGTTACCTTAAGGCTGAAATCAGCACGACTGCGGGTGTTTGTTTACAAAGAACCAAGGACTTTCCCAACTGTCGCTACCTACCAGGGCCGTCATTATGAGGGTCGTCGAAATTGTAATAGATGGCTTCAAGTCATATGCGGTGCGCACGGTCATCAGTGGGTGGGATGAGAGCTTCAATTCGATTACTGGCCTGAATGGGAGTGGGAAGTCCAATATCCTCGACGCCATATGTTTTGTTCTGGGGATCACGAGTATGAGCACTGTCAGAGCGCAGAACATACAGGTAAGCGTGGAGCGGATGTGCGTCAATGACCAGTCACTCCTAATGTCACGGTCAGGACCTGATCTACAAACGGGGTCAAGCGGGCGTCACCAAAGCCAGCGTTACCATCGTCTTCGACAATCGTGATAAGAAGAAGTCACCCATTGGCTTTGAAGAGTATGGACAAATATCTGTGACTCGGCAAATTGTGCTTGGGGGCACAAGCAAGTACCTCATCAACGGCCACCGGGCGCAACAGCAGACGGTGCAGAATCTCTTTCAGTCTGTACAACTCAACATCAACAATCCCAATTTCCTGATTATGCAAGGTCGCATTACGAAAGTGCTCAATATGAAGCCGGTGGAAATTTTGGCGATGATCGAGGAAGCGGCGGGCACGAGGATGTTTGAGGACCGGCGAGATAAGGCTTTCAAAACGATGGCAAAGAAAGAGATGAAGGTGCAAGAGCTTACAGAACTGCTAAAGGACGAAATCGAGCCGAAACTGGAGAAGCTACGAACAGAAAAGAGGGCCTTTCTGGAGTTTCAACAGACACAAAGTGATCTTGAGCGACTAACGAAGTTAGTAGTCGCCCATGACTATTTGAAGAACAAGGAGAAGTTGAAGCAAACAGCGAGCGATTTGGAAGCAAAAAGGCAGCGCGCAACTGATCTTGAAGACGATGCGAAGAGGCTGAAAAACGAGATCTCCCACTTAGAGGAGGACATGAAGAAAGTCAAAACAGCAAGAGAAAAGGAGCTGCGGAAAGGAGGGAAGTTCCAGGCTCTTGAGGAAGAGGTCAAGACGCATTCGCATGAGGTTGTGCGCTTGACGACGGTATTGGACCTCAAGGAAGCCAGCATTGCAGAAGAAGAGGAAAGAAGAAAAGGCCTTCAAAAGTCAGAGAAAGAGCTAGAGGCGCAGGTCAAAGAAAAGAGCAAAATATATGAAAAAGTCCAAGCACAATATGATGCGGCAAAAGCAGACCTGGACAAACAGACTGCCGATATGGAGAACAAAGATGAGCTGCTGCAGACATTGCTGACGGGTGTTGCATCGAAAGAGGGCCAGGAAAATGGATACCAGGGTCAATTGCAAGATGCCAGGAATCGTGCGAGCGCTGCAGCTACGGAGCAGGAGCAAGCAAAGCTTAAGATGTCACACGTGGAGAAGCGAATCAAGGAAGACGAACCTCGAGCGAGAAAAGCCAAAGAGCAGAATTCGGGGCTGCTAAAAGATCTCGAGACGTTGAAATCTCAAGCCAAGAAGCTAGAGGCTGAACTGAACAAACTAGGCGTCGAAGCTGGGAAGGAAGAGGAGATTTACGAAGAGGAGGCCGTTCTTCAAAAGCAAATCAGGACCCTTCGTGAACAAGCGGACAGTATGAAGCGCAAAGTCGCCAACATTGACTTCAGCTATAGCGATCCATCCCCAGGCTTCGACAGATCGAAAGTCAAAGGTCTCGTAGCGCAATTGTTCACTTTAGACAAGGACAAAGCTCAAGCGGGTACAGCTTTGGAGATTTGCGCTGGAGGACGTTTATACAACGTGGTTGTAGACTCAGCAGAGACAGGCACACATTTACTTCAGAACGGAAAGCTGAGAAAACGAGTAACTATTATCCCTCTCAACAAGATAGCTGCATTCAAGGCATCCGCGGACAAGATTGGTGCAGCACAGAAGCTCGCGCCTGGGAAGGTCGATCTTGCTCTGTCTTTGGTTGGCTACGACGATGAGGTTTCGGCAGCAATGGAGTATGTCTTCGGTTCGACACTGGTGTGTGAAGATGCAGAGACTGCGAAGAAAGTCACCTTTGATCCAGCTGTGAGGATGAAGAGTGTGACTTTGGAAGGCGATGTCTACGATCCGTCCGGGACCCTCTCTGGTGGAAGCTCGCCGAACTCCAGTGGCGTCCTCGTGACACTGGGAAAGCTGAACGAGCTCATGAAGGAACTGAAAGGGCTTGAGCTTAAGCTAAGCGAATTACAAACCTTCATGGCAAAGGAAAAGAAGAAGATGGACTCTGCTCGGAAAGCAAAGCAAGAGCTGGATCTGAAATCCCATGAAATCAAGCTGACTGAGGAGCAGATTGGCGGTAATTCATCGTCATCAGTGAGAAGTCCCAGATATCAGAGACACACACTTGTGACTAACGTGTTTAGATCATTCAAGCCGTCGAGGAAATGAAAGCGAATATCGAGCAGCTCAAGAAGGACACCGCAGATGCCAAAGCTCGACAGGCGGAGGCTCTGAAGGACATCAAGCGGATCGAGAAAGACATGAAAGACTTTGATAGCAACAAAGATGGAAAGCTCGCCGAATTGCAAACTGCGGTGAATGCACTCAAGAAAAGCCACGTAAAGAACTCGGTATCCGTCAAGACGCTGCAGAAGGAGCTTCAATCCAGTAGATTGGAGGCTGAGCAGGCTGGTGCCGATCTGGGCGCGGCTCAGGAACAGCTTACCGAAGTTGACTTGACGCTGGAGGCGCAAGGAGTCGAGATCAATAGCCTACAGAAGGAGCAAGCTCAAGTCAAGGTCAGACAGTTTGAGGATGTCAGAAGATTATCTTACTGATCTGTTGCGTAGGATGCTCAAGACATTGCGCAGGCGCGCCTTGACGACGAACGGGCAAAGCTTACAGGATTTGACGAAGAGTTGAAGGCGTTGGAGGACGCCTCACGATCCAAGTCCTCGCGCATCACTGAAGAGGGTCTTGAGATGCAAAAGCTTGCCCATCAGGTCGAGAAGTGTCAGAAGGACCAGCAAGGCGCCGGACAGATGCTTAAGGAAATGGAAAAGGAGCATGAGTGGATCGCAGACGAAAAGGAAAGCTTCGGCCGCCCCAATAGTCCCTACGACTTCAAAGGCCAAAACATCGCAGAATGCAAATCGTCACTCCGCAACCTGACGGAACGCTTCCAGGGAATGAAGAAAAAGATTAACCCCAAAGTCATGAACATGATCGATAGTGTCGAGAAGAAGGAAGCCGCGCTGAAGAACATGATGAAGACCGTCATCAGGGACAAGCGGAAAATCGAGGAAACAATCACCAGCCTTGACGAGTACAAAAAGGAGGCTCTCCAGAAAACCTGGACCAAAGTCAATGGGGACTTTGGCAACATCTTCGCGGAGCTTCTACCCGGTAGCTTTGCCAAATTGGACCCACCAGAGGGCAAGCAGATCTCAGACGGGCTAGAGGTAAAAGTCAGCTTGGGCAAAGTATGGAAGCAAAGCTTGACCGAACTGAGTGGTGGACAACGGTACGCAACCCAATCTTCAGCTCCCATACATACAAAAGCTAACAACCCAACAGATCCCTCATCGCCCTCTCCCTAATCATGGCTCTGCTCCAGTTCAAGCCAGCACCGATGTACATCCTAGATGAAGTCGATGCCGCTCTGGATCTCTCACATACACAGAACATTGGTCGCTTGATCAAGACGAGGTTTAAGGGCTCTCAATTCATCGTTGTTAGTTTGAAAGATGGTATGTTTCAGAACGCGAATCGGATTTTCAAGACTAGGTTTAGCGAGGGCACGAGTGTGGTGCAGGCTCTTACGCCTGCGGATGTACGATGATGCGGGCTTGCGATGTTATAGGATTTGGATCGTTTGTGGGTTAGCATGGCGTTGTTGGATTGGACCTTTGATATCAGAATATGGTGGCGGTTGGTACGTCTTTGCGTTGCGATGACGAGTCTATGTCTTGTTTGTGTCTTTAAATATGTCATACGATCGGCGCTTCTTCTCATCTGAGCTTCCAAGAAATTTCCAGTCTTGGTGTTCACTTGCTGTCATTTACAGGGACCCTCCACTACCCACCCCAAATGACGAGAGCTCCGATGCATACATTTCGATCAGGGGCTCTTTTTCCTAGACATGCGTCTCTACTGTTTACATCCACAATTCTTCGACCGATGGGAGGCGGCTTTCGTCCTCCATGTAACCGGCGGTGGGATTGGGACCAATCGAGGGATCTGAGAATTGTCATTTATTGCCCACCAGCACTAAAGACAGTGAGCGTTACCTTGGGCGTCTACCTTGATCTTTCATCTCGAGGTTCGCAGAATCTGTCATGTCCTGGGTGGAAGATGTGTGCCATTGTCTGTATCGCACAATATCGCATGAGCCTTTCGGGATGACGATGGTGGCCTTGAAATCTTCGATACTAAAATTTGCTGTTGGCTCTATGATCCCTGATGCTCCGCTGGGAAATGCAGTGCCACGGTACCACAGTCGCATTGCGCGGACCTTGGATCAGTAGAAGGGAAAGATTGAGGTTTAGGCAACATGTATGCTGTCAACACTGGCAGGTGACAGCCTCATAAGTAATCGTTGTGATCCAGCTCTACATTTTGCCGCATGGTGGATACCTGCCATTCCGGAAATGTTCGGCGTGATCGGTCTCAAGTGGATCGATGTCTTTGGCTCCATGTTTCAAAAGCACCTTGACCATATATTGATGACCATAGATCATGGCTCGAAGGACTGGAGGGTCGCGGTCCTCATTCCCACCATCAATATCAATGCCTTGTGCCAAGAGGATCTTGACAACCTCCTCCTGGCCCCTCTCAGCAGCCTTCTCAAGAGCAATATTCCCGTTACCGTGATCCTTGACATCAATACCGTTTTCCAAAAGGAACCGTACCATCGCTGCTTCACCGTTCATAGCCGCACGAGCGAGAACGCTCCAGTAACCTTTGGCATGGATGCTGGCGCCACTGTCAAGAAGCATCTGCGCAACCTGTGTATGTCCATTTATGGCAGCGAAATAAAGTGGATCACCAATCATGGACTTGTAGTACATGGCGCCGCGGTCTAGAAGTAAGCGAACCACACGAGTGTGGCCGAAAAGAGAGGCGCAATGCAGTGGGCCGCCGTGGTCAGCAAATAGGTTCATGTCGGCCCCTGAGTCTAACAGAAATTCAACAGTCTGCACATGCCCGTTGGCGCACGCTTTGTGCAGTGAATCGAACATCACTTTCTGCCTTGCCGCCGCCGGAATCTTGTTCAAAAGTAGCATTAGAATATCGCCGTAGCCACTGCCCGCAGCAGCCTCGAACGCATGCTCATAACGCTTATCCTGAAGATCGCCATCGGAAGGCAAAGCTAGCATGTACTCGACGATATGCCGTTGCCCTGCACCGCAAGCTGCTGAGAGTGACGCACTGACAGACCCATTTCGAGATTCTTGAACCGTGTCTTTAATGTCACATTCCAGAATCATGGCCAGCATTTCTTGATTCCCGATTCTCGCAGCATTCGCTGAGGCATAACCGAATATTTTGCTTTCCATGTGCAGAAGAAAGCTCTCTGAGATGAGATCTCGCATTTTTGCGATATCTCCGACAGCAGCAGCAGCAGATACTAGGTCTTCCGCTGGCTCGTAGCAGCCCTCATCCATTTTGGGGAGCATCTCAAGAGCTTTTCCAACGTGAGCAGGCGAGAAATGGTGTGCCGCAGCATCACACAGATTGTGAACATATTGCAAACGTTGCTCTTCTGTGCCATCTGTCGGCGCTGCCTCTAGCAAACGATCCGTGACCTGGCTGACCACGCTGCGGAGAAAGTCGCCTTTGTTGTTCATGCTTGGATTAACAACCTTCGCCACCAGAAGCATTCGTAGGCAATCTGGCGGCATCCTACGCGCGCGAACATGCTTGCTGAAATCAAACCTATTTGTTGCGAAGACGGCACGTACAACTTCAGCATCGAACGCTTCTAGCACGGCGTGTGAGCAAGGCTAGGTTGACACCGCAAACGTGAAGGGGCTTACTGCATATTTGTCGAAGTCTGACAGCTTTGTATAAGCCGACCGCTACGACCATATGCTCGACTACGCACTCGAACGCTGGTATTGGAAAATCGAGAACTTGCATGGTGAGGTTTTAGGATGGTTTCGAGCATGGATCTTTGTGCTCCTTGTCAAGCAGCCCGACTCCCTTATCTCACAATATTGTACAAACGTATGGGCTAGACGCTACGGAGGCACGTGGAGGTTAACACCAAAAGTTCTGAGTTGGCGCTAACGGGAGGTGCACCAATCTGTTGGGGACAGCCACCCCGGAGACCGCACCCTAGCAGTGCACAAATCCCCGGAAGCAAGCTTAGAATCTTAGGCACCTGGATCTCTATAGACTTAACGCTAGCTTAAGACTTTAATACCCCTACTTAAATCAGGTAGTAAGGTCTTAATAATATAGAGCTGTAATTATACTAACTAGCTATATGACTCTAAACAAGTATATAAATAGACTTATTAGACTACTATATTATAAGGGATTTAAATATAACTTTTATATATAAACTAATCTAGTTAGATATAAATTTCAAGGTATAATATACTTAAGTTTAGCTAAAATTACAGATTTAGGTATTAGAAGTAGAGAAGCTTCTAAATATTATGACTGTATCCCTACTAGCGTCTGCTAAGACGGGATATCCAATTCGGTAACCACAGTGACTAGCTTGCTTCTCCCGCCGCTACTAAGCGAGTGGACCTATCCATGCGAAGCTGTACAACATGAGTATGTGTCATTGACCCAGCACAAATCGTGTCTGCAATAATTGATTCTGCCATAACAATCACTCGATTGCGGAGTACAAGTCGCAAGATCAGAACCCTGACCAGAGGAGATGCGGACATGCAAAATCTGGATGTCTTCATTTCCGAGAGGGGGCTGAGCATAGCTCGATCGTTCATACCTTACGCTTTGTGCGGGGTGAATCCTTCGCGTGTTGCTGTGCGCTTTAAAGCTTGAAGATTGCTCCAATCCCAGGGGTTTGTACGCTAGCCTGCCACGCTACAATACTCAATCGTAGGCCGATGCAGGTCCCTGTGCCGTGCGGGCTGCCCACATGGAGGCTACCTTCAGATCTTCAGAGGCTGAGCGCACCGACCGGTGCTAGATATGTCCGTTTCAAACTTGAAGTAGTGCCTACGAAAAGGGGATGGTGGGGATCCTTTTGCTTGGGTATTTAGCTGATCGGGGTCCCATCAAGCTAGCAATTTCGTGGCACGAATCCTTCGTGTCTTGCGTAGTCGGCATGATGTGAGTTGGTAAGACTGCCTGCATCTCCTGTCAAGCTTCTTACATTCGTTTTGCGATCGGGTCTTGGGTATCTCGTACATCGCCTCGCTGTCGCCGCAATTGTTCCGATCGCTCTGAGCATCTATATCGCTCAATCCGTATACCTCTAGTGTCTGGGCTTACTGCCTGTCTCTTATGTTCTAATATAATCTTGGCGGTCTTTATCACCTGTAACAACATACCCGTAGCCGATTATTACACATGTTGTCGAGGAGATGCTTGACTCTTCCAAATGTTTGTTGTCACTCATCACCCTAGTCGCATTCTGGAGTGTGCATGGCCGCGCCGGTCCAGCTCCTAGGACCCCAGGAGGGACATACCGTCCTTCCACAGTCATTTCGCAGTCATACAATGCCTCCCAACTCGGTTCCGTTGCTGGCACCGCTCCCACTGGACTGTACAGCCAGAGTAACAGGACTCTTGGAAGTTCCTCGCCAATGTCGCAAGACCCAGTCGAGTCTGCGCAAATGCACGCAAAAACCTGTCTTGTCGGAGCTTGCTCGGGAATCACCGGTGCTACCAAGACTGTCGATGAAGATATAGCCGGTCTGGGCGGGCCATTGATAATGCTTCCAGACTCGGAGTTGCAGGCAGCTTGCGTGCTATGGAATGCTTCCTGCTCGGGCGATAAGACCGCCGCGAGGAACTACTTCTTTGCCACATTGAAACAGGACCTGGATGCAAACCGATGTTTCACCAAACCCCAGGCCGATTGTACCAAGATCGAAACTCCGGCAAGGATGTCGGAATTCCAGGCGATTCAGGATTGGATGAGATCCCCACAATGCTTTTCTGGGAAAGCTGGTTACAATTCAATGGTTGGGATGTCGCCGCCAATTCAAGATACGGAAAATTGCTGCGGAACATGCGGACTCACAGCTGGAATTGTTGATGTCTACTACTGGCCAGTGGCGAATGCGAGCACATCTTGCTTAGATATCATTGGAACAAAAGTCAATCCGCTGACTTACGGTGCCACGATTGGGCTCGCCTCGGATGGATACAACTACTGGAGTGACAAGAATGGCGTATTGACAAGCTCTATCCCAACGTACTGGGGCTGCACAACTGAAACGGGTGGTCAACTATCATTCATGTCAACTGCTTTAGTCACGCAAATAGACTCCATCACATTCAAGCAATATCTGGTCAATCCGTGGTCTGCTCCATCATGCGTTGGAAGCTCTCCGCCATCTTGGAGGTCAAGCGGAGCGCGTGCTCCGAGGGCCATCCACGCCCGTGCCCATTCTTTGACCATCCATAACACTACAAGTCAGAATGGCGACTTACCAGCGTCCACTGCTGTGGTTAGCGGTTTCACCTTGTAAGTCTTCGGCCGAAATTATTCTCTACTAGATGTTTTCTAATCGATTTTTAGTACTTCTCCATCAATCTATGCCAATTTCCAGAGCATATCAGGGAGCGATGAATGCGGAAGTCAGACAATTTCCTCAACAATGCTTAGTTTTGCTCCTGGGGAACTGTCAACTATTGAAGGGGGTCTAAGTTGCCTCACTTGTCTCAGCCAATCCACAAAACCATTCGACTTTCGAGATCTACCGTGCCCGCCCCAACGCGTAATGGTCAGTAATGCGTGACATCTGTGTGACTGGCGTCCCATGTGTCAATCCATAAAGCGTCATGAGCTGACAGGTGTTCAGGAAGCCAACTGGTACAAGCCTGAGCCCGGTCAACCATATCGTCCCCTCATCGCCATGCCAGAACAGATCCAGAAAGTAAACCCCTTCTTTGGACGTTGTTCGGACGCTTTCTTCACAGGCTTTGACCCACCGAAAACTTTACTGCCAGCAAATGCGATGGTCCCGACGACTACGGCCGCCGATCCTAACGCGGCGGATTCAACAGCCCCGATGCCAAGTGCTACTCAAGATCCAGGCGCAAAGAACACCGCCAGCGACGAAGGAATGAAACCTGTGGCTGGTCCCACCCTAGCGGCGCATGTACCGAAAGAAACGGCGAATTCAGTCCCAGATCCAAAGCAAACCGCACCTGCACTTGTGTCTAAATCCGAAGACCCTAAAGCATCGGAGGGTTCGCCGGCATTGCCAGGGTCTATTCCTTATGGTGCCGCTAGTGATTCCAACAAAGCCAGCGGAGCCGTTGGGGACCCTGGGCAAGCAACGAGGCCTACCACGCCCAGCAGCAATCCTAAACAAGACAGTGGCTCCCATGGAGATCCCGGACAGGTCACAGATCCTAAAGCGACTAGCGGTACTAGTGGAGGTTCTGACCAACACGATAACCCAAAGAAACCAAGCAACGCACCGCAAATATCCGATCCCTCCAATGTGTCACCTCACCAGATGTCTCAGATCAATAATGCTCTGGCACCTAGCCCTCAAGGGTCTCAACCTGCGCCAATCTCTGTTCAGGGACATGATCCAAGTTCAAATCAGCAAGGTTTGCCTCCTGGGACTGTACCGATATCACCAGGCAGTCCACAAGCTGGCAATACTCAGGCTTTCCCAAAGATTGAGTCACCTCAACGAAACACTGGACTGCCAAGCATCGGTGATTCGAATCCAGTCCCCAAACCGCCAGCAACAACTATGTCCGTATCTAACCATATTATCGCCGTTTATGCATCTGGAATCCATTTCGATGGCTCCGCAGTAGCATCTGATCGGGCACATGTGGTTGTCTCTAGCGTCATGGCGATGAACCCGACCGCTGGCATTGCCCTCAGCAATTACGTCGTCAACATGCCGTCTCCAACACAACCTCCGAACGTAGACATCCAACCTTTTCCAAAATATGGACCTACAGTCATAGCCGGTGAATCGGCCCAGCGAGTCTCAAATGGTATTTCTATAGCTGGAATTACAGTAACCCCTGGCGCGGCACCAATCACCATTTCAGGCACCGCAATAGCTGTTGGTTCATCTGGTATCGTCATAGGTGCTAGCACGGTCCCTATAGCTACTGTATTCCCAGAACAATTTGCCCCTGCCAATGCTGCCAAGTATCAACCCACAATTATCCTCGGGCAGATTGCCCAGCCAGTCTCCAACGGTATATTCATCGCTGGCGCCACCTTGACCCCGGGAGCCTCACCTATTACTGTTTTGGGTACAGCAATAGCTGTTGGTTTGTCTGGCCTCATCATAGGTTCTAGCACGGTTCCTCTACCTACTGTATTCCCACAGCAAGCAGCCCCTGCCAATGCTGCTACCTATGAACCTACAACTATCATTGGTCAGGTAGCCCAGTCGGTCTCGAATGGTATCTCTATCGCTGGCGCCACTTTGGTCCCTGGAGCCCCGCCCATCACCATCTCCGGCACGCCAGTATTTGTTGGCTCGTCAGACCTTGTGATTGGTAGCGATACGATACCTCTCGCAGCCGTGTTCCCACCGATAACTACTAATGCCCCACAATATCAACCCACAACCATCAATGGAGAAAAGGCCCAGCTCCTCCCCGATGGTGGCATATCTATCGCCAGCACCACTCTGACCGCAGGAGCCTCAGCTATCACTTTTTCCGGTACCCCGATATCAGTTGGCTCGTCCAATCTTATCATCGGCTTTAGTACCGTACCTCTCGTGGCCGCCTTTCAACCACAAGTCGCTCCTAATGCTGCAGCCTATCAACCCACAACAATAAACGGCCAAAAAGCACAACTCCTTCCCAACGGCGTCTCTATTGCAGGCTCTACTCTGACTCCCGGAGCGCCAGCCATCACCATCTCAGGCACCCCAATATCCATCGGCTCATCCGGTCTCGTTATAGGCACCGGAACCCCAATACCCCTCACAAATGCATTCCCTTCACAGATAATCACCACCCTAGCCAACCAAGCCATGACCATCCTCCCCAACGCCGTCGAAATCGCCGGCACAACCCTGACCCCCGGAGCACCCGCCCTCACAATCTCCAACATCCCAATCTCCCTCGGCTCCTCCGCTCTCATCATAGGATCCGCTACTATCCCTCTCCCCTCCGCAGCGCCAATAACAACAATAACCGGCCAATTAATCACAACTCTAGCCAACCAAGCCCTCACAGCCGCGCCAACAGCTGTAGAAATCGCAGGCACGACATTAACGCCTGGCGCTGGAATAACACTGAATGGCACACTCATATCGCTGAACACGGCTGGAGAATTGATATTGGATTCGCAGACGATTGTGCTGGAAAGCGAGAGTGCAGGATTAGGTGGGCTGATCATGGCGCCGTTTGCTACGAGTGCGTTGTTAACGCCAACGCCAACGGGGACTGGGACTGGGAATAGCAATAATAATGGCACTGGTGGAAATCCTGTGCCCGGGGCAGCGAATCATCTACAGATGCCCTCGCTAACGGGAACAAGTGCGTTAGTAATCATAGTATTCATATTAGTACAGATATAATAATCCAAAACCAGTATATAGCAAATATCATCCATCAACAAACCTCCAATCTTCTACTCTGTAATATGAAGGTTTTACGCTACATAGCGTAGAAGAGCATGGTAGTCCTATCCAGTGCGGCGGTAGCCCGCTAATTACGATGTCGTATGAATGAAATCCCTATTAATGTCCATGATTTTAGTGAGTAATATTCTACGACTACGGCTCGCTTTATCTATAGTAGATGGTAACGCTAGGAGTATGTGATCGGCGAGGTGTATGTAGTTGGTAGAGGGGGTGATGATAGGTACATGTGAATGGTGTAGCTACTAGGAGGAGGGGCGAGGGGTAGGGGGAAGGGTGGGTGATATAGATATTGATGTTGTTGTGGGATGGATAGATAGAAATATATAAGAGATGTGATAGATATAGATGTAATGGAGATAGATATAATAGATGGAGATGGAGATGGAGATGGAGATGGAGGTAGAGGTAGAGATAGATGGTGGAATTGTGATACTATGCACGCAAAGCAAGCAATTAAAGCAAGTAAGGAAGTGAGCAAGCTAGTGAGTATACATACACGTGCCTCAGATGAAAACACCCCCACAACCACATTCCCCTCTGCTTGGTGACTGCCATCTAAAACGAGTGCGCTAGGCCAAATCATGGTCTTCTCCTCTTCCCCACCACGGACTCTGGAGCTAGGACTAGCTATAGGCTGGCACTGGGCTGTTACTGGGCTTTCGCTTGCAAGAAGCAGAAGAAGAAGAAGAAGAAGAAGAAGAGTATGTGGGTGTGGGTGTTGGGATGGGAATTGTATGGCGGTTTCTTGTTGTTGCAGGGGTTGCGTGGCGGGTTCTTTGTTGTTGGTGTGGTTCTGGGAGGGAGTCGTAGTTGGAGTGGTTGGAGGTCGAAGGAGGTCGGAGTTATTAGAGGCGTAGGGTTGAAAGAGAGTAAAGGTATAGGAGGAGGGTAGAGATTAGAGGCTGGGGGAGGGTGAAGTTGTAAGTTAGAACGGTTGGAGAGTACAGGTATTAAAAAATGAATATATAAAAGGATGACTGAGCGACTATGCCCTAGTATTATTGAAATTAGGCGATGATGGCTTGGTATTAGCGGTTATGACACGACCGTGAAGCGTGGTTGCGATAAGGGAGGCTTATGATGGGGGCGGTATATTATGAGAGGGGAGGGTAATGGGAAGGGATGCGGAAGGATGTAGGTTTTCGTATCTGTAGTCGTGGTAATTTCCCAATTGTAGTGGTGGCTTGCCTCTTCCTTTGAGCAAGGGATTTAATGGCGACTTTAGTAGTCTTTAGGCTACACGCCTGTTCAGGACGATTTCGATAGGTGACTCTTATAAAAAAGGAAGTGCATGAGGAAAGGATGTTGTGGTTCCCATGCGTAGTGGTGACCCAAATCAGCAAATTTCGTCTTTGCTTTTTTGGAATCCTTCGAGGTGTTTGTATGGCTTCTTTCAGGCTTGCACGCTGAACCTTCGCTAAAAAGTTCACGGGAGGTGTATTCTTCTGGTTTGTAGATACATTCTGGTACCCTGATTATGTTATGCGCTCCCTGTTGAGGCTTTGCTATTAGCGGCTGTTCAGGACGATTTCGAAACGAGACTCTTATAATGACGGGATTGCACGAGGAAAGGATGGGGTAGTTTCTCATGAAGTTTTGTCCTTAGGTTCTTTCATTTGAGCAAGGGATCTGATGGCGACTTTGTAGTTTTGCACGGCTGATTGTTTGCTGTTAAGTTCAGGGGAGGTGTATGCTTTTGATTTATAGACACCCTGATCATGTCGTGTGCCCCGTGGATGCGGGTAATGAACTCGTTCTCTGCATAGCCAACTGTAGCGAGCTCTCACGGTTCGTGTTGAGGGACGTGCGATGTTATTGCTTCGTTGCTTTGGAACTGGAATGGCCCATGCGAGCTTCGTGTGCGGTGCTATTTCCATGGTATATATGCACCTCCAAAGAATCCTTCCATGCTTTTATTCCAATCATTACCCAAAGCTGCTTGCGATAAAATTTAATCCTTTAATCTTGCCGCGTGGGACGTCCAGCCGGTCAACACTTTAGTTGTATTCAATCGCCGCAATTATTCCCACAGCAGACCAAACATTTGCAAGTCCATATACAACATCCGCACATCGACGCACAACAGCCTTTCTCTTTCTTCTTTTTCTCGGGGGCGACGGTGTAGTAGTTGTTGATGACCTGGGGCTGGCTTTGTGTGTATTGCATCTATTGACGTTATCAGCGCTGAGCATGATGGAGTTTGTCATGAGGTATCTGTACTGGTGGTGGGGATGCATATGCGCTTTGCTGCGGAGACATTGGTGCGCTTTGGTAGCTATGGATATGAGTCTCAGTCAGCCCATTCTATCTCGTATGTGACAAGGCTGTTTTTGACCACCCCCAGGTAGAAGTCTATACCTTGGCTTTGGCGGCTGGACCATCTCAGGTCGAGGCGTCGGAGCCTGCTGGCCCTTCTTCACCGTGTTGGATTTCTTGTCCTTCTTTGCCATATTTGCTGCTCAAGCCGATGGAAGGGCAACTGTTGAATAGTCAGCTTTTGAACTGGGCGACATGTCTTGGGGGGCAGCGAACCTTCTCTCACAGCTTCGGCGGTATTTTGCAAGGCTGAGTGGACAAGGCTGTGACTGAAGAGAGGCAGCTGGAGTCGTGGAATAGTCCTCAAGATGGGCACGCAGAAGACCAAAGGTCGTTCAGCTCGACGCTGCTACTTTGTAAATCAAACGAACGATCCCATGGTTGAGCCGCGGCGAGGACCAAGGCGCGAGACAGGCCATCATCTCGCGGTTTTATAATGCACACTCTTCAAGCTGTGCCGTTCTGATGCCTTTCAGCTTCCCCTTAACTCCATAGTGAAAGTAGCATGTAACAGTCCAACAGATCTTCAGACGGCCCACCGTACTTGGAACCTTCGATCCCATTGGACGGGTACTGTCGCAATCGGGAGAATATGCAGGGATTCACGCAGGCTTGCGCGGCGTAGTGCGATCTTGGGAAGCAATTGCAAATAATGATGAAGAATCGCTGCAGGGGTCGAATCCTTCCAAGTCCGAACGGAGGAAGGTCATTACCATAGCAGGCAGTGTGCTGTTCTTATCGGCGAAATTCAGCTGGAGGTGAAATGCATGATATCATCATTAGCCTCTCGATTGGTGAACATGTCCATCGCGCCGTGATGTGATGAGTTGGAGGTGCGAGGCCAAGTTTCGGGAACGAGGCTGAAGCACAAAGCTGGTTCTCCGGGCCGCTTGGGGAGCGTGGCACGCGTGGGCAGCCCTACTGTTACCTCGCGTGCTCACTTAGTGTCAGGGACTGGGATGGGGTGTCGGAATGATGTCGACACATATCGCAATGTCTAAAATAAAAGCTATGGTCGAAGGAATATGCAAGTCGTCTGCAGTGCCCTGGGCAAGTTACGTGGGTGCCAAGGACGCGCTAGCCCTAAATGGGCTGACATACCAACATGCTAGATAACGTGATAACCTACTCCGTAATACTAATGATACTTAGATGATAACCAGGCCCGAACCCTATATCTATATACTTAATCATCGTCACGACTTGCTATCCTGGGAAGCTCTTTCTGTTCAGACCTCGAGGTGTCCAGTACAATAGCCCGCTGGTTCTCATGCAACGCCACCCTAACATCCCCCACAGCTCTCTCGTCATATTTGTACAACGGTTTACCGCGATCGATCCGCGCATCCTCGGCCACACGCGCAACCGCACACCCACCCATCGACGCGCCAACGATCAGACACCTGGGGTCCGTATAGTCAAAATGCAACAAGTCCCTCCACCCCCGCGTCCTCAGCGCCTCCTCAACGAGCAGTAAGATAATCGCCGTATTGATGGCGAAGGTCAGATAGATGTACAACGTCGAACCGTATCTGAAGGCGTTGATCTCGACTGCCGCATACACAAGGCTGGAGTCGTTCATGATCATTAGTTGAGCGCTGGCGTAGGCTACGAGGAGGTCGTCGACCATTGCGGTGACGGAATTCGTTAGGCCGGCGAGGGTGGCTTCGGCCTGGGAGGGAGGGGTGGCGACGGAGCTATTGTAGCTGGCGATGCTGGAATTGAAGGAGTCGCCTAGGACGGCGACGTAGAGACTGGTTTGGTCATTGGTGATGAACTCGAATTGGCGGATGAGCGTGCGCGTGAGGTTCTGACTGGCAGGGAAATCCATCCCGTCGGATACTTCGGTGACGTTAATGGAGTGGTCCGTGAGACTGACTGATACTTTGAAGATTTTTGGTGAGAAATTGATGGTGCATTGGGTTGCGTTCAGTGTGGCATAGCTTTCGCCGGCGGCGATCCCGAGGATTCGCTCCGTGGAGGCGTTGTTGGCTGCAACGCCGATGGAGACGATAGCGTCGGTGTTGTGGCCAAAGAAGTCGGAGTACTCCTCCGCCCCGTCGCGGCTGTTCGGGAGCTTGCCGTGGATGGGATAGATTTCCGTGTCATACTCTGCTCCGGCAACATACTCGGTGCTTAAGTTATAGATACACTTCACGTCTGCACGAAGGCCGTTTTCCTGGTATACATAGCTTAAAGCAAGCGGATTGCTAGCGATAACATCGTCTACAAGCCCGACAGAGGACCCCACGCCGTGGGATCGGCCATTGTATGTATATCGAGAATTGTCAGATTTCGGATGCTGTCGAATCCGACCGTCTACCGTTGTTGCAGATGCAGCCGACGATACCAAAGATCCTAGCATTCTGAGCCCTGGAGAAAAGCTGAAGAGACCTTTCGGAGTCCGAAGAAGCGGCCCACTTTTGCCGATCTCGCAAGGCCACTCTCTGATGTTGGATGAGTTCTGGAACTGTGGGATTGCGAGAGGGCTCAATGATGATGACTGTGTAGCAATGATTGTTGGTGTGATTGCGCCAGCCCAAAGAGCAGAGGGTATGAGCATGCTAAGGGCGAATATAAGCGTAGGTAAGAGGAATGTGGTACGAAGACCCCAGGCCGCACGGGCTGCGGAGATGCTATTCCACGCGTAGATAGCATCCAGTGTTGGCGGTTTTCGTCTGAACCGTAGCCTGGTGGCGTAATTGAAGAGCTGACAGGTGACGCTCTGTTGGAGAAAACCGAAGGAAGCTGAGACAATTTGAACAACGATTTGCACAGATGTTCGATGTTTAGTTAATGTGACGTAGTAAGAACCAGAAACAGAGAACTGCTTCTTGTCGCTTATGACGAGCAACACAGTGACGATAGTGATAAATAGCAGACTCAGAAAATTGCAATATATGTATAGGAGCTCCTTCGGCCCACTCAGTGCCGAGTACGTTGCTGTGAGGTCCTTCATATCAGCAATCTTAAAGGAGACGGTGTAGAGATCACTAAAATATCATTGAACAAAGGGGGAGAGTTAAATTCGCTCATGAATTTGTATATCAGTGAGGAAGGATGAGGCAGCAGCCGCAATTGGGGATTGCGGGATGCGATACCCTCCGCACAGCCCAGAGCAACAGCAAGTAAGAAAGCATGTGCCGTCCTCAAGATGCAGATCAATCGGACCAATACGAAGCACACGTATGCTTGAATCGCGTGCATCTCGAGACCGGTCAGCCATGCATGTAGAAGATATCCCCTGCGTCGGTGATAAGTAACACCCTCACTAAAACTCGGGAGCTAACTTTTTCACCTAAGTCTGTGAAGGCTAGTATGCTCAGCCGTTAAGCCTCAAAAGGTTAACTTCCGAAACCTCAACGATGGTGTGACTTATCACCAGAGCATATGGGATACTATAAAGAGGAGGATGCATCCATCCAGCCTCGCCAATCTCAGCTGTATAGAGCTAGCCAGATTGAGACCAGAGGTTGGCATTGTATCGAAAGCTGGCTGTTTCACATCTGCAGCAGCTACAGATGCTCGAATCATTCATGGACTGTAGCCGCTAGGATTTGTGCTAGCATTCGATGAGTGATAAGCCTCCCGAGGCTAAGCATTTAGAGCAAGCGTTTCCGCATCGGCAGGCCAGATCCCTTCTCCCGCCGCTACCCAACATTAGAGTCAAACAGAGGGGCGTAGCACAAGGGGCGTTTCACAGGGGAGCCTTCTTTGAATTGGCTGCCTGGCATCTAGTGATAGCTGCTCACGTTATGTTAAGGCTACTTTGAAGAGTACACCCTGAGGGTCGGTGTCAAAAGTCGTGGGCGACTTTATATACTCCATTAGGCTTAGAACTAGCGGCCTGCTGGCGGGGCTCATACCGACGTTATATTTTTCGCGTATAGACGGATTTCAGAGGGTCTTCATACTACAGTGCTTTGCAAAGGCGTTATCCTAGACGCTAGTAGGCTATACGTCGCAGAACCTCCCCTACTAAAAATAGGTAGTAAGGCCTTAATAATATATAATTATATTTATAATTTATAAACCTCTTAATAGATCTTATAAATTATTTTATATATCTTATTTTTAATATTTTAGACCTTTAGGCCTAGTCTACTATCTTATTATTATTATAATACTATTATATCCTTATTATTATTATTCCTACTTAGTAGTAAAACCTTTATAATATACCTTAATATATAATCTTCTATTATCCCTTATTTTATAAGTATAAAGCTCCCCTTGTTATTATCCTTATTATCCTTATAATAGCTAGTAAATATAATAATAAATAGCTATTAAAGTTTATATAAATACCTTATTTTAAGCTTAATTTATAATTTATAAGGGCGTTTTAAGCTTTAATTTTAAAGAGAGGTACTTATAAATATACCTTTGATAATTGTCATAGAACGACTCGGTCACGTGACTGAGTCTTGGCATAGATTGCTTGGCACGCATATATATTACCTGTAACCACGTAGATAGATATATTATCATCAATATTATTTATCTATATAACATATCCACGTCCTTGTCTTTAATAAATAGTAATAATATCTAAAGATTAGGTTTAATATTATTATTTAACTTACTCCTTATTAGTACTCCTACTCCTAGGGCCTCTACCTACCTTAATATTAAGTCACTCCTCTATTAACTACCTACTCCTCTCCTAAGTATACTACCTAACAGCTAATTAAGATAATCCTTTCACTAGGCTAGTTATTATACCTAAGAAAGCCAAAGAATAATAAGCTATAATAGAAGAAGAAAGCCCGCCGGCGTTAACATCAGGGTAAGTAGAAGTAAGCGGAGAAAATAGTAAAGAAGTAAGCGGAGAAATAGGTAGAGAAATAGGCGGAGAAGTTATTACTATTAGCAGGCCTAATAAGTAATATACTAGCCAGGGTATCTCCTATATCCCTAGCTTCTCTAGTAAATAAGTTAGTAGTCTTATAGCCCTATTTTTAGGCTTACTAGATACTAAGCTAGAATAACATTTTAGTTATTTTAATTAATATTACTAACAGTCTAATCTAATTCTAAGTATTAAGTATCCTAATTAGTTATCCTTAATCCCTCTACTAAAATTAGGTATAAAGGAAGAAGGATAGCTATAGTAGGTTTAATAGTAGGAATAATAGTAAGAGTAATATAATAATATTATACCTATTAAGAAACTTAGAGTAGAAGATATTAATTTTTTAAATCCTAAGTATATTAATAAGAAAACGTCTAATAACACTTAGACTATTTAAACTAAAAAGTATATTATTTACTAAGACGTCTATATATTTATTAATAGGCTTAAGTATCTAGCCTACTCTTATAAAAGTACTAATATTATTACTATTATTTCTAAATACCTTTATAGCGGAGTATTATTATAGTATACTAATAAACTTATAGACCTTAAAAAATCAGGTCTATAAATATATAATTTATAACTCTAGTATACTACACTTATTAATTATTTTAAGATATATACTATAGTAGTAATTAAATACATTAACTTATTATCCTACGGCCTTTATAATATCAAAAATCAGACGCTAAGAGTATAGATATAACAGATACTATATTATATTAAAGTAGTATAAATAATATCTATTTACAATCAGCTATACATTATTTAGAATTAATTAGATATTAACCTTTAAGTCTATATATCTAAGCTAAAAGATACTACTATACTTAGTTAATTCTTTAGATAAATTAATAAAAAGATATCCATTTAATAATAAATAGCTAATAGATAATAATCTTTTTAGTAATATTAATACTAATTATCCTAGTAATAATAGCGTTATCCTTCTTATAATTATCCTCCATAACAGTAATAGATAAGGGGTAGAAATACTAAGGCAATTCAGGGTAAATTTCTACTAAAAATCTCTATAAGTAACAGCAAGTAATATACGTTCCTAGCGGAGGTAATACCTAATAGTAATAATATTTATAAGGATAATAGTAGCTATAACTACTTTATTAGTCTTAAAGAGGCTAAGGAATAGGTATAAGTAAAAGCCTAATATTATTAGTCCGTTTATATATATATATATTAGATTTCTTTTAATTCTTTAGATAGACGCTAAACTACATTTAATATAATACTATAAATCTATATATTTCTAAAGTTATTAGTAACTAACTAGAAATCGCCTATCTAATATATAGTTATAATTATTCTAGATCCGCTAAGACCGCCTTATAAAACAGTTCAAATTTTATTATAAACTATATAATAGTATACTAAGAAGGACTATAAGTATATAGGTAATAACTCTAATTAGTTAAGATAGGTATACTATTACTACGACGTCGCTATTATAAATAGATAGTAAGGACGCTATTATTTTTTAATTTTAGTAGGTATATTATCACGGAACGACTTAGTTACGTAACTAAGTCTTAGTATAAATTACTTAGCACGCATATATATTACCTATAACTACGTAGATAGATATATTATTATCAATATTATTTATTTATATAATGTATCTACGTCCTTGTCTTTAATAACAATAAGCTTAAGGATATTATTATTAAGTTTAAAGATAATAACTTAAGGCTTAATAATATACTTAAAATATTATTAATTAAGAGAGCTACCTTTATTATAAAGATATTATTATTAAGATTATATATAAGGCCTTAATTTACCTTATAAATATTAAACTCTTAATTTAATTCTTAATATATACTACCTCTTAATATGTTATAATTAAGTATACTTCCTTCTCTTCTTCCTCCTCTTTTAAGTTAAGGAAGCTTCTAGCTAAGCTTTAAATAAGTAATAAACTTATAATAATATATTATAACTACTCTTTAATAAATATTATTTATATCCTTTAAATCTTTTATATTTTTTAACTAGCCTAATTAACTTTATTATTAATTAAAGGAGGAGGATAAGAAGGAAGTAAGATTTATATAAGAATATCTTATTAACTTTCATTAATTTAAGTAAGTTATTTATTATTATAATTTAAAAATTAAGGTAAATAATCTTTTTATAAGTATAAGAATAATAAGTAAATTAAATAAATTATAAATTAAGGTTTAAAATAATCCTATTAAATTTATATTAATAATATATTAAATAAGGATAAAACCCTTAATATTAATTAAGATTTAATTAAGATCTTAAATTATATTACTATTATTAAGGCTTTTATTATTATAAAAAAGATAAGGATAATTATTCCTTTATAAATTATTATTATAAATAATATAATACCTTCGATCTTATATATTATCCTCCTTATAATTATTATTAGATGGCGACGGAGATAGCGAATACGGCGGGCCGTATAGGTGAATAGGCGTACGAGTTAAGAGTTAAGTAAACTAGGGGGTAGGAGGGACAGGGCACCTAGCGAGGGGGATATAACGGGGAAGGAGGTAATAGGATAAATAGAGGAGGAGGAGGAGAAGGTAACATGATAACGCGTTAACTATTAGGGGGTAAGAAGGTAGGATTAATAAATAATAAGAAATAAGAACTATATAAACTCCTTACGATAGTATAGAGTATAAAGTAGGAATAAATAAATAAGATATTATAAAAGTTCTATTAGAGCGTAATAGGCTAGCTACGCGCCTATATTAACTATACTATTAAGGGACGCGCTAACGTGGCGGAGACTAGAAAGAATATACTAGTACTATTAATAGTATAACGAGGATTAAATAGCTAGGTAAAGGTTATATAATATATTATATTAAAATTATAAGTACCCTTAACCTAATAGGCGCTAGAGGTAGAGAACGCTAGGAGGGCTAAGTAAATTACGATAAAGATTAATAATATTAAAGAGAGGAAATAATTACTAAGAGCTATACTTATATAACTTATATAAACGTTCTATACTACGGGTAGAGCTATAGATTCCATTATTACGGCGTATTAAATAAAGATAAGTGACGTTATACTCTATATTACTATAATAGAAGTAAGAGAAGAATTAGAAAGAGTAGAGGGGTAGGCTATAAAGGTATATAAGTCGGCACGGATACTCTAATAAATATTAAGAGTAGCGGTCTATAAGATTAAGATAGTAGTAATTAATAATAAAGATTAATATATAGTAATAAAGGGGCTAAAAGTAGCTAATAAAAGATTATATCCTTAATTAGAGATAATTAGGATTAAATAGCCGGCCTTTATATATAGCCTAAGCGTAGCTAGTATAAAGAAGAAATTCTCCTTATTAATAATAGAGGTTATTAATCCTAAAGCGGCGAATAAGTTAATTAATAAGAGGATAATAATAAAGGGCGTACTCCTCTTCTATACTAGATAGGAAAGGGATATAATACCTAGGTAATACTTTAATTATTATATATATAAATATATTAATAAAATCTATATAAAGCTAATAAGATATAATAAATACGCGGGAGGCTATTTAACTAATAACTACGCGGACGGCCTAGGCGTAGTAAAGTAGTACGCGGTTTATAAAGGCGAATACTTAGCGTAGGCTAAGAGCTACCTAATTAGGTAAAAGGAGGTAAAAAAGATAAAGGCTAAGCTAGGAGTAAAGCTAAAATACTTTAAGATATTAGAGAGGAAGGTAATATAAGCCATACTATTTATAATAAGAGGCTATTAGGAGGTAAAAGGCTTCTAGATAATAATATATAATATAAAACGTAAGGTACTTAGGAATATAATACCTAAAGTAAATAGCGCGTCTATATTAAAGAAGGTTAAGAGGTTAATAAAGCTATCTTTATTAGAATATAGCTAGCTACCCCTTCTAATAAAACCTTAATATTAATAATAGAGGAAAGAATCCGCCCTAGCCCCTAGCTAAGACGTAGATATATAAGTAGAGAATTAACCCCCGTCTACTTAATAAATAATATAGGGGGACTGAAAATCCTATAATATAATATATAAAGAAGGAAGGATATAATAATAATATCCCTTTTAAAAAATAATAAAGTCTAAGATATAGATATACTTATTATATAAGAATTAGCTAGGAATTTAATAAATAGTATATCTTATAATTATAATATAAGTAGGTTTTATCTAATATATTATAATAATCTAGAGGTAAGAACCTACCTCTATATAAATAATAGACTAGACCCGGAGTCCTAAGAGGTATAATATAGTGGAGGAGATCTCTACTTATTATAGATATAAGTCTATAGCCCCTAGGATTAGGCTAAAGGAATTAAGAGGCCTCCTAGGCTATAAGGGATAACTCTTTAAATTTATAATATATATAATCCTTTCTTAATAAGCCTAACTTCTAATAATAGCCCGTTTATAATCCTAGTCCTTAAAGGGGTACTTAATAAAGATAGGGAATATATAGTAATTAATAACTTTAACTTATACTACCTATAATAAAATAATCCGGGTAGGTATATATACTACATGATAGTAGATAAGTTATTAGAGGTAATAAGGTAATAGGAAATAGAACTTAATATATCCTAGAGCTTAATAACGTAGTAGAGCTAAGGAATATAAAGCGTAATTAACCTATTATTCTTTATTAAAGGCGCGTATAATATAATATTAAGATATAAGGTTAGACTAGAATTTAACTTTAGATCTAATTACCTCCTAATACGCACGTCCTTAAAATAGTTATAAGAGGAGTTAAAATCCTATAGGAAGTAAGCTTAAAAGAAGGCTAATTCTAAAGAGATAAGAGGGGATATTAATATATAAATAATTATCTTAACTAGAATCTTAAACTAATACCTATTAAAGTTATATAAAGAGATTAATATATATATAAATAAGCTAATTATAACGCTTTAAGAAATCGCGGATAATATTATCCCTAATACTAGATCCTTTAAAGGCTTAAAGTTATATTAGATAGTAGATTATATAAAGATAATAAAGGCCTTAAAAGAGGCCTTAAAAGATTATAAATATTATTAAATAGCCGTTATAAAGGAGAGGCTCTAAGAGATAGATAGAGATAAGGTCTTAATACTTAGAAAGACTTATACGCTATATTACTAAGAGGTAATATACGCGGCGTTATTAAAGAAGATAGGCGTTTAAAAGCTAGCGTAGTAAGGAAGAGAGAGGAATATAATCCCTAGGAAACTCCCCTAATTCCTAGCCCTTAAGGACGGGGAGGGCGGGAAGGCTACTAACTTTAAAGGGAAGATAAAAGCGCTTAAAAGAGTCCTTTTCCCTTCCCCTCCTTAAGCTAACTTAAAGGATATTGGATATAATATACCTTACCTTAATTAACTTTTATACTACCTTAGAGTTTAGGGAAATCTAGGAAGTAATTTAATACTTAATTATAAATAAGGCCCTAGGGACCTTAAGACTATTAAATAGGTTCCTACGCATCTTATATAAAGGTCTTATTAAAGCGGTAGTAAGGCTCTTTTAAGCTTACCTAAATAGGAGCTATTACCTAAAGAGATTTAAAGAGGTAAATATAATTATCTTAAAAAAGTTAAAGAAATTAGACTATTTAGAGTTAAAAATATATTAACTAATAGCGCTACTTAATATATTAGGAAAAGCTCTAGAGACGGTAGTATCTAGGCGTCTTAATAGTCTAGCGGAACGCTATAAGCTCCTCCTGGAGTAATAAATAAGGATAAGGAAGAGTAGGTTAATAAAGACGGCCCTTAAGACTCTAATAAACTTAATTTACACGGTATAGAATTAGGGGAAAGAGAATATTATAAGCCTATTATTATTAGATATTATAGGAGCCTTTAATAATATATTATATAAGAGGCTACTTTATAACCTTAAAGTAAAGGGAATCTTAATAGTAATTATAGCCTAAGTTATAAGCTTCCTCTAGGAAAGGATAACGTCTATTATAATAGGGATAAGAATTAATTAAATAGAGGAAGTAAAGATTAAGATTCCTTAGGGCTCCTTAATCTTATTAATCCTTTTCCTATTCTTTAATAGACTATTAATTAAGGAATACGCGAGGACTAAGCTCCTTATATAGGTAGGGGGTTTTATTAATAATATCTACCTCTTAATATATAATAAGTCTACTAAAGGGAATTACTATTAACTTAAAAAGACCTATTAAATTTACTAAAGATAGATAAAGATTTACGGCGCGACGTTTACGCTATAGAAATATAAATTAATCTACCTCTTAAGAATACTAAAGAAATTTAATATATTAAAAATAATTTAATTTAATAATATAGAAGTTACCTTAAGCGCGAGTATATAAGTTCTAAGGTTATATATTAATTTAAAACTCCGCTAGGGCTTATATATTACTTAGATTAAGGTAAGGGCTACTACTTAATCCTAGGCGCTTAAGTACCTAATAGGTTTAACCTAAGGCGTGACCTTTATAAGGTATAAGATAATTTATAATATAATAGTCTAATTAATACTTATATTTATAGCTCTAATATAGTATTACCTAAAGGGAACGGCCGGTATTATAAAGACTTATACGCGTACGCTTAAGATAATATAAAATAACTATTTAAGATTAATCCTTAACGCGTATAAGGCGACGCTAGTATTAATATTAGAAGCGGAGGTAATAACTCCCTTAATCTAGATATAGCTTAATAACCTAATAATAAAATATTAAGCGCTCCGTAATACCTACGCGAGTATAATAGCGGGGAATAAAAAGATCTAGCGCTAGTTAAAGGGGAAGTATAATAGAGTAAGACGCTAGGCCCTTATCCTAATATAAGAGAAGGAGGAATAGGCCCTACGCGAGCTTAGAGCTATAAGCTAGGACTAAGTAATAACGGGTACCTAATAAAAGGCCTATTAATATAACTTAATAAGAGATATTAAGGAGTTTTAAGATATTAATAATATCTTAATAAAGGTAAAAGACTAGAAGTAGCTTTAATAAAAGGAGTAATAAGAGGCCTACTAGGTAATTATCCTAAAGGAAAGCTAGGAGCTAGTAATAAAGGACCCCCTCTTAAGCGATTATATTAACTATTACTAGGGATTAAGGAAGACGGAAAGCTTATTAATAATCTAACTTTATAATAGGAAGAATAGCTTTAAGGTATTCCTACTTAAGGTAAATATCCTAGGGATCTAGGACTCTAGATATAGTTATAGTTAAGTAAAATAGGATATAAGATATATCCTCCTCTTCTACTTAAAGCTACGGGAGTTAAAATTAGATCTAATTAGGAAGGCCGGAACCTATAACTTTAAGAAGATATTAACTAGGCTAAGGGGTATTTATATAATAGCCCGCTAATTAATAA